>LNAP01003252.1_pt1 | contig 15575 bp, 16 predicted proteins | sample 602601 | NCBI WGS metagenome assembly LNAP01 (sample SAMN02440304, study PRJNA202911) | soil metagenome | biome: Subtropical and temperate rainforests or woodlands; isolation source: soil samples (1 kg each in a 20% v/v slurry with milli Q water) were... ...
CGACATCCCCTGCGGCCCGATCCTGTCGATGAAGGAGCTTGCCGAGGACCAGTCGCTGCGCGCGACCGGCACGGTGGTCGAGGTCGACCACCCCACCCGTGGCAAGTACCTCTCGGTCGGCAACCCGATCAAGCTGTCGGATAGCCCGAGCGACGTCGAGCGCTCGCCGCTGCTCGGCGAGCACACCGACGAGATCCTGCGCTCGGTGCTCGGCTTCAGCGACCACCAGGTCGCCGAGATCCACAAGTCCGGCGCGCTCGACCCGCCGCAGAAGCAGGCCGCCGAGTAAACGGCTCTGTCAGAGACACGAAAGGCCGCCGGGTTCGGCGGCCTTTTTGTTGGCGCGGGGGAAAGCGTATCACGCAATCCGCCGGGCGCCCCGCGGAGTAAACCGACGGCTGAATGAAACAGTGCCCCCCCGGGAACAAAAGCTATTGCAGGCCGTTATCGTTTCGCCGGTGCGCTGTCAGAAGTGCGTACTGTTTGCACAGCGAGCGACCAACTCTCGCAAAAAAGCCCGCCATCCCGGAAGAAATTGTCCGCCTTGTCTTCTTGATGAAGACAGGCCGGTCCATAGCGAGAGGCGTTGCCCGGCAAGAGTCGAGGCCCCGCTCGTTGATCAAGTCGAGGACGACATGTCGAAAGATCAATCCCCCGATCGCGCCAAGCGCGAAGCCAACAAGGCGTTCAAACCTGTGGAGACGCAGAAGCCGGTCAACGACTATGCCAGGGATCAACACTCCTTCAACGAGAACCGCGAGCGCCTTAAGGCCGAGCGATTGGCTCGCGAGGCCAAGCCGAAGGATCAGGCCGAGTAGCAGGTGCTGAGAAGAGCGCCGTCGGTCTAGAGCATCGAGAGCACGACGATCCCGTCTTCGAGTTCGCCTGAAGCCAACCGGACCCGCGCGATACGCTCGAACTCCGTCCGGTATTTCTGAAGATAGCTGAAGGCCTGCTTCTGGGTCTGGAAATTGGTGGCGAGCCTGCACGTCTGCCGTCCCGCGCCAAGCGCGAGAAAAAAGGTGATCGTGCCGCCGCCATCGGGCTTGATCCTAGCCACGATCCGCAATCTCTGGCATGTGACCGGTCTTCCTGAAATGATCGTCGGCGCTATCGAACGCGCCTATCGCGGCGATTTCTTCGTCGCGCGCTTCTTCGGCGCAGGCGGGGGCAACGATGCGCGCAGAGTCGCATCGGCAAGTTCCTTCGCCTCACGCAGCTCGCGAAGCCGCGCCATGTTCTTGCGGACATCGAAGGACTGCCGCTCGGCATCCGCCATCGCCCGCGCGCCCTCCTCGGCTGCCGCGCGTTGACGCTCGGAACGCGCGATGCCTTCGGGTGACGGGCCGGCCGATCTCTTGGTGCTCATCTTCCACCCTGTTCGGCAACGGACAAAACCCGCTCAATCCTTACGATCGAGCGGGTCGCATGGCCGTTTCAGTACATCCGTGAAACGGCACTGGAGAGCTTAAGCCAGCGAGAGATTCTCAGCGCTGACCTTGCCCCGCATCTTGTCGGTCTTGGCCTCGAAGTTGACCTTCTGGCCCTCGGCGAGACCCGCCAGACCAGCACGCTCGACCGCGCTGATGTGAACGAACACATCGTTGCCGCCGTCGTCGGGCTGAATGAATCCGAAGCCCTTCTGGCCGTTAAACCACTTCACTGTACCTGTCGGCATTTTTCTTCTCCAAAGCGCACATGCGTGCATTCCGCGTGACACTCACGCGGAACCGATTCAATTCGTCGATGTCGATGGAAAAGGAGCCCGCGGGCGCATTCAACAAGGCACAGCGGCTGAACGAACGCCTCTAACCTATACCTCACCATCGTCATTAGCAAGGCATGGGCCAGATTTAATCGTGCCCCCTGGCTCCGGACGTTTCGAGTTTACAGCAAATCTGATGGACGGAGGCCTGTTCGAAGGTTCCGGTCAGACAATGTATCCTAGTGAACATACGTACCGCGGATCCGATGGTACTGATCCACATCACCGCCCGGCATGTGGCTTTTACCGGTGATGAGAACGCCAATTGCGCTCCCGCCTCATCAGCAAGGGAGATGCGCCATGGGACGGCGTCGTTTCAAGCAGACTGAAACTCTCAGCCAGAGGCTCACTCGGGCCATCGAACGTCTGCGCGCGGAAATGCGCACGCTTCCGCCAGGTCGCCGCCGCAAGAACTTGCTGCGAGAGGTCCGGCAAGACGAGACTGCCATACAGATCGATGCATGGATCAGCTCCCCGGGCCTGCGAGCGCCGACCTGACGCAGCCTTTCGCATAACCTGCGACGCCCTGTCGGATCGGCAGCGTCTCGGTCGTCCTCGGGACATGAACGGGCCGTAGACGCCAATGTCGGGCCCATCAAGTCACAGGGATGACCACCATGCCGAACACTGTCCGCCTGCACCGCGTTCTCTCGACCAGCCCGGAGAAACTCTATCGCGCCTTCATCGAAGCGGACGCGCTGGCGAAATGGCTGCCGCCGAACGGCTTCACCTGCACCGTGCAGCATCTCGAGGCGAAGGTCGGCGGCACGTTCAAGATGTCGTTCCGCAACTTCACGACGGGCGCCGGCCATTCATTCGGCGGTGAATATCTCGAGCTCCTCCCCGGCGAACGTCTCCGCTACACCGACAGGTTCGACGATCCCAATCTGCCCGGCGAGATCGAGGTAACCGTGATCCTGAAAAAGGTCTCGGTCGGCACCGAGCTTGATATCACCCAGGCGGGCATCCCGGACGTCATTCCTCCGGAGGCCTGCTATCTCGGCTGGCAGGAATCGCTGCGGAATCTGGCAAGGCTCGTCGAGCCCGAGATCAATCAGTAACGCCCAGACGGCGCGAGCATCGGGACGGCCGAGGTTACGCGCCCGCCTTCGCTTCGAGCCCGCCGCTCGCAGTCCAGCGGTCCGGATCGGGACTGTGCCCGATCAGCGCGAGCCCGTAGGCGATCGACTCGAACTGGTCGCCCGACATCAGCCGTTCGTTGCCGAACCGGTCGGCAAACAGCTTCCGGACGGCGGGCACAAACGAGGTCCCGCCGGTCAGGAACACTTTCTCGATTTCGCGTGCGGTGATGCCGGCCTCGGCCAGCACCTTGTCGACGGTGGCGCCGAGCCGCGCGACGTCGTCGGCAATCCAGGAATCGAAGTTCTTCCGCGTGATGGTGGAACCGATGTCGACGCCGCCGCCCTTGAAGCGGAAGTCGACTTCGTGCTTTGCCGAAAGCGCGACCTTGGCATCCGACACAGCTCGATAAAGTGAGAAGCCGAGATCGAGATCGACGATGGTGATGAAATCCTCGAGCAGTTCCGGTTTCAGCGCGCTGCGCGCAAGCTCCCGAAGCTCGCGCAGATCGCCGTTGCTCTTCATCATCGCGAGCTGATGCCAGCGCGCGAGGTTGGTGTAGTGGCCGCTGGGGACCGGCAGCACCTTGTCGAACGAGCGGAAGCTGGAGCCCTTGCCCAGCCGCGGCGAGACGACGTGGTCGACGATGCGGTAGTCGAACGTGTCGCCCGCAATGCCGATGCCGGCATGGCCGAGGGGCTCGGCGCGCAAGACACCCCCCGTGCGCGAGAAACGCATCACCGAGAAATCGCTGGTGCCACCGCCGAAATCCGCGACCAGCACGGTCGCATCGCGCTCGAGCCGGCGGGCGAAGGAGAACGCGGCACCCACGGGTTCGTAGACATAACGCGCGTGGCCGGCGCCGAGACGCTCGAACGCAGCCCGGTAGCGCTGCATCGCCAGCGCTTCGTCGGGATTTCCGCCGGCGAAGCGCACCGGACGGCCGACCGTGATGGTGGAGGTCTCGAAACCGAATTTGTCGCCGCCATGGCGCGCCAGTGTCCGCAGGAACGCCGCCAGGATGTCCTCGAACTTGAAGCGCTGCCGGAACACCTGCGTTGTGTTGAAGCTGCTGCTCGCGGCAAAGGTCTTGAACGACTGGAGGAAGCGGTAGGCGTGGCGTCCTTCCAGGAACGTCTCGATCGCCCACGGGCCGCCTTCGGCTTGGGCGCCGGCTCCCGGCCGGTCCTCCCAGAAGCACAGGGCCGACACATAGACGCTGTGTCGCTGGCCGCCGTGGTCGAAGCGGATGGCCTCGACCCGGCGGTCATCCGCCGCGATCGCAACGACCGTATTGCTGGTCCCGAAATCGATGCCGATCGAGACAGCGGACGAAGCGCTCGACATGAACCACTCTGACGCTTGATTGGAAAAGGGGGCAGACCACTAACGGCTTTGACCTGCTCTGCCAAGGCCGCAGATGTTGCAGCGCGGTGGCGGGACCGCCCGAAAGTGTTGCGGATCTGGGCAACGGGAGCCACCAGCGCACCGCGATTCCCGATCGTTTCGGAGCCGAATTCGCCCCTTTGGTATGTTTCCGGCCAATCTGAAGCCCGGAACGGCCGCTTTAGCAGACGATTATGCTGCAATGCGGGAGCGCGCATGCTGGCATGCGCTGGCATGCATGGACACTGACATCTGGTATACGTAAATTGCCCTTCGAAATGAGGCAGCAATACTGACTGTCTCGAGAAAGGAATTCCGATGTCCAAGACCGCTTCCGTCGCCCTCGCCCAATCCTCCTCGCTGTTCGCCCGCTTCATGGCCGCGGTGGACCGCTTCCTGATGGCGAGCGCCGAGATCTCCAATCACAACGGCGACCTGCCCCGCTTCGGCCTGTAAGCAGCGCCGCGAGCGCGCCGCGCCGCACCGGTTTCAGAACCGTCGATATACTACTTTTGATGAATGGCCCCGCACGACGGGGCCATTTCTATTTGCGTTGTCCGATTCCCAGCTGGGCCGGAAAGGTCCTGCGGCATTTGCGCACGGTGACCGGACCGGCGCTTGAACCTTGGCATAATGAATACAAGAATGCCGCTCCAGCGCTCGCAGAAAAATAGAGGCGCCACGGGAGGCTTTATGACGGACATGGTGCAGGCAACGGCCCCTACAGCCGCGCGCGTCAGCGACACGTATCGCTGGGCGCAATTGGCGGTCGGTGTAGCGGCGATGGTGATGATCGCCAATTATCAATACGGCTGGACGTTCTTCGTCCCCGACATCCAGAAGAAGTTTGGCTGGGATCGCGCCTCGATCCAATGGGCCTTTACGCTGTTCGTCCTGTTCGAGACCTGGCTGGTGCCGATCGAAGGCTGGTTCGTCGACAAATACGGCCCGCGCCTCGTCGTGCTGATCGGCGGCATTCTCTGCGCCATCGGTTGGGCGATCAACGCGCAGGCCACCACGCTCAACGGCTTCTATCTCGGCATGATCATCGCGGGCATCGGCGCCGGCGGCGTCTACGGCACCTGCGTCGGCAACGCGCTGAAATGGTTTCCCGACAAGCGCGGTCTCGCCGCGGGCATCACGGCAGCCGGCTTCGGTGCGGGCTCCGCGCTCACCGTCGCGCCGATCCAGGCCATGATCAAGGACTCTGGTTTCCAGACCACCTTCCTGTATTTCGGCCTCGGACAAGGCATCATCATCTGCATCCTCGCCTTCTTCCTGCTGGCGCCGAAGCCGGGCCAGGTCCCGGCCGTGGTGGCGAACGCCGCGCTGGTGCAGACGCGCCGCAACTACCAGCCGACCGAGGTGCTGCGCCAACCGATCTTCTGGCTGATGTACTTCATGTTCGTGATCGTCGGCGCCGGCGGCCTGATGGTGACGGCGAACCTGAAACCGATCGCGGTCGACTGGAAGGTCGACAGCGTGCCGGTCACGCTGATTGGCATGACCATGACGGCGGTGACGTTCGCAGCCACGATCGACCGCGTGCTCAACGGCCTGACGCGTCCGTTCTTCGGCTGGGTCTCCGACATGATCGGCCGCGAGAACACGATGTTCATCGCCTTCGGCATGGAGGGCTTCGGCATCTGGATGCTCTACCTCTGGGGTCACGATCCGATCTGGTTCGTGCTGCTCTCGGGCTTCGTGTTCTTCGCCTGGGGTGAGATCTACTCGCTGTTCCCCTCGACCTGCACCGACACGTTCGGCGCCAAATTCGCGACCACCAATGCGGGCCTGCTCTACACCGCAAAGGGCACGGCCGCGCTGCTGGTCCCGATCGCCAACTACATGCAGCAGTCGTCGGGCAACTGGGACAGCGTGTTCATCATCGCGGCCGGCGCCAACATCCTCGCCTCGGCGCTGGCAATCGCGGTGCTGAAACCCTGGCGCAAGATCGTGGTCGCGAAATCGACCGTCGCCGCCTGACGCACGCCACCATCGCTCGTTCACGGACGCCCGGCCTCACGGCCGGGCGTTTTCGTTTTGCGCGAAGCCTGCGCGATTCCGGCGATGCGAACGGAACGGGGCATTTTCTTGCGTCGCGGCCCCAGATAAGGCTTGCCTTCTGGAATATGGTATACCAATCTCCCCCACCGCGCTTGCGACGATAAGCCACAACATTTGCGACACTGGGTCATCTTGCAATCCCAGGTCGCGACAATCAGGCGCGTTGGGAGGTTCTTATGATTTCCAGCACGGATGGCGCCGTCACAGCCGCGCCTCTTCGCACAGGTTTCCGTTGGTTTCAGCTCGCCATGGGCATCGTCTGCATGGCGATGATCGCCAACCTGCAATACGGCTGGACGCTGTTCGTCGATCCGATCGACGCGGCTCACCATTGGGGTCGCGCCGCGATCCAGCTCGCTTTCACCATCTTCGTTGTCACCGAGACCTGGCTGGTGCCGGTCGAGGCGTGGTTCGTCGACAAATACGGTCCGCGCATCGTCGTCATGTTCGGCGGCGTCATGATCGCGCTGTCCTGGGTGCTCAACTCCTACGCCGACTCGCTCGCCTTGCTCTACGCGGCTGCGGTCGTCGGCGGCATGGGCGCGGGCGCGGTGTACGGCACCTGCGTCGGCAACGCGCTCAAATGGTTTCCCGATCGCCGCGGCCTCGCCGCCGGCGCAACCGCCGCCGGCTTCGGCGCCGGTGCCGCAATCACGGTGGTGCCGATCGCCAACATGATCGCTTCGAGCGGCTATCAGCACGCCTTCCTGAGCTTCGGCATCGGCCAGGGCGTAATCGTGTTCGTGCTCGCCTTCTTCATCCAGCCGCCGCGAATCTCGATCCCTCCGAAGAAGAAGCAGCTCAATCTGCCGCAGACCAAGATCGACTTCACGCCGCCGCAGGTGCTGCGCGCCCCTATTTTCTGGGTGATGTACCTCGTCTTCGTCATGGTCGCCTCCGGCGGTCTGATGACCGCGGCGCAGATCGCGCCGATCGCGCACGACTTCAAGATCGCCGACACGCCTGTTACGCTCGCAGGCTTCCAGATGGCGGCGTTGACGTTCGCGATCTCGCTCGACCGCATCTTCGACGGCTTAGGTCGCCCGTTCTTCGGCTTCGTGTCCGACACGATCGGCCGCGAGAACACCATGTTCATCGCGTTCGGCACCGCAGCCCTCATGCTGTTGACGCTGTCGGCCTACGGTCACGTCCCGGTCGTGTTCGTGCTCGCGACCGCGGTGTATTTCGGCGTGTTCGGCGAGATCTACTCGCTGTTCCCGGCGACCTGCGGCGACACCTTCGGCTCGAAATTCGCGACCACCAACAACGGCATGCTTTACACCGCGAAGGGCACCGCTTCGCTGCTGGTGCCGCTCGCGAGCGTCATCTCGACCGCCTATGGCTGGAAGGCCGTGTTCGTGGTGGCCGTGGCGCTGAATGCGACGGCGGCGCTGATGGCACTGTTCGTGATCAAGCCGCTGCGCCGCTCCTTCATCCTGGGCAAGGAAGCCGAGAGCGCCAATACCGCAACGACGAACGCCAAGACCGAGACGGCGTAGCGACCACGCGCCATCGGATCGGTCGGAAGGGGCGCAGCGATGCGCCCCTTTTTCTTTGGCTCCTTCGCCCTCACGCATCCGGCAACGTCAGTATTGCTGTCGCAAGATTTTTCGGATCACCCAAACCAGCGCTTGACGATTGGTATTATGTATACCACACTTGCTCCAACATTCACCCAGGGAGGTTGCAATGCTGGTCGGAGACATTCTGCGCAAGAAGACGCCACGCGTCGTCACGGTACGGATGAACGAAACGGTGGGTATCGCCGCCAAGCTGATGCGCGCCAACAACATCAGCGCTCTCGTGGTCAAGGACGTGGTCCGCTCCGAGGGTAATACCGCGGTCGGCATGTTCACCGAGCGCGACGTGGTGCGCGCCGTTGCCGAGCACGGCGCGAACGCCGTCAACGTCAAGGTCTCGCAGCTGGTCTCGGTGCAGCAGTTGGTGTCCTGCAGCTCGATCGACACGATCGAGCAGGTCCGCCATTCGATGAACCGGCATCACATCCGCCATTTGCCTGTCATCGACAATTACAGCCTCGTCTCCGTCATCAGCATGCGCGACATCGCTGCTGCCATCGACGAAGCCATCAACGGCAAGCCGCAAGCCGCCGCCTAAGCAATACGACCCTTCCCCTGTGACTACCGGCCCCGGCTCGGATCCTTCCGAGCCGGACCGGATCTTTCGTCCAAAATTCCGGTCACCCGCGAGGATTTCATGAAGATCTGCATCTACGGCGCCGGCGCGATCGGCGGATATCTCGGGGTTCAGCTTGCGCGCGCCGGCGCCGATGTCAGCCTCGTCGCACGCGGCGCGCATCTTGCCGCCATGCGCGAGCACGGCTTGACGCTGCTCGCGGGCGGGGAGACGCACACCGTGCATCCGCGCTGCACCGACGATCCCGCCGAGCTCGGCGTGCAGGACTTCATCATCATCACGCTGAAGGCGCATTCGATCACCGGCGTGATCGAGAGGATGCAGCCGCTGCTCGGGCCCCACACACGCATCGTGACCGCCGTCAACGGCATCCCCTATTGGTACTTCTACAAGCATGGCGGCCAATACGAGAATTCGACGCTGGAGAGCATCGACCCAGGTGGGCGGCAATGGCGCGAGATCGGCGCCGAGCGCGCCATCGGCTGCATCGTCTATCCCGCCACCGAGATCGAGGCGCCCGGCGTGATCCGCCACGTCTACGGCAACAATTTCCCGCTCGGCGAGCCCTCCGGCGAGGTCACCGCGGACGTGCAGCGCCTCGCCGACCTGTTCGTCGCGGCCGGGCTGAAGGCGCCGGTACTCGACCGCATCCGCGACGAGATCTGGCTCAAGCTGTGGGGCAATGTCTGCTTCAATCCGATCAGCGCGCTGACCCATGCGACGCTCGACGTGATCTGCACCGATCCGTCCACGCGGGCGCTGTCGCGCGCGATCATGGTGGAGACGCAGGCGATCGCCGAAACCTTCGGCGTCAAATTCCGCGTCGACGTCGAGCGCCGCATCGAGGGCGCCCGCAAGGTCGGCGCGCACAAGACTTCGATGCTGCAGGATCTCGAGCGCGGCCGGCCGATGGAGATCGACCCGCTCGTCACCGTGGTGCAGGAGATGGGCCGGCTGACCGGCATCGCCACGCCCGCGCTCGACTCCGTGCTGGCGATGGTGACCCAGCGCGCCCGCATCGCCGGGCTCTATGACGGCGTCTCGACACCCAGCGATCCCCGCGCACTGGCGGTGGCGTGATGGCGGTCGAGACGAAGCAATGGCTGCGCTTCCGGAACAATGGCGCGACCGGATTCGGCACGCTGACCTCATCGGGCATCAGTGTGCACGAGGGCGAGATGTTCGGCCGCAACGCCGCGACCGGCAAGATTCTGGCGTTGTCGGAGGTCGAGCTGCTGGCACCCTGCGCGCCCAGCAAGATCGTCGCGCTCTGGAATAATTTCCACGCGCTCGCGGCCAGGCTGAACCAGCCCGAGCCGCCGGAGCCGCTCTATCTGCTCAAGGCCACCACCAGCATCACGACGCCCGGCGCCGTGATCCGCCGCCCCTCTTATTACGACGGCAAGACCACCTATGAAGGCGAGCTCGGCATCGTCATCGGCAAGACCTGCGCCCGCGTGTCACCGGCCGAGGCACACGGCTGCATCTTCGGCTACACCTGCGTCAACGACATCACCGCCAGCGACATCCTGACCAGCGACCCCACCTTCCCGCAATGGGCCCGCGCCAAGGGCATCGACGATTACGGCCCGTTCGGCCCGGTCATCGCCACCGGCCTCGATCCGGCAAAGCTGGTGGTCCGCACCATCCTCAACGGTGCGGAGCGACAGAACTATCCGATCTCCGATATGATCTTCTCAGCACAGGAGCTGGTCAGCAAAATCTCCCACGACATGACCCTGCTGCCCGGCGACCTCATCGCCGTCGGCACCTCGGTCGGCGTCGGCGTGATGAAGGAGCAGGTCAACACGGTGACCGTCGCGATCGGCGGCATCGGCGAGCTCACCAACGAGTTTCGGCTGTAGCTCTCGCTGTCATTCCGGGTCGCAACACCGACGTAAGCCTGAAACGACGGCTCGCCGGAAATCCGCGCTGCAGCGCAGTAATATTGATCCGCCGCAAGTTCGGCTATCGCTGCTGTCGCTATCCTTCCCTGTCAAGAGACCGATGTCTATTGCAAGGGAGGACGCCATGACGAATGCCACCAACGCACTTTATTGGACGGCCCTGTACTCCGCTCTCTCATTCGTTGCGATATTCGTGGTCTGGCTCGCCGACAAGATGCGGTCGAATTTCCTCGGGAAACGATAGCCCGAAGCGGGCCGCCGATTGCCGTTGGCCCTGGTGTTGGCCCCGGTCCGAACCCGCCGAATTGGACGCGCACGCGCCGCCTCGCATTTGGCCGCCTAGCCCGTCGCTGGTGAAGCGGGCCCGGCGCTCCACCCGCACGCCCTGCGCGAGCCCGTTGTGGATCGTGCGGCTGTAAGCCGCGTGCGCCCCTTGATCTCGAAGCCCTGATCGCGGAGGTCGGCACCACCCGCGATCTCCTCGCCAGGACCGTCGGCGAGATCGAGGCGAACGGCGACGTCACCCTCGCCTCACGCGTCGACGCGCTGACCCAAAGCAAGCGCGAGGTCGAAGACCGCCTCGCCCGCGTCTTCGACAATTTCAACGCGCTCGATGCCTTGCGCAAGGACATCGGCGGCATCTTCTCGACGATCCGTAATGGCCTGAACCGGATCGGGTGACACTGCCCCTGCACCGTAACAAATCGAGACCGCCAGCTATTCTCGGTTCGGTCGGCCCGTGATACAATTTTGGCGCGAGCATTTGGATTTCTGGTTTTTCGACTCGATCATCATTCCATCGCCGGCACCGGCACGCCGATGCCGGCCAACGTTGATATTCGGAGGATGCGTCCATGGCCGCCCGGAAAGTCACCAAGTCTGCCAAGAAGACCAACTCCAAAGCAAAGACGTCGAAATCAAAGGCCAAGGCAAAAGCCAAGATGAAAGCCAAGCCAAAAAGGACCGCCGCCAAATCCAAACCAGCCAAGAAGAAGTCTAAATCGGCCAAGAAATCCAAATCGGCCAAGACTGCGAAGTCCAAGACTGCCAAGTCCAAGACCGCCAAGTCCAAGACTGCCAAGTCCAAGACCGCCAAATCAAAGGCGGGTAAGAAGGTAAGCAAATCCAAGGCGAGCAAGAAAGCCGCCAAGGCGAAGAAGAGCAAGACTACGAAGAAGAGCAAGACTACGAAGAAGAGCAAGACCGGCGCGTCCAAGACGAAAAAGACCGGCACGGGCAAGCCCGCGAAGAAGGCGGGCACGTCGACCAAGCCGCCAGCCACGACGTCCCCGGCCGTTTCCACGCCGGCAGTGACACCGCCCACCCCGTCGAATCCACCCCCGGGCGCGTCGGGCTTCCAGGTCGTTGGCACCAACGCCAATGCGCCGTTTTCGCTGAAACTGCATCGCGGCGACGGCATGACGCTGGTTGCGATGAACTGGAAGGCCGGCCAGCCGCCGGCGAATTTCGTCGGCTTCGCGATCGAGTACCAGGAGCCCGGCGGCAGCACGTTCTTTGCGTTGAACAACCGGCTTGGCTTCCTCGACGCCTCGGGCAACGTCAATCCCCAAAAGCTTTCGACCCTGCAATCGCCGATCCAGAAATTCCGCTGGGTGCATTTCCCACGTAACGCCGAACTCGTCGGCGACTTCATCTATCGCGTCACGCCGATGTTCATGGATGCGCAGGGCGCCCTCAGCAAGGGCGAGCCGCAGCAGGCGCCGATCCAGCTCGCGCGCGAGACCTATCCCGGCATCGCCAATGTTACCTTCACCCGCGGCTTCGTCTCGTCGCAGGCCTTCGTCGATCGCTATCTGGCGCATGGCCCGATCAACACGCTGGTGGCGCCGCTTGCCGCGAAGGGGCTCGACTTCAAGCCGACGCATCCCGACACGCAGGCCGCGCTGGCCTGGATGGGATTTGAGGCGCGCGGCGCGATCCTGCAAACCCTCGACGAGGCGATCGCCGACCATGCCGAGGTCCGCGTCGTCGCCTATGACCTCAATCTGCCTGAAATCCTCGACCGCCTCGTCCAGCTTGGACCGTCGCTCAAGATCATCATCGACGACAGCGACTCGCACGGCGACAGCGATTCCGCGGAAACTGCTGCGGAGAGCCGGCTGGTCGCCTCGGCCGGACGTCAAAACGTGCTGCGCCAGCATATGGGCAATCTGCAGCACAACAAGACGATCGCGGTGAACGGACCGACCGTGAAGAAGGTGGTGTTCGGCTCGACCAACCTGTCCTGGCGCGGCTTCTACGTGCAGGCCAACAACGCCCTTGAGGTGACCGGCCAGAAGCCTGTCGATCTCGCCTTCGAAGCATTCGACAGCTACGTCGCCAAGAGCAACAGCGCCGCAGGCTTCGGCGCAACGCCCTCGGCCGACTGGCGAGATCTCGGCCTTCCCGGCATTGATGCCAAGGTGGCGTTCTCTCCGCACAGCGCCGCCAACGCCAAGCTTGACGAGATCGCGGCCGACCTCAAGAGCACAACGTCGTCATTGCTCTACTCGCTCGCCTTTCTATTCCAGACGGGCGGCTCCGTGCGTGACGCCATCGAAGACCTCACCAAGGACAGCAATATCTTCGTCTACGGCATATCCGACAAGAAGGTCGGCGGCATCGACGTGCAGGACCCCAACGGAAACGTCACGCCGGTGTTCGCCGCCGAGCTTGGCGCCAACGTGCCGGAACCCTTCAAGTCGGAGCCGACCGGCGGCACCGGTACGCGCATGCATCACAAGTTCACCGTGATCGACTTCGACAAGCCGACAGCGCGGGTCTATCTGGGATCGTACAATTTCTCCAAACCCGCCGATCGCCAGAACGGCGAAAATCTCCTGATCATCAAGGACCGGCGCATCGCCGTGTCCTACATGATCGAGGCGCTCAGCATCTTCGACCACTACACGTTCCGGGTCGCGGTCAAGCAGGCCAAGAGCAAGGGCGAGAGGCTGCATCTGGCGCGGCCGCCGGGCCCGGGCGAAGAGGCGTGGTTCGAAGACGACTTCACCGTCGGGCACAAGATCAAGGATCGGCTGCTGTTCTCCTGAAGGGTGACAACACCCGGAAATTCGCGGGACGGGCCGCGCGAAGCGAACCCCTGCCGCGGAACGGCTGCGGCGGCGTCAGGAGCCGCGCAACTGGGAAACATCCGTACACATCACATCTCCGTACGCCCGATCAATGCCGCCAACATGTCCCGCGCGCGCCGCAACTTGGTCGCATTCGCCCGCCCTTCTGGAAGGCGTGTCTGGGGGCACGGCACGGCCGTGTTTCGACCAAACCTTCTAGGGGTATCGCTGTGAAGAAGATTGTAATTGCTCTGGGTGCCACGCTTGCTCTGGTGACGGCTGCGAACGCTGCGGATCTTCCGCGCCGCCAGCCCGTGCCTGTCTATCCGGCCGAGCAGGCACCGATCGGCAAGATGCCGATTGGCAAAAGCCCGGTTGGAAAAGCTCCGATCGGCAAGGCGCCTGGCCCGGTCGCTGCGCGCTACTGAGACTCAGCGCAAAACCAGCGCAAGCGGCCGACAGTCGAGGGGCATCGCGTGACGAACAAACCTGATCGATCGGGACCCTGCATCCTTGCGGGGTTCGCCCTCGCGGCCATGATCGCGTGTACGACGCCCTCGGCCTCGGCCCACGAAGCGAACAAGCGCATTGCCGACGCCAATGCGCTTGCCACGACCGACTCCACGTCACGACCGGCGCCGCAATCGACGCGGCGCTCCGTCGCCCGCGCGGAGAAGGGTCCCTATTACGTCGACTTCCGCGCCCGCACGGCCGCGAGCTGGGGCCACGCCTTCGTCTGGTACGGCAAGACCAGCGAGAAGGCGGTCGAGGTCGCCGGCCTCACGCCCGCCGGCGACACGTTGGCCTACGTGCTCGGCCACCTCACCTTCGTGCCCTCGGAGACCGGCGCGAGCTACGGCGATCTCGATCCGGAATATCTGACCGCCAGCTATCGCGTCTATCTGAACGAGCCCGACGCCAGGCGCGTGTTCGCCTACATCAAGAAACTGCAGGCGAACTCGCCGGTCTGGAACGCCGAGACCATGAACTGCACCGGCTTCATCGGCGACATCGCCGAGTTCATGGGCCTGAAGGTCCCCTATCGCTGGCAGCGCCCGGAAAACTTCGTCAACAGCCTCAAGGACATGAACGGCGGCCGCCAGATGGTGCGGCTGTCGGCAGAGTAGCTCTGCCGTCATTGATGCAGGAGCGTTAGTGCACCGGCCGCGTCCGGCGTGACGCCCTCACCCGTCGGGCAAAACACCCCGTCAAATCCGCGACCCCGCCTGTCAATCCCCGCCCACACAAATATTCCACTTTACCGAAATTCTGATTTGCCGTACAAGCAACTCACCCTGGCCCGAGACGAGGGGCGGATCGCGATCGTCACGAACCGCGGGCCGGGTGCGATGGACGCGACGGCGTCGGGCGCGGGCAGCGTTGCAGGGCGGGACACCGTGAGCAACGGGCTTCGCGCATACGACCCGGCGCCGACGGCGTCTTCGCATGGCTTCGGGGGCGAGCACACGCCACCCCCCGGATTCCCAGCGAGGACGTGCGCGGACGGTCAAGTCGTGTGGTCCTGACGCCCGGGGTCTGTGCGTCAAGTCCTGTGGTGATGTGGCGACCAACCGGTGCGCGCATCAGTCATCCGCAAGGCGACGGGGGCAATAGTGCAACGCTCCCCGGGGAGAGCACGAAGTAAGCCGTAAACCATCGCGCAGGGAAGGCCGGGCGTTCGGCTCACCTGTAGTCCACCCCGTGTGCGTCTTTTTGCGCACGGACTTACGGGTGCCAGCCGGCGCCCGGCCTTCCCTGCGCCCTTGTCTTTCATGAGGGCAACGCGACGAAGCAAAGCTCGGGCGAGATGCCGCGAGAGCGCGAAGGTGTGTCCAGTGTTTGAAAAGCCGGATCGAGGTTATCCGTGCCCCAGGATTATCCACGCCACGGAATCCTCCCCCTCCCTGCATGATCGCCCTGCCCCCACCGCACGCCCCCCCTGATAGACTTTTGCCACCCCCGGCGGCATCCTCCACGCATCAACCGATAACAAAGCCTGCGCCGCCCAGGGGGAACATCATGTTGCAGACACGGTTCACGAAACTCGTCGGCGTCGAGCACCCGATCGTCCAGGGCGGCATGCAATGGGTCGGGCGCGCCGAGCTGGTCGCCGCCGTTGCCAATGCCGGCGCGCTCGGC
>LNAP01003253.1_pt1 | contig 15575 bp, 15 predicted proteins | sample 602601 | NCBI WGS metagenome assembly LNAP01 (sample SAMN02440304, study PRJNA202911) | soil metagenome | biome: Subtropical and temperate rainforests or woodlands; isolation source: soil samples (1 kg each in a 20% v/v slurry with milli Q water) were... ...
GGCATTTTCCAGGCTTCGCAACGCTTCGCGGATAGCCGTGCGGCTAACGCCCAGTTGCTCGGCCAGCTCGCGCTCCGGCGGCAAACGATCGCCCGGCCGAAGTGTTCCGGCGGCCACCTCCCGGCGAATCTGCTCGCATACTTGCTCAAAAGCACGTTTTGCTTTGATGGGAGCAAATGTAGGCTGACGTCGCGCCTCTGCCGCGGCAGTCACTACCGGCGGCCCGCCGGAGTTCTTGGAAATAAGTTCATCATGCACTGCTCAACACCTTTGAATGCGCTCGATAATGTCGAGCTAATATTATTGGGCGAGTCGATTTTCACTCTGAAACACATTAAAAACGACCTCCCAATAGAAGACGACCCCTATTATATGGTCTGACCTTAATACGTGACCATGTCTTATGCAGTACATGGCGGGCATGTCTTCCCTATTCTAAGCAGTGAGCCGGTGCCTGGCGGCAAAAACCAAGCCCATTATTTTCACACCCTGTATTCCTCTATTGCCGCTTTCAGGAACACCTCCACCAACTGCAACCTGGGTGAAGAGCGGGCCCAGATTAAACCGAAGCGGCGGGGCGCGCACGGACTTGGAAGCGGAAGACTCACCACATTCAAGCCCTGTTTCCACAGGTTCCACGCATTGGGCACAATAGCAACCCCCAGGCCTTTATTAACCATAAGTGAAATGGATTCCGTGGAGGCCAGTTCGAACCGCTCTTTCGGAGCAATGCCAACCCTTTTCAGATACTGCTCGATCTGCTGACCGACCCAGCTATTCTTGTCATAGCGTATAAATGGCTCTTGCTTCAACAGATCGTGCGCACTTCTTCCCTGATGCTGCGCAGCCGCCAATAAGAAGAAATGTTCTTCGCTTAACAGACGCCAGCCCACTCTTTTGGGAAGTGCGAACGGCGGCTCCAGGGCAATCGCGGCATCCAATTCGTTGTTTTCCACACTCGGATAAAACTCGGTCGACAATCCCGGCCGGATAGACACCTGAAGCGACGGATAACGTTCAATAAGGGTTGCAAGAATATTTGGAATAGTGCTGTTCAGCGATGTATTGCCCGCGCCCAGCCGCAGTTCACCCTTTATTTCCTGCGTGTTGGCCAATGCAGTCAATGAGTCGATGTCATCCAAGATTTTCTGTGATTTATCGAGTATGCGGTGTGCCGCGTTAGTCAGATGCACAGTCTTGCCGGATCGGGTAATAAGCGTCGCACCAAGCTGCTCTTCCAAGGCCTTCATTTGTTGAGCCACCGCGCCATGTGTAATGTTAAGCCGGCGTGCGGCTTCAGCCATTGAGCCGTAGCGGTGCACCGCTATTAGAGTGTTCAGGAATGTGCTGTTCATAAAGATAGAATATATATCTTTTAAAGGTAGCCAACAAATACCTCGCGGGTCTGCTCAGTGTGCATAATCTTCATCCAAGGAGACCCAACAATGCGAAGTAAATTATTTGTACCGGCCTCGCGCCCCGAGCTGTTTGCCAAAGCAATGAATAGCAAGGCGGACGCCATCAGTTTTGACCTGGAAGACTCTGTACTTCACGACCGCAAAGCTTACGCGCGCGACGAGTTGACCAGGCTGTTCAATAGCAGTTCGTTCGCGCAAACAAAAAAGGAAACCGGCAAGGTAATTATTGTCCGCGTCAATCCGCTCGACACCGAATACTTTACAGACGACCTGAAAGCGGCATGCCACGCAAACGTCGACATCATCAACATCCCTAAAATCGACTCAACCGGAGACGTTCTGGCATTCATCGATCTGCTGGTCAAGGCTGAAAACGCATTCAACGCCAACTCTAGTAGCAAAGCCGACATAAAAGTACTGGCCAATATCGAAACCCCGATTGCGCTTCATAACGCTGCCGAAATCGCAGCGGCGCATGCAAAAGTCTGGGGCTTGCAATTAGGCCTGGGCGACATGTTCGAGCCTTTGAACATTACCCGCTATGACGCACAAAACGTGCATTCAATTATGTTTGCGCTGCGCATGGCTTCAGCCCGCTCGGGCTGTGTTGTGTATGACTCGGCCTACGCCGACGTGGCCAATGCGCAAGGCTACCGGCAGGAAGCCCTGCAGGCAAAAAACCTGGGGTTTCTGGGTAAAACCTGCATCCATCCAAGTCAGGTAAGTATTGCCAATGAAGTCTTCAGCCCAACCCGGCAGGAAATAGCCTGGGCTGAAAAAGTAGTTGCAGCATCCGCGGAAAATGATGTTAACGGGGCTTACCTTGTTGACGGAAAAATGATTGATGCTCCGTTCGTAGCACGGGCTCAATCCATACTTAAGCAGGCCAAAACGCTGTCGATTGCCAGCCATAATTAGTTCACTATATTGGAGACAAAAAATGCTAAAACAAAAATTATTCCTTAAAGGCCATACCGGGATCGCCAGCATGCTGCTGGTGGCAGGCCTTGCAACCGCATTCGCTCCGGCTGCCGGCGCCGCCGAACCGTTTCCCAACGGCCAGCCAATTACCTTAGTGGTGCCTTATCCTCCTGGTGGATCGAACGATTCGTTCGCGCGTGCTGTCGGCGCCAAGCTCGGCATGTTGCTGGACACCTCGATCGTCATCGTCAACAAAGGCGGCGCCAGCGGTTCTATCGGTGCAGCACAGGTTGCGCGCTCCAAGCCAGACGGCTACACACTCGTCGCCGTGTCATCCAGTTTTACGACCAATGCGGCCATACAGAAAAACTTGCCCTTTGATGCCGAAAAAGACTTCAAAGGCGTAGCATTAATGGCCAAGGGCCCCTTTATCGTTGCTGTTAAAGAAAGCCTGCCCGTCAAATCCATGGCCGAACTGATCGCCCTGGCCAAGAAAAACCCGGACGCCATTAACTACTCCAGTTCAGGTCCCGGCAGCAGCAATCAATTTGCCACCGAAATGCTAAACACAGCGGCAGGCATCAAAATGACTCATGTGCCCTACCGCGGCATGGGGCCCGCCACAGCCGCTTTAATGGGTGACCAGGTCGATGTACTGATCGCAAGCGGTCCGTCTATCCTGCCGGCCATCAACACAGGCAAAGCCAGAGCCATCGCCATTACCAGTCCCAAAGCCAGCCCCATTGCGCCAGACCTGAAGCCCGTTGCCGACACGGTACCAGGCTACGAATTCAGCTTATGGTGGGGCATTCTTGCTCCGGCGGGCACCCCTGACCCCATCATTAACAAGCTGAACAAGGCTATTCAACAGGTCGTAACGACTCCCGAGATGAAAGACTTCTTTGTTCGCGAGGGCGCCGAATATGCCACCGCTTCGGCACAGGACTACCAAAAAATAATCAAGGAAGATCTTGCCCGATGGAAAAAAGTTGCTGCCCAGAGCAACATCACCGTTCAGAAATAAGTCCGCTTACAGTTCAGTTATTAACGTTTAAGGTAATTCCATTTCTATGTATGGAAATGGAATTACACATTATGGGTCAGTCTATGTCAGTACCAAGTTCAGCGCCGTTATCCGGCATTAAAGTTTTAGATCTAAGTGCATACATAGCTGGCCCATACGGCTGCAGCCTGCTATCGGATTTAGGCGCAGAGGTCATAAAAATCGAGCCACCCGCCGGCGACACTCTGCGCAAGTATCCATCCACGCTGGAAGCAGAAAGCCGTGCTTTCCTGGGTGTAAACCGGGGTAAAACCGGCCTTTGCCTTGATCTTAAAAAAGAAGCCGGCTACGAAGTGCTAATAAAGCTTGTGCAAGAAGCCGATGTGCTAGTCCATAACTTCAGGCCGTCTGTGCCGCCACGCCTGAAAATCGATTACGAAACACTTAAACAAATAAATCCCAGGCTTATTTATTGCTCCATGACCGGTTATGGCAAAACAGGCCCCCTGGCCAACAAGGCCGGCTACGACCAGGTGCTGCAGGCTCGCAGCGGCATCTGCGCCTCTCAGGGAAGTAAAGACCAGCCCGAAATTGTCTATGGATCGGCGGTCGATTACTATGCCGCCGCTATGGTCTCGAACGGCGTAACCGCTGCGCTTTACCAGCGGGAACGTAGCGGGCAAGGCCAGGAAGTCGGCGTGTCGCTGCTGGGAAGCGCACTAGCCATGCAATCAGCACGGTTGATCATGGCCGAATACGAACCCAAACACATCGACCGCGACATGCGCTCCGGCGGCATTACCGGTATACACCCAACTAAAAGCGGGCATCTATATATATCGGCCAATACTCCGCATTTCTGGAATGCCCTGTGCACCTTGTCGGGTGTACCCGATTTAGCCACCAATGAAAAGTACGACACGGTAAAAAAACGAGCCGCTCACGCCGATGAAATCGTACCTGTAATCCGTCAGGCTCTCCAGGCGAAAACAGCCCTGGAATGGGAAGAAGCCTTCGGCGTGGCGGTACCCTGCTCGGCAGTGCGGCATGTCGAAGACATGTTCGACGATCCCCAGGTAGCCGAACAAGGCTTTGTCGTCGACCTTCAGCACCCCAAAGTAGGCAATTACAAAGGTATAGCCAGACTCATTAAATTCAGCGCCGAAGTCAACAACACGCCGCCTTGCGCAGCTCCTTTATTAGGCGAACACTCGCAAAGCATTCTGCGCGGGCTGGGCTACAGCGACGAGCAGGCTCAAGCGCTGCTGGACTCGGGTGCGGTCGTGGCCGCCGATATCGCTACTGACTCGCCGACCTAATTCCTTTTGCAAGTAGCACAATTCGTCATTAATCGAAGCAAGGTCTGCAATCGCAGTATCTGACTTCTTTTTGAATATTTGATGTGGTTAATCCAACAATGTTGATGACCTGGCTGTTATGCGCGTTAATGCCCCAGCGACCATGTACAAGATCATTACGTTGAAGACGCGCTTTATGAGCACGCGATTTTTTCATTATCCATACAATTCAATAACATTAAATTTCTGTTCTACGCTGTGCTTTAATTAATTACCGAATTGGCAGACCATCCAGGCCTAGTTTACTGGCTGAACAGGCAGCAGTATTATTTTTATTGCTCACGATAAGGTTTACAGTGACTCCCGATCTATTCGAATCCACTCTGACCGGCGTGCGCGAAACTCTGGAAGAACAGGCTTACGTGCTGCGCGGCTTCGCATTGCCGTATATGGCAGACCTGCTGCCTGAGCTGGATGCAATTCAGAAAATCTCGCCGTTTCGCCATATGGTGACGCCAGGCGGATACTCCATGTCGGTAGCGCTGACGAATTGCGGTCGTCTTGGCTGGACAAGCGACCGGCGCGGCTACCGATATACCGAACAAGATCCTGAGTCCGGGCACGCCTGGCCGACGATGCCCAAAGCGTTCTTGCGTCTGGCGCGCGATGCGGCATTGGATGCAGGCTTCGATCACTTTGAGCCAGATGCCTGTCTCGTTAACCGTTACGTGCCTGGCTCACGCATGTCGCTACACCAAGATAAGGACGAGAAAGATTACAGCGCGCCCATTGTTTCAGTATCATTGGGCATTCCGGCCGTGTTTCTTTTTGGCGGATACAAGCGCAGCGATAAAGCCCGGCGCATACCGCTGTTTCATGGCGATGTGGTCGTGTGGGGCGGTGCCGACCGACTGCGTTATCACGGCGTGATGCCGCTTAAAGAGGCCTGCCACGCCACGCTGGGCCCGCAACGCATCAACTTCACTTTTCGCCGGGCTGGCTAAGCAGCTACCCCCGGCAACCTGGCAGCTCGTTGGCTACGTTTCGAACCGCCCGAATCGCCCCCAACCAGCAACCAGCAACCAGCAACCAGCAACCAGCAACCAGCAAATAGCAAATAGCAATCACCATCAGTAATCAGTAATCAGTAATCAGTAATCAGTAAATAAATTAACTCAAAAAAATTTGACCGCAAGAGCCGGAGTGTTCTGAAGCTGAAAAACTTCTACAGTGGGGCCATTGAACAAGCCATACGGATTTAGTCATGAAAGCGCGCACTCAATCAGCCAAAGATCAAGCCAGCCAGGTTGAACAGAACCCCCGCTGGGCCGCCGTACTTAGCCGCGATCCGGCCGCCGACGGAAAGTTCGTTTATGCCGTGAAAACAACCGGTGTGTATTGCCGGCCAAGCAGTTCGTCGCGACTGCCCAAACCACAGAATGTAGAATTTTTTGACACTCCCGAAGCCGCACAAGCTGCAGGCTACCGGCCCAGCGAACGAACGGCTGCCGACCAGACAGCGGTGGCTGCGCGACATGCGGCTCTTGTTTCTGACGCCTGCCGGTATATCGAAGCGGCCGAAACCGCCCCCACGCTTAATGAACTGGCAAAGCGAGCCGGCATAAGCCCCTATCACTTCCAGCGCGTGTTCAAATCCACGACCGGCCTTACGCCAAAAGACTATGCCAATGCCCAGCGTGCCGCAAGGCTGCGCGTGAAGCTTGGCGATAGCGAATCAATCACCAACGCCATCTACGACGCGGGCTTCAACTCCAACAGCCGCTTCTACGAAACGTCGAACCACTTGCTGGGCATGCGCCCCAAAAACTACCGTGCGGGCGGTGTCAACACCAACATCCGGTTTGCGATCGGGCAATGCGCGCTGGGTTCCATCCTGGTTGCGCAAAGCGAACTAGGCGTGTGCGCCATCCTGATGGGCGACGACCCCAACCAGTTAGCACGGAATCTGCAAGACCAATTCCCCAAGGCTAATCTTATTGGCGGCGATGCTGGCTTTGAACAAGTGGTCGCTAAAGTGGTGGGTTTTGTCGAGGCACCGGCGCTTGGCCTGGACTTGCCGCTTGACGTGCAAGGCACGGTGTTTCAACAGCGTGTTTGGCAGGCGCTGCGCACAATTCCTGCCGGCTCAACCACCTCATATGCGCAGATCGCCGAGAAAATTGGCATGCCCAAAGCCGTACGAGCCGTGGCCCAGGCCTGCGCCGCCAATCACCTGGCCGTTGCCATTCCGTGTCACCGCGTGGTGCGCAGCGATGGCGAGCTTTCAGGGTATCGCTGGGGTGTCGAGCGTAAACGCGAACTTCTGGATCGGGAGGCATCGCAATAATGCATTCACCCTTTCTTCCATTTCCAAATCAATGCTGAACTGCGCCGGCTTCGCTTGCCTTACAAATCTATTGTCTGCGCCAATCCCGTATTATTCCAATACCGTAGAATGTGTCTGATCCCGGCATCGGCCGGGGCGAGCAGATGAACACAGCAAAAGCAGCGGTTAATCAAAAAACCGCGAAACGCGGCATGGCAAATCGAATGAACCAACCTGAAAAGCCTCTTCCCGAGGACTCGCAAAAAGAAACCGGCAAGAAAACACTGACCAGCCAGACTCTTGTCAGGGGACTGGACGTGATCGAAGCCATATCGGCCGGTATCAACGATATCTCCGATATTGCCAAAAAAACCGGCATGACTTACAGCACGACTCACCGCATCGTGTCCGTACTTCAGCAACGCCATTACATCAAGCGAGAACCCGAACACGGATACACATTGGGACGCAAACTGCTTGAGCTGGGGTTTCGCGCCTATTCCCAGGTTAACCTGACGCGCATTGCCCATCCCATTCTGAAGCGCCTGGCCCAGGAAACGTCCGACACCGTGCACCTTGCGTATGCCGAGCTTGATTCCGTCGTATATCTGGACAAAGTTTCCGGCCGTCGACCACTGGAAATCAGCTCTCGTATTGGCGGCAGCAAACCGCTTATATCCACCGGCGTCGGAAAAGCGCTATTGCTGGACGATTCCGAGGACGTCTGGAACACTCTTTATGATCACAGCGCACATTTACTGCGTACGGCCATAAGCAAAGCGCAATGGCTCGAAACCATGCGCCGCTACGCAAAACTGGGCTATTCCTACGATCTTGGGGAAGATGAACTGTCGATACGCTGCGTTGCAGCGCCGGTTCGCGATGGCAGCAAAAAAATCATTGCCGCCATCAGCTTGTCGAGCACACTGGAATACATGTCCCCCCAGCGCATGGAATCGCTGGCGCCCGTAGTGCAACTGGCGGCCAAGCAGATCAGCGCCGAGCTGGGCGGCTGACCTGCCGCAAATGGCTGAGGGTCAGTTCAATCAGGCGGTATAGCCGCACCTGACGGTAGGTCTTATTCCATTCCAAATCACCTGTAACGATGGCGAAGCGCAGTCGGTACCTTTGTACGACAAGCGAAGCCGACAGCTCCCGCTTGCCTTGGAAGTGGAATAACGGAATAACACACCAACGCACTTTTCTCTCATATACTGAGAATTACTTTCAGTAGTTGAAAAAATATCATTAGCCAACTAAAATTGATGCCTGAGTTCAGCAACGCCACTGCATAGCAGGTGAGGCATCGGCGATATTGGATCTCCAGAACAACGATTTTTTGCGCTCAACATTCCGTTCAACTGTTTACGGATCGCGCCAGCGCATATAACCAAGGAAGAAACCATGGCAAACAAACTGCGAGCTGCCATTATCGGGCCGGGCAATATCGGCACCGATCTGTTAGCCAAGCTTATGCGTAGTCCCGTACTGGAACCGGTGTGGATGGTTGGCGTCGATCCGGAATCAGATGGCCTGAAAAAAGCGCGCGAACTTGGCCTGAAAACCACCTCTGACGGTGTAGACGGCATGCTGCCGTTCGTCAAGGAGGACAACATCCAGGTGGCCTTTGACGCCACCAGCGCGTACGTGCACAAAAGCAATTCCGACAAGCTCACTGCCCTTGGCGTAATGATGATCGACCTTACCCCTGCGGCGATTGGCCCGTATTGCGTACCGCCGGTCAACCTGCAAGAGCACATCGGCAAACGTGAAACCAACCTTAATATGGTTACTTGCGGCGGCCAGGCAACTATTCCAATGGTGTACGCCGTTTCACGCATACAGCCGGTGGCATACGGTGAAATCGTGGCAACCGTCGCCTCGAAGTCGGCAGGACCCGGTACACGTAAAAATATCGACGAATTTACCCGCACTACCGCAGGCGCCGTCGAAAAAGTAGGCGGGGCCAAAGTAGGCAAGGCCATCATCATCCTTAACCCGGCCGAACCACCGCTAATCATGCGCGACACCGTCCATTGCCTGACTGAAACCGAACCGGATCAAGCCAAAATCACCGAATCGATTCACGCAATGATCACAGAAGTCCAGAAGTACGTACCCGGATATCGGCTGGTCAACGGGCCTGTATTCGACGGCAACCGGGTCTCGATTTACCTAGAGGTCGAAGGCCTTGGCGACTACTTGCCCAAATACTCCGGCAACCTTGACATCATGACAGCAGCAGCAGCGCGCACGGCAGAAATGTTTGCTGAAAAAATCCTCAGCGACTCGCCTGCGGCCGAACCGGTTACCGAATAAAGGAGATTAGAAAATGACTCTGAAAGGCAAAAAAATTCTTCTACATGACATGACCTTGCGTGATGGCATGCACCCTAAACAGCACCAGATCAGTCTGGAGCAAATGACCACCATCGCTCGTGGACTGGACGAGGCCGGCATTCCCATGATAGAAGTCACCCATGGCGACGGCCTGGGCGGCGCATCGGTCAACTATGGGTTTCCCGCACACAGCGACGAAGACTACCTGGGCGCGGTCATTCCTGTTCTTAAGAAAGCCAAGGTTTCAGCGTTGCTACTGCCAGGCATTGGAACCGTCGACCATCTGAACATGGCCCACCAAATGGGTGTGCACTGCATCCGCGTAGCCACGCATTGCACCGAGGCCGACACGGCCGAGCAGCACATCAGCCTGGCGCGCAAACTGGGCATGGACACCGTCGGCTTTTTAATGATGAGCCACATGAACAGCCCCGAGGGGCTGGTCAAACAAGCCAAACTCATGGAAAGCTACGGCGCCAACTGCATCTACGTAACTGATTCGGCCGGCCACCTTTTGCCGGACACCGTCAAGGTACGTCTGCAGGCGGTGCGCGATGCGCTTAAGCCTGAAACCGAACTGGGTTTCCATGGCCATCACAATTTGGCCATGGGCGTAGCCAACAGCATTGCCGCCATCGAAGTAGGCGCAGATCGCGTCGACGCGGCCGCCGCCGGGCTGGGCGCGGGGGCCGGCAACACCCCCATGGAAGTGCTTGTGGCGGTATGCGAGCTAATGGGCATCAACACCGGCGTCGATGTCTTCAAAATTCAAGACGTGGCAGAAGACCTGGTCGTACCGATTATGGACTTCCCTATTCGCCTTGATCGCGATGCGCTAACGCTGGGCTATGCCGGCGTATACGGCTCGTTCCTGCTGTTTGCCAAGCGCGCAGAGAAAAAGTTTGGCGTTCCCGCACGCGAAATCCTGGTCGAAATGGGCCGCCGCGGCATGGTTGGCGGTCAGGAAGACATGATCGAAGACACCGCTCTGTCGTTGCTGAAACAGAAACAACAAGTCGCAGCAGCGGTTTAAAAAAGGCGTCTTGCCGGCAAGGCGGGATTTGGCATCAATAGCAGTTCTATTCACGCCAAATCCCAACGCCGCAGAACGGCTGTCGGGTGAATGCAACCACCGGCAGACTTGATCAGAGGGCTCTTATTCCACTTACAAATCAATTGTGAACACGAAGGCGAAGCGCAGACAGTACCTTTGTACGGCTGCTGCGCCGATACAGTTCATGGTTGATTTGGAAATGGAATCAATATCCGTAAAACTCTTCGGTGCGAATATCGTCCTCGTCAATACCCGCCCGGCCCAACGCTGCCTTCAGCGACTGGACCATAGAAGGCGGGCCGGCCAAGTACACTATCGGCTCAGGCAGGCCGCTAATGGCACGCTTAAACACGGCTTCATCCAATAGGCCGGTTTCGCCCGTCCAGGGCTGCTTGGACAGCGCCATTTGCGTCATGGTCGCCAACAAATGAAAGCGCGGATTCTTCCGTTCCAACTCTTGCAGCTCTGGCAAAAAAGCCGCATCTTCGGGTCGCCGATTCGAATACAGCAACAACAATTGCTGCGGCAGCGATTCGTGCGCCGCATGCTTCAATATGCTCATGAACGGCGTGATTCCGATTCCACCCGCAATCAAAACACCGGCTCTTGTGGCTTTGTTATGCAAACACAGCGAGCCGAACGGGCCGTCTATTTTTACCGCCCCTTTTAGACTCAAGGACTTCAGCAAGCGCTTATATACACTATCGCGCATTCGCGTCGTTATACACAACTCGTTCTGAAACGGCGCGCTGACTATGGAAAACGCATGGCGATCGCCCTCTTGGTCCGAACCGTTGGGGCCGGGCAAGATCAGGTCTATCGCCTGCCCCGGCTTAAAAACAAAACCGTCCGGCTTCGAGAAATAAAATGCCGTCGTTCCCTGCGCCACATCCTGTTTGGACGTTAGCGTTGCATCGTAAATAGTCATATCAATTCCCTTGAATCAAAATCCATAACGTGCACTGCGAAAAAGAGGCCTATGGATTCATTTCCCCACGTGTAATGCGCGCAAACGCCGAGTGATTATGTATAGATTCAAAGTTTTCAGCTTCAACCACAAAGGCCTTTATACGCGGGTCCTGATCAAGCGCCAGCGCCACATCGCGCACTAGGTCTTCAACAAACTTCGGATTATCGTAAGCCCGCTCGGTCACGAACTTTTCATCGGCACGCTTAAGCAGGCCGTACACTTCACACGATGCGCCACGCTCGGCAATACCGACCAGCTCTTCGATCGAAATAATTTGCTCAAGATCGGCCTGAATGTGAATATACGAGCGTTGATTGTGCGCGCCATAAGCCGAAATTTCTTTCGAACACGGACACAGGCTGGTGGCCGGCACACTAACCTTCATGCGCAGCGCCACATTGCCATCGCGCCGTGCGCGTCCCGTCCAGCACACATCGTAATCAAGCTGACTTTGCACGCGCGACACCGGAGCCGTTTTCTTAATGAAATACGGAAAACGCATCTGAATTTCGCCGCTTTGCGCATCAAGCCTGCCCAGCATGGCAGGCACCATCAAGCGAAAGTCCTCCAGGCCTAGCGGCTGCGCCTGCGCCTCCAGCAGCTCGACGAACCGGGACATATGGGTGCCTTTGCTGGTAGCAGGCAGCCCCACCGTCATGGTCAGCAATGCCACAGTGGGCATGCTACGCCCTGCCGAACGTACTACCAGAGGGTAGCGTACATCTTTAATACCTACCGCTTCAATGCTTAAGCCGCGGCGATCAATCCGGGACTGAATATCCGGCAACGCCAGCATGTTTTCACGCATGTTCATGCTGACTCCTTTGCGCTAGTACTGCTTGCGCTTGCGGTGCGTCTCCGGTTTTTCCAAACTTACCGGGCGGGTCGTACATGGCCCGCGCTGTTGTTGGCGCCATCATAATCTCTCCGCTTTTTCAAATGCTGTCACGAGATTAGATGGCGCCAACGGCCCTGGCGTTCCCAGTAACAGGGCACACCAGGGCATGTGAGGCGCAAAACGCCCTTACTGGGTCAATCGCAGTTCGGTCAAATCGCCGGCGATGGACCGGAATACATTGGGCAAATCGTCGACATTGGCAGCGTTATAAAAATATCCCGCCCCGCTGGAACACTTGTCCATTTGAGCCGTGTCCACATCCACACCCAATGTCACCGTGTAGAGTTTGATGCCATTGCCATCTTTCTTGACGTTCTCGCAAACCTTGTCCAGATAGCTATTAACCGAAGCGCGGCCCAGGCTGGTGCTGCCCCATCCAATTGTGCTGCTACCATCTTCCCCTGTCGGATCACGCATTTTCAACGAATTCATGGGCGAATTCGTTGAACCCGACGAACGTTCTACTACAGTAAACTTTGGCTGCAATTTCTCGTACCGCACAAGTGGTTTAGAGTCGCATGTCACACCGCGATTCGCATCTGGACAAACCTGTACGTCGTACTCTAACTTATACGAAAAATCGAGTGGACTATTTGGGCCCGATCCCGACCCAGGCGCGTTCTCTCCATCTGTCAGCAAGACAATCACCTTGGTTAATTTCTGCGGCTCGGGGTCGCGCGGCATGTCCGGATCCCCCCAGCCTTGCATACCACGCCAGCTCGGGCTCAACATCCGCCAGGCCCACAAAAGCCCTGTAGGAATTATGGTACTTCCTTGCGCGCTCATCGCATCAATAGCCGTATTGATTGTAGTCAGATCATTGCTAAGGAAGTGAGTCAAACGGGACGCCTTGCAATTAGACGGTTCAAACGCGGCGTAGATATTAAAGCCTGTCTGCGACTTTAGAATATCCGCGCGAACACGGCGATCGAACGTATAGTAAGAACTAGTGCTGTCTTCAACAACATCCTCGTCGTACCAACGTGGATTAGACGTTGAGGGCGCAATACGCGGGTAGCCCGCAGGAACAGGATCAACAGCGACCGTATCCTTCATATGATCACCAAGAACATTCCGGTCAAGCTTTTTGTTACCGTTATTAACTTTGTCGGAATTGTTGCCATGGTCTTTATTATGGCCATCATGGTTATCGCTTGCCCGATCCAGCACTGTAGGCAATGTCACATGCAAAGGTTGAAAACCGGCAGTCGGCAACAGAGCTTGCGCGGGTAGATTGTCCCCGCCCCACTTTGATGGAGGCGGCTCGACAATGCACCCCCCCCAAAACTTACTAAGGTACCCATCCGGCACCGCTTTCTCGGTTACCCATTTTTGCGTCTGAACTGTGCTACCCACATTAACGGTATCCGCAAATGGCACCAAACCGATATACACCTTATGAGGCGCGCCGGACACAGCCGCCGCCCCCAGAACAATACTAGTTAATTCTTTCGCGGCGTCTTTAAGCGTACCAATCCTGTCATCGGCGGTCATTGATCCGGTATTATCCAGCGCCATGACCACCTCAAGATCGCTACGCGTACGGCGCACGGCGCGATTGCTAGCTTTAACCTCGAACAAGGGCAACTTCAAAAACCCAAAACTAACCAGCGGCAAAATCCCTTTTACGTCCATATTGACGTACTGGCCGCCGGCCGCATTCCTCTCGTCGCTATAACTGATCGTCAGATCTTCGGGTTTGATCTCGCTGCCCAGATAGCCGTCAGGCAAATTAGTGCGGAAGTACTGGAACGCATCCTCTTTCCATGCCGTTTCCGCGTCCGTACCCGCAGTTGGTATCTGGCGCTCCAAGTTTCGGCCGGCCGAAAGCGCAGCACCATCCAAGGCATGTTGCATCTTCCCTTGCAGCACGCTGTAGCGCACCAGGTCAATCCCCCCCAGCGACGTGCCCAGAACGGCTACCGTGCTAACCAAAAACAAGGGCGCTACCGCGCCGCGCTGGTCACGAAAAAAACTACGACGCCGCACCCGACCACCGGGTATGGGCTGCTTTGAAACTGCACGTTTTTTCACCGAAAACAATGTACGCAGATCCATAGAGATCCCCTGTGAAATGCCGTCAGGACGGCGGCTCGAGTAAGTCGTCGAAACGCGGCCGGAAGAGAAAACGGCTGTACATGCTGGAAGTGCCGCCCAGATTCGTCCAGAATGTCGAGCTCATTGCAAACGGTGTGTATTTATAGAAAGCTTCAGCAACAATTAAGGTATCGCCGGGCTGGGCCGGCGGAAATGCGCTGGTGTCGGCCACAGCCGATGATGCTCCGTTAAATTCCTTTGGTGGCCAGGCCGGTTCCTGCTCCCACGTTACCTTGTTATCAGCATCGGGCTCAGTTGCGGCATACACACTAATAACCAACCCGCCGTTAGCCGCATAATCAAGCGGCTGAAAAAGGTCTTGTGCAATATTGCCGTAAACACAAATGTCATTAGACTGTGTGCAATTATTCCTGTCGAACAATTCGCGCTGCATAGAAACGCCGTTGGCAACACTAAATGCCACCCGATCCAACAACGCCGCCACGCGGAAATACTGGTAAAGCTCGACACAGCCAAAAATAAGAAATACCGCCACCGGCAAAATCAGGGCAGCTTCCAGGGCTGCTACGCCCCGCTGGCCTTTAGATCTGCGTCGATTTTTCCTGATCATGTCTTAAGGCTCGTTTTGAATAATAACGGTGCGCTCGAAGCGCAGCAGTTGTATGCCCAACCAGCCCATAACCCCCGAAAACCCGGGGCGGTCGAACCCCAACCGGTAGATAATCATGTCGCCACGGTCGCCGGTATTACAGACGGGCACGTAATCCGGGTCATCGACATCGGGCGCGCTGTTATCGCCGCCTGGGCTGTATACCCGGGCATCCACCCGCAGTTGCCCACTGTCGTATACCCACATCCTTACGCTGTCTTCAAAGGTGCCGCGCACGGCCTCTTCACATGTTATTCCCGCCGGCACGCCAAGCTGGCCTATACGAGACACACGCGACGCCGCCACTTCCAAGGTGGCATCGGCCCACATGACGATGCCCATTTCAATCGAAAAAAACAGCACCAAAATGCTTAGCGGCGCCACCAGCGCAAACTCCAGCGCAGTTGTACCGCGGCTTGCAAGCCGACGCCACCGGGCATTTGCCCGACCCCTGCACAACAACAAAGCGACAAGGCGGGCTGTGGCTGTCATGGCTGGCTTTTAGCCCCGGGCATGCGCCGGCGCACCTCGGCATAAAAGGCCAGGTTGTCCTGAACGTTGGCGCGCGGCATATCACCCAGCAAAATGCTTTCGGCAGCGTCGTCACGACCCATCAGGGCATAGGCCATGGCCAGGTTCT
>LNAP01011068.1_pt1 | contig 15573 bp, 16 predicted proteins | sample 602601 | NCBI WGS metagenome assembly LNAP01 (sample SAMN02440304, study PRJNA202911) | soil metagenome | biome: Subtropical and temperate rainforests or woodlands; isolation source: soil samples (1 kg each in a 20% v/v slurry with milli Q water) were... ...
TAGGCTTGTGACGGAAGAAAGCGGCCTGCCGCTTTCTTCTTTTTTGGCCCACGACTTCTTGGGGTAGTACATGAAGCACAACGTCATCCTGGTGTTACTCGATGGCCTCAATTACGGGGTTGCCCAGCACGCGATGGGCCATCTCCAGGCTTACTGCGGCGCAGGCCGCGCGGCGCTGTACAAGCTCGAATGCGAGCTGCCAGCGCTGAGCCGTCCGCTGTATGAATGCATCCTTACTGGCGTTGCGCCGATCGAAAGCGGCATTGTGCATAACGATGTTTCGCGCCTGTCCAACCAACAGAGCATCTTTCACTACGCCAGCAGCGCCGGCTTGGTGACGGCCTCGGCCTCCTACCATTGGGTCAGCGAGCTGTATAACCGCAGCCCGTTCAACGCCGCACGTGATCGTCATACCGATGCGCCCGAACTGCCGATTCAACACGGGCATTTCTACTACGCCGACCATTACCCTGACTCGCATTTATTCGCCGACGCAGAAAGCCTGCGGGTGAAGCACTCGCCCAACTTCCTGTTGGCGCACCCGATGAATATCGACGACGCCGGTCACAAGCACGGCCTCGACAGCCCGCAGTACCGCAACAGCGCGCGGGTCGCCGACCTGCTGCTGGCCGAGTACCTGCAACGTTGGCTCGACGCCGGCTACCAAGTGTTGGTAACCGCCGACCACGGCATGAACAACGACCGCTCGCACAACGGCCTGCTCACCGAAGAGCGCGAAGTGCCGCTGTTTGTGTTGGGCGATGCCTTTAGCCTGGACAGTTTTGCCAACCCGAAACAAACCGAACTGTGCGGCACCATCTGCGACTTGCTCGGTGTGGCCCACGACAAACCTTTCTGCCGGGAGCTGTTGAAGTGAATTCAGTCACCCGAGGCAAATGGCTGGCAGTGCTGTGCCTGCTGCCGTTTGCGATCTTCTTTATCGCCTTTCAAATTGCCCCGCTGATGTGGGTGGCGATCAATAGCCTGGACAGCGCCGCGGGTTGGGGCCTGAGCAACTACGCCAAGGTGTTTAGCTCGAAGTTCTACTTGCAGGCGATTCAGCACAGCTTGGAAATTTCGTTCTGGTCGAGCGTGATCGGCATCGTTATCGCCGTGCTCGGCGCGTACTCGCTGCGCAAAGTCGACAGCAAGCTGCGCGACTTCGTTATGGCTTTTTCCAATATGACCAGCAACTTTGCCGGCGTACCGCTGGCCTTTGCCTTTGTCATCCTGCTCGGTTTTAACGGCGCGCTGACCATCATCCTCAAGCAGGCCGGGGTGATCGACGACTTCAACCTGTACTCGAAAACCGGCTTGATCGTGCTGTACACCTACTTCCAGATTCCCCTCGGCGTGCTGCTGCTCTACCCGGCCTTTGATGCCCTGCGTGAAGACTGGCGCGAGTCGGCCGAACTGCTGGGCGCCAGCACCTGGGACTTCTGGCGGCATATCGGTTTGCCGGTGCTGACCCCAGCGCTGCTCGGTACTTTTATCATTCTGTTGGCCAATGCCCTGGGCGCCTACGCCACGGTGTATGCGCTGACCACCGGCAACTTCAACGTGCTGCCGATCCGTATCGCCGCCATGGTCGCCGGTGATATCTCGCTTAACCCGAACCTGGCCAGCGCCCTGGCGATGGTGTTGGTGGGGCTGATGGCGGTGATTACCGTGGTCCATCAATGGCTGCTAAAGAGGAGCTACCATGTCGCGCGTTGAAGCCCGAGCGGCTGGGCTGTATCACCGCACGGTGGTCACTCTGCTGTTTCTGATCTTGCTGTTGCCGCTGGCCGGCACCCTGCTCTACTCCATCTCGACAAGCTGGTCGGCAACCATTCTTCCCGATGGGCTGACATTGAAGTGGTACGCCCAGCTTTGGACCGACCCGCGTTTTCTCGCCGCCTTCGGTCAATCCTTGCTGGTGTGTTTTGGTGCCCTGCTGCTGTCGGTGGTGCTGATTTTGCCACTGCTGTTTGTGGTGCATTACCACTTCCCCAAACTCGATGGCCTGATGAACATTCTGATCTTGCTGCCCTTTGCCGTGCCGCCGGTGGTGTCGTCGGTGGGCCTGCTGCAGATTTACGGTTCCGGGCCGCTGGCGATGGTGGGTACGCCATGGATTCTGATTGGCTGCTACTTCACCGTGGCGCTGCCGTTTATGTACCGGGCGATCACCAATAACCTGCAAGCGATCAACCTGAGCGACCTGATGGACGCCGCTCACCTGCTTGGCGCCAGCACCTGGAAAGCCGCGTTTTTGGTGGTGCTGCCGAACCTGCGCAAAGGCCTGATGGTGTCGCTGTTCTTGTCGTTCTCTTTTCTGTTTGGCGAGTTCGTGTTCGCCAACCTGCTGGTGGGTACGCGTTATGAAACCCTGCAGGTGTACCTGAACAACATGAAAAACAGCAGCGGCCACTTCAACTCCTACTTCTTTTTTGTGCTGCTGTTTACCTGGGCAGCCGGCCGTTTGAATAAGGACAAAGCATGAGTTTTCTGAGCATTCAGGGGCTGCATAAAAGCTATGCCGCCACCTCGATTTTCAGCGACATCAACTGCGAGATCGCCAAGGGCGAATTCGTCACCCTGCTCGGCCCCTCTGGCTGCGGCAAGTCCACCTTACTGCGCTGCATCGCCGGGCTGACCGAAGTGAACGGCGGGCAAATCCTCCTTGAAGGCCAAGACCTGGTGCCGCTGTCGCCGCAAAAGCGCGATATCGGCATGGTGTTCCAGAGCTACGCGCTGTTCCCCAATATGAGCGTGCAACAGAACGTCGCCTTTGGCCTGCGCATGCAAAAGGTCAGCAAAGAAGACAGCGCCAAACGGGTGAAAGAAGCGCTGGATATGGTCGAACTGGGCAGCTTTGCCGAGCGTTACCCGCACCAGCTTTCCGGTGGCCAATGTCAGCGTGTGGCACTGGCGCGCTCGCTGGTTACTCGCCCACGCTTGCTGCTGCTGGATGAGCCGCTGTCGGCCCTCGATGCGCGCATTCGCAAACACCTGCGCGAGCAGATCCGCAGCATTCAACAAGAGCTGGGGCTGACCACCATTTTCGTTACCCACGACCAGGAAGAAGCGCTGACCATGTCGGACCGCATCTTTTTGATGAACGCCGGCAAGATCGTGCAAAGCGGCGATGCCGAAACGCTCTACACCGCGCCAGTGGATGCCTTTGCCGCCGGTTTTATCGGCAACTACAACCTGCTCGACGCCGATGCCGCCAGCCGCTTGTTGCTGCGCCCAATCAACAGCCGTATCGCCATTCGCCCGGAGGCCATCTCGCTGGGCGTGGGTGATATCGAAGGCGAAGTGCGCAGTCATAGCCTGCTCGGCAACGTCATTCGCTATCGCGTGCAAGCCCGTGGCGTGGAGCTGCTGGTGGATGTGCTGAACCGCAGTGCGGACGATCTGCACAGTAACGGCAAACAACTGCGCCTGAGCATCGACAGCGATGCGATCCGGGAGGTGGCGTAATGGCCCTGGCGATTTTCGACCTTGACGACACCCTGATCGACGGCGATTGCGCCAGCCTGTGGAGCGAACACATGGCCGATATCGGTTGGGTGGACGGCGAGTCGTTTGTAAAGAAAGACCATGAGCTGATGGCCCTGTATGCCGAGGGCAAGTTGGCCATGGAAGACTATATGGCCTTCAGCCTGTCGCCCTTGGTAGGGCGCACCGCCGAGGAAGTGGCGTTTGTGGTGGAGCCCTTTGTTGAGGATGTGATCGAGCCCATCTTCTTTAGCGACGCCACCCGTTGCCTGGCCACTCACCGCGAAGCCGGCGACCGCATTTTGGTGATTTCTGCTTCGGCGCACTTCTTGGTTAGCGCCATCGCTGCGCGGCTAAAGATTGATGACGTGCTGGCGATCGACCTGGAACAACAGCATGGGCACTACAGCGGCAATACCAGCGGCGTGCTGACTTACCGCGAAGGCAAAGTCACCCGCTTGCAGGCGTGGCTGGCCGAGGAAAACGAGAGCCTGGAGGGCGCGTACTTCTACTCCGACTCGCGTAATGATTTGCCGCTGCTGTCGTTAGTTAGCCAGCCGCGGGTGGTCAACCCTGACCCGGTGTTGCGTAACCACGCGGTAAAAGCCGGCTGGCCGATTCTTAGCTGGCGATAGCGCGTTTTTCTAGGAGCCGGCTTGCTGGCTCCTACAAGGTGTGGCCTCACTACAACGAGCAAAAGCGTCCCAACTGAGCTGCCCCCCCCACAAAAACCTTCCATCCTGTTGCCCTTGGCTTACCATGGCGCGCTTATTTGCCATGGCACAAGGACAGGCTGTATGCGTCACCTCAAGCGTCTTACCCGGAATTACACCCAGGAAAAAATTCGGGGTATTACCTTCCACCTGAACCCGGCTCAGCAGGTTGAACTCGCGGTAGCGATCGAGCAGTTTTTTGCCCAGCCTGAGCAACGCATCCCCCTCGACCCGCCCGAAGACACCCGCCTGGTTTGCCTGTTGGGGCAACAGTGGGTGCTCAAGTACAACCGGCTGACGCAGTGGAAAAAACAACTGCACAATTACCTGGGCATTAAAAAAGCCTTTGGTCTGCACGACCTGACCAATGAGTTCATCAACCTATCGGCCATCAGCGCCAAAGCCGATTACGTGCCGCGCATTGCTGCCTATGGCTACAAGGCCAGGTTTCCATTTCTGCGCGAGGAATATTTGCTGATTGGATTTCTGCAGGCGCACCAGAGCGTGGATGCGCGTTTGACCGAAGCACCCGAGCAAGGCACAACCTTGCTGCCGCAGGTGTTTCGCCTGTTCGCCCGCATGCTCGACGACGGCTTCGTGCATATGGACCCGCACCCAAAAAATATCCTGATCGCCCCCGACGGCCAGCTAAAGCTGATCGACTTCGAAATGTGCGCCCACGGCGTCATCAATCGCGATTTCAGCCTCGGCTTTTTGCTCGGTTATTTTTTCACCTACTGGATCAAACGCTTTATTTCCGAGGACCACTACCGGGCCTGCTGCGAAAGGTATTTGCGCGAGGAACAAGCGGGATTGGATCGGCAGCTGTTTGACCCGGTGTTCGAACGTTTTCTGGCCAAGCCGGTATCGCGCACCACGCGCTACTCGATCTTGACCTCGCCCCAGGCGCAGGCGGACTTTATCCGCAGCAACCGCCGTTGAAAAAATAAACGCATAAAAAAGGGCAGCCGAGGCTGCCCTTTTTGCTGATCGCGCTAACGATCAGGTGGTGCGGATCAGGTGGTCAAAGGCGCTCAACGAGGCTTTTGCACCCTCGCCTACCGCAATCACGATCTGCTTGTACGGCACGGTGGTCACGTCACCCGCAGCGAAGATACCCGGCAGTGAGGTTTCACCGCGCGCATCAACAATAATCTCGCCACGGTTGGACAGCTCGATGGTGCCTTTCAGCCATTCGCTGTTAGGCAGCAGGCCGATCTGTACAAAGATGCCTTCCAGTTCGATGTTGTTGAACTCGCCTGAGTTGCGGTCTTTGTACACCAGGCCGGTGACCTTCTGACCATCGCCTTTTACTTCGCTGGTCAGGGCGCTGGTGATCACGGTGACGTTTGGCAGGCTGTGCAATTTGCGTTGCAGAACGGCATCAGCACGCAGTTGGCTGTCGAATTCGATCAGGGTCACGGCGCTAACAATGCCGGCCAGGTCGATAGCCGCTTCCACACCCGAGTTACCGCCACCAATCACCGCTACGCGCTTGCCTTTAAACAGCGGGCCGTCGCAGTGCGGGCAGTACGCCACGCCACGGTTGCGGTATTCCTGCTCGCCGGGCACGTTCATTTCGCGCCAGCGGGCACCGGTGGACAAGATCACGGTTTTGGCTTTCAGCGAGGCACCGCTTTCAAACTTGATTTCGTGCAACTCACCTGGGTTTTTCGCCGGCACCAGCGCGGTGGCGCGCTGCAAATTCATGATGTCGACTTCGTACTGTTTAACGTGCTCTTCAAGGGCACGGGCCAATTTCGGCCCTTCGGTTTCCTGCACGGAAATGAAGTTTTCGATGGCCATGGTGTCCAGCACTTGGCCACCGAAACGCTCGGCCGCCACACCGGTGCGGATGCCTTTACGTGCAGCGTAAATAGCCGCCGCAGCGCCCGCTGGGCCACCGCCAACAACTAGAACGTCGAAGGCTTCTTTGCTGTTGAGCTTTTCGGCGTCACGCGCAGCGGTGCCGGTGTCGATCTTGGCGAGAATCTGCTCGACTTCCATACGGCCTTGGCCGAACAGTTCGCCGTTCAGGTAGATGCTCGGCACGGCCATGACTTGGCGCTGCTCAACTTCGTCCTGGAACAGCGCGCCGTCGATGGCGACGTGGCGGATATTCGGGTTCAGCACGGCCATCAGATTCAGCGCCTGAACCACGTCGGGGCAGTTCTGGCACGACAGCGAGAAGTAGGTTTCGAAATTGAATTCGCCCGGCAGGTCTTTGATCTGCTCAATCACATCGGCAGCAACCTTGGACGGGTGACCACCCACTTGCAGCAGGGCCAGCACCAAGGAGGTGAATTCGTGGCCCATGGGAATACCAGCAAAACGCAGGCTGATATTGGCGCCAGGGCGGTTCAACGCGAAGGACGGCTTACGCGCATCGCTGCCGTCTTCACGCAGGGAAATTTTGTCGGTCAGGCTGACGATATCGTGCAGCAAACCGCTGAGCTCGCGGGAAGCATCGCTGTCATCGAGGGACGCGACGATCTCGAATGGCTGCACGACCTTTTCCAGGTAAGCCTTCAATTGGGTCTTCAGAGTGGCGTCCAACATGATGCGGTACCTTCCTTTTTACAAATTTCAGGGAAAAAAATGCCCGAGCGGATCACGCCCAGGCATTCGGGCTGACGGAGCAGGTGTTGCCCCGCAGCGTTCTGCAAAAACGGATGAGGGCCTAGGCGACCCTCAGGCGTTTTTTAGATTTTGCCAACCAGGTCCAGGGACGGAGCCAAAGTGGCCGCGCCTTCTTTCCATTTAGCTGGGCACACTTCGCCCGGGTGAGCAGCGGTGTACTGAGCAGCGGTGAGCTTGCGCAGGGTTTCCGAAACGTCACGAGCGATTTCGTTGGAGTGGATTTCTACGGTTTTGATCACGCCTTCCGGGTTGATCACGAAGGTGCCGCGCAGGGCCAGACCTTCTTCCGGAATGTGCACGCCAAAGGCGTTGGTCAGTTGGTGAGTCGGGTCACCTACCAGCGGGAACTGAGCCTTACCAACGGCTGGCGAGGTTTCGTGCCAAACCTTGTGGGAGAAATGGGTGTCGGTGGTAACGATATAAACTTCAGCGCCGGCTTTCTGGAAAGCGGCGTAGTTGTTAGCGGCGTCTTCGATTTCGGTTGGGCAGTTAAAGGTGAACGCTGCCGGCATGAAGATCAGAACCGACCACTTGCCCTTCAGGGACTGCTCGGTCACTTCGATGAATTTACCGTTGTGAAAAGCATTGGCGGTGAACGGTTTGACTTCGGTGTTGATCAGAGACATTCGCTAAGTCCTTCTGGTTGAAAAAATTCGGGGTTAGAAATTTACAGGAAGGATAGTAGGCCGATACGCCTGAAAGAGCCTATTGATTGAACCCATGGCAACGATTGGTTTAGTAAATCGTTGTCATGGGGCTGCAATACAAATGCGCAATGGAAATAGCTGATTAGCTTAAAGATTCATCCAACAGCAACGCGACTTTTCCGGACACCGTATTGCTAGCGAGTGCAGCAAAAGCGGCCTCCACATCCTTCGCGGCAAAGGTACGCTCCAACTGCGGTTTGAGTCGACCCTCGGTGAACAATGGCCATACCTGTTGGCCTAGATCACCGAGCAAATCGGCCTTGAATTGGTCATCACGGCTGCGCAAGGTGGAACCTTGGAACTGCACGCGCTTGGCCAGCATTAAGGCTAAGTCGAATGAGGCTTCGCGTCCGCCCATCAAACCAATGGAAACCCAGCGCCCATCCAGACCGATAAGCTGCTGATTAAGGGTGGCGTAGTTGCCACCGACCGGATCGAGGATCACATCAAACGGCGCGAAGTCGCGCAGGCTTTCCAGATCTGTGTCGCGCAACACACCGCCCTGCGCGCCAAGGTTTTCGCAATAGGCCAAGCGGTCTGCCGAACCCACGCTAACCCAGCACGGGTTACCAAAGGCTTTGCACAATTGAATGGCCGCCGAGCCCACGCCACTGGCGCCGGCATGCAGTAAGACCTTCTCGCCAGGCTTGAGCTGCGCCAGTTGAAACAGGTTCAACCAGGCGGTGGCATATACCTCTGGAATAACCGCCGCTTCAACCAGGCTCAAGCCTTCCGGTACTGGCAGCGCATGCCGGCCATCGACCACTACCTCTTCGGCCATACCGCCACCGGCCAGCAGCGCACAAACGCGATCACCGACTTGCCAGGAACTGCCGGGCCCGACCTCGCTGACGACGCCGGAACATTCCAGGCCCAGGGTATCGCTGGCACCCGCTGGTGGCGGATACAAACCCGCGCGCTGGAGCAGGTCAGCGCGATTGAGGCCAGCGGCCGCCACACGAATTCGAATCTGCCCAACGTCGCAGATGAGACTTGGTCGTTCTGCCCATTCAGCGCGGCCTTCCACGCCTTGCAATGCCTTCACGGTGCCTCCATAGTGACTTCGGACTGAGCCCGGTGCGAACCATCGAGCTATTTGCATTATGCAGCCGGTGCCCTACGGAACCGGCGCTCTCAAAGACGGCCTAATATGCGTTATCAACTACCCTCGCGTCGACTCAGCATGCAGCGCTTCGTTCCCAGCACCGCCTTAGCCCTTTGCCTTACCCCTTACCGCTTGCGCTGCCGCTACCAGCCCTGACAACAGTTGGGACAAGCTGCAGCCAGACCGCGAGCAGGTCATCGCCAGTTTGAATGTGGTGGAACTGCTCAAGCGCCATCACTACAGCAAACCGCCACTCAACGATGATCGCTCAGTGATCATCTACGAGAGCTACCTCAAGCTGCTCGACCCGTCGCGCAGCTACTTCACTGCAGGCGACATTGCCGAGTTCGATAAATGGCGCACGCAGTTCGACGATTTTCTTAAGAGTGGTGACCTCGACCCTGGGTTCACCATTTACAAGCGTCACCTCGACCGCCTGAAACAGCGCCTCGATTTCGCCCTGGCGATGCTCAATAAAGGCATCGACAAAATCGACTTCAGCGCCGATGAAAGCCTGATGGTCGACCGCGAAAAAGCCCCGTGGGCCAAAGACACCGCCGAGCTCGATGAGCTGTGGCGCAAGCGCGTAAAAGATGAAGTGTTGCGCTTGAAAATTGCCGGCAAAGAACCTGCCGCGATTCAGGAGCTGTTGACCAAACGCTATAAAAATCAGCTGTCGCGTCTGGAACAGACCCGCAGCGAAGATATTTTCCAGGCCTATATCAATACCTTCGCCCAGTCCTACGATCCGCACACCAACTACCTGTCGCCCGACAGCGCAGAAAACTTCGACATCAATATGAGCCTGTCGCTCGAAGGTATTGGTGCCGTGCTGCAGAGCGATAACGACACCGTTAAGGTGGTACGCCTGGTGCCGGCTGGCCCTGCCGACAAGAGCAAGCAAGTAGCGCCGGCGGACAAAATCGTCGGCGTTGCCCAAGGCAATGGCGAGATGGTTGACGTAATCGGCTGGCGTCTGGATGAAGTGGTCAAATTGATCCGCGGGCCGAAAGGTTCGGTGGTGCGCCTCGAAGTGGTGCCCGCTACCAACGGCCCAAATGACCAGACCAGCAAAGTCGTATCCATCACCCGTGAAGCGGTGAAACTGGAAGAGCAAGCGGCGAAAAAATCCGTACTCAAGCTCAAGCATGATGGCCGTGACTACAAACTCGGCGTCATCGAAATTCCTGCGTTCTACCTCGACTTCAAAGCCTTCCGCGCCGGTGACCCGGATTACAAGAGCACCACCCGCGACGTGAAAAAACTGCTGGCTGAATTGCAGAAAGAGAAAGTCGACGGCGTGGTTATCGACCTGCGTAATAACGGCGGCGGTTCGCTGCAAGAAGCCACCGAACTGACGGGCTTGTTTATCAACCAAGGCCCGACTGTTCTGGTGCGTAACGCCGACGGCCGTGTCGATGTACTGGCCGATGAAAACCCAGGCACTTACTACAGCGGCCCGATGGCGTTGTTGGTGAACCGTCTTTCTGCCTCTGCTTCGGAAATTTTCGCCGGCGCCATGCAGGACTACCACCGCGCCTTGATTCTCGGTGGCCAGACCTTCGGTAAAGGCACCGTGCAAACCATTCAACCGCTCAACCATGGCGAGCTGAAACTGACCCTGGCCAAGTTCTACCGCGTGTCCGGGCAGAGCACCCAACACCAGGGCGTGCTGCCAGATATTGCCTACCCGGCGATTGTCGACACCAAGGAAATCGGTGAAAGCGCCCTACCCGAAGCGATGCCATGGGACAGCATTCGCCCGGCCATCAAACCGGAGAGTGACCCGTTCAAACCCTTCCTGGTTGAGCTCAAGGCCCGTCACGATGCCCGCGTGGCTAAGGATGCGGACTTTGTCTTTACCCGCGAGCGCCTGGAATTGGCCCAGAAGCTGAGTCACGAAACCACCGTGAGCCTCAACGAAACCAAGCGCCGCGCCCAGCACACCAGCATCGAAACCCAGCAACTGGCCATGGAGAACACCCGCCGTGCCGCCAAGGGCCAGGAGCCGCTGAAGGAGCTGAAGAAAGAAGACGAAGATGCGCTGCCAACCGAAGACGACAAAATCAAGCCAGAGGACGATGCCTTCTTGTCCGAAACCGGGCAGATCCTGCTCGACTACCTGGGCTTGAACTCGGCGGTGGCCAAGCACTGACAGAGCGTCATCAAGCGGTCATTAAACTGTCGTGAAATAAGGGGCTGATAGTGATATCAGCCCCTTTGTTTTTTCAGGACATCGAGAGCTACCCATGACCGTCACCGAGCAGTTGAGCGCGCTGGACCACATCCTTGCTCACGGCGACCTGCATACGCTGTTTCAGCCCATTGTGTCGCTCTCCGAGCGGCGCATTCTGGGCTACGAGGCACTAACGCGTGGCCCTTCGAATAGCCCCCTGCACTCCCCCGTCAACCTGTTTGGCGTAGCGCGCCATGCCGGTCGTTTAAGCGAATTGGAACTGGCCTGCCGCAAAAGCGCCTGCCGGCATTTCAGCGAACAAAAGCTGGAAGGCAAGTTGTTCCTTAACGTCTCACCCGACTCCTTGCTGGAGCCGACCCACCAACCGGGGCGCACCCTCAAGCTGTTGCAAAACTACGGTATTCCGCCGAGCCAGGTGGTGATTGAACTGACCGAGCAATCGCCCACCGAAGACTTCGCCCTGCTGTACACCGCGCTGCATCACTACCGCGCAATGGGGTTCTCGATCGCACTGGACGACCTCGGTGCGGGCTATTCCAGCCTGCGGCTATGGTCGGAACTGCGCCCGGACTACGTGAAAATTGACCGGCACTTTATCGACGGTATTCACCAAGACGCGGTAAAGCGCGAATTCGTCGGCTCCATCCTGCAAATGGCCAAAGCCTCCCGCGCCCAGGTAATTGCCGAAGGCATCGAGCTGGCCGAAGAGCTAACGGTACTGGCAGAGATGGGCGTCGACCTGCTGCAAGGTTATCTGCTCAGCCGCCCGCAAGAGCACCCACCGCGCGATGCCCGCGCCCTGCTGCCCAAACTGGAAGCCAGTGCGCCGAGTTTGAGCGAAGAAGGCAGCGACCTCAGTGCCCTGCTCAACGAGCAACCGGCGGTGACTGAAACCATGCCCATCGCTGCGGTACTCGAAGCCTTTCGCGCCCAAGCCAACCTAAACTCGCTGGCGGTGCTGAACGCCGAGCAGCAACCGGTGGGCATCGTCCACCGGCACTCACTGTCGGATGCATTGCTCAAGCCTTTCGCCACCGACTTGTTTGCGCGCAAGCCCATCAGCCGGTTAATGAGCAGCGACTTTCTCGCCGTCGATATGGGTCAGAGTTTGCAAAAAGTCAGCCGCCTGCTCACCAGCCGCGCCCGGCAACGGATAGAAGAAGACTTCATCATCACCTTGCATGGCCGCTACCAAGGTCTGGGGCGGGTGATCGACGTGCTGAAGTTGATCACCGAACTGAAAATCCAGCAGGCCCGCCATGCCAACCCGCTGACCTTACTGCCGGGCAATGTGCCGATTCAGCAATGCCTGACCCGTCTGTTACAGCAGGCGCGCGAGGCGGTGATCTGCTATGTGGATATCGACAGCTTTAAACCGTTTAACGACCTCTATGGCTACGCCAAGGGCGACGAGATCTTGCTCTGTCTGGCGCAATGCCTGAGCGAGCGCGTGGACCCGGCGCGCGACTTTGTTGGCCATATCGGCGGCGATGATTTTCTCTTGGTATTGGGCTCGCAAGACTGGCGTGCGCGGTTGAATTATCTGCTGGAAGATTTTCAGGGCCAGTGCCGACGCTTCTACAGCAACGAACACCTGGAGGCCGGTTGTTTTGTGTCCCACAACCGCAAAGGGCAGCGCGAGGAGTTTCCGTTGTTGTCGCTGTCATTGGGGGTGGTGCATTTGCACCCTTCCAGCTGCGCGACGATGGATGCCGCGCAACTTGCCGGGCTGGCGTCCGAGGCCAAGCGCCAGGCCAAGAATGTGCCGGGTTATAGCCTGCACATTATCGATACGCAGAAGCTGACGGCCTAGCGCTGAACGTTAGCGCTCAAGGTCTCGCTCAGAGCCCGAGCTCACTGGCACGTTGGGCGTAACGTTCGGCGAGGAGCGGATTGGCCACCAGGCCATGTTCGCCCTCGGCGTACAGCTGGGCGAGACGCCGTGCTGCCAGGGGATGGCCAGCATCGGCGGCGAGCGTCCACCAGCGTGCGGCGGCGTTGCCATCTGGGGCGTTACGGGTATCGCCTGCCAGGCTCAGCACACCGAGTTGGTAGGCCGACTTGGCATCCCCCCCAGCCGCCGCTTTGCCCAACAGGCGAATGCCCTCCTCACGGGCGCCAAAACCACGCCCGCGAAAGACCAAGAGGTGCCCATAGAAGCTCTGCGCAGCCACGTCGTCTAGCGCCGCCATGCGCGCGAACTGCCCTTCCATCCAAGCCCATACACGCGGTTGTTTAACCAGCGCTGGCCAACGCAGCAGACGGCGGGCAATGAAGTAGCCCAGGCGGGCCTTGATGCGCCAATACACCACTCAGCTTTCTTCCGGGTAGTCGTACTCAAACACCCGGACCACTTCCGAGGCATGCCAGGAGGCGGCCGCTACACCATCGCTCGGGCCGCTAAAACGCCCCAGGCGCAGTGCACAGTCGAAGAAGCCGGTACGGGGCAAACGACTGGCGCCCTGGCTGATTACCAGGGAGCTGCGCAGCGGGTACTCGGCACGCGCATCCAGCGCAGCCAGGTGCTCAAGCGCAGCAGTCAGGGTTTGCATGGCCGGGGTGGGTAATTCCAGGCGCTCAATCAAGGCCCGATAGGTAAGGAGGTGGCGCTGTCGACGTGCCTCTGCCAGCTCACCAAGAAGCGCCTGCCAATGCTGGCGACTAATGCTTACGCTCACGTATCGGCCTCCCAACTGCTGACGCCCAAATTCCACGCCAACGCTCGACTGATAGCAGAGTCCGGCTGGCGTTCGCCGCTTTCGATCATGGTTAGGTAATGTGGGCTGATGCCCACGGTGCGCGCCAGGTCTGCAAGGGCCAGACCTTTGGCCTCGCGCAGCGCTGTTAGCTCAGTAAGGCTATGTGTTGCTGGCGCCTCAGCGGGCTTGCTGACCGCCTGTAGCGGAGCCGGTGCACGACCCGCCGCCTGCAACAACGCTTGATATTCCGCCCATGGCACCACCGCATATTCGGCTTCGCCATCACGCATGATTACCTGCACATCCATCCGCGCCCACCCCATGGAAAAGCAGTGCCGACTGCGTCAGCACTTTCCTTGTAAGCGCGCATCTTAACAGCACAAAACCGAGATAGGGCGTGATGTGCAGGGCAAGTTTTGCCGCGGTTTAGCGCGCTGAATCGCCGTCCACTGATGGCACCGATGATGGCAGTAGCAGCAACTCCTCCTGCTGAGCCGGCGTACGCGCTGCCAGCCAGGCACGGAATTCATCCAGCTCGCCGCTCCAGGTACGCAGCAACCACCCGAGCACAGCAATGTCGTCTATGAATCCCACGCCCAGCAGCACATCAGGGATCGCATCGACAGGCGAGACGAAATACAACAGCGCCGCGACTACCGACAGCAGCGCCTGGGAACTGATGCCCCGGTACTCACCCCGCCACCACGCCATGCACAACGCCAGTAACACTCGCAGTTCGGCCTTGAGCGCACCCAGGCGACCGCCCTGGGATGCGCTTTTGCGAGTCACGGCCAAGAGTAAGGCCGGCAATCTGCCGCGCACGATAAAGCGCTGGGCAATAGGCAGGTAACGGGAGAAATTCCATGGAGTTTTCATCGGCATTGCTCCTCAGCCCGCATGCTTGCTGGGCTCGCTGGGTTATCCACCGAACCTGTGGATAACCTTGTGAACAACATTGCGCCCACGTAGGCAAATGCCCGAGCCACGGGGCTTTGCTACAGATCGGGCATTTTTTAATCAGAGCAAAAAAACAAACAAAATCATGCAGTTAGTAAAAAAGTGAAGCTGGTACGAAAGTGTCACCTGGCGTCAATGCGAGCTGTTCGCGAAATGTGCATAACCGTAACACCCACGCTTATTTGAGACTCGCGAGTCAACCCGTGGTTCGCCTGTTTTTTCCCCTACCCATCTGCACAGTGCAGAAACGACAACGCCCCGTCGAGACGGGGCGTTGCGGTGGAACCAGCAAAATTACTTGGCTGGTTCAGCTTCCGGAGCATCCGGAGCGGCAGCTGCGGAAGGATCTTTGATCCCCAGCAGTTCGAGGTCGAAAACCAGAACCGAGTTAGCAGGAATTGCCGGGCTCGGGCTCTGAGCACCGTAAGCCAGTTCGCTCGGGATGTAGAGCTTGATCTTCTCGCCAACGTGCATCAGTTGCAGTGCTTCAACCCAACCTGGAATGACGCCGCTTACTGGCAGGTCAATCGGGCTACCACGTTCTACCGAGCTGTCGAACACTTTGCCGTCAGTCAGTTTGCCTTCGTAGTGAACAGTCACCACGTCGGAAGCTTTAGGCTGAGGGCCATCAGCTTTCTTAACCACTTCGTATTGCAGGCCGGAAGCGGTGGTGGTTACGCCATCACGCTTTTTGTTTTCTTCGAGGAATTTCTTGCCTGCTGCTGCCGACTCTTCGGCGAGCTTGGCGGTGCGCTGTTCAGCACGCTCTTGCAGCGCTTTGAAAGCTTCCATCAGCTCATCATCTTTGAGCTTCTGTTCTTTCTTACCGATAGCGTCTTCGATGCCTTGAGCAACTGCCTTGGAATCGAGGTCATCCATGCCTTCTTGAGCCAGGCTTTTGCCCATGTTCAAGCCGATGCCATAAGAGGCTTTTTGCGCGGGGGTTTTCAGCTCTACGCTGGTTTGCGAATCGCAACCTGCGAGCACCAGGCCCACCAAGGCCACCGCCGCCGCTAAACGATGTTGTCTCATGCTATTTCCTTGTTCGTGCGCTAAAGAGGGCAATCGA
>LNAP01003255.1_pt1 | contig 15569 bp, 14 predicted proteins | sample 602601 | NCBI WGS metagenome assembly LNAP01 (sample SAMN02440304, study PRJNA202911) | soil metagenome | biome: Subtropical and temperate rainforests or woodlands; isolation source: soil samples (1 kg each in a 20% v/v slurry with milli Q water) were... ...
CCCGGAACGTCTGAAACGTCACCTCGCGGTCTTCGCGGAAGGTTTCGTCATCCTCACCGACCGTCGCCTCGAAGCCGTCGGCGCAGTGAAGAAGCAGCGCGATCTTGAGCCCGAACGCGTCGACGCGTGTCGTGTTGCCGTTGTAGGTCCGCGGGCCGATCGTGTGCTCGATGAAGTCGTAGTACTTGCTCTTGGACGGATCGCCGGTGCAGTTCGTCGGCGAACCCGCGGCGCACAAGTAGAAGTACATCCGTCCCGACGAATTGGCCGGCATGTCGTACGTCGGCCGTTCGGCGATCGAATGCAGCTCGGAGATCGAGCCGCTCTTGAAGCTCCAGTACACTTCGCTGTCCTTGAACTTGCCGTTCGTTCGGTTCAAGAACTTGAAAGTCATGACCTGCGTGGCCTGCGGGATATTGCTCCGGTCCCAGAAGTCTCCGGACGTTGCGGGATCGCCAACGTCGGGCGACGTCGACCCCGCGCCTGCACACGCGATGACCGCCGCTCCTGCGAGCGCGGCGAGCGAATGTCGAAGCCGCATCATGTTTTCGAAGAAGCCTGGCAGCTCGGCGCCGGAAGAGTGACGTATAGGTGTCCGAGCTCCGTCAGCACGCCCGACGCGCCAAGCAGGTTGATGCTCGGCTTCGAGTCGAAACGGCCGCTGAACCACGCGTAGCGGAACACCGCGGGCTCCGACTCGAGGTAGGCGATGGCGTCCTGCATGTACTTCTTCTGCACAGGGACCGACACATCGGATTGATCGAGGCACGAAAACTCGGTCAACCAGATCGGGCGGTTGTACTTCTTCATCTGCCCGATGTAGCCCTTGAGCGCCTGTTGACTACACGCGTACCAGTGAACCGCCAGATAATCGACCTGGCAACCAGGACACTTGGCGAAGAATTCGTCGAACCACGAGAAGGGATCGGTCTTGTTGCACGATCCACCGCAGTAGTTGAGCGCCGGCGACACAATTTTGAGATTATGTGCGCGCGCGATCGCTTCGACCTGCGGCCACAACGTGGCCGCCTGCTGCGGCGTCAGATTCGCCTGGCTTCCGAAGTTCGGCTCGTTGAACGCGAGCAGATAGCGGGCGTCGGACGGGTAATTGTTCGCGTTCTGCGTGAGCGAGCCCTGGCCCCAAAGCATCGGCACGAATTCGACGCCGATGCGCTGATAGCTCGAGCGGACTCCCGCGTCGGGTGGGACGGTCCAGTTGTACCACCACGAAACCCCGGGCGAGAGTGCCGTGAGGTCAGCCTCGGAGTGGTAGCCGTAGGCGATACCACGCTTGCACGACGCCTTGTCGCCGCTTGCGGGAGGTCCGCCGGTTTCCGGCGGTGGTGTGGACGGACCCGTGGCCGACGAACAGCCGAGCTCGAGAACGGCGAATAGGACTGCAGCAATGCGCAACGATTTCATCTGCGCACGGTGCGGCCGACGCGGCCCGCCGCGCGGTGAGTTCGGTCACCTTCGACGGCGCCTGGTTGCAGCGACCGGCGTCTTGTTCCTCGAGCGGGTCACGGACTGGCCGCTCACGGCACCCGATTTGATAACTCTCATCGACGCGCGAGCGTCTCGGCGACGGGATGTACACGTCAGTGGCGCTGGCGCCTCGCCGAATCGGATGAAAAGGTGGCGTACGTCGAACGTGCGGCACGTCAGGGAGCGCAGGCCGTCGCGCGACGCGACGTCGGTACCACGAACGTGCGATTGTGGGGCATCGATGCGATTTAGTAGTCTGTGCAATGCCCTATATCGAACTGTCTCCGACGGCGGCTGCTGTGAGAATGCCGGACGGTGTTCGCGCCGCCGAAGAATTGCTGATCGACATCATCGACGCGGTCCGGGAGCCGCTGCTCGTGCTCGATCCGGACTTCCGCGTGACCCACGCCAATCAGTCATTCTTTCGCGCGTTTCGCGTCGACGCGCGGGAAACGATCGGCAAGGTTCTGTTCGCGATCGGCGATGGCCAGTGGGACATTCCGCCGCTGCGCGAGCTGTTGCGCGGCCTTGTGGAACAGCCGTCGGGAACTGCCGTCGGCGCAGAGCCGCAGCTACGCGACGTCGACGTCGATCACGTGTTCCCCCGCATTGGGCGGAAGACGATGCTGCTCAACGCCACGCTCGTGTCGCGCGGGCCCGAAGAGCCACGCATCATTCTGTTGGCGATCGAGGACGTCACTGAACAGCGAGCCGCCGAGCGCCGGCTCGTCGAGCAGCGTCGTGAGCTGGAGCGCTCCAACGCCGCGCTGGAGGAATTCGCGTCCATCGCATCCCACGACCTGCAGGAACCGCTACGTAAAATCCTCGCGTTCGGCGAGCGCTTGGAAATGGCGGCCGGGCCGGTCCTGCAGGGTGAGGCCCTCAGCTATCTCGGCCGGATGCTCGGCGCCGCCTCGCGCATGCGTACGCTGATCACCGATCTCCTCACCTACTCGCAGGTTGCGACGCGCAACCAGCCGTTCGTGCCGACTGACCTCACCAGCACCGCGCAGGAAGTCGTGGCCGATCTCGAGACGGCCATCGCCGACGCGGCCGGCCGCGTGGAGATCGGCGCGCTGCCACTCATCGACGCCGACCCGCCCCAGATGCGGCAACTGCTCCAGAACCTGGTCGGCAACGCGCTCAAGTATCGCCAGGCGAATCGAGCGCCGGTTGTGCGGATCAGCAGCTCGAATCCCGACGCGGCGCATTGCGCGATCGCGGTGGCGGACAACGGCATCGGCTTCAATCCGGAATACACCGAGCGGATTTTCAAGATGTTTGAACGGCTCCACGGTCGGGCGCACTACGAGGGGTCCGGGATTGGTCTCGCGATTTGTCGTCGCATCGCCGAGCGCCACGGCGGAACGATCACCGCGACGGGCAGCCCCGGTCAGGGTGCGACCTTTACCGTCACGCTGCCGCTCAGCCAAGCAGCAGGAGGCCCACTCGCATGACGCTCGACAAGAACAAGATCCCGATCACGATCCTGATCTGCGACGACGATGAGGATGACCGACTCCTCACGCAGCAGGCGCTGGAAGGCGCCCATATCTCGAACGCGCTGCGCTTCGTCGAGGACGGCGAGCAGTGCCTCGATTACCTGTATCAGCGCGGCGAGTTCGCGGGCGAAACCGGACTCGCGCCGCGTCCCGGCCTGATCCTGCTCGATCTCAACATGCCCAAGCTCGACGGTCGCGAGGTGCTGATGGCAATCAAGAGCGACCCCGCGCTGGCGAACATACCCATCGTCATCCTCTCCACATCGCGCCACGACCAGGACATGGTCCGCAGCTACCAGCTCGGTGTGAACATCTTCATCAGCAAGCCGGTCACGTTCACGGAGCTCGTCGGCGCGATGAACCTGGTGGGCCGGTATTGGCTCGAGATCGTCGAGCTGCCGCCAGCTCACGCCTAGTGTCGCGCGACCTGCGTTCGGCCGGTGCCACTGACACAAAACCCGCTTCGTGTTTCGAAGCGGGTTTATGATTTACTCACGTGACACGACCATCGGCCAAACTCGCCAGTCAACGACGAGCGACCGATCGGCAGAAGAGCTACCTGAGATATGACCAGAGGCCGACCAGGCCGAGGATACCACCGCCCACCATCAGGGTCGTTCCGGACTTGCCGCCGACGATCGCACCGACGACCAGCCCTGCGCCGCCGACGATCATCATCGCGGTGCTCTCAGAGCTGCGCGGCTCGAGGAGTCGACGCACAGGAACCAGTGTGGTGTTCGCGTGCGCGCCGGGGCCGACAGTCCAAGCCGGTGCCCATGTCGGCGACAACGATAGCAGCGAGTCCGGCGCCGAGTGCGCAACGACGGCCGCCGCAGTCGATGTGACACTGACAGTCGACGTATCCGAGGAAGCGCGCTGTGCGGCGAGCGGAGAGGCGAACAGTAACACGGCAACGGCCGTGGTGAGGCTGCGATGACGTGACATGTGTATCCGGGATTCGAGGACGCTGCGATGCTCGATGCATGGTAGTATCCGCACACTCGCCGGACCATCGCACAGGTGGCGTACTTACCGGAGTAATTACTCGGCGCGGCTATCGCCGGGAGTAGGCGGCGATTTGCAACCGGGTGTGCAACGCCAGCTTCTCCATCACGTTGCGCACGTGGCTCTTGACCGTGTGCGCGGCGATGTTGAGTCGCTGGGCGATTTCCTTGTTGCTCAGCCCCCCGCCGATCAGCTCGATCACTTCGCGTTCGCGGCGCGTCATGCGCACGTCCTCGACCACGTCGGCTTTACCGTTGCGTCCATGTTCGCCCGCGTCGTTCACGATCTGTGAAAAGAGGGATCCCGTCATGCGGGGTGGCAAGACCTTTTGCCCTGACGCGACGCAACGGATCGTCGCCACGAACTCGTCGAGCGTGGCATCTTTGAGCGCGAACCCGGACACTCCCGCGTTCACGAACTCCATGATCTCCTCATGCACCGGCATGAGATCCATCACGATGATTTTCGTATCTGGCATCTCGGCGCGCAGCGCGACCGCCACGCGGAGGCTCTCCTGATCGGGAAGGCCCACATCGAGGAGCAGCACGTGCGCCGGCGTTTCGGCGAGCGGCGGCGAATGGCCGGGCATCGACGCAACCACGCGCATGTCCGGCAGCTTGTTCAACATCGCGGAGAGGCCGTCGCGCACCAAACGATTGTCGTCGAGGATCGCGACCAAGATCGTCTCGCTGGAATGGCCGGAATGCATGGGATCTCCGTCGTTCGAGTTGGCGGCCATCGCCGCTCATTCGGGCGTTGGGTCAAATTGATCCAGCGCTGCTCGTCGAGTTCGAGTGGTGTTGCGGGAAGGCCGCTTCGACGTCGAGCATGCCGCGATCCGTGCTTCCAACTGGGTCGCCCATGACGGATTCGCCGCGCGGTCACTGCGGTGATATCCCTGCGTCGCCGCGGCACGAGCTACGCACAGCACGTGGTCGAGATGGATCACGGCGCTAAGCGCCATGCCGATCGGTGCGGTGTCGCGTAAGCGATTCCAGAGCGCGACCGCGACGCTTCCGTATTCGCAGAGGAGCCTGCTCTCCTCGATTCCCTGGAGTCGGCGCTGATCGCCGTGCGCGGCGGCCATCCGTACGAGTTGCTCGTTGGCACCCGCGCCGGTGTTCGGGCTGAGCGCGACGTCGAGAATAGCCGCGATCACCCCGATCATCGGATCGTCGCCAGATCGCTCGCGAGCGACATGCCACGGCTCCGCCGCCGTCGTGTCCCTCCAAATACGAACCATTGCCCCGGCGAGGTGCTGGCTCCTCATGTGCGGATCCAGGCGCGCTCCGATCGGGTTCGTCGTGGCGTTGGCGCTCACCTCGAGCGCAGAGCTCGGAACACTCCGTGCTGTCCGTTGCATTGAAGTCTCTTCGCTTTGGGGAGGATCGGTAGCGCCAGCGTGAACTGCGAACCGACGCCGACCTTACTTTCGAGACTGAGATCGCCGGCCATCGCGCGCGCGGACGCGATGTTCACAATATCCTAACGAGCGGCGGCCCCCCCTCGGAGATGACGCCGCCGCGCGTCGCGACGTCGTCATCCAACTGGCCGAAGTACGCCTCGACGCACCCCGCCGTCACGCGGCGCACCACATCGGCCGGCGAAGGCAACAGCGTGTCGAGCATCGCGGCGAATGCGGCGCGCGAAACGGGAAACGTGAGCCACGTGACCCGTTGCGGCAGAACCAGCGAGCCCTCGTCCACGCGCTGTTTCATCCGCGCGTCGGAGAGCACGAGCGGAATGCGCCGATACGTCGACGATGAGCTCTGCGATGCCCTCCGCCGGAGCGGCGCAGTCGCAGATGACGAGGCAAGGTTGCGTTCGCGTCAAGGAGAGACTCGACGCTTCTCGGTCCGCGACATACGCCGGCGCGAAGCCGCAGCCGGACACCATCTCGCAGACGACCTCGGTGAACAGAGCGTGGCTGGATGCCACCAGGATCGTACCGCGATTCGCCATGCGTCCGTTGCTTCGCCACATCGTGCCCTCCGATGGTCCATTGGAGGAAGCTGACCGGGGCGGCTCTCGAGAGTCCGGTGCCCGACGATGGCGCAGGAGACGCAGGAGGGAGCGGTACTTCGACCGCTCACCAGTTTTCTAAAGCTAGCGGCGTGCGAGCGCCGGCGCTACGCGCCGCCGGCGTAGCCGACAAGTACCTACTCTTTCACCCGTTCGTGCGATGGAGCGGCGACGTGCTGGAGCCTACACTCCGGAATGTCCTTCGACGCACGTTGCACCACCGGTAACGCGCCTAGTGTTTCGTTCCATCGCTCTGCTCGGTGGCGCTCAATGCCAACTCCGTGAGGTTGCAATGGTACGCCGCCCCATCCTCGTCGCTCTTCAGCGCGCGCGTGCCGCCAGCGTGATGGTGGCGCTTGCCCTCGCGATGTTCGGTTGCGCCAGATTCAGCAGACGACAAGAGGGCGCAGTCATCGGCGCCGGGGCGGGCTGGGCGATCGGCGCAGTCGTTCGCAATCAGACAGGCTCGACCGCCAGAGGTGCGATCATTGGGGCGGTGATCGGCAGCACTGGTGCGACAATCGAGCGCGTGGGCGAAGACTACACGGACGCGACCGGCGGCCACTAGCTCGCATGCGTTTCGAGGAGGTCCTGATGACGTCCATCCAGCGTCCCAGCTATGATCGTCGCCGCACCCAGGCCGTCGCTGACGATGCACAACGGATCGCTGACCTGGCGCACGAGTTTCAGCGGAACGCGCGTGAGCTTCAAGATCAAGCCCGGAAGTTACGAGGCACACTCTCGGCGCTCGAGTTTGCGAATGCGGAATTGGACCGGCGCGCCGGCGATATCGCTGCCGCACAGGCGATCGCGGATGCGGCCACGGCTCGCCTGACGCGTCTCCAGAGCATCACGGCTGCGCTCAGCAATAGCGTGACGCTCGAAGGCGTCGCCGATGTCGTGCTGCGCGAAGCCATCGTGGCGCTCGAATGCGATGCAGGTGCGGTCGTTCTGGCTGCGGGAGAGCACGGAACGAACCTCGCGTTGCTGCGCGAGGCTGGATCGCTCGATCCGTTCATGCGTTCGTTCGCGCCGGCCGAAGCCGCCTCACCACGCTCGCCGTATGCCGATGCGGTGGAGAAACGCACTCCGCTCTATCTCGAGTCATTCGAGGAAATGCTCGTTCGGTATCCGGCGTTCCATCGCGTCCCCAGAGCCGGGTCGTGTGGCGCGTGGATCTTTCTTCCCCTCGAGATCGACGGAGTCGGGGCAGGCGCGCTGTCGTTCGGCTTCTCCGGACCTCGTGCATTCGCCGCCCTCGAGCGGCAGTTCGCCGACACCGTCTCGCGGTACTGCGCACAAGCGATGGATCGCGTCAAACTTCGCGTCGAGGCGGCCGCGGCCCTTGCCGAGGCACACGACGCCCGTCTGTTGGCGGAGCACGCCAACAATGCCAAGACGCAGTTCCTGCGCGCGATGAGTCACGATCTTCGTACGCCGCTGAATACCATTTCTGGATACAGCGAGCTGCTGGAGCTCGGCATACGCGGCGCGGTGAATCCCGCACAGGCGAAGGACCTGGGCCGCATCAAGCGCGCGTCGGGATATCTCCTTCGATTGATCAACGACGTACTCACCGTTGCAAGGCTCGAAGGGGCGCGTCCGCTGCGCATGGCGAGGATCGTCGTGCGATTCGCGCTCACCGAGATCGGCGAGCTGTGCGCACTTCAAGCCAAGGCGAAGGGCGTGACGCTCTCGATCACGTCACCGGGACCGGAAATCCTCGTCGTCGCCGACGTCGACCGGTTTCAGCAAATCTTGCTCAATCTCGTCACGAACGCGATCAAGTTCACCCCCCGCGGTGGCAGCGTAGACGTCATGTGCGACTGCGACGACGACGTGGCGAGCATTCGGGTGAAGGACACCGGAATCGGCATCCAACCCATCGACACCGACCGCGTGTTCGAACCGTTCGTCCAGATCGATCCGCATCTCACGACACCGACGCAGCAGGGCGTCGGGCTTGGGCTTTCGATCAGCCGGGACCTAGCTCGCGCCATGCACGGCGACCTGACGCTGGAACGCACCGAGGAAGCTGGGTGTGTGTTCATCCTGACACTCCCCGCAGTGGTTCTGCAATTCAGCGACGAAACCAACGACGGTGCTGAAATGGAGAGTCACTGCGAAGCACAACCCACAACATGAGCCGAAAACCCAGTTTCCCGGAGCTGGCTCATTTCGCCCATCGTTTCACGATAAGCACGCGTGGACGGCTCGAACGATCATTCGTCAACGCATTGCGCGGTCGGCGGTATGGCTCGGCGAAGTGTTTGCGGATTGCGGTGGGCGATGCCACCCGCGAGTTGCAGGCCGCCGGGCTCTCCGATCAAGCGGTGCTCGACGTCCTCGCGGCATACATCGAGGAGACGGGGCACGCATGTGGCGCAAACCGCCCGTCACTGCTCTCGAATGAGTTGCCGTGCGTGGCGGTTCGTGCACATGTGCTGAGTCTTGCGACTGCAGCGCTCCATCCGTCGCGTTCGGTCCTTACAGCGGTACCCGTCTAGTCGTCGTCGATCGCGAAGCAGCACCGCGGACGCTCGCCATGTTCGCAACACGAGCGCGTGTGCGCGCCCGTAACCTCGGCGACAAGCGTCTCGACCGCGCGACAGAGCTTCGGCTGCTTCGACACGGTTGCGGACAACGGACATCCCGATCCGCGAATGCGCAGCGCGCCGTCTTCGCGCGTCACCTCGACCTCTCCGCCGAGCGCCGTCAACACTGCGGCCGCCGCGCGTACCCGATTCTCGAGCGACCCGGTCGCGCGCCCTCCAACTTGCCATGCGAGTCGCCGACCCGTATCGCGAAGGAGTTCGTCGGTCTGGTCCGGCGGGCAGGCCTGGATGACGGACTCGACGACCGTCGTCAGCACAGACGGGTAGGCCCGCGAGAAGAGGATCTCTGCGTCAGGATGAAGCTCATACAGCAGAGCCGGCTTTCCCGCGCCGCTCGTGCGACGCACGCCGGACTGCTGAATCAGGGAGTCGCGCTCGAGCGTCGAGAGATGGTTTCGGACAGCATTGTCCGTGAGCTCGAGCGCCTCGGCCAACTCTTCGACCGTCTGCCGGCCTCGACGGATCAGCGTGAGGATCTGACCTCGGGTTGTTTCGAGGAATCGCTTGTTGAGAGCGACGGCGGACATGCGGGTCTCCGACTCAGCGTTTGTCGTTCCAATTTATGGACTTACGACGCTTCTGTCAAATAACCACAAAAATTACTTGACTTATTATCTATATTCAGATATCTCTCCGCGAACGCAGCAGAACCTCACGTTCTCACCAACCGGAGACCTTCGTATGCGAAGGATTGCAACCGCGGCGCTCGTACTCGGCGTCGCCTCGTCCCTGGGATTCGTCCTGTCCGCCGACGCGCGTCCCGCCACCGCGCTCGACGATCCCACGATCGTCGCCATCTTCGACGCCGCCAACACCGCCGACATCGAGACCGGCAACCTCGCTGCCGAACACGGCGCTTCTAAGGAAGTGCGCGACTTCGGCGCCATGCTCGCGCGAGACCACAAGGGAGTTCGCACCCTCGGCCGCGACCTCGCCGCGAAGCTCGGCGTCAAACCAACACCGCCGGCGGGCGACCAGGGCGCCATCGATCATGCGGCGGCCATGAAGCGGCTGAGCGCTCTGCACGGCGCGGCATTCGACCACGCGTTTCTGCAGCACGAAGTGGCCTTCCATAACGGAGTCATCGACGCCGTGAACACGACACTCCTTCCCGCGATTCAGAACGCTGAGCTCAAGGCCCTCGTCGTGAAGGTCGCGCCCGCGTTCCAGGCACACATGCTCGCCGCGGACAAGCTCGACAAGCAGCTCGGGGCGAAGTAGCCACATCACCACAACACCGCGCGCCGCGTCGGCCTTTCTGACCGACAGCGGCGCGACTTGGTCGAATACTCGAGAACCTCTGATCGGGAGTAGCAACGTTGAGTCACCCACTACGCACATCCACGTCCATATCGCCGGCGCCTCCAGCGTTCGGTGGTCCGAAACTCGAGACCGACCTTTCTCCGGCGAGCGAATACGAGGCGCTGGTCCGACGACAACTCGCACTCCTCGGCGAAGATTCGGAGCGTGAGGGTTTGCTCAAAACGCCGGAGCGCGTGGCCAAGTCGATGCAGTGGCTCACGCGCGGATACGCGCTCGACGTCGAGGACGTGGTGGGAGACGCGATCTTCGAGGAGGCACACACGAACATGGTGCTCGTGCGCGACATCGAATTTTACAGCCTCTGCGAGCACCATATGCTTCCGTTCTTCGGGCAGGTGCACGTCGCCTATATCCCGAACGGCAAGATTGTCGGATTGTCGAAGCTTCCGCGGCTCATCGAGGTCTTCGCCCGCCGTCTGCAAGTGCAGGAGCGGCTCACCGAGGAGATCGCCGATGCCATTGAACGCACCCTGCAGCCCAAGGGCGTTGGTGTGGTAATCGAGGCCGCGCATCTCTGCATGATGATGCGTGGCGTGGAGAAGCAAAGCTCGAAAACGATCACGAGCGCGTTGCGCGGTGAATTTCGAACCTGTCCGATGACGCGCGCGGAATTCCTCGGCCTCGCCCATCGCACCTCGAATCTCGGCTGATGCGGTCGCTCGATCTCTTCAAACCGCGCAGCTCGCCTTAGCGACGGCGTGAGTCGCGTCGGATTGATGTCAGTGCTTCCTGGGCGAGGCTGAACCCCGGCGCAATTTGCAGCGCGCGCTCGAGATGGCGAGTCGCGCCACTGGTATCTCCGAGCGCGAGTTCAGAGATTCCTAAACGCGTGAGCAGTTGCGGGTCTGCGGGTTGAAGCCGAAGGCCCTTGTTGTAGTAATCGACCGCGTCATCGGGCAGTCCGATCAGATGAGAGGCCCGACCCGCGAACAGGAATACCGTCGGATTGTCACGGGCGTTTTCTGCGGCCGCGGCAGCGGCCTGACGGGCGATGTCGACGCGACCCGATTGAGCGGCAGCGAGACTCAGGAGGCCCAGCGCGACGCCCGATTGGGGTTCGAGCTTCACGGCTCGAACGGCGTAGGGATAAGCCTCCGCACCCTGGTCGCGCTCGATCAGAGCGGCCGCCAGGCTTCGCTGTGTGTCGCCTCGAGTCGAGTCTCGCCGCGCTGCTCGAGTAAGCACGGCGATTCCAGAATCGAGCTGCCTCGCCATCAGATAGGCAACGCCCAGATTGGTGAGCGATTCACCGCTCGGACTGTTGTCGGCGAGGACACGGAGATACGGCAGCGCCCGAGTCGGTTCCCGCTGCATCAGATGTACTTCCGCCAGACGCTGCAAGCTCGGCACGTAGCCCGGTTGAAGCCGAAGACTTTGCACGAGAAGCGATTCGGCCTGAGCCAAACGCCCTTCTGCCATCGCAATCGTGGCTGCGCGATACCAAGCCGGAAGGAACTCGGGATCAACCCGACGTGCGACGTTCAGGACACTATCGACGGCCTTCAGGTCGGGACTCGGCGACCGAAGCATCGCCGACGCGAGGTTGTCATAGGCACGTCCATTCGTCGGAGTTTGCGCGACAGCTTTTTCCCAACGTCCGATTGGGTCGGCATATAGGCGACTGCGCATCGCACTCGTCGCGACCAACACCGCTACGATGCCGACGAACACCAGAGCCAGGACCGAGGTTCTGATCCTCACTGCCGCTCGACTGCCCAACTTGGTGCGACCAGCGGTCAACTCTCGGCGCAACCGTTCAGCGCCGATCACGATCAAGAGAATGACGGCGATCGAGGCCAAGTAGACGCGTCGCTCTGCCGCAATCTCCGTGTGGATCGGAACGATGCTCGACGAAGGAGCGAGCAACAGGAAAAACCAAGCGCCAAGGAAGCCAAGCCAGCGTCGCTCGCGTTTTCGCCAAGCCCAGAGAGTCGCGCCCCCCGCTAGCGCGACCATTATCACCCCTGGCGCAGCGATACCCAATGGAATCGGTCGGCGGCCGTAGTCGAACGAAAGATCGTCCGGCCAAAGGAGAAGCTTGACGTAGTGCGTGATGGCCCAGCCTTGACTCGCGAGGTACTGCCACGCGCTAATCGGCCCGCTGAAGCCCGCCGAGTGGCCGCGCTCACCTGCTGCGACGAAGACGAGACAAATCAAAGTCGTTGCGATCAGCGCGACGTAAAGTCCGCGTCGCGCGCGCACGTCCGAACGCGTTCTCGAGCGGCTCGCGAACGCTTGGTCGTAGAGAAACACGAGCACTGGCGCCACCACCATCACCTCCTTGCTCGCCATTCCCAGCGCTAGCGCTATGACGGCAACCACCGACCATCTCAGCTGTCGCCGTCGCTCGAGGGCTGCTTGCTCGGTTGATCCGGACGACTCAGGCAAGGCGCGGATCGACGCATAGAGCGTGATCATGATGAACAGCGCGCAAAGCAACTCGGTGCGTTGACTGATGTAGTCGACGGGCTCCGTATGGATGGGATGGACGAGCCACAGCACACACGCGACAGCGGCCACCTTATCGGCAGATCGTCGCCACGTTTCTTCGATGGACTCGGAAGCCATCGCACGGCGAATCGTCGCAAACAGAAGCAGCGCAACTGCGACGTGCAGCAGGATGTTGACTACGTGAAAACTCCGAGCTGCCGCGCCGGCAGGCGACAGCCCGTCTCCAATCCCCAATAGGCGATTGAAGGCGACGTTCAGGGCGAACGAGTAGTTCACGACTGGGCGCCCGGCAGTTGCCGAACCAATCTGCGGACGCTCCCAGAGCGCACTCGGTGGCCACGCGTTGCGGATCGTTGGGTTCTCTTCGATGGCGAGCCCGTCGTCGAAGTCGAACGGCCCGCTGATGGCCGGCCCGAACGCCAAAAACGCGAGAGCCAATACGGCGAGAAGTGCCACCCTTTTAATGAAGGGTGACTCGATGATCGATCCTCGACGAGGTGCTATTTCCGCCCGTAGGCCCATTATCTCGAGAGCTCGCGCCGAACCCGTGACTAGCGTTACCGCTTCACGTTAACCGTACGGCGGCGTCGGTCGAAGCACGGAACCGTCGCGCCGGCGGAACCGTGCGAAATCCGGCCAGCGGGTCAATCAAAAGATTCGGGCAGGCCCGCAACGATGCGCGACGCGGCGTCTCCCAATACATCGAGACCTGGTACAATCGGCGGCGCCGCCACTCAACGCTCAACTACGTAAGTCCGGCTGAGTTCGAGCAACGACTCCCGCAGGCTGCATGATGATGTTGTTAACCCGGTGTCCACTAAATCGGGGCAAGCCCAGGTTGAACATCTTTTGTGAACGGCAACGAACGGGCTGTAACGGCAACAAACTGAACAACGCGTTTGTTGTGGTGATTCGACCGCCACATCCAAGTTCGCGGCCTATCTCGCGTTGAACCAGCGATCCTCGAGCACGACCAACGACCGAGTCAGCGCCTTTCCGTTCGCGCTCAGCCTGACGGAATACGTGCCTGCCGCAAGCGCACCGGTTTGCAGTTTGTGAATGCCGGGCTCCCGCGGACCTCGAATCGTAGCCACCGCGCGTCCCGTCACGTCCGCAATCACCACCTGCACCTCTGCCTGCGACGGCGCCTTTAGATAGTAGGCGATGCTCGCACCGGCCGGCGCATTCTCGCCGACGTAATTCCGCCCGCCGCCCATTGCCGGATTGATCGTCAGATTCGCGACGTACGCAACCACTTCGCGCGGCTCGAACAGGTAGACATCCTGTGCGGCAACGGCCGGCGTGAATTGCTGAAGCGCCGAGATGTCGTCGGCGATGAAGATGCTGCGGCCATGCGTCGCGGCGATGAGATCGCCATCGCGCGGATGAATGAGAATGTCGTCCGTGCGAACGGTCGGAAAGTTCGTCATGAATTTTTCCCAGTGCTTCCCGCCGTCGAGCGACGTGAAGAGACCGAGCTCAGTTCCGACGAACAGCAGATCTTTATTCTTAGTATCCTCACGAATCACCTGCACGTTGCCGAACGGCGGCAGGTCGCCCGAGACGCTCTGGAACGTGCGGCCGTAGTCGCGCGTGACGAAGACGTACGGCATCATGTCGTCGCTGCGATGGCCGTCGACGGCGACGTACGCCGTTCCAGCGTCGAAGTGCGACGCCTCGATGCGAGATATGTAGTAATCGTGATTCGGCGGCAGGCCCGGCAGGTTGCGTCCCACTTCCGTGAACGTCTGACCGCCGTCGCGGCTCACCTGCAGATTGCCGTCATCGGTGCCCGCCCACACCACGCCCGGCACCACATACGACTCGGCGACGGCGATGATCGTGCTGTACCACTCGACGCCGTCGTTCTTCGCGAGCTGCTTCTCGTCGCCGCGCGCGCCCATGACGACGACCTTACAGCGATCGATCTGCTTCGTCAGATCCGCGCTCGCGATCCAGTGATCGCCGCGGTCGACCGACTTGAACAGCCGGTTGCCGCCGAGGTAGACGACGTCGGGATTGTGCGGCGAGAGGATGAAGGGTGTGTTCCAGTTGAAGCGGTAGACGTCGCCCGTCGTCGCGTTCAACACCGTTCGGCGTCCGCCGCGCTGAAGCAGCCGCGGTTGATCGGGCGTACGCCCGTCGATGCACGGCAGCACCGGCGCCGCCGCGAGCGGACCAGAGACGGGCTTGATGTTCGTGGCACGCCCGGCGTTGAGATCGATGCGCCGGAGGTCGCCGTCCTGCCCCTCGCAATACACGAGGTTCGGGTGATCGCGATTCACGGCGGTGACGAAGCCGTCTCCGACACACGGCAGCTTGAACCAATCACTGTTCGTGATGCCGACGCGCGCACGACTGGTGCTCGGACCGCCCCAATTTCCGTTGTCCTGGAGGCCAGTGTAGATGTTGTACGGGCGCTCGTTGTCCGCCGCGACCGCGTACATCTGCCCCGTCGGAAGCGCGTTGATGAAATCCCAATTCTCGCCGCGATCGTAGGATACGTACGCGCCGCCATCGCTGCCGACGATGACGTGCTCGGGATTTTTCTGATCGATCCAGATGGCGTGAATGTCGGAGTGCACGCCGTCACGCTTGACGAACTTCTTCCCCGCGTCGCGTGAGACCTGCAAGCTGCCGCCGGCGATCATCACGGTATTCGGATCACGCGGATCCACACGTACCTGACTGAAATACATCGGACGCTCGGCGCAGTTGCTCTGCTGCTTCCACGTGCGGCCGCCGTCATCGGAACGGAAGACACCGCCCTGCGTCGGGTCGATCACCGGCAGCACCTTCGGACCGTTGGCCGGAAGCGACGGCGACGCAGCTCCGTTGTTGCACCAGTAGCGCGCGGCGTCGCCACCAGGAGTGGTATTGACGGTGAGCGGCGGAAGCAGCTTGCCCGACGAGTCGTAGCGCACCGGCGGAACCGCCGGCGGAACACCGGGCGTGCCCGGCGGATACACGAGGCGCGCCTCACCCGCTTCGACCTGCGCGTACACGATGTTCGGGTTCGTGCGCGAGACGTCGATGGCAATTCTGCCATACGGGCCGCGCGGTAATCCGGCGCCGCTGATGCGCGTCCACCGCTTGCCGCCGTCCGTCGTCTTCCACATCGCGCTGCCCGGGCCGCCGCCGTTGTAGCAACAACCGGTGCGTCGCC
>LNAP01003256.1_pt1 | contig 15569 bp, 15 predicted proteins | sample 602601 | NCBI WGS metagenome assembly LNAP01 (sample SAMN02440304, study PRJNA202911) | soil metagenome | biome: Subtropical and temperate rainforests or woodlands; isolation source: soil samples (1 kg each in a 20% v/v slurry with milli Q water) were... ...
CGCAGCTCTAGCGTGGGCGGGCTAATGCGACCAAATTTGAATACAGCATCTCCGATTTCATATACGTCGCCGGGCATGTCATCGAATCCGTCTGGTACGTAGCAAAGCTCATCCTCAAAGCTGGTTACTACTATCCCTTCGGCGTTGGCAACCTCCCGTAAAGCTCGCTCCAGTCCAAACCGTTGTAAAACGACTTCAACGTCTGTTGTCGCGAACGGAGGTGGTATTCCAAGGTCTATCTGACCCCCTCCTTCCCGACCATCGAAGCTGTACGAGTAATAAAATGTCTGACGTTCCAGGGTTTCTCCGTTCATGAGTCGAGCGTCCATAGCAGTGACAGGGAAATGCACTGCATTCAGGTATAGCAGGTGCCCATGTGGTGATGCTGTGATGTCTTTGCCTCGCACTGTCCATATTTGCCAAAGCCCCAACCTCACCTAACCTAGGATTGCCATGTGGCGACTAAAAAGGGATGGGTACAGCAATGGATGATACTGAGCGTTGCGTAACGGAATCCGTTCACCGTGCTGAACGAGTGGTTGAGCAGCTGGAGCTTGAAGGTAAACCGGTTCCGAGCTGGGCTACGAAACAGCTGGAATATGCCAAAGCTGTACTAGAAACCTACCGAGAAGATGGTGACTGGAAAGAAAAACTGGACGTGAGCATTAGTTTCCAAAATCGGTATCAGGCAGAAATGGATGCTCACTTCAAAAAATACCCTGCTTAACTCCTCACCAGACGAAGAGGCTTCTCTCGAAGCGTTTACCAAGGGCAATTGCTACTGAAAAAAGCCCGACACAACGCTCATGTAGTCAACTGCATCACACGAGGGTGGGGTAATTTTTTAGCGCGTTCAAGAGGGGTGCGAATAGATAGCAGAGTCCAGAATTAGACCAGCTGGAGTAGTAGAAACGAGTAGTAGAACCAGAAACGAAAAAACCCCGTAACTCATTGAATTACGGGGCTTTTCTATGTATGGCGGAGAGATAGGGATTTGAACCCTAGGTACTGTCGCCAGTACAACGGATTTCGAATCCGTCCCATTCGGCCACTCTGGCATCTCTCCAACGGCGCGCATCATAACAGCTCAAACGCAGAAGGCGAACCTTTTTGCTGATTTATTTTGTGCTATCAAGCGCTTGCACGTATTTCGGGTTAAAGCGGAACACCCAGACGGTTGGCGACTTCTTCGTAGGCTTCGATAACGTCACCGAGGCCCTGGCGGAAGCGGTCCTTGTCCATCTTCTTGCGGGTTTCCTTGTCCCACAAGCGGCAGCCGTCAGGGCTGAACTCGTCGCCGAGGACGATTTCGCCGTGGAACACGCCGAATTCGAGTTTGAAGTCCACCAACAGCAGGCCAGCGTCGTCGAACAGCTTGTTGAGCACTTCGTTGACCTTGAGCGACAGTTCCTTCATGCGAACCAGTTGCTCGGCGGTGCCCCAGCCGAACGCCACGACGTGGGATTCGTTGATGAACGGGTCGCCCATGGCGTCGTTCTTCAGGAACAGTTCGAAGGTGTACGGATTGAGCTTGGTGCCCTCTTCGATACCCAGGCGCTTGACCAGGCTGCCGGCGGCGTAGTTACGCACGACGCATTCGACCGGGATCATGTCGAGTTTCTTGACCAGGCATTCGTTGTCGCCCAGCAGCTTGTCGAACTGGGTCGGAACGCCCGCTTCTTCGAGCTTCTGCATGATGAAGGCGTTGAACTTGTTGTTCACCATGCCTTTGCGGTCCAGCTGTTCGATGCGCTTGCCGTCGAACGCCGACGTGTCGTTGCGAAACAGCAGGATCAAGCGGTCAGCGTCGTCGGTGGTGTACACCGATTTGGCTTTGCCGCGGTAGAGTTCTTCACGTTTTTCCATGATGGGCTCCGCTTGCTAAGTAGTTGGGCTAGGCGATATGTCGCCAGTCGAGCCCTGAATCTTGATCGGCCAATTGTAGCCAGTCCGGATCGCACCCGAGGGTGTCGACGAAACATTGCCGGGCCAGATGCGGCAGATTGTTCTTGCTGCTCAAATGGGCCAGGACCAGATGCTGCAGGTCCTGCCATCCCAGTTCATTCACCAGGTTTGCGGCCTGATGATTGTTCAAATGTCCTTCGTCGCCACCGACCCGCTGCTTCAGGAAGTACGGATAGTGACCACGGGCAAGCATGTCCCGGCAGTGGTTGGCCTCGATCATCAGCGCGTCCAGCCCGTGATAGCTTTGCAGCACTGACGGGCAGTACGAGCCAAGGTCGGTCAGCAAACCGAACCGGCGCTGGCCGTCATTGAAGACGAACTGCGTCGGTTCCAGCGCATCGTGGGCCACGGACACCACATCGATGCTCAAGCTCCCCAGCTGCAAAGCCTGCCCCCCCACGAGAAAACCGGCAGCCTCGATCGGCTTGCGCATCCCGCGCGACGTGCCGCTGCTCAGGTAGACCGGCAGATTGTAGCGCCGAGACAGCAAACCCACGCCATGCACATGATCGGCATGTTCGTGGGTCACCAGAATCGCGCTCAACTGATGGGCGCTGATCCCGAGTCGAGCCAGGCGCCGCTCGGTTTCTCGCAACGAGAAACCGCAATCAACCAGCACATAGGTGTCATTGCTCGCGACCAGCGTGCCGTTCCCTCGGCTGCCGCTGCCTAATACTGCGAAACGCACTTAACCCAGGTTGTCTTGAATGATGCCCAGTACGCGACGGGCGATGTCTGCCGGCGCGACCGTGTTGATGTTCTTCTCCACCGTCACCTGCACGTTGTCACCTACTTTGCTCAGGCGAACCTGATAGCGCTCGGCGCGGGCGTCGATCTCTTCCTTGCTTTCCTTGCTACCGAAAACACGACCGAAGAAGCCGGGCTCGTTTTCAGGTGTCTTGGCTTTCTCGGCAAGGTTGATGTAGTACAGACCCAGGCTGCGGTTGATGTCTTCAACGCGCCATTCACCTTGATTCAAGGCACGACCAACGCTGGACCACGCGCGATCCAGATCCGAACCTACGTTCAGAACCGGGTTGCCGCTGCCGTCTTCCGTAAGGGCGACACGGCTTGGGGTGTCGTAGTCGCGTGCTGCGACCAACGATACCGAACCGCCTTGCTCTGCGCTGCGGCTCAGGGACGCAAGCATGTCATCGGTCAGCGCTGAGTCGAGGCCCAGATTGGTGGTGCGTGCCGGGAAATCGACTTCTGCGGTGCTGCCAGCTGGACGCTGGATGCTCACGACGTAGATTTCACTGGTGTTGCGCTGCACGCCCGGCTCGATACGAACCCGCACGCGGGTTTCTGCATCAGCAGCAGTGCCGGTGGCACTCAGACGCTTGGCGACAGACGCGGAAAGCTCGTCCAGACGCTGCCAGGTGGTGCTGAATTCGCCGGTCTGCGGACGGTCTTCGGCAATACGGAAACCGTTATCTTCGAAATACTGATGCGCCACTGGCCAGACTTCCGCAGGCGCACGCTGGGCAAGCACCCAGCGAGCGTCACCGCTTTTTTGCAGGCTGAAGTCGCTGGCGTCGGCGGTAACCGAGAGCGGCTGCGGACGAGGAACCACGTATTCGCCGGTTTTCTGCGCGTCATCAGTGACGTTGCGCGGAATCGGCAGCAGCGGGTCCAGACGTTTTTCGGTGACGCCAGCAGGCAGCGTCATCGGTGCTGTCTGGGTGGCTTGCAGGTAATCACTGCCGCGATCGCGGAAGTAACCATCTTCACCCCATATCCAACCGCAGCCACTGGTGCTGGAGATAATCAAGGCTAATGCGGACAGTCCGGCCAATCGCTTCATTGCGTAGTGCTTCCTCATTAAACCAGGACGCCGGACTGGCGCAGGGCCTGACGCAGCGGTTCGTGACAGGCTTGGCTGAGCCAGGTGAGCGGCAGACGGATACCGTCCGGCATCAAACCCATTTCATGCAAGGCCCATTTCACGGGGATAGGGTTGGATTCGATAAACAGGGTCTTGTTGAGCGGCATGAGTTTTTCATGGATCGCACGAGCCGTGACGGCATCGCCACGCATCGCTGCGGCACACAGATCGCTCATGGCCCGTGGTGCCACATTGGCCGTCACGGAAATATTGCCCTTGCCGCCCAGCAGCATCAACTCGACCGCAGTCGCGTCATCGCCGGAATACACCAGGAAGTCGCTGCTCACGCCGGCCAGGATGTCCTTGGCGCGTTGCAGGTCGCCCGTGGCTTCCTTGATGCCGATGATGTTCGGCACGGTGGACAGACGAATGACCGTCTCGGCCAGCATGTCGCAAGCCGTTCGGCCAGGCACGTTGTACAGGATCTGCGGAATATCGACGGCTTCGGCGATCGTCCGGAAATGCTGGTACAGGCCTTCCTGAGTCGGCTTGTTGTAGTAAGGGGTCACCAGAAGGCAGGCGTCAGCGCCGGCGTTCTTGGCATTGGTCGTCAGTTCGATCGCTTCGCGCGTCGAATTGGCGCCTGTGCCAGCAATGACAGGAATACGCCCTGCAACCTGGGCAACCACGCGACGGATCACTTCGATGTGTTCATTTACATCGAGCGTGGCCGATTCACCTGTGGTGCCAACGGCAACAATGGCGTTGGTGCCCTCTTGCAGGTGGAAGTCCACCAGTTTGCTCAGGCTGTCCCAGTCCAGACGTCCCTGTGCATCCATGGGTGTGACCAGTGCCACCATACTGCCCGCAATCATGCAACCGCTCCTGCCGGAAAAAGAGAGCGGTAATGGTACTGGCGCTATCAGCCTTGCACAAGCGAAGTACCGTACTGTGAGCATTCCCCTGAGCGATGGTTTTCGCTACCCTTCGTTCTTTGATCGGTACTGGTCACCTGCTCGCCTCGCTCTTTTGCTCGATTTTATCGTCAGAACCCCTGCTCCAGCGCTGTTGCGGCCTGCAACGTCTTCATTATGCAGACGCACCCCGCCGGGGTTATGGTTGATGTCCGGCGCTGTCGATCAATGAAAGGGGCCGGCAAGCCAAAAATGTACCGACCGCTCATCGTCTAGGAATGCTGCATGTCGTCCACCCCCACAGTTCGCGAACAATTCCTTGTCATCAGTGCCCTTGGCGCAAACCCCATGGAGCTGACCAACGTTCTGTGCCGCGCCAGTCATGAAAACCGTTGCTCGGTGGTCAGCTCACGCCTGACCCGGCACGGCGAATACAGTGCGCTGGTGCTGCAGATTTCCGGTAGCTGGGATGCCTTGGCTCGTATGGAGACCGGTCTGCCCGGCCTGTCGAAGAAGCACGCTTTCACGACCAGTGTCGTGCGCAGCGCCACGCTCGAAAGCCGTCCCGAGGCGCTGCCTTATGTCGCTTACGTCAGTTCTGCGTACCGTCCAGACATCATCAATGAGCTGTGCCAGTTTTTCATGGACCACAACGTCGAGCTGGAAAACCTGATCTGCGACACCTACCTGGCGCCGCAAACTGGCGGCACCATGCTCAATGCGACGTTTACGGTGACCCTGCCTGCGGGCATTCAGATCAGCTGGCTGCGTGATCAATTCCTTGATTTCGCCGATGCGTTGAACCTCGATGCGCTGATCGAACCGTGGCGCCCACAAGCCCCAATGTAAGGAAGTTTCATGGCCGTAGCAGTAGATCAACCCGTCGCCGACTTTCAGGCCCAGGCCACCAGTGGGCAGGCGGTCAGTTTGTCCGCGCTCAAGGGCCGGCAGGTCGTTGTTTATTTCTACCCCAAGGACAACACGCCGGGTTGCACTACCCAAGGCCAGGACTTCCGCGATCATGTCGCGCCCTTCCAGGCGGCCAATACCGTAATCTTTGGCGTTTCCCGGGACAGCCTGAAGACTCACGAGAACTTCAAGGCCAAGCAATCATTCCCGTTCGAGCTGATTTCGGACAAGGACGAAGCCCTTTGCCAGCTGTTCGAGGTGATCAAGCTCAAGAAGCTATACGGCAAGGAATACCTTGGCGTCGATCGCAGCACCTTTCTCATCGACAAGGATGGCGTGCTGCGTCATGAATGGCGCGGTGTGAAAGTCCCGGGCCATGTGGCAGCGGTGCTTGAGAAAGCGCAGGCGCTGAATAACGCCTGATCAGCAACAGGTTTCGCTGCGCGCCTGGGACAGACCCCGCAGCGAATAGTGTTGCGTCTTGCTACAGCAAGGGCGCCACAGAGGGCTCATTGCGCGGCCAGGCGTCGAGCACGGCCTTGAACAGGGTAGCGAGGGGGATGGCGAAGAACACGCCCCAGAAGCCCAGCAGCCCGCCAAACAACAACACCGCACAGATGATCGCCACTGGATGCAGGTTGACCGCTTCTGAAAACAGCAGCGGCACCAGAACATTGCCGTCCAGCGCCTGAATCACGCCGTAGACCGCCATCAGATAGATGAACTGATCGCTCCAGCCCCACTGGAACAAGGCGATCAACGCCACCGGTACGGTAACCACCACCGCGCCGATGTACGGCACCACCACCGAAACACCCACCAGCATCGCCAGCAAGGCTGCGTAATTGAGCCCCAGCGCCACGAACGCGATATAGGTCACCCCGCCGCAGACAAAGATCTCGATAACCTTGCCGCGAATGTAATTGGCGATCTGCCGGTTCATTTCCTCGGCGACCCGAGTGATCAGCGCGCGCTCGCGAGGCAGATAGCCACGCGCCCAGCGGCCAATGACTTCCCGATCCTTGAGGAAAAAGAACACCAGGATCGGCACCAGCACCAGATAAATCATGATGTTGACCAGCAACGGCAGGCTCGACAGCGAAAACGTCAGCGCCCATTGGCCAAACTTGCCAATTTCGCCCCGTGCAGCTTCGATGGCGCGCAGCACCTGCTCGTCCGAGACCAGATGCGGATAGCGCTCAGGCAGCAGCAACAGCAATGATTGCCACTTGGCGAGCATGCCCGGCAACTCGTTGAACAACGTGATCAGTTGATGCCAGAGCAACGGCACCAGCACCAACAGAAACACCAACAGCGCGCCCATGAACAACGTGAACACCAGCGCCACCGCGCCACCCTCGGGCACGCGCAGTCGCTCCAGCAGATTCACCAGGCCTTGCATCAGAAACGCCAGCACCAGCCCGGCCAGCACCGGAGCCAGCATGCCGCCCAGGGTCAGAACGATCGTGAACGCCAGAAACAGCAATACTGCGAGCACCACCGCCTCTTCATCAGAGAAGTAGCGTTGCACCCAGTCGCGAAGCACCTTGAACATCAAAAATCCTTTTGGAAAATGGAAAGCGGCCGCAGCTAAGCCTTGCGCAGCCAATACTGATAAACGCCGCCTTCGGCCTCTTCATGCACCAGCGTATGCCCCGCCAGCCTGGCGAAGGTACGGAAATCACGTTGGGAACCGGCATCGGTGGCAATCACTTTAAGCACAGCGCCACTGCTCAGACGGTTCAGCTCAAGCTTGGCCTTGAGCAGCGGCAACGGGCAGTTGAGCCCGGTTGCGTCAACTTGGGCGTCACAGGTTTGCGGGCGCGTTACAGCGTCAGACATCGTTTCTCTCCAGGCAGGCACATCAAATTGCAAAGCAGCGACAAATAACCGGTCAGACCTTTCAGACAGGACACAAAGAATACCGCACTCTGGTCAGCAAGCCATTGAGCCAGCTACAGTAAGGGGTCTCCAACTCAGAGCTCCATGGATGAATTTTCTGCGACCCACCCTGCTGACGCTGGCCTGCCTGCTCGCTGTACCGAGCCATGCCGACGACCTGCCCTCTCTGGGCGACGCCAGTTCTTCCATCGTTTCTCCCGAACAGGAGCACCAACTGGGACGCGCCTGGCTCGGCCTGTTGCGCAGTCAGGTGGCACAGCTGTCGGACCCGCAACTCAAGGATTTCGTCGAAACGTCAGTCTATAAACTGGCCGAAACCAGCCAGGTTCAGGACCGACGCCTTGAGTTCATCCTGATCAACAGCCCGGAACTCAACGCCTTCGCCGCTCCCGGCGGGATCGTCGGGGTCAACGGTGGGTTGTTCCTCAATGCCCAGACCGAAGGCGAATATGCCTCGGTGCTCGCCCACGAACTGGCTCACTTGTCGCAACGCCACTTCGCGCGCGGCGTGGAAGCCCAGCAACGCATGCAGGTGCCGGTCATGGCCGCCATGCTCGCCGGTATCGTCATGGCTGCCGCAGGGGCTGGCGACGCAGGCATCGCGGCCATCGCTGGCTCCCAGGCTGCGGCCATTCAGGAGCAACGACGCTTTTCCCGCCAGAACGAGCAGGAAGCTGACCGCATCGGCATTCTCAACCTGGAAAAGGCCGGGTATGACCCGCGCAACATGCCGACCATGTTCGAGCGGCTGGCCCGTCAGTACCGCTTTGACGCCAAGCCGCCGGAATTCCTCCTGACTCACCCGGTTACCGAATCACGCATCGCCGACACCCGCAACCGCGCCGAGCAGTCAAAACTGGGCGGCAAGGAAGACAGCCTGCGCTATCAGCTGATGCGTGCGCGAGTCGCACTCATCTATGAAGAAACGCCGGGCATCGCCGCGAAACGCTTCCGCGCGCAGCTCACTGAAAATCCAAAATCCGATCCGGCCCGTTACGGCCTGGCGCTGGCGCAAATCAAGGCCGGACAGCTCAATGAGGCTCGTGAAACCCTCAAGCCGCTGCTCGACAAGGCGCCGAATGACATCACTTACAACCTGACGCAGATCGATCTGGACATCACCAACAACCGCCTGGCGGATGCGCAGCAACGGGTTGATCGGATGCTGGGCATGTTTCCGGACAACTACCCGCTGAATCAGGTGCGGGTCGACGTTTTACTGAAGCTGAATCGCAACGCCGAAGCTGAAAAATCACTCAATGGCCTGCTGAAAAACCGCCCTGATGATCCGGACATCTGGTATCTGGTGGCTGAAACCCGTGGCCTGAATGGCAATACCGTCGGTCTGCATCAGGCTCGGGCTGAATACTTCGCGCTGGTGGGCGATTTCCGTCAGGCGATCCAGCAACTGGACTTCGCCAAGCGCCGCTCCAACAACAACTTCCAGCTGGCTTCACGCATCGATGCCCGCCAGAAAGAGCTGCTGGATCAGGAGCGGATGGTCAAGGATCTGATGAATTGAGAGCAGCCCGCTGGAGCGAGGCTTGCCCGCGAATCGACCTTGCAGACAACCTCTTTGTCGTCCGGGTTGACATCTTCGCGGGCAAGCCTCGCTTGTATGTTTAGACTTGAAGGGGTGGGTGGGCGCGCTTTTCGGGGACAAGTTCCCTCCTACCGGTTTGTATCTGCCCGGTAGGACCGGACTTGTCCGGGAAGAACGATAACGCGGTGGATCTTGCCTACCAAGGTGCCCGGTTCGCGGGCAAGCCTCCAACAGGGCTTACTTACCGCCTATCAAGCGTTCCCCGCCAGCTTCATCCGCGCGGCGCGGGTGAAGTCCAGCATGCGCTGCAACGGGCGTACGGCATTGGGGATTACCGCCGGGTCGACGAATATCTCGTTAGTCCCTTCCCGCAGGCATTGCAGCGTGCGTTCCAGAGTATTCATCGCCATCCATGGGCAATGCGCGCAACTGCGGCAGGCTGCGCCGTTGCCGGCAGTAGGCGCTTCGATGAAGATCTTGTCCGGGCACAGCTGCTGCATCTTGTAGAAGATGCCCCGATCGGTTGCAACGATGAACATCTTGTTCGGCAGCGTCTGTGCAGCGGCAATCAACTGGCTGGTTGAGCCCACGGCGTCCGCCAGATCGATCACTGATTCCGGCGACTCGGGGTGCACCAGAATTGCCGCGTCCGGATACAGCGCTTTCATGTCTTCCAGCTGCTTGGACTTGAATTCTTCGTGGACGATGCAGGCGCCGTCCCAGAGCAGCATGTCGGCACCAGTTTCCTTTTGGATGTAACGGCCCAGATGCTTGTCCGGTGCCCAGAGAATTTTCTCGCCGTTGTCCATCAGGCTTTCGACGATTTCCAGCGCGCAACTGGAGGTCACCACCCAGTCTGCCCGGGCTTTGACCGCCGCCGAGGTATTGGCATACACCACCACGGTGCGTTCTGGATGCTGATCGCAAAAGGCGGAAAACTCGTCCACCGGGCACCCCAGATCCAGCGAACAGGTGGCCTCCAGGGTCGGCATCAATATGCGTTTTTCGGGATTGAGGATTTTCGCCGTTTCACCCATGAAACGAACCCCTGCGACCAGCACGGTTTGCGCCGGATGACTATTGCTGAAGCGGGCCATTTCCAGGGAATCGGACACGCAGCCACCCGTCTCCTCGGCCAGGGCCTGGATAACCGGGTCGCAATAATAGTGGGCCACCAGCACGGCGTCCTGCACCTTGAGTTCGGCAGCAATCGCAGCGCGGTAATGGGCCTGTTCGTCGAGGCTCAGCTCTTTGGGCTGCTTGGCATCGAGATGGGCCTGAACCAGAAGGCGTTCGGAAATCTGCGTCATGTTCACTGAACCTGAAAGCACTCTATAGCGCGTAAGGCGAGTTTACACCCGAAAGGCAGACATCAAAAAAGCCGGAATTCCTCGTTTCTCACGGGCCTTCCAGCTTTATATGTATGTCGACCTTGGGTCGTAGGGTTCGGATCTGATCTGGACGGCGGCAAACCGGTCGATCAAGCCGCTGAAGGCGGAGCGGATTCTAGCCACCCCGCTATGGATTTACCAATGATTTGCGTGGCGTTGAGCGTCGTCATTAGCGGCATTGCGCCACTTATACATCCTTTCCAGAGTCAGACTCGCGCAGCCGATATTGTTTCGAGGCTACGACATTGACGCTGCGATCCGATATCATGCCGCCCCAACAAACCAGGCTCGCGACAAATCAACGAATTATGCCCCAGCGTCGTTTCCGCAGCATGGGGCACAACGTCGCAGCGCGAACGCCTGCCGGAACCGGCAAGCGCGGGTTTGCAGATAAGCCGGATATCTCCGGGCTTATCCGTCAATGAGTCACCAAAATCAGTGTCGCCCCAAGTAGCTGAAGCCAATGACTAATAAAAAGTCAGCACAGGCGGGACATAAAAGTGAGGCTAAGCTTTATTAAGCCTTGTGTGCCCATCACCTTCCGAAATTGGTGAGTGGAATCCTGCAGCTTACCGTGAGCTGCAGGAACCCTGATCAGCAAGGCAGGCGCATGGCGTCCTACCATATGGATTTACAGCATGTTGAAGAAAATGAACACGGCCCTGCTGGGCCTGGCCATGTCGATGGGCATCATGCCTACTCACGCAGCCGAGACCAAAAAAGTCGATGTGGTATTGATCGGCGGCGGCATCATGAGTTCGACCCTCGCGGTCTGGCTCAATGAGCTGGAGCCGGGCTGGTCGATGGAAATGGTCGAGCGCCTTGACGGCGTCGCCGAGGAAAGCTCCAACGGCTGGAACAATGCCGGTACCGGTCACTCTGCCCTGGCTGAGCTGAACTACACACCAGAAGACAAGAACGGCAAAGTCGACATCTCCAAGGCCATCGAAATCAACGAAGCCTTTCAGATCTCGCGTCAGTTCTGGTCCTGGCAGGTCAAGAACGACGTGCTGAAGAACCCGCGCTCGTTCATCAACTCCACGCCGCACATGAGCTTTGTGTGGGGTGACAACAACATCAAGTTCCTGAAAAAGCGTTACGACGCTTTGCAAGCGAGCCCGCTGTTCAGTGGCATGCAGTTCTCTGAGGACCCGGAGCAGATCAAGAAGTGGGTTCCGCTGATGATGGAAGGTCGTGATCCGGCACAGAAACTCGCAGTTACCTGGAGCCCGATCGGTACCGACGTCAACTTTGGCGAGATCACTCGTCAGTTCGTTGGCCACTTGAAAGCCCAGCCGAACTTCACGCTGAAGCTGTCGAGCGAAGTGCAGGACATCACCCGCAACAAAGACGGTACGTGGCGCGTCGAGTACAAGAACCTCAAAGACGGTACCGAAACCACGACTGACGCCAAGTTCGTGTTCATCGGCGCTGGCGGCGGTGCCCTGCATCTGCTGCAGAAGTCTGGCATCCCGGAAGCCAAGGACTACGCCGCCTTCCCGGTTGGCGGTTCGTTCCTGGTCACCGAGAACCAGGACATCGCCATGCAGCACATGGCCAAGGCCTACGGCATCGCGTCGACCGGCGCACCGCCCATGTCGGTTCCGCACCTGGACACCCGCGTGCTTGATGGCAAGCGCGTCGTTCTGTTTGGCCCATTCGCGACCTTCTCCACCAAGTTCCTGAAAGAAGGCTCGTATCTGGACCTGCTGACCAGCACCACGCTGCACAACATCTGGCCGATGACCAAGGTCGGTATCGAACAGTATCCGCTGGTTGAATACCTGGCTGGCCAGCTGATGCTGTCCGACGACGACCGCTATAACGCCCTGAAAGAATACTTCCCGAACGCCAAGAAAGAAGACTGGCGCCTGTGGCAAGCCGGTCAGCGCGTGCAGATCATCAAGCGCGATGAAGAGAAAGGCGGCGTTCTGAAGCTGGGCACCGAGATCGTTGCTTCCCAGGACGGCAGCATTGCCGGCCTGCTCGGCGCCTCGCCTGGTGCGTCGACTGCTGCGCCAATCATGCTGAGCGTGCTTGAGAAGGTCTTCAAGGACAAAGTAGCGACACCGGCCTGGCAGGAAAAACTGCACCAGATCGTTCCGAGCTACGGCACCAAGCTGAACACCAACCCGCAAGCGGTTGCCAAGGAATGGGCCTATACCGCCGAAGTCCTGCAACTGACTCCGCCGCCAGCTGTGAACAATCAGGTTGTGGCGCCAGCCCCGGCCTCTGACAAGCCTGCAGCACCGAAGCAAAGCAATCCAGCGGCCGACATGGCGCTGTAAGACACCTGTAAAACCAAAGCCCCGTCAGGCAGCGTCTGGCGGGGCTTTTTGCTGCCTGCTTGTCTGAGCGAGGCCTGTGGGAGCGACCGGGGTGGCGATCCACCTTGCTCGCGAAGAACGATAACGCGGCGTGCCTGCCCCCCCTCTAACGGGAATGGATCCGACTCGAATTGCCTGATGAAAAACCGGACGCAAAAAAAAAGCTGTAAGGCCACATTTTCACGGGCCTTACAGCTTTACAACTACTACATCTAAAAATGGTGGGTCGTGTGGGATTCGAACCTACGACCAATTGGTTAAAAGCCAACTGCTCTACCAACTGAGCTAACGACCCTCTGTTGCGTGGCGCGTATATTACTGATTTCTATGAGTAATTCAACACCTAACTGCAATTAATTTAAAAATAACGTGTTGGGTCAGTAATTCCGGCGCTTGCGAAGCCCTCTGCACGCAGGCGGCAGCTGTCGCATTTGCCGCAGGCACGGCCTTGATCGTCCGCCTGATAGCAGGAAACCGTCAGGCCGTAATCGACGCCCAGACGCACTCCAGCCTGAACGATTTCGGCTTTGCTCAGATTCTGCAGCGGTGCCTGAATCGTGAAGCCGTTACCTTCAACGCCAGCCTTGGTGGCCAGATTGGCCATGCGCTGGAACGACTCGATGAATTCCGGCCGGCAATCCGGGTAACCCGAATAATCCACCGCATTGACGCCAATGAAGATATCCCGTGCGCCGAGCACTTCTGCCCAGCCCAGAGCCAGCGACAGGAACACCGTATTGCGCGCCGGAACGTACGTCACCGGAATGCCTTCGCCAGGGGTTTCCGGAACGGCAATGGAACTGTCGGTCAGCGCCGAGCCACCCATGCCATTAAGGTTCAGGCCGATCACTTTGTGTTCGACAGCGCCAAGGTCGCGCGCGACGCGTGCAGCCGCATCAAGCTCCGAGCGGTGGCGCTGGCCATAATCAAAGCTCATGGTGTAACAGGCATACCCCTCGGCGCGGGCCATGGCCACGACGGTGGCCGAATCCAGGCCGCCAGACAACAGGATTACCGCACGTTTTTCAGTCATGGTTGATTCACTCATCTCAGCGCCCCGGCTCATCGTTCCAGAGAAATTTATGCAACTGCATTTGCAGGCGTACAGGCAGATTGTCGGCAACGATCCAGTCGGCCAGATCCCGTGCGTTCAGTTCATGGTGGCTCGGCGAAAACAGCACCTCGCCCGCACGTCGCTCCAGACCATACTGGATCAGCTTGGAAACCGCCCAGTCGTAGTCCTCGCGTGAACACAGCACGAATTTGACCTGATCGTTCGGGGTCAGCAGGTCGATATTTTCATAACGATTGCGTGCGACCTCCAATGAGCCGGGTGTCTTGAGATCGAGGATGCGACTGACGCGGGTGTCCACTGCCGAAATATCAAGGGCACCGCTGGTTTCCAGCGAGACCTCGTAACCGGCATCACAGAGCCGCTTGAGCAGTGGAATGGCGTTGGGCTGGGCCAGCGGCTCGCCACCGGTCACACAGACATAACGGGGCCGGTAGCTGGCGACCTGCTCGACGATGGCGTCCAGCGCCTGAATCGTGCCGCCACTGAAGGCGTAGGCGCTGTCGCAATACTGGCAGCGCAACGGGCAGCCGGTGAGGCGGACAAATACAGTGGGCAGGCCAGCTGTACGTGTTTCACCCTGCAACGAGTAAAAGATTTCGGTGATACGTAATGTGTCTTGCATAGGGGCCACGGGCGTAACAGCTAAACAGGCCGTCCGCCTCCGTCAGGCACTTCAAAGCACCCTGCACACGCAGAATCCAGAGAAGCGTATTAAATACCGGAATTTCGGGTGCCGAATTCTAACGAAAAAAGCCGCGACAAGCGCGGCTTTCTTGAGTTTCGGGTCAGAACGTCAGAGACGTTGCAGATCGCGTTGCGCCAGCTGCGCAGCCGATGTGCCCGGATACTGGGCGACCACCTGCTGCAAAATGCCTTTCACCTTATCGGTATGACCGAGGCGGCGCTCGACATCAGCGAGCTTGTACAGCGAGTCCGGCACCTTGGCGTGCTTGGGATAAAGCTGGCTGACCTTGGCGAAGGCCTGACCGGCGCCTTGCAGGTCGCCTTTGGCCAGATTCACTTCACCCAGCCAATACTGGGCATTGCCCGCGTAAAGACTGTTTGGGTATTTGCGCAGGAAAGCGGTAAAAGCCTGACTGGCCTTATCGAAATCCTTGGCCTTGATCAGGTCGAAGGCTGCTTCGTAATAAAGCTTCTCCTTGGCCGGATCAGGGGCTTCAGTACCTGCGGCCGGCGCTTGAGACGCCGGTGCGACAGGTGCTCCGCTGGCGTTGATTTCACCGCCACCGGGTTGAGAATTATTGGTAGCCGCTGCGGGTGCGCCGCCTGCTCCTATGCGTGAATCCAGATCCTGATACCGTTCGAGCGCTTCCTGCTTCATGCGCTGGATATCGTTTTGCTGGACCTCGACCATACCGCGCAAACGCGCGATTTCGTCTTGCATCTGTTGCAACTGCATGAACAGCTGACCTTGTGCCGAGGGAGGAGCCGAAACTCCTCCCCCGGCATAGGCGCCGGACGTGCCATAACCCGCTGGCGGATAACTGTTGCTGCTACCAGAGCCAGAATTGTTATCGACCACAGGAGCCGCACCCCACGCAACAAGTGGAAGGGTGAGGGCCAAAACGGTTAGAGCACGTCGGCACGTTCGCATGTCAAATTACTTACGCAGTTCGACGCGACGGTTTTGAGCCCAGGACTGCTCGTCGTTGCCGGTAGCAACTGGACGCTCTTCGCCGTAGGAAACCAGTTCCAGC
>LNAP01006412.1_pt1 | contig 15569 bp, 13 predicted proteins | sample 602601 | NCBI WGS metagenome assembly LNAP01 (sample SAMN02440304, study PRJNA202911) | soil metagenome | biome: Subtropical and temperate rainforests or woodlands; isolation source: soil samples (1 kg each in a 20% v/v slurry with milli Q water) were... ...
TATTCTAGGAGCGTGGGCGGCCCCGCGCCGGCGCGCGGTGCACCAGCGTTCGCCCCTCGTGCAGGTCCTGCCATGCCCCTGATCCTCTACCAGCGCGACGACTGCCACCTGTGCGACCTGGCCCTGGACGTGCTGGCCGCGGTCCGCGCGCCGATGTTCGACAGCGTCTTCATCGACGACGACCCGCTGCTGGAAGCGCGCTATGGCGTGCGCGTGCCGGTGCTGCACGATCCGCGCAGCGGGCGCGAACTGGACTGGCCGTTCGATGTGCAGGCGGTGCGCCGGTTCCTGGTGCGTTGACCGGCCACGCGCAAACGCGCCGGGCATCGTCCGGCCCTTTTCGCGCGATCCCGGATGCCGGCGCCGATCAGTTGGCCGGCTTCAGCACGACCCTGGTGCTGACGGCCACCGCATCGGGGATGGTGCCGGTGTCCTTCCAGTCGCCGCCGCCCACGCCGAAGTCCAGGCGCTTGACCGTGGCCTTGCCGGCCAGGACCGGCTGCGCGCCGGGCGTCCACTGGAAGGTCAGGGTCACCGGCCTGGACACCCCGTGCAGGCTCAGCGTGCCGTCGGTGCTGTAGCGGTCGCCGCCCAGCGGCTTGAAGCCCTTGGCGGTGTAGGTGGCTTGGGCGAACTTGCCCACGTCGAAGAAATCCGCGCCGGCCAGGGTGGAATCGCGGTCGCCGTTGCCGGTGCTGGTGCCGGCCAGGCCGATGCTCACCGCCAGCGTGCCCAGCTCCGGGTGCGCCGGGTCGAAGCCGACCCTGGTGTCGAACCTGCCGAACTGGCCGGTGAAGGTTTCGCCGTCGTAGCTGGAGGCGAACACCAGGGTCGAGCCCGGCGCCTGCACGTAATCGGCGGCGCTGGCCGCGGCGCTGGACGTGTACGCCGCCTGACGGAGGCTGCACCGTCGGTGCCGGGCGGCGGTCCCGGCGCCGGCAGGGCGGATCGATCGGCGCTCGACTGATGCCGGGCACCGAAAAGCCCGCAATGGCGGCACGTTACAATGCCGCCCCCACCAACCGCCCCGCCCCGCCATGACCGATCGCACCGCCCTGCTCCACCGCCAGCTGGCCGAGCGCATCCTGCTGCTGGACGGCGCCATGGGCACCATGATCCAGCGCCACGCTCTGACCGAAGCGGACTACCGCGGTGAGCGCTTCGCGGACTTCGGCCGCGAGCTGAAGGGCAACAACGACCTGCTGACGCTGACCCGGCCGGACGTGATCGGCGGCATCCACCGGGCCTATCTGGAGGCCGGTGCCGACATCGTCGAGACCAATACCTTCAACTCGACGGCCGTGTCGCAGGCCGACTACGGCCTGCAGGACCTGGTCTACGAGCTGAACCTGGAAGGCGCGCGTCTGGCCCGTAGCGTGGCCGATGCCGCCAGCACCGCCCAGCGGCCGCGCTTCGTGGCCGGCGTGCTGGGGCCGACCAGCCGCACCGCCTCGGTGTCGCCGGACGTGAACGACCCCGGCTTTCGCAACGTCACCTTCGCCGAGCTGGTGAGCAACTACACCGAGGCGCTGCGTGGCCTGATCGACGGCGGCGCCGACATCCTGCTGGTCGAGACGGTGTTCGACACGCTCAACTGCAAGGCGGCGATCTACGCCATAGAAACCCATTTCGCGGCCAGCGGCCGGCGCCTGCCGGTGATGATCTCCGGCACCATCACCGACGCCTCCGGGCGCACCCTGTCCGGCCAGACGGCGGCGGCGTTCTATGCCTCCGTGGCGCACGCGCAGCCGCTGTCGGTGGGTCTGAACTGCGCCCTTGGCGTGGAGCTGCTGCGCGAGTACGTGCACGAGCTGGCCGGCGTGGCCGAATGCCGCGTCAGCGCACACCCGAACGCCGGCCTGCCGAATGCCTTCGGCGGCTACGACGAGACGCCCGAGTTCATGGCCGGGCATCTGCGGCAGTGGGCGCTGGACGGTCTGCTGAACATCGTCGGCGGCTGCTGCGGCACCACGCCGGAGCACATCCGCGCCATTGCCGATGCGGTGGCCGGCTGCGCGCCGCGGCCGCTGCCGCAGCCCCGGCACGTGCTGCGCCTGGCGGGCCTGGAGCCGCTCGACATCGACGAGAACAGCCTGTTCGTGAACGTCGGCGAGCGCACCAACGTCACCGGCTCGAAGCGCTTTGCCAACCTGATCAAGGCCGGCGACTACGAGGCCGCCATCGACGTCGCCCGTCAGCAGGTGGAAAGCGGCGCGCAGGTCATCGACGTCAACATGGACGAGGGCATGCTCGACTCGCGGGCGGCCATGGTGCGGTTCCTGAACCTGATCGCCAGCGAGCCGGACATCAGCCGCGTGCCGGTGATGGTGGACTCGTCCAAGTGGGAGGTCATCGAGGCCGGCCTGCAATGCCTGCAGGGCAAGGGCATCGTCAACTCGATCAGCATGAAGGAAGGCGAGGCCGCGTTCCTGGAACAGGCGCGGCTGGTGCGCCGCTACGGCGCGGCGGTGGTGGTGATGGCCTTCGACGAGCAGGGCCAGGCGGACACCTGCGAGCGCAAGGTGGCGATCTGCGAGCGGGCTTACCGGCTGCTGACGCAGCAGATCGGCTTCCCGCCCGAGGACATCATTTTCGACCCGAACATCTTTGCCATCGCCACCGGCATCGACGAGCACGACAACTACGCGGTCGATTTCATCGAGGCGACGCGGCTGATCAAGCAGCGCCTGCCGCACGCCAAGGTCAGCGGCGGCGTCAGCAACGTGTCGTTCTCGTTTCGCGGCAACGAGCCGGTGCGCGAGGCCATCCACACGGTGTTCCTGTACCACGCCATCCAGGCTGGCATGGACATGGGCATCGTCAACGCCGGCCAGCTAGGCGTGTACGACGACATCGACCCCGAACTGCGCGAGCGGGTCGAGGATGTGGTTTTGAACCGCCGCCCGGACGCAACCGAACGGCTGCTGGAAACCGCCGAGCGCTACCGCGGCGCGGCCGGCGCGGCGGCACCGGTGCAGGACCTGGCTTGGCGCGAGCTGCCGGTCGCCAAGCGGCTGGAACATGCCCTGGTGCGCGGCATCACCGACTACGTCGAGCAGGACATCGAGGAAGCGCGCCAGGCCTTCGCACGGCCGATCGAGGTCATCGAAGGCCCGCTCATGGACGGCATGAACGTGGTCGGCGACCTGTTCGGCGCCGGCAAGATGTTCCTGCCGCAGGTGGTGAAAAGTGCGCGGGTGATGAAAAAAGCCGTCGCTGTGCTGCTGCCCTACATCGAGGCCGAAAAGGACGGCAGCGCCCGCGCCCAGGCCAAGATACTGATGGCCACGGTCAAGGGCGACGTGCACGACATCGGCAAGAACATCGTCGGCGTGGTGCTGCAGTGCAACAACTTCGAGGTCATCGATCTTGGCGTGATGGTGCCCTGCGACACCATCCTGCGCACCGCGCGCGAGCAGCAGGTGGATATCATCGGCCTGTCGGGCCTGATCACGCCTTCGCTCGACGAGATGGTGCACGTGGCTCGCGAGATGCAGCGCGAGGGCCTGGACCTGCCGCTGATGATCGGCGGCGCCACCACCTCGCGCGCCCACACGGCGGTGAAGATCGCGCCGGCCTTCGACGGCACCACGGTGTACGTCAAGGACGCCTCGCGGGCCGTCGGCGTGGCGCAGAACCTGACCTCGCCGCAGCTGCGCGAGGCCTTTGCGCAGCAACTGCGCGAGGATTACGCCCAGGCCCGCAGCCGCCATGCCGCCAAACAGCAGCGCGGCAAGCTGCTGCCGCTGGCCCAGGCGCGCGCCAACGCCTTTCGCACCGACTGGGCGGCGTATCGGCCGGTGCCGCCGCGGCAGCCGGGCATCAGCGTGCTGGACGACATCGACCTGGCCGAACTGGTGCCCTACATCGACTGGACGCCGTTTTTCCAAGCCTGGGAGCTGGCCGGCCGCTACCCGAAAATCCTCGACGACGCGGTGGTCGGCGAGCAGGCGCGCCAGCTGCTGGCCGACGCCAAGGCCATGCTGCAGCGCCTGATCGACGAGCGCTGGCTGCGCGCCCGCGCGGTGGTCGGCCTGTTTGCGGCCAACTCCGTCGGCGACGACATCGAGCTGTACACCGACGACACGCGCAGCACGGTGCTGGCCACGCTGCACCACCTGCGCCAGCAGCAGGAAAAACCGGCCGGCGTGCCGAACCTGTGCCTGGCCGATTACCTCGCGCCGCGTGACAGCGGCGTACCGGACTGGCTGGGCGCTTTTGCCTGCACCGCCGGCATCGGCATCGATGCGCACGTGGCGCGCTTCGAGGCGGCGCACGACGACTACAGCGCCATCCTGCTCAAGGCCCTGGCCGACCGCCTGGCCGAGGCGCTCGCCGAGCGCCTGCACCAGCGCGTGCGCACCCAGCTGTGGGGCTATGCCGCCGGCGAAACGCTCGACAACGACGCCCTGATCGACGAGCAGTACCAGGGCATCCGCCCCGCACCGGGCTACCCCGCCTGCCCCGAGCACACCGAAAAAGCCACGCTGTGGCAACTGCTGGATGCCGAGCGCAACGCCGGCATGACCATCACCGAGCATTTCGCCATGCTGCCGACGGCGGCCGTCAGCGGCTGGTACATCGCCCACCCGCAGGCGCGTTACTTCGGCGTCGGCGACATCGGCCGCGATCAGGTCGAGGACTACGCCCGGCGCAAGGGCTGGACGCTGGCACAGGCCGAGCGCTGGCTGGCGCCGAATCTGGGCTACGAGCCCTGACGGGGCGGCGCTGACTCCGCGGGTCGACAGTCGAACGGCAACTCAGCGGGCACGGCATACGGCCTGCTGGTGTCGATGACGATCGCCAGCGCCTGCTCGTCAGCACCGAGCGGCCGATAGCGCGCGCGCTGCGCGTCGAGCACGGCCAGATTCGCCTCCGAAGCATCGCCGGCCTGGGCGGCACGGCGCTCCACCCGCTCGCGCAGCACATCCGGCGGGGCGCTGCAGGCAAGGATGCGAAACGGCACGGCAAGACTCGCCGCCAGGCGTGCGAAGCGACGGCGTTCGCCGGCAGCCAGGAAGCTGGCGTCCACCAGCACCGGCCAGCCGGCGCGAAGCAGCCGCCCCGCCTGGCGGGCCAGATGCCGATAGGTGGCGGCGCTGAGCTTGGCCCGGTAAGCGCCCTGATCGATCCCGGAGCCGGTACGCGCACCCGGCCCGAGTCCCAGCAGGCGCTTGCGCTCCACGTCCGAGCGCAAGCGGATCAGCGGCAGCCGTTCGGCCAGCCAGTCGGCGTAATGCGTCTTGCCGGAGCCGGCCAGGCCGTGGGTGATGGCCAGCCACGGCTGGCGCGGGCGGATCAGCGTTTCGGCCAGGCGCAGGCAGCCGATGCACTCGCGCAGGGCCTGAAAGCGCAGGCCGGGCGCTGCTGCCCCGGCCGCGCGCAGGCGCGCCACCTTGGCCCGCACCAGCGCCCGGTAGACCTCGAAAAAGTCGACCAGTGGCACGCCGCCATAATCGCCGGTGGCCTGCAGGTAGCGGTCGCGGGCCCGCCGGGCCAGGTCCGGTCGGCCGCGGCGGGCCAGGTCCATGGTCAGGAAGGCCAGCTCGCCGTGCACGTCCTGCCAGCGCAGGGCGGGGTCGAATTCGATGCCGTCGAACGGCACAGGGTGGCCGTCCAGCCAGACGATGTTGCCAAGGTGCAGGTCGCCGTGACATTCGCGCACCCGGCCGTCGATCCGGCGCCGCGCCAGCAGCGCGCGGCGGCGCCGGTATTCGGCCTCGGTCCAGGCGGCGAGGCGATCCAGTCGCGCGCGGCTGCGTGGACTGGCACCGTCACGCAAGGCGGTGAAGTTATCGCGGGCGGCTTGCACAAGATCGCCGGGGCGGCCGTAGGGCGAGCCAACCGGCGCCGGTGGCAGGCGCCGGTGAAAGGCCGCGATGCACTCGGCCAGCGCATCGATGTGGGCGCCTTCGAGGTGGCCGCCTGCGAGCAGGCAATCGAGCGACGCCTCCGGCGGGAAGCGACGCATTTCGACCGCCCAGTCGATAGCCCGGCCGCTGCCGCCCGGGCGCGGGGCCGCGACTGTGCCGGTGATCGGCATGACGGAAAGATAGAGCTCCGGCGCCAGGCGCCGGTTCAGGCGCAGTTCTTCCCGGCAGAAGTGCCGGCGCTGACGCAGACGGGTGAAGTCCAGAAAGCCTAGATTGACCGGCTTTTTGAGTTTGTAGGCGCGCTGCGCGGTCAGCAGCACGGCCGAGATGTGGGTTTCGACGACCCTGACCGGGCCGGCTTCGCGGGCCAGTGTGTCGACCAGCGCGTCCAGCATGCGCCGCCAGCGGGCGCCAGGCTGAGGGCGGGTGGCAGCGCGTTCGGTTGCCACCCGCCCCCCAATTCAGGACGTCTTGATGTCGATTTTCTTCACCTTGCTGTGCGCTTCGGCGCTCTTGGGCACGCTGACGCTGAGCACGCCCTTGCTGAAGTTGGCGCTGGCCGTGCCGGCGTCGGCATCCGGTGGCAGGCGAAAGCTGCGCGTGAAGCTACCGTAGCTGCGTTCGGTCAGGTGGTAGCCCTTGTCCTTTTCTTCCCGCTCGGCGCGCTTCTCGCCGCGCACGGTGAGCAGGTCATCCTGCACCTCGATCGAGATGTCCTTCTCGTCGATGCCGGGCAGCTCGGCGCTGATCAGGTAGCGGTCATCCTGTTCCTTGATGTCCACCGCCGGCATCAGGTCGCCGCCGGTCAGACTCCGCAGCGGTTCGATGTCCAGCGGCCGGCGCAGCGAAGCCCAGCGCGGAAAATCGGCGAAGAAATCATCGAACAGGCTATCCCAGCGATCGCGCAGGGTGCTCAGCTGTCGGCTGGCGCCGGTCGCCGGGGTGGATTTCCTGACTTCGACCTGGGTGGATTTTTCAGCCATGGCACGTCTCCTCGGGAATGGGCGGAACTGCCGCCCGCAGAGGTGGCCAAGCCTAGGCGGTCGGCCCCAACGTGCCCATGATCGGAATCAGATCGAGCGCAGCCCCGGTGCCGCACGGCGGCGGCACCGGGGCTGGGAATCACTTCAGGGACGGCAGTTTCTGCCAGGCCGGACGGGCCGCCACGCGGTTCAGCCAGGCCATGATGTTCGGGTACTGGTCCACGCCGAGCTGCTTGTAGATGTCGGCCAGCAGCAGCACGGTGGAGACGTTGATGTCGGCCACGCTGAAGCGGTTGCCGACCAGGTAGTCCTTGCCGGCCAGGCTGTCGTTGAGCACGCGCAGCGGCGCCGGCAGCGTGTCGGTGGCCTCCTTGGCCAGCTCCGGACGGCGCTTTTCGGGCGGATACAGCATGGCGTGGCGCAGGTAGTTGACGACGTAGATTTCCATTTCCAGCGACGCCCACAGCGCCCACTGCATGACCCGGCCCTCGTCTTCCACGCTGGCCGGCCACAGGCTGCCCTGGCCGAATTTCTTGGCCAGGTACATGGCGATCGCCATCGATTCCCAGAGGATGAAATCACCATCCTGCAGCACCGGCACATGGCCGTTGGGATTGATCTTGAGGAACTCGGGCGTGCGCGACTCGCCGGCTCCCTGGTTGGTCTTGACGTGCTCGTAGGGCACGCCGAGTTCTTCGAGCGTCCACAGGCAGCGCTGGGCGCGCGACATGTACTGGCCGTAAAGCTTGAGCATGGGTGAGTCTCCTCGGGTGGGTGTTGGCAAGCCGCGCAAGCGTGGCATGGTGCACGCGCACAGCGCAAGCCGGCGCAGCCGCCTGATGTAGCATTTGCCAGCATGGACCGCTTCGACCGCATCTACCGCCTGTACACGCTGTTCACGACCAGCCGCGAGGCGCGTTCGGCCGCCTCGCTGCAGGCCGACCTCGGCTGCTCGCGGGCCACCTTAATGCGGGCCATCGCCGAGCTGCGCGACCTGCTGGGCACGCCCCTGGTGTGGGACAGCGCCGCCCGCGGCTATCGGCTGGACGGCGCGGCGCCCCGCGCACAGTTGCCCGGATTGTGGTTCTCGGCCGATGAGTTGCAGGCGCTGCTGCTGGCCCAGAAGCTGCTGTCCGGGCTCGGCGAAGGCCTGATACCGGACCAGATCGACGCCCTTCGCGGACGCATCATGACCCTGCTGGCGCACGGCGGCGTGGCGCCGCAGCGCGCCGCCGAGGCGCTGCGCATCCTGCCGCTGGGTGGCCGCAGCTGCGATCCAGTGATATTCCGACAGGCGGTGGCGAGCACCCTGGCCGGGCGTCGAATCGAAATTCGCTACCTGGCCCGCAGCAGCGGGGAAATCAGCACCCGGCTGGTCAGCCCGCAGCGGCTGGTGCGCTACCGCGACAACTGGTACCTGGATGCCTGGTGCCACTGGCGCGGGGCGCTGCGCAGTTTTGCGATCGACGCCATCGAGGCCCTGCAGGCCACCGATGATCCGGCGCAGGACATTCCCCAGACGGAACTGGACGCGCACTTCGGGGCCGCCTACGGCATTTTCGCCGGACCTGCGCCGCAACAGGCAGTGCTGCGCTTTGCCGCCAGTCGGGCGCGCTGGGTGGCGGCCGAGCGCTGGCATCCGGCGCAGTTCGGGCGCTGGCTGGAGGATGGCCGCTACGAACTGGTGGTGCCCTACGGCGACCCGACCGAGCTGATCCTGGACATCCTGCGCTACGGGCCGCAGGTGGAAGTGCTGGAACCGCCGTCCCTGCGCGCCGAGGTTTCTGCCCGGCTGCGTGAAGCGGCGGCGCTGTACGCGGGGGATGGGATCAGCTGAGGTCGACGGCCGGTCAGTCGCCGAACAATTTGCGCCCGCGGCGACGGGCGCGGTGCTTGCGCTCCAGCTGACTGGGGGTGAGCACGTTCACGCGCCCGGCGTACGGGTTCTCGCCCTGCTTGGTGACGATGCGTACCGGCGTGCCGGTCAGGCCCAGCGCCTCGCGAAAGCTGTTTTCCAGGTAGCGCAGGTAATTGGGCGGCAGCTTGTCCACCTGCGTGCCGTGGATGACGATGGTCGGCGGCGCGTGGCCGCCCTGGTGGGCATAGCGCAGCTTGGCGCGGCGGCCGGCGGCCATCGGCGGCGGATTGGCGGCGACGATGGTCTCCAGCAAACGCGTCAGTTCCGAAGTCGGCGCGCGCGCCAGTGCGCTGTGCTGCACGGCAAACGCGGCCTTGGTGAGGGCTTTCACGCCGCGACCGTTCTTGGCGCTGATGAACTCGATCGGCGCGAACTCGACGAACGGCAGCCGGCGCCGCACTTCCATCCGCAGCGCCTTGCGCGCGGCATCGTCCAGCGTGTCGGACTTGTTCACCGCCAGCACCAGGCCGCGCCCGCGCTGCAGCGCCTGGCCGGCGATGTGCGCGTCCTGCTCGCTGACGCCAAGCTCGCCGTCCAGCATCAGGATCACCACCTGCGCCTGGTCGATGGCCTGCAGGGTCTTGATGACGCTGAATTTTTCGATGGCTTCGTGCACCTGCGCCTTGCGCCGCAGGCCGGCGGTGTCCAGCAGCACGCATTCGCGACCGTCCAGCACCACCGGCACGCGCACGCAGTCGCGGGTGGTGCCCGGCAACGGGCTTTCGATCAGGCGCTGCTGGCCGAGCAGGCGGTTGATCAGCGTGGATTTGCCGGCGTTGGGCCGACCGACGACGGCAAACACCGGCCGCGGGTCGGCTTCTTCCGCGGCCGCCGGCTCGTCATCCGGAAAACCCGCCAGCACGGTCTCCAGCAGCTCGGCCACGCCATGGCCGTGGCTGGAGGAGATTGGCCACGGATCGCCCAGGCCGAGCTCGAAAAAATCGGCGCGTACCAGCTCGGCATCGAGATGCTCGGCCTTGTTGACCGCCAGCCGCACCGGCTGGCCCAGACCGCGCAGGGTGTTGGCAATGCTGCGGTCGTCGGCGGTCAGACCGCCACGGCCATCGACCACCAGGATCACCGCGTCGGCCTCCTGCGCCGCCATCAGCGCCTGGGCGCTGACCTTGCCCGACAGTTCCGGGTCTTCGCCCAGCATGCCGCCGGTGTCGACCACCCAGAACGGGCGCTCGCCCAGGCGCCCGGCGCCGACCAGGCGGTCGCGGGTGACGCCCGGAAAATCCGCCACCAGCGCGTCGCGACTGCGCGTGAGGCGGTTGAACAGGGTCGATTTGCCGACGTTAGGTCGACCCAGCAGGGCGATTACGGGTGTCACGGCAGTGCTCAGTTGGCCGGTCGCAGGGCATACAGGCGCCCTCCTTCGTAGGCCACGCCATCACGCACGTACGGCGTCAGCAGGAAGGCATCCTTGGTCGGCCGCGTGCGTCCGACCAGCGTACCGTCATCGGCCCTCAGCCAGTGCACGTAGCCTTCGATGTCGGCGACGGCAAGGTAAGAACCCACCACCGCCGGGGCCGTCAGGTGGCGCCCCTTGAGCGCGTCCTGCTCCCAGTAGACGGCGCCGCTGCGCTGATCGAAGGCACTGATCTTGTCGTCGGTGTCGACGCCGTAGACGTTGAAGCTGTCTGCCGCCAGGGCGGTATCGCACGACAGCTCGCGCGCCCAGCCGACCGTGCCGGTGGCCAGTTCGATGGCGCTGGCGCGTCCCTGATAGGCGCCCGCGAATACCGCGCTGCCTTCGATCACCGGCTGGCAGTCGGCATCGACCATGCGTTCCAGCTCGGTGCGCCCGCGCGGCTGCACGATCGGCGTGTCCCAGGCCTCGCGGCCGGTGTGCAGATCGACGGCCACCAGATGTCCGTCGGCAAAGCCGTGCACGGCCAGTGTCGGGGTGGTCAGGGGGGCGCTGCCGCCGCGCAGCGACAGCGTGGGCACATCGCGCTCGATGCTCCACTTGCGGGCGCCGTCGGCGCTGCTGAGGCCATACAGGTGGCCATCGCCGGTGGCGACCACCACCACGCCATCACGCGCAGTTGGCGGCGCCAGAATCTCGCTTTCCAGCGGCACGCGCCAGCGTTCCTTGCCATCGGTCGCCGCGAGCGCGATCAGCTCGCCATTGGCCGTACCGACCAGCACCAGGCCGTCGCCGGCGCCAACGCCGCCGGTGATGTCATCCTCGAGGCCGGCCTTCCACAGGCGCTTGCCGTCCGCCAGGGCATGGGCGAACACGTCGCGCCGGGACTGGCCGAGTGTGTAGACGACCTCGCCATCGAAGGCCGGCCAGGGTTTCGGATAGCCATCCGGCGTGCCGTCGGTGATGCGGTGCTCGGCCAGCACCTCGACGGTGATCGAACCGGTCAGTTCCGGCAGCTCGGCCGTGATTTCCGGCTTGTCGTTGGCGGTCAGGCGCCCGGCGACGGACTCGCCGGCCCGGTTCACCCCGCGCACGGCCCCCTTGCCCAGACTGGACACGGTGCCACAACCCGCGAGCGCAGTGGCCAGCAGGCCGATGGCCAGGAAGCGCACCGGCATTGAAAGGGTTGCATGGATCATGGCTGGCCCAGCGCATCGAGCTTGAGTTTGATCAGCGCTGCCTGGCCGGACTCGGGCGGCAACCCGGCCAGCGCCTCCTGATAAGCCTGGCGCGCGTCCTGCAGTCGGTCCTGGGCACGGGCGATGTCACCCCTGAGTTCGGCCAGGGCCGGCGAGGTGGCCGGGATGTCCTTGCCCAGTGCATCCTGCGCAGCCTGCGCCTTGCCCTGGTCCAGCAGCAGGCGCGCCAGGCGCAGGCTGGCCAGTGCCCGGTCGGTCGGCTCACCGGCATGTTCCACCACCCAGCGCAAGTGTTGCTCGGCCATGTCGAGCTTGCCTGCCTCGACCGCCTGCTTGGCCTGCGCCAGGGCGACGAAGCTCGCATAGCTGGTGCGCGGATACTGCGCGCGCAACTGCGCGGCCAGAGCGTCGGCCGTCTGCCCGGCCGGCGGCTGCTGATAGGCGGCGAACAGGGCCGCCGCCTCGGTCGCCTGGCGCTGCTGATAACTGCCGTAAAAATGCTTGCGGCCAGCACGGCCACGATGACGACTGTCAGCAGGCGTCCGTACTGGTCCCACAGGCGGCGCAGGTGTTCGATCTGATCGGCGTCGGCGGTGCTCATGGTCGTTCCTGGGCGGCGAGGCGGGTAACGGTGGCGTGGATGGTGTCGCGGGGCACGGTTTCCTGGGTCGTCACGGCGGCGCGCAGCATGCGCACGGTGATCGTGCCGCCCGCCAGCTCGTCCTCACCCAGAATCAGCGCCACGCGGGCGCCGGCCTTGTCGGCGCGCTGGACCTGCTTGCCGAAGTTGCCGGCCGAGTGGTCCAGCAGGACGGTCGGTGCATCCGCTGCCGCGCGCAGCTGCTGGGCGAGCAGCATGGCTTGCGCCCGGCAGGCGCCCGGCGCGGAAACCAGGTACCAGATCTCGCGGGGCGTGGCCGGATCGATGCCGCTGGCGGCCAGCAGATCGAGCAGGCGCTCCAGACCCAGCGCAAAGCCGATGGCCGGCGTGGCGCGCCCGCCGAGCTGTTCGACCAGCGTGTCGTAGCGGCCACCGGCGCAGACCGTACCCTGCGCGCCCAGCGCATCCGTGACCCACTCGAACACCGTGCGGCCGTAGTAATCCAGGCCGCGCACCAGGCGCGGGTTGACCGTATAGGCCACGCCGAGTGCATCCAACAGGGCACACAGGCGCTCGAAATGCGCCCGCGAGTCGACGTCCAGGTGCTCCGGCAGGCTCGGCGCGGCGGCGATCAGCGCGGCCAGGTCCGGATTCTTGCTGTCCAGGATGCGCAGCGGGTTGCTGTCGAGGCGGCGCAGGCTGTCGGCATCCAGCGCCGCGCGGTGCGCGCGAAAATAGGCTTGCAGCTGCTGCCGATAGGCGGCGCGGGCCTCGCGCGAGCCGAGCGAGTTGATCTCCAGCCGCAGCCCGGACAGGCCAAGCTCGCGCCAGAACTGCGCGGTCATGCCGATCAGCTCGGCATCCAGCTCCGGCTCGGCGCTGCCGAAACACTCGGCACCCAACTGGTGGAACTGCCGGTAGCGGCCGCGCTGCGGGCGCTCGTGGCGGAACATCGGCCCCTGATACCACAGCCGCAGCAGCTGACCCTGGAACAGACCGTGCTCGATGCCGGCGCGCACCACCCCGGCGGTGCCCTCCGGACGCAGCGTGAGGCTGTCGCCGTTGCGGTCCAGGAAGGTGTACATCTCCTTCTCGACGATGTCGGTGACCTCGCCGATGGTGCGCGCGAACAGCTCGGTCGGCTCCACCAGCGGCAGGCGGATTTCCTCGTAGCCGTACCGCGTCAGCACCGCCTGCAGGCGCCGTTCGGCGCCGCGCCAGCGCGGGCTGTCTGCGGGCAACAGGTCGTTCATGCCGCGTACGGCCTGGAGCTTGGCAACCATGATCGGTATCAGGGAGTCGTGGCGGGCGGCACAGCGCCGGACGGCGATGTGCCGGGGAATTCGGAAGCCGCCTGCGGCGGCCGGGTGCCCAGCGTCATGCGCACCACATGCTGGTCGGCCGGCAACGTGACCGGCTCGCCATTGTAGAAAACGTCGACCGCCGGCGCGTTGCCGAGCAACACCCGCAGCGGCGGCTGTCCGCGCACGGTGCGTTCCGGACCCGGGCTGACCAGTTCGTAAACGAGGCGCCGGCCGGCGTGGTCAGTGACTTCCACCCAGCTGACGGCCCGGCTGCGCAGGCGCAGTTCAGCCTCGCCCTGGCCGGCAGCATCAGAAGCGTGCGCGGCGAGCTGCTGGCCGGCTCCCGGCGACGGCGACGGTGCCGCTTCGGCCGCCGCAGCCGGCGTCGCCTCAGTGGCGACGACCTGATCTGCACTCGCGCTCGGAGAGTCGGCAATCGCCTCCACCGGCGGCGGGCTTTCCGGCACGGCATCGAGCCGCGGCGGCTCGGCCGGCACAACACTCGAATCGGCATGCACGGGCGCGGGCTCACCATCCGCTACCGGCGGCTCGCGTCCGGCACCGGCCCAGATGGCTGCCAACACCGCGGACGCCAGCACGACCAGCAGCCCACCCACGCGCACCAGCCGGGGGCGCCCGGGGTGCAGTTCGGGAGCACGGCGCAGGGGCGTGGTATGCCCATCGGCTGACGCCGGCCGGAAACCGCGCAACAGGGCCTGCTCGTCCAGTCCCAGCAGGATCGCGTAGTTGCGCAGCTGCCCGCGGGCGTAGGTGGCTGCCCCAAACGGCGCGTAGTCGCCGGCTTCCAGAGCCTCGATCAGTGGCGCACGCAGGCGCAGCCGGTTGGCGGCTTCCGCCGTCGACCAACCGCGCCCGAGGCGGGCCTGGCGCAGCTGCTCGCCGATCGAAGCGGCAGCCGCCGGCGCCGCGTCATGCTCCACGTCCACGGTCAATGCAGCTCTTGCGCTTCGCGCGAATCGGGGAAACGGTTCTCGAGCAACATGCGGTAGCTGGCAGCGCGGTCCAGGTCGCCGAGAGCCGTTTCCACCTGGATCCCCAGCGCCAACCCGGCCGGCGTCTGACCGGCGCTGCGGACATAGCGGGCCAGATGCTCACGGGCGGTGCGGGCGTCGCCTTTCTTGAACTGAAGGTCGGCCAGCATCAGGCTGGCCGTGGCAAAGCCCGGGTCCAGCTGCACGGCGGTCGCCAGGTCGATCTGGGCACGTTCGCCGTCGCCGTGGCGTAGCGCGCACTCGGCGGCGTTGGTATAGGCCAGGGCCGGGGTCTGGTAAAGCGGGTTCGCAATGGCGCAGCGAAACTGCGCGTCCGCTTCGCGCGCCTTGCCCTGACCGCACAGGTATACCCCGTAGTTGTTGCGGATTTCGGGGTCGCTGGGCGACAAGGCCAGCGCGCGCTGGTAATGCTCCTCGGCCACCTGCGGTTTGCCCAGCCGCAGCTGCAGCAAGGCCATGGCGGCATGCGCGCTGGCGTTGCGCGGGTTCAGCTGCAGGCTCTGCTCCAGCTCCCGCAGCGCCACATCGAGCGCCCCCTCCTGCAGGTAACCTGCGCCCAGCGCCATGCGCAGCTCGGACAGGCGCTCGTTCTTGCTCAGCTTGCGCTCCGGATCGCTGGCAACACGGCTGCAGGTGTCCATGTCGATCGCCAGTTCACCGCCGGACGCGTCCCGCAGCGCCGGATCGCGCGTGGTGGCGCAACCGGCCAGGACCAGGGCGGCGATCGAGACTGCGACCTGCCTGCGCATCGGACTCAGGCCACCACAGGCACGTGCGTGCTGCGCCGCTGGCGCGGCAGCACCTTGCCCGCAAGTTGGCCACAGGCGCCGTCGATGCCGTCGCCGCGGGTCTTGCGGACCGTGGCGACCAGGCCGTGACGCAGCACCTCGTCGCGGAATTTCGCGACCGCCGACGGGGGCGAGGTCTCGTAGGGCAGGCCGGCGACCGGGTTGTACGGAATCAGGTTGACCTTGGCCGGCACGCGCGCGAGCAGCTTGGCCAATGCCTTGGCCTGCGCCGGGTGGTCGTTGACGCCGGCCAGCAGCGTGTACTCGAAGGTGACGCGGCGGCGATCGTCCCCGGCCACGTAACGGCGGCAGGCGTCCAGCAGTTCGGCGATCGGGTAGCGCCGGTTCAGCGGCACCAGTTCGTCACGCAGCGCGTCGTCCGGCGCATGCAGCGACACGGCCAGCGCCACCGGGCATTCCTCGCGCAGGCGGTCGATCATCGGCACCACGCCGGCGGTGCTGACCGTAACGCGCCGCTTGGACAGACCGTAGGCCAGGTCGTCCAGCAGCACGCGGAT
>LNAP01005517.1_pt1 | contig 15567 bp, 16 predicted proteins | sample 602601 | NCBI WGS metagenome assembly LNAP01 (sample SAMN02440304, study PRJNA202911) | soil metagenome | biome: Subtropical and temperate rainforests or woodlands; isolation source: soil samples (1 kg each in a 20% v/v slurry with milli Q water) were... ...
TATTGATGCCGCAGCCGGCCAGCAGTGCGGTCAGCACCGGCAGCGCCGCGCCGCAGATGAAGGCACCGGCCGAGGCCATCGCGGCCTGCAGCGGGCGGGCGCGCAGTTCGTCGGTGATGCCCAGCTCGTCGCGCGCATGTGCGGCCAGGGCATCGTGGGCGGTCAACTGCACCGCCACCTGCTGGGCCAGTTCAGGGGTCAGGCCGCGATGCCGGTAGATGGCCGCCAGTTCTTCCAGCTCGCTGTGCGGGTCTTCGCGCAGCTCGCGTTTCTCCACCGCCAGGTCGGCATGCTCGGTATCGACCTGCGACTGCACCGACACGTACTCGCCGGCCGCCATCGACATGGCCCCGGCCACGGTGCCGGCGATGCCGGTGGCCAGTATCGTGGTGGCACTGGCCCCGCTGGCGGCGATGCCGACCACCAGCCCGGCCACCGACACAATGCCGTCATTGGCGCCCAGCACGGCGGCCCGCAGCCAGCCCGCGCGGTCGGAACGATGTACTTCCGGATGTCTGGATCGGCTCATGGGGGCAGTGTAGGGCGCGCCCGCCGCGCGGGGCGAAATGCGTCGCAACGGCGCTGCGGCCCGGTCAAGCCCTTTTTTATAGGATGCTGAAAACCGTCACGGTGACACGACGGTGGGGGACGCCACGATATAGTGCGCCCTTGCGATGCGGGGGCTGCAACCCCACATCCCCGCCCTGACCAGAATACTGCGAGCCTCCCCTTGTCGAGCCCCAGCCACGTCGCCGAGACGCCGATCACCGACCGAAATGAACTGGTCGCCACGTTGGCCTCCGGCGAAAAGCCCCAGGCGCAGTGGCGCATCGGCACCGAGCACGAGAAGTTCGGCTTCCGCCTGGACGACCTGCGCCCGCCCACCTTCGACGGTGACCGCGGCATCGAAGCCCTGCTCAACGGCCTGACCCGCTTCGGCTGGGATCCGGTGCAGGAAGAGGGCCGCACCATCGCGCTGCTGCGCGACAACGCCTCGGTGACGCTGGAGCCGGCCGGCCAGCTGGAACTGTCCGGCGCGGCGGTGGAGACGATCCACCAGACCTGCGTGGAAACCGGCACCCACCTCAATGAAGTGGCGCAGGTGGCCGGCGAACTGCAGCTGGGCTTCCTGGGCATGGGCTTCCAGCCCAAGTGGCCCCGCGATGAAATGCCGTGGATGCCCAAGGGCCGCTACAAGATCATGCGCGAGTACATGCCCAAGGTCGGCACGCTCGGCCTGGACATGATGACCCGCACCTGCACGGTGCAGGTCAACCTGGACTACGCCACCGAAGCGGACATGGTGAAGAAGTTCCGCGTGTCGCTGGCGCTGCAGCCGATCGCCACCGCGCTGTTCGCCGATTCGCCCTTCACCGAAGGCGCGCCGAACGGCTACCAGAGCTACCGCTCGCACATCTGGACCGACACCGACAACGACCGCACCGGCATGCTCGACTTCGTGTTCGAAGACGGCTTCGGTTACGAGCGTTACGTGGATTACCTGCTCGATGTGCCGATGTACTTCTCTTACCGCGATGGCAAGTACCACGATGCCAGCGGCCAGAGCTTCCGCGATTTCATGGTCGGCAAGCTGCCGGTGCTGCCGGGCCAGCTGCCCACGCTGCGCGACTGGTCGGACCACATGACCACCGCCTTCCCCGAAGTGCGCTTGAAGAAGTACCTGGAAATGCGCGGTGCCGATGCCGGCCCGTGGAGTCGCCTGTGTGCATTGCCGGCGTTCTGGGTGGGGCTGCTGTACGACGATGCCGCACTGGATGCGGCCTGGGACCTGGTGCGTGATTTCAGCCTGGTCGAGCGCAATGTCCTGCGCGATGGCGTGCCGCGGCATGGGCTGAAGCTGCCGTTCCGCAACGGCACCGTGCTGGATCTGTCGCGCGAAGCGTTGAAGATCGCCGTGGCCGGCCTGAAGCGCCGCGCGGCGCGCAACGCCGATGGCCAGGACGAAAGCAAGTTCCTGGAGGTACTGCAGGAGATCGTCGATTCCGGACTGACCCCGGCCGATCGCAAGCTGGCGCTGTTCCATGGCGAGTGGGGCGGCAACATCGATCCGGTGTTCAAGGAATTCGCGTACTGAGTGTGCGAAAGCGGTAGTCGGCGGATCGGACGCTGGGCCCCCAGCGCCCGACCCACCGACAGCGCCAGAAAAGCCTGGCTTCCCCTCCTTACCGCAAGCCGAGCCCCGTAGCAGCCGGTAGGCTCCTGGGCAAAATAAAGGAGGAGGCCGCCCGCGGCCGGGGGACATTTGCGCCAGGGGCCTACCGGCTGCTACGGGGCCCTCACGCTCGCGACAGACCCGGGCGAATACACAACAGGATCCATGCGGCGCCTGGACTGCCCGACCACACGCGTACAGCTGAAAAAAACCCCGGCATTGCCGGGGTTTTTTCATGCCTGTGCGGAAGGATCAGGCCGCTTTTTCCAGCGTGGCCATGTCGATCACGAAGCGGTAGCGCACGTCATTCTTCGCCATGCGTTCCCAGGCTTCATTGACGGTCTTGATGTCGATCACTTCCACATCGCTGACGATGTTGTGCTCGGCACAGAAGTCCATCATCTCCTGCGTTTCGGCCATGCCGCCGATCGCCGAACCGGTGATGTGCTTGCGGCCGAAGATCACGCTGACGCCGGTCGGCGGCGGATCCAGCTCGGTCAGCACGCCGACCAGGCACATGGTGGCATCACGCTTGAGCAACGCCATGTATGGGTTGGTGTCGTGACCCACCGGGATCGTGTTGAGCAGGAAATCGAAGCTGCCGGCATGCGCCTTCATCTGCGCCGGATCACGCGAGACCAGTACTTCATCGGCACCCAGGCGCTTGGCATCGGCGCCCTTTTCGGGGGTGGTGGTGATCATCACCACCGTGGCGCCCATCGCCTTGGCGAACTTCACGCCCATGTGGCCCAGGCCACCCAGGCCGATCACGCCGACCTTCTGGCCGGGGCCGACCTTCCAGTGGCGCAGCGGCGAATAGGTGGTGATGCCAGCGCACAGCAGCGGCGCGGCGGCCTTCAGGTCGAGGGTCTCGGACACCTTCACCACGAAGCGCTGCTCGACCACGATGTGGTCGGAGTAACCACCAAAGGTCGGCTGGCCGCTCTCGCGCTCGGTGCTGTTGTAGGTGAAGGTCGCGCCCTTCTCGCAGTACTGCTCCAGGTTTTCATCGCAGGCGGCGCAGTGGCGGCAGGAATCTACCATGCAGCCGACGCCGGCGAAGTCGCCGACCTTGAAGGCGGTGACGTTGGCGCCGACCTCGGTCACGCGGCCGATGATCTCGTGGCCCGGCACCATCGGGAACTTGGAACCACCCCAGTCGTCACGGGCCTGATGCAGATCGGAGTGGCAGATGCCACTGAAGAGAATCTCGATGCGCACGTCATCGGGACCGGCCGGGCGGCGTTCGAAGGAGAACGGCACCAGCGGGGCGGTCTGGTCGTGCACCGCATAACCATGGGCGAGGGACATGGGGAATCCTTGGCAGGTTTGTAGAAAGGCGCTTTACAATACGCCCCGATCCCGTGCACAAACAGTCAGGATATCGGCATGATTCATCAAGTGAAACGGGATAATCATGGCCACTGACAATCTGACCCATCTGGCCGCCTTCGCGGCCGTGGCCCGCCACCGCAGCTTCCGCAAGGCGGGCGCCGAGCTTGCCCTGTCCACCTCGGCGGTGAGCTACGCGATCCGCGCGCTGGAAGAACGGCTGGGGGTGGGCCTGTTCCATCGCACCACCCGCAGCGTGGCCCTCACCGAGGCCGGCCAGCGCCTGCTCGAGCGGCTGCAGCCGGCATTGGATCAGGTGCATGACGCGCTGGAGGAAATGAATCACTTCCGCGCCGCCCCGGCCGGCCTGCTGCGTATCAATGCCACCCGCGCCGCCGTGCAGACCCAGCTCGGCCCGCGCCTGGCGCGGTTCCTGCAGGCCCACCCCGACGTGCGCATTGAACTGGCGCAGGACGATGGCCTGGTGGATATCGTCGCCAAGGGCTTCGACGCTGGCGTGCGCCTGCACGAGTCGGTGCCCGAAGACATGGTGGCGGTGCCGCTGGGCCCGCCGTTGCGCGGCCTGATCGTGGGCGCGCCGTCCTACCTGCAGCGCCGCGGCATTCCAGCGCATCCGCACGAACTGGCGCAGCATGAGTGCGTGCGCTTCCGTTTCGCCAGCGGCCATCTGTACAAGTGGCAGTTCGAACGCGACGGCCAGGAGCTGGAAGTGGACGTGCCCGGCCGGCTCACCCTGGGCGATCAGCACACCATCCTGCAGGCCGTACTCGACGGCCTTGGCCTGGCCTACGTGCTGGAAGACTCCGCGCGCCCGTACCTGGACGATGGCCGCCTGGTGGCAGTGCTGGAAGACTGGAGTGAACCGTTCCCCGGCTTCGTGCTGTATTACCCGCGGCAACGGCAGATGAGTTCGGCGCTGCGCGCGTTCGTGGACATGGTGCGGCGCTGCTATGTTGTTGGCACTTGTTTCGACTTCAGTTTCTTGAGCAACGTGAGCCCTGCCGAGATCTGGCGCGCTTCCACATAGAAGATCCTCAGCGGAACGAGCAGCATCATAAAAAGGAACAGTAGGACAATGCGTTGCTTCTTGAGACTCTCCTTGAGGTAGCTGGCATCAGCTTGAGAAGCAAACGACTGGCAGATGGCTTCCGCTTCTGTTTCGGTGAATCCTCTGCGGTCTAGCGTCATTACATCGCAATTGTCTGCGTTCGTGCCGGTTCTGCCGAGCCAGAAATCGGTCATGGTCTGCGCGGAATCGTGAGTCAACACAAGCCATGTGCCGCTTTCCTTCATTTTAAGGAATGGCCCCTTGGTGCTAGCCAGAGCAAGCGTTGTGGCAAGCGTCAGTGCCAGTCCAAACAGAATCAGTCCAAGCATCACCCGGCCTGGGATGCCTGGGAGCCTGCTTTCCTTCAAGGCACACTCGGAGAGGTCGAAATACTGTCCGCTGGCACTGATCAATTGGTGCGGAATATTGTAGGTCCCGCAGAACGCAATGACGGCGTGTGCGTCTGCAATAGTCGTTGCCTTGATGGTTGAGTAGTACTGATAAGCCTGCAAGCTAGTTTCATCATTCACATGCTTCTGAATGATCGCATCGTCAACGTCTGGCTTGCCCGAAAGGGCGCGCCATAGCCTGACCCGCAATACGTGGCTGGAGCGCGTTCGGGCCCACACTGCGACAGCGGCGAAGCCAAACGACACAATCGCCAGGAGAATGGGGAATAGATTGGAGACAGAAACTAGCTGGTCAAGCATGACGGGGCGGTAACCGTGGTGGAGTGAACGTAGCCTCGCAGCGAGTAGTCGCAGTGATTGAGACGGGCTGTGCTGATGCTCACGGTTTCGCGAATTGGACAGATATGCATACGACCTGTTGCCACGTAGGTCGGCCAATGGCACGCTGGCCCGCCGCATCGGATGAATCACGGCATGTCCATCGCAACGCCCAACGACATCCAACAGCAGCTCGGACAAGCGTTTCCCGCGCTATACCATCAGCTGCATCGCGACCAAATGTTGGATTGGGGTGCCTTGTGCCATGGCTGGGTCACCACCGTGTATCCGACGCTGCGCGCGCGTCCCCCGCTGCTGTTGTATGCGCGCGAGTTCGAGCTGATCGCGCAGGCCGATATCGTGGGCCACGCCGAACAGTTCACCGATGAAGACAGTCACGTGCGCCTGCGAGAGGGCATGCAGCTGCTGCCATTCGGTAGTACCGGTGCGGGCGACTACTACTGCTTTTGGCACGATCCGAGTGCACCGGGCGAGCCGCGCGTGGTGCTGCTCTGGCACGACGATGACCGCGTGGACCTGCTAGCGGCCAACCTGCAGGACTTCATCTTCCGAATGATGGTCGACGCGGTGGCCGACCTTGACGACAGCTTGCTGGAAGAAGGCGATATCGCCGACAACCTGCAGCGTTGGCTGGAGTCGCATCGCCCTTATCTGCGCGTGGCGCAGGTGCAGGCGTTGGAAGAACTGTATGCCGATCCTGCGATCCAGGCCGGCGGCGTGGGCGAGGATGTCGCCACCGCGTTGATCCGTCGCGTGATCGGCTTCGAGGGCATCGATACCCGCTTCAGCTACGTACCGGCATGACGGCTGCCATGCCTGCGTCTGATGCACTCAGCGACACGGACTTCCGCCAGCTCGCCGACCATCTGCTGGCGTTGGACGCCGGACGGTTGCCGGCGCCGTTGCCGCCACACCTGCGCGCACACCCGGTGGCCACCTTGGCCGCCACCGGACAACTCGATGCAGCGGTGGTGGCCCTCATGGGCGACGTCCCCAACCCCTGGCGGGGCCTGATGTTGCGATGACCCCGCGCGGGCGGACGGTACAGCCACCCATGGGTGGCTGCACGCACGCACGGAATCACCACGCCCGCGTCGGCCCGATGATCAGCCGGCAACCGGGTAATCGGTATACCCCTCCGCCCCACCGCCGTAATACGTGGCCCGATCCGGCACCGCCAGCGCCACATTGCGCTCCAGCCGCGTCACCAGGTCCGGGTTGGCGATGAACGGCTGGCCGAACGCCGCCAGATCGATGATGCCCTCGTCCACCAGTCGCAGCGCGCGCTCGCGGGTGAGGCTGCCCGCCAGGATCAGGGTGCCACCGTAGCTCTGCTTGAACGTGCGCAGGAACGCCTCGCTCAGGACCGACACGCCCCGTGCATGGTTGTCGTTGAGGTGCACATAAGCCAGGCCGCGCTTGCCCAGTTCCTGCGCCAGGTACAGATACGCCGCTTCGTTGCCGACGTACTCGGGCATGTCGAACTGCAGGTTGTTCGGTGCCAGCCGCACGCCGACGCGGTGCGCCCCGATCCGCGCGGCCATCGCATCGACGGTCTCCAGGATCAGGCGCGCGCGGTTCTGCAGCGTGCCGCCGTAGCCGTCGGTGCGGTCATTGGTGACCGGGTTGAGGAACTGTTCGAACAGGTAGCCGTTGGCCGCGTGCAGTTCGATACCGTCGAAACCGGCGGCGATCGCGTTGTCGGCCGCGCGCGCGAAATCGTCGACGATGCCGGGCAGCTCGTCGGTGCGCAGGGCACGCGGCGGGGTCGGATCGGCCTGACCACGGCTGCCGTCCTCGCGGTACACGAAGGCGCTGCTCTTCGGGTCGCTGGCCACCGGGCGGGTGCCAGCGCTGACCGGCTGGCCGCCGTCGGGCTGCAGTGAGGCGTGCGACATGCGGCCCACGTGCCAGAGCTGGGCGAAGATGACGCCCCCTTCGGCATGCACGGCAGCGGTGACCGGCTTCCAGCCCTCCACCTGTTCGGCCGACCACATGCCCGGCACGTCGATGTAGCCCTGGCCCTGCGGCGACACCGGGGTGCCTTCGCTGATGATCAGCCCGGCACTGGCGCGCTGCCGGTAGTACTGCGCGGTGAGGGCGTTGGCCACGGTGCCGGGGTTGCGTGCGCGGGTCATCGGCGCCATCGCGATGCGGTTGCGCAGGGGGGTACCGGCGAGGTCGTAGGGCTGGAAGAGCAGGGCGGTCATAAGGCGAACTCGTGGGGAAGGGGGCGCCAGCGGCGCGACCCCTTCAAGATAGGGTTGACCTGGAGGCGCATAAAGGACTTCAATTTCCCGGCGAGTGGGACATTGTGTCCCCAATGGAGCGCGGTGATGCTGCCAGTGGAATCGTTGAACGGGCTGGTCACCTTCGTCACCACGGCGCGCTCGGCCATCTTCACCGAAGCGGCCGAGACCCTGGGAATCTCGCGCTCGGCGGTGGGCAAGGCGATCGCGCGGCTGGAGGAGCGCCTGGGTGTGCGGCTGTTCCATCGCACCACGCGGCGCATTTCGCTCACCGCCGATGGGCAGGCCTACTTCGCCTCCTGCGCCACCGCGCTGGAAGAGATCGCCTCGGCCGAGGCGTGCCTGGGCTCGGCCTCGCACCTGCCTGCAGGGCGCCTGCGCATCGACATGCCGTCCTCGTTCGGGCGGCTGATGATCCTGCCGGTGCTGCTGCGTATCTGTGCCGACCACCCCGAACTGCAGCTCACCATGACCTTCACCGACCACTTCGTGGACCCGGTCGAAGAAGGCATCGACCTGTTGATCCGGTTCGGTGGGCTGGATCAGGCCCAGCACCTGGTTGCGCGACGGCTGGGCACCCAGCAGTTGATCACCTGTGCCTCGCCGGCCTACCTGGACAGGCACGGCACGCCCACCACCGTGGACGACCTGCATGCGCATCGCAGCATCGTCGGCTATCGGTACGGCCAGCCGGTGGCGTGGCGGATCGGAGAAGACGCGGGGCAAGCGCGCTTCATTCCCAGCGGCACCCACCAGCTCAACGATGGCGATGCCGTGATCGAAGCGGCCATCGCCGGCCTGGGCATCTGCCAGATGCCGCACTTCCTGGTGAAGCGACACCTGCAGACGGGCGCGCTGCAGCAGGTGCTGGGCCACTGCATGCAGCACCATGTGGAGATCCACGCGCTATGGCCGCAGACCCGGCACCTGCGCCCGAAGGTGCGTTACGTGGTGGATGCGCTGGCGACACTGGCCGATGCCGGTGCGTTCGACTGAGCCGGGCGTGCGGTTGGTGCGGCCAGCACGATCGATATGCCTGGCTCAGCCGAACCGCACCGCCAACCGCGGCACCAGCGCCTCCACGTCGCCATCGACGTCGTCCCACGGCGCATCGATATCGGCGGCGTAATGGATGGTGGCCTTGAGCGCGGCGTGGTCGGCTGCACTCGGCGCGTGCGCACGCATCGCCTCGGCGAGGGCCGCGTAGTCCGGCGCCATGCCCCTGCGCTGGAACCAGGCATTGGCGCCCACCACGAGCATGTCTTCACCCTCGGCCGGCGTGGCGCCGAGCGCATGGCTGGCCAGGGAATCGGGGTCGCGCAGCGCGGCCAGGAAGCACGCCTGACCCTGCCCGATCAGCCAGCCGCGGAAGTAATCGAAGCCATCGTCGCTGCAGCCGTCGGTGATGATGTAGGCCGCCGCCCACAACCGGCTCTTGTATGACAGGGCATGGTAAATCTGGAAATACCCGCACCAGCGCAGGATGGCCTCGGCGTCCTGTGCGGCCAGGCAGCGGGTCAGCAGCGCGGGCAGGGCGTCCGGCGACGGGGCGTCCTGCCGGGCCTGCTCGATGAGGGTCCAGAATGCGTGGCGGTCCATGCGGGCGGTTCACGAGGGGGAGCCCCGTTCTAGCCGATGCCCTGCGCCAAGGCAACCGCGCACTGACCCGCGCGACCGGTTGTGTATACTATCCCCCAGTATAGTTCTCTGGTCATTCGCCCGTGCCGCACTCCCCGGAAGAAAAGAAGAAGGTCCTGGCCCGCGTGCGCCGCATCCGCGGCCAGTGCGATGCGCTGGACCGGGCGCTGGATGCCGGGGCCGAGTGCGGGCCGGTGCTGCAGCAGATCGCGGCGATCCGCGGTGCGGTCAACGGGCTGATGTCCGAAGTGATGGAAGCCCACCTGCGTGAAGAATTCGGCCAGCCGGCGCAGTCCGATGCGCAGCGCGCCGAGCGTGTGCGCGACATGAGCGCGCTGATCCGTTCCTACCTGAAATAAGCGCGCGGACACCCGCGCGCGCACCTGTCTTGTTCCTTGCCTTGGAGAGTTCCCGATGAAATCCCGTGCCGCTGTAGCGTTTGGTCCCGGCCAGCCGTTGAAGATCGTCGAGATCGACGTCGCCCCGCCGAAGAAGGGTGAAGTGCTGGTCAAGATCACCCATACCGGTGTCTGCCATACCGATGCGTTCACCCTGTCCGGCGATGATCCCGAAGGCCTGTTCCCGGCCGTGCTGGGCCATGAAGGCGCCGGCATCGTGGTGGAAGTGGGCGAGGGCGTCACCAGCGTCGCGCCGGGCGACCACGTCATTCCGCTGTATACCGCCGAATGCGGTGAGTGCCTGTTCTGTACCTCGGGCAAGACCAACCTGTGCGTGGCCGTGCGCGCCACCCAGGGCAAGGGCGTGATGCCCGATGGCACCACCCGCTTCAGCTACAACGGCGAGCCGATCTTCCACTACATGGGCTGCTCCACCTTCAGCGAGTACACCGTGGTGGCCGAGGTCTCGCTGGCCAAGATCAACCCCGAGGCGAACCCGGAGCACGTGTGCCTGCTGGGCTGCGGCGTCACCACCGGCATCGGCGCGGTGCACAACACCGCCAAGGTGCAGGAAGGCGATTCGGTGGCCGTGTTCGGGCTGGGTGGCATCGGCCTGGCGGTGATCCAGGGCGCGCGCCAGGCCAAGGCCGGCCGCATCTTCGCCATCGACACCAACCCGTCCAAGTTCGACCTGGCCAAGCAGTTCGGTGCCACCGACTGCGTCAACCCGAAGGACTTCGACAAGCCGATCCAGCAGGTCATCGTGGAGATGACCACCTGGGGCGTGGACCACACCTTCGAGTGCATCGGCAACGTCAACGTGATGCGTGCGGCACTGGAATGCGCGCACCGTGGCTGGGGCCAGTCGGTGATCATCGGCGTGGCCGGCTCGGGTCAGGAAATCTCGACCCGTCCGTTCCAGCTGGTCACCGGCCGCTCGTGGAAGGGCACCGCCTTCGGTGGCGTGAAGGGCCGCAGCCAGCTGCCGGGCATGGTCGAAGACGCCATGAAGGGCGACATCGAACTGGCGCCGTTCGTCACCCACACCATGGACCTGGAGCAGATCAACGAGGCCTTCGAGCTGATGCACGAAGGCAAGTCGATCCGCTCGGTGGTGCATTACTGAGCGGCCCATGGGACTGACCGACTTCTGGAAGCGTCCGGCGGTACCGGCCGTGCCGCTGCGTGATGCGCTGGTCGACCAGATCGAGCAGGCGTTGCGCGCGCTCGGCTGGTTGCAGGGGCCGGTCGGCGCGCCGCGCCACGTCGATTCACCGTTCGGCATCGACGAGATGCCGTTCGAACAGTGGCTGGTGCAGGTCTTCCTGCCGCGGCTGCAGGAAGCACGCCGCGACGGGGAATGGCCGCCGCAGAGCCAGGTTGCGGTGGCGGCGCGGCGCAACCTGGATGGTCAGGACGAATGCGAGCCCTTGCTGCAGCTGCTTGCGCAGCTGGACCATGACATCAACACCGGCGGCGCGCCTGTGCGCGACCGCCCCTGAAGGAACTTCCATGGAACGCATCGAACATCGCGCCGCCTTCGGCGGTTGGCAGGACGTGTACCAGCACCGCTCGCAGGTGCTGGGTTGCGAGATGAAGGTGGCGGTGTACCTGCCGCCGCAGGCGGCTACGCAGAAACTGCCGGTGCTGTACTGGCTGAGCGGGCTGACCTGCACCGAGCAGAACTTCATCACCAAAGCGGGCGCGCAACGCTACGCGGCCGAGCACGGGGTGATCCTGGTGGCCCCGGACACCAGCCCGCGCGGTGACGACGTGGCCGACGCCGAGGGCTACGACCTGGGCAAGGGCGCGGGCTTCTATCTCAATGCCACCGAGCAGCCGTGGGCGGCGCACTACCGCATGTACGACTACATCGTGGACGAACTGCCGGCGCTGGTGGAAGCGCATCTGCCGGCAAGCGGTGCGCGCAGCATCAGCGGCCATTCGATGGGGGGCCACGGGGCGTTGATGATCGCGCTGAAGAACCCCGGCCGCTACCGCAGCGTATCGGCGTTCTCGCCGATCGTGGCACCCACCCGCGTGCCGTGGGGCCAGAAGGCGTTTAATGCGTACCTGGGCGAAGACCGCAGCGCCTGGGCGGCGTGGGACGCCAGCGAACTGGTGGCCACCGCCGAAGAAAAGCTGCCGCTGCTGGTGGACCAGGGCGGTGGCGATGAATTCCTGGACACCCAGCTGCAGCCGCAGTGGCTGCAGGCAGCCTGCACCGCCGCCGGCCACCCGCTGCAGCTGCGCCTGCAGCCGGGGTACGACCACAGCTACTACTTCATCAGCACGTTCATCGGCGACCACATCGCGCACCACGCGCAGGCATTGAACGCCCTGTAATCGGTCGTAGTGCGGTTCACTTGAGCAACATGCCCCGATTTCATCCGAGATCGAGGCGTTGTTTGCCTTTTCCCTCCGTTTCTGCGGAAAGGTTTATCTCTCCTTGGCTGCAGCAGCGAGCGTCTGCGTCTTCGATTGAGTGTTGCGCGAGCACTGGTGCCATCACTCCGGTAGGTCACAACCGTTGATGGTGACGCTTCTCCCACCCACGCACGTGGTCAATCGCCGACGACCGACCAGAATCATGCCGTTGCCTTGCCTTGCGAACGCCGAACCCGCAGACACTCGCGGCATGCCCAGACGACACTGCCAACTGCTTAAGCGATCCGCATTACGCTAATCGGTCGCCTGTGCCCTGGGTCGCGCGGCGCCAGCTGGGCTACAGTGCTGGCCTCATCGCGTGCACAAGGACGTGTCCCCATGTTGTTCATGATCGGTCAGGGCGAGCGCACCGTGGTGGTGGGGCCGGTGGAGCACCTGCACTGCCCTCGCTGTGCGGCGGTCACTGCCTTCGAGCCGCAGTTGACCTACAAATACGCTACGTTCGACCTGCTGTTCGGCATGGTCTACGCCAAGCGCTATCAATTGGCCTGCCCGGGTTGCGGGCACGGCTGGGTGCTGGATACGCGCGCTACCGAGCGCAGTCTCGGCGGCGTGCCGATTCCCTTCCGGCTGCGCTACGGCATGGCCATCGGCCTGGCGGTGGCGGTTGCCATCGCCGTGGCTGCCTGGCATTTCAACCGGGGCAGCTGAGCATCATCACTGACACGACCTTTCTGGAGCGATCCATGTTCGACTGGCTCATTGTGCCGTATCTGGTCTTCCTGCGCGGCGCGGGCTACAGCATCCATCAGGTGCTGGAAGGCCTGGGTTGGGTGGATTCGGTGTGCCTGTCGCCGCCCCAGGACGCGGCACTCAGCGCGTGCTGGTCGCCCCACGAAGGGGTAGGGCTGGTGCTGTTAGTCCTGCTTCCCGTCTCGGCGATGATCGCTGTGCTGTCGCTGCTGGCCGCTTACACGCTGGGGCGCCGTTGGCTGGTCGGTCTGCTGCTCCTGGCGCTGTTGTTGCCGGGGCTGTTGTTGAGTATCTGGCCGACGTTGCCGTCCACGCTGGTGCCGCACGAATACGTCATCGGTGGATCGGGAGTATTAGGCACGGCAGCGGGGATGATTCCGGTCGTTGTGCTGGCGATGCTGCTGGGCTGGGCGCTGACCGTGTTGATGTATGACGCCTTGGAACTGAACGATCATTTCCGTCAGGGCTACGACCATGTGTGGTTCCCTCTGGCGTTGTTCACCGCGTTGTTTTTTGTTGCGGATACCGGCAGCAATCGCGCTGTCAAACAACTGGAACAGGAAACGGCCGTATATCAAGGGGCCAGTGCCTACCTGCTCGCGCAGACGCGACGACTTGCCGAGCAGTGCGTGCCCCAACAGGACGATCCCGCCTGCCGATGGGCGAGCGACGTGCAATGGCTGCTGGCGGAGCTCTCACACAGCCCACCGGCGTTGATCGGTTCTACGGGCCCCGCTACAACGGCGGGTTTCTACACGTTCGCCGGTCGGCAGATGGACGAGGAGGCCATTCTGGCGTTGCGGCAGCGCATCGCCCGCTACAACCAGGCAGTGTGTCCGGTGGAGCAAGGGGAAGGGTGGACACGACCTTCGGCCACCTCGAACCGCTGCGAAACACCGCCCCCGGCCTTCTGCGCCCAATTCCCGGATTCGGCCGGGGACATCGTCGACCGGCACTTCTGGATCCACACCAGCGCGCTGGCCAGCGAGTGCATCCTGCCCACGTTGGTGGCCAAACGCGCGCAGATCCTGGCGCTGTCCGCAAAGGTGAATGCCGGCGAGCGCGAGCGCAACCTGCGCTGGCTCTACTTCGTGGTCCTCGCGGTGCTGGTGGGCGGCAAAGTGGCCAATGCCAGCACGCGTATGGCGGAGGTGGACGCACGCGCCGCCGAACAGCGCCAACGGGTCAGGCAGCTGCCATCCCGCATCGCCGACCGGTGGCGGGGATACCGTTCGTGAATGGCATCATTGCCGTGAGGGCAGCGATGCGCCGCCTCAATCCTCGTCTTCTTCCGCGGCCTCGCGACCCTGCTGGCGGATCAGCGCTTCTTCGCGCGCATCGTTGATGGCGTGGCGCACGCTGTCCAGGTCGATGGTGGTTTCGTCGTGCACGAAGGTGCCGGTGAGCGGGCTGTCGGGCAGCAGGTCGCCGGCCTCGAACAACGCCCACATCTCCTCGCCATACCAGCTGTCCAGCAGCTCCGGCGCAAAACGCCCCAGGTAGGCGGTGAGGTTGTTGACGTCACGCAGCAGCATGCTGCGCGCGGCATTGTTGCCGCCGGCGCTGACCACCTGCGGGAAGTCGATCACCACCGGGCCGTCCGGCCCCACCAGCACGTTGTACGGCGACAGATCGCCATGGATCAGCCCGCAGCACAGCATGCGCACCACCTGCCGGACCAGGGTCTGGTGGAAGTCGCGGGCCTGGTCGGCCTCCAGCTCCACTTCGCCCAGGCGCGCGGCGGAAAAGCCGTCGGCGTCGGTCACCAGCTCCATCACCAGCACGCCGTGGTAGTAACCATGCGGTTCGGGCACGCGCACACCGGCGTCGCGCAGCTGGTACAGCGCGTCCACCTCGGTGTTCTTCCAGGCCGTTTCCTGCTGCTTGCGACCGTACTTGCTGGCCTTGCCTACCGCACGCGCTTCACGGCTACCGCGCACCTTGCGGCCTTCCTGGTACTGCACGCGCTGCTGGAAGCTGCGTTGGGCCATGTCCTTGTAGACCTTGGCACAGCGCACATCGTCACCGCTGCGGACCACGTACACGGCCGCTTCCTTGCCGCTCTTGAGCGGGCGCAACACTTCATCGATCACGCCGTCGTCGATCAGCGCCTGCAAGCCTTGGGGGGTCTTCACGGAATCTCGGGTATGCGGCCGGCGCCAATGCGCCGGCCTGAAAGGGGGAGGGATTTTCGCATCTTCGGGGCGGGCCGGCCATCGGCGGCTGTTCAAGCGGGTCGCCGCACCCCCAGGGCGGGCTCAGGGCAGCCGCTGCTCGCCGCGCAGCACCGGGTAGGGATTCAGCGAGGCGCCCTCCCACCAGTGCTTTTCCGGGCCCAGGGTATGGATCTCGAAATGAAGATGCGGGGCCTCGGGACTGGCATTGCCGGTGCTGCCGACGTAGCCGATGACCTGGCCGCGGGTGACGGTCTGCTTCTCGGCCAGGCCGTCGGCATAGCGCTCAAGATGGGCGTAGTAGTAGCAATACCGCCCGCCGGGCTCGAACTGGTACACCGTCAGCCCGCCGCGATCGCTGTTGAACAGCTTCTCGATGGTGCCATCGGCCACCGCCAGCACGGGGGTGCCGGCCGGCGCCAGAATGTCGATGGCATCGTGCACGCGGCCTTCGCTGCGGGCGTCGGTGAAGGTGTCCTGCAGCTGGGCGGCGGTGATGCCCTGCACCGGCAGCAACAGCCCGCTGCCGTCTGCCGGGGGGGACACTGCCGCGGCCGCCGGGGACGTCGACGGTGCTGCCGGGGCCGCAATACTGGCCATTGCCGCCGGCGCCGCCCGGGTTGGCGCGACCAGCGTGGCCGGTT
>LNAP01003257.1_pt1 | contig 15566 bp, 13 predicted proteins | sample 602601 | NCBI WGS metagenome assembly LNAP01 (sample SAMN02440304, study PRJNA202911) | soil metagenome | biome: Subtropical and temperate rainforests or woodlands; isolation source: soil samples (1 kg each in a 20% v/v slurry with milli Q water) were... ...
GGGGAATCCAGGCCAGCGTCGGCACCTGCGCCAGGGCGCTGAAGGTGGGGTAGATCAGCCGTTCGGCCCGCGCGCTGGCGCCCAGCACGGCCCCCAGCAACAGTCCCGTGGACACGCCGCCCAGCAGTCCCAGCGCCAGCCGCTGGACGCTGACCCACAGTTGCCCCCCCAGTTCGCCCGAAGCCAGTTCCAGCGCAGTTTTTGCGACCACCTCGGGGGAAGGCAGTATCTGCGGCGACATCCACTGCTGCCGGCTGGCCAGATACCACAGCAGCGCCGTCAGTGCGGGGACCAGCCATGGCACCAGCGCGGCGCCCAGGCGGCGGCCGGTTCGCAGCTGCAGGTCCAGCGTTTTGATCAGGATCTGGATCGCCTGCTGAGCTTTGAGCGCCAGCTGCGCAGTGGCCAGCCGCTGCGGGTGATTGGCCTTCTGGATGACGCCACGGCCACCCTGGTACTGGACATGGCCCGCAGCGCTGGTGCCCGCGTGCAGTGGCTCGGCCAGCACAACACCGTGGCGGGCGTGACCCAGCATCGTTTGCTCAACACCGAGGTGGCTGAGGGCTGTGCGCGTCAGATCAGCCGTCAGCTGCATGCCTGTGGCGCCGGCTTCCATATCGCCGAAGAGCGCCAGGGCAGTCTGGCCTCACCACGCCTGAGCGCGCCGGCTCGCGGTGGCGAGCATGCCGCCGAGTGGGCGTCCGCCATCGGTTATCAGTTGGCTTCGCTGGGTGGGCGACCGGCCAAGCCGGCACCGGCTCCGGCCAGTACTGTCCTGAGCGGCAGTTTCGTTTCTTTTTCGATCGAGGCCTGAAGGAGTCTGATCAATGTCCGAACAAAAGAATGCTGTGCTGCCCAAAGGGGTTGTGCAGGAAGAATTCAACAAGGCGGTTGCCAAGTTTCGTGCCTTGCTGGGTGAAGAGAATGTCCTGATCCAATCCGATCAGTTGGTGCCCTACAACAAGATCATGATGTCGGTCGAGAATGCGGCCCACGCACCCTCGGCCGCCCTCACCGCGACCACCGTGGAGCAGGTCCAGGGTGTGGTGAAGATCTGCAACGAGCACAAGATTCCGGTGTGGACCATCTCCACCGGGCGTAACTTCGGTTACGGCTCCGCCGCGCCGGTGGAGCGCGGTCAGGTCATTCTCGACCTGAAGAAGATGAACAAGATCATCAAGATCGACCCGGAAATGTGCTACGCCCTGGTCGAGCCGGGTGTCACCTTCGGTCAGCTGTACAACCACATCCAGGAAAACAACCTGCCGGTGATGCTGTCGTTCTCGGCGCCTTCGGCGATTGCCGGCCCGCTGGGCAACACCATGGACCGTGGCGTGGGCTACACCCCCTACGGCGAGCACTTCATGATGCAGTGCGGCATGGAAGTGGTGCTGGCCAACGGTGACGTCTATCGCACCGGCATGGGCGGTGTGAAGGGCAGCAACACCTGGCAGATCTTCAAGTGGGGCTACGGCCCGACCCTGGACGGCATGTTCACCCAGGCCAACTACGGCATCTGCACCAAGATGGGCTTCTGGCTGATGCCCAAGCCGCCGGTGTTCAAGCCCTTCGAAGTGATCTTCGAGGACGAAGCGGACATCGTCGAGATCGTCGATGCGCTGCGTCCGCTGCGCATGAGCAACACCATCCCCAACTCGGTGGTGATCGCCAGCACCCTGTGGGAAGCCGGCAGTGCCCACCTGACCCGCGCCCAGTACACCACCGAGCCGGGCCACACCCCGGACAGCGTGATCAAGCAGATGCAGAAGGACACCGGCATGGGTGCCTGGAACCTCTACGCTGCGCTGTACGGCACCCAGGAGCAGGTCGACGTCAACTGGAAGATCGTCACCGACACTTTCAAGAAGCTCGGCAAGGGTCGCATCGTCACCCAGGAAGAGGCGGGCAATACCCAGCCGTTCAAGTACCGCGCCGAACTGATGTCCGGCGTGCCGAACCTGCAGGAATTTGGTCTGTACAACTGGCGTGGGGGCGGTGGCTCCATGTGGTTCGCGCCGGTGAGCGAGGCCCGTGGCAGCGAGTGCAAGAAACAGGCGGCCATGGCCAAGCGCGTTCTGCACAAGTACGGCCTGGACTATGTGGCCGAGTTCATTGTGGCGCCGCGCGACATGCACCACGTGATCGATGTGCTGTACGACCGTACCAGCGAAGAAGAAACCAAGCGCGCCGACGCCTGCTTCAACGAACTGCTGGATGAGTTCGAGAAGGAAGGCTACGCGGTATATCGCGTGAACACCCGCTTCCAGGAGCGTGTGGCGCAAAGCTATGGCCCGGTCAAGCGCAAGCTCGAACATGCCATCAAGCGTGCGGTGGACCCGAACAACATTCTCGCTCCGGGACGCTCCGGCATCGATCTCAATAACGATTTCTGATGCTGGCGGCAGTTTTCCTGCCGGTTAACGTTAAAAACGCCCAAGCCCATGGCTTGGGCGTTTTTCGAGGCGGAGAGAGGCGAACAAAACGCTATAGATAACCTATCGGTTATGGAAGGCGTGCAAGGTTTCAATTTCCCCGCGTCGGAAATTGGCCGAGACTCGGCTCCGTTCGATTCAACGAGCCTCCGTCACCACATAACAGGAGATCGACATGTCCGACGCTCAAGATCGTCGTTTTGTCATGCGTGACCGCACCTGGCACCCCAAAGCCCTGACCCCGGACTACAAGACCTCGGTCGGCCGCTCCCCGCGCCAGGCACTGGTCAGCATTCCGCAGTCCATTTCCGAGACCAGTGGTCCGGACTTCTCGCACCTGAAAATGGGCCAGCACGACAACGATCTGCTGCTCAACTTCAATACCGGTGCGCTGCCGATCGGTGAGCGCATCATCGTTCACGGTCGCGTGGTGGATCAGTTCGGCAAGCCGATCCCGCATACCCTGGTGGAAATGTGGCAAGCCAACGCCGGCGGCCGCTACCGTCACAAGAACGACCGCTACCTGGCTCCCCTCGACCCCAACTTCGGCGGTGTGGGTCGTGCGCTGACCGACAGCGAAGGTCGTTACCATTTCCGCACCATCAAGCCGGGTCCGTATCCGTGGCGTAACAACCCGAACGACTGGCGTCCGGCGCATATCCACTTCTCCATCAGTGGCCCGGCGATCTGCACCAAGTTGATCACCCAGCTGTACTTCGAAGGTGATCCGCTGATTCCGCACTGCCCGATCGTCAAGGCGGTGAACGACCCGGAAGCCGTGCAGACCATGATTGCGCGTCTGGATCTGACCGCTAACAACCCCATGGATTGCCTGGCGTACCGTTTCGACATCGTCCTGCGCGGTCAGCGCAAAACCTGGTTTGAGAACGTCTGAGGAGGCGACCATGACTGAGATCAATCTGCTCCGCGAGACCACCTCCCAGACTGCCGGTCCTTACGTGCACATCGGCCTGGCGCTGGCCGCTGCCGGTAACCCGACCCGCGAACAGGAAATCTGGAACCAGCTGGCCAAACCCGAGGCCCCCGGTGAGCACATTACCGTGATCGGCCGCGTGTTCGACGGCAACGGTCACCTGGTGCGCGACTCCTTCCTGGAAATCTGGCAAGCCAACCACGAAGGCGTGTACGACGAGGATTACAACCTCGACAAGCCGTTCAACGGGTTCGGCCGCACCGCCACCACCTTCGATGCTGGTAGCGAATGGACCATCGAAACGGTCAAGCCGGGCGTGGTCAAGGCGGCCGATGGCCGCCCGCAGGCGCCGCACATCAACGTGGCGCTGTTTGCCCGCGGGATCAACATCCAGCTGGCGACCCGCATCTACTTTGATGATGAAGCCGAGGCCAACGCGGCCGATCCGGTGCTCAACCTGATCGAACAGCCCGAGCGCCGTCAGACGCTGATCGCCACCCGCGAAGAGCAGGCTGGCAAGGTGGTATACCGCTTCGACATCCGCATCCAGGGCGAAAACGAGACAGTCTTTTTTGACTTCTGAGGCATCGCCGGGGCAGCTGCTCCGGCACGAGTACGAAACGCGTCTCGCGGCCCGGGGTTACCGGGCCGATGCGGCGCAACGGGCGGCCGTTGACCTGTTGGGTCAATGGCTGTCGGCGTTTCTGGGGCGACGCCGTTCATTGCTGCGTCGTCCCGCCGCCGGGGTTTACCTGTGGGGCGGTGTGGGACGTGGCAAGAGCTTCGTCATGGATGCGTTGTACGCCGCCGCACCGCTGGCGGAAAAACGCCGGGTGCATTTCCACGCCTTTCTGGCCGAGCTGCAAATCCTTGTTCGCGCCTACGCCGGTCAGCCCGATCCGTTGGTGCTGGCTGCGCGGGAGCTGGCAGGCAGCACCCGCCTGTTGTGCTTCGATGAGTTCCACGTGCACGACATTGGCGACGCCATGCTCCTGGGACGTCTGGTCAAGGTGCTGGTGGACGAGGGGGTTGGCGTGGTCTGCACGTCCAATTACCCACCGTCCAAGCTGTGCCCCAATCCCCTGTACCGCGAGCGATTCCTGCCCACGATCAAGCTGATCGACGCACGTTTCGAGGTATTGGAACTGGACGGTGGCCAGGATTACCGCCGCGAATCCACCCGTGACTGGGGACAGTTCTGCTGGCCCATGGCCGACGACGCAGACTGGGACTCTACCCCTTTGGCACCGCCCGCACAGGCCGAGCGTGATGTGGTTATCGAGGTCAATCGACGTCCCCTGCATCTGCACGCCCGCGATGGTCGCCGTGCCTGGCTGGACTTCGCTGGGCTGTGCCGTGGTCCGCGTTCCAGTGCGGACTACCTGTGGCTGTGCGAGCACTTTGCCGAGCTGACCGTAGGCACCGTGCCCCAGCTGGACAGCGAAGGTATCGACGTGCAACAGCGCTTTTTGAATTTCATCGACATCGCCTACGACAGCGGCGTGCGCCTGCGCCTCGGCGGTGTCGACCGGCCGGAGGTGCTGTGCCGCGCCGGTAGTCATACTGATTTTTCCCGAACCCATAGTCGCTTGCAGCAGTTGCAAGCGCTCGACGTGGCCAATGCCGCGTCGCCTTGTTCTCAGGAGGCTGAATCGTGAGTGTCAGCAACCAGCTGTTCGATGCCTATTTCACCCAGGCAGCCATGCGTGACGTGTTTTCCGACCGGGGTCGCCTGCAGGGCATGCTCGACTTCGAGGCCGCACTGGCCCGCGCCGAAGCGGCGGTGGGACTGATCCCGGCGCGTGCTGTGCCGGCCATCGAGGCGGCCTGCCAGGCGCAGCTGTACGATCCGGTGGCGCTGGCCCAGGCGATTGCCACGGCCGGCAACTCGGCGATTCCGCTGGTCAAGGCCCTGGGCCGGCAGATCGCCCAGAGCGATGCCGAAGCCGAGCGTTACGTGCATTTGGGCGCCACCAGCCAGGACGCCATGGACACCGGCCTGGTGCTGCAACTGCGCGCTGCGCTGGCGCTGATCGAAGCGGATCTGTCGGCCTTGGCCGACGCCTTGGCGGTGCAGGCGGAAAAACACGCCAGCACCGTATTGCCGGGGCGTACCTGGCTGCAGCACGCCACCCCGGTAACCCTCGGCATGAAGCTTGCCGGTACGCTCGATGCGTTGAATCGGCACCGTCAGCGGCTGAGCGAACTCAAGCCTCGCCTGCTGTGCCTGCAATTCGGCGGTGCCGCCGGCACCTTGGCCGCACTGGGTGAGCAGGCGTTGCCGGTGTCGGTCGCGCTGGCCAGCGAACTGCAACTGACCCTGCCGGAGCAGCCCTGGCATACCCAGCGGGATCGTATTGTCGAAGTCGGCAGCGTCCTGGGTCTGATCGCCGGCACGCTGGGCAAGTTTGGTCGCGACCTGTCGCTGCTGATGCAAACCGATGTGGGCGAGGCGTTCGAGCCGTCCGCACCGGGCAAGGGTGGTTCGTCCACCATGCCGCACAAGCGCAACCCGGTGAGCGCGGCGGTGCTGATCGGCGCGGCAACCCGCGTGCCGGGGCTGGTCTCCACCCTGTTCGCCGCGATGCCCCAGGAGCACGAACGCAGCCTGGGCTTGTGGCACGCCGAATGGGAAACCTTGCCGGAGATCTGCTGCCTGGTCTCGGGCGCCCTCGCGCAGGCCCTGGTGGTCGTGCCCGGGCTGGAAGTGGACGCCGAGCGCATGCGCGCCAACCTGGAGCTGACCCAGGGCCTGGTGTTGGCGGAAGCGGTGAGCATCGCCCTGGCGCAACGCATTGGCCGTGACGCGTCCCATCACCTGGTTGAACAGTGCTGCCGCCGCGCCGTGGCCGAGAAGCGTCATCTGCGCGCGGTGCTGGGCGATGACGAACAGGTCAGCGCGCAACTCACGGCAGAAGAGCTGGATCATTTGCTCGATCCGGCCCATTACCTTGGCTTGGCACAAACGTGGGTCACCCGCGTCGTGGCCGAGCATCGCCGACTCGGCGCCCTTGATTAACCCAAGCCTCTAGCCTTCACAGGAGCCAGACAATGGACGAGAAACAGCGTTACGAAGCCGGCATGCAGGTACGCCGCGCGGTACTGGGCGATGCCCACGTGGACCGCAGCCTGGAAACCCTGACGCCCTTCACCGAAGAGTTCCAGGAAATGATCACCCGCCACGCCTGGGGCGACATCTGGACCCGCCCCGGCCTGCCGCGCCATACCCGCAGCCTGATCACCATCGCCATGCTGATCGGCATGAACCGCGAAGGCGAGCTCAAGCTGCACCTCAAGGCGGCGAAGAACAACGGCGTGACCCGTGACGAGATCAAGGAAGTGCTGATGCAGTCGGCGATCTATTGCGGCATTCCGGCCGCCAACCACACCTTCCACCTGGCCCAGGAGCTGTGGGACGAGGTGGGTGTCGAGTCGCTGCAAGAGCAAAAGTAAGCCGAGCGCATACGCCCGCTTCTGCATCCACGAAAAAAACGGCCAAGGGCCGTTTTTTTCGTTTTCGGCGCTGCCACGGCCGCAGGTGAACGCGCGAGCCGACGTGGGGGTCCTAGCGGTGAAGGCCCTTGATGCGCAGGTGCTGGGGCTGGAACGGCGTGATCCGTTCTCATGGCGTGGCATAGCGAGGCTTCCTGATGAAACTCGGCATGATCGGTTTGGGGCGCATGGGCGCCAACATGGCGCAGCGTCTGCTGCGAGGCGGCCACCAGGTAGTGGGGCTGGACCCCAAGCCCGAGGCGCGCAGCGCGCTGGAGCAGCAAGGCGGCGAGAGCGCCGAATCGCTGCAGTCACTGGTGGCCAAGCTGCCAACTCCTCGGCTGCTGTGGCTGATGGTGCCGGCCGGTGACGTGACTGACAGCACTCTGACCAACCTGCTGCCACTGCTGGGCGCCGGCGACACCCTGATCGATGGCGGCAACGCCAATTACCGCGACACCCTGCGTCGCGCCGAGACGGCGGCCGAGCAGGGCATCGATTACCTCGACTGCGGCACCAGCGGCGGCATCTGGGGATTGGCCGAGGGCTACAGCCTGATGGTCGGCGGCGCGCAGGCGACGGTCGTACGCCTGCGACCGATCTTCGAAACGCTGGCGCCGAGCAAGGAGCGGGGCTGGGGACGGGTCGGGCCGGTGGGTGCCGGACATTTCTGCAAGATGGTGCATAACGGCATCGAATACGGCTTGATGCAGGCCTATGCCGAGGGTTTCTCCATCCTGCGGCATAAAGAGGCATTTGATTTCGATCTCGTGCAGGTTGCCGACATCTGGCGCGAGGGCAGCGTGGTGCGTTCCTGGCTGCTGGACCTGTGCAGCGATGCGCTGCAGAAGAATCCGCAGATGACCGGCATCGCGCCTTACGTGGCTGATTCCGGCGAAGGCCGCTGGACCGTGGCGGAAGCCATCGAGCTGAATGTGCCGGCACCGGTGATCACCCTGGCGTTGCTGCAACGGCTGCGCTCGCGGGACGCCGAATCCTATGCCGACCGGCTGCTGGCGGCGTTGCGCAATGAGTTCGGCGGGCATGCGATCAAAAAAGAGTGAGGGGCGGCCGCCGACGGCTGGGAACCTGTGCAGATGTCACCCTAGGGCCCCAGCAGCCTTTTCGCCCGCGCACAGACGTTATCCACGGTGAACCCATACTCCCGTTGCAGCACGGGCCCGGGCGCGGAGGCGCCGAAGCGTTCGACACCGAGCATGGCGCCCTGGGAGCCGGTGTAGCGCTCCCAGCCCTGGGACACGCCGAGTTCCACTGCCAGGCGCGCCTCCACCGTGGGCGGCAGCACCGCGTCGCGCTCGACCTGGGGTAGGGCCTCGAACAGCTCCCAGCTGGGCATCGACACGCAGCGCACGGCGATTCCTTCAGCCTGCAAACGCTCGGCGGCCTCGAGGATAAGCGCGACTTCCGAGCCGCTGGCGATCAGGATCAACCGGGGATTGCCCCCCGCTGGCTCGCTCAGTACATAGGCGCCGTGGCGCACGCCTTCGGCGCTGGCATAGCGGCTGCGGTCCAGGGTGGGCAGTTCCTGGCGGCTGAGGATCAGCGCCACCGGGCGGTCGCGGGTCTCCAGGGCGATGCGCCAGGCCACGGCGGTTTCGTTGGCATCGGCGGGGCGGATCACCGTGAGGTTGGGCACCGCCCGCAGGTTGGCCAGTTGCTCCACCGGCTGGTGAGTCGGGCCGTCCTCGCCGAGGGCCAGGCTGTCGTGGGTGAATACCTGTATCACCTGCACGCCCATCAGCGCCGCCAGGCGCAGCGGGGGGCACATGTAGTCGGAAAAGATCAGGAAAGTGGCGCCGAACGGAATGAACCCGCCATGGGCGGCCAGACCGTTGCCGATAGCCCCCATGGCGTGTTCGCGCACGCCGAAATGCAGGTTGCGCCCGGCATGGCTCCAGCCGCCACCGCTGGAGCCCTGTTCGTCCTGGTCTTGGGTGAGCGCTGAATTGAAATCGCCCTGGCCCTTCAAGACGGTTTTGGTGGAGGGGTTGAGGTCTGCCGAGCCGCCGAACAGTGCCGGCAAGCGAGGGGCGATGGCGTTCATGAGCCGGCCGCTGGCCTCGCGGCTGGCCAGGCCCTTGGCGTCGGCGGGAAACACCGGGATGTCCGCATCCCAGCCGGACGGCAATTCACCGTCGAGGCGCTGTTCCAGTTCTTCGGCCAGTTCCGGGAAAGCCTGGCGATAGTTGACCAGGCGCTGGTTCCAGGCCGCCTCGTCATCGGCGCCGCGTTGTCCGGCCAGGTGAAACTGCGCCTGCACCTCGGGCGGGATGAGGAACTCCGGGTCCAGCGGCCAGCCGAGTTGCTGCTTGGTCTGGCGCACATTGTCCGCTCCCAGCGGCGAGCCGTGAGCCTTATAGGAGTCCTGCAACGGCGAGCCAAAGCCGATATGGCTGCGCACCAGGATCAGCGAGGGGCGGGTGTCCTGCCCATGGGCCGCGTGCAAGGCGGCGTCGAGGGCATGCAGATCGTTACCGTCCTCCACCACCTGGGTATGCCAGCCGTAGGCGGCGAAGCGCGCGGCGCGATCCTCGGAAAAACAGATGTCGGTGCCGGCGGCCAGGGTGACTTCGTTGTCGTCGTACAGGCAGCACAGCTTGCCCAGACGCAGATGGCCGGCCAGCGAGGCGGCCTCGCTGGCCACACCTTCCATCAGGTCGCCGTCGCTGACCAGGGCATAGGTGCGGTGATCGATCAGGCTATGGCCGGGGCGGTTGTAGCGCGCCGCCAGGTGCGCCTCGCCGATGGCCATGCCCACCGCGTTGGCCAGGCCCTGGCCGAGCGGCCCGGTGGTGGTTTCCACCCCGGGCGTGTGGCCGCGCTCGGGATGTCCGGGCGCCTTGCTACCCCACTGACGAAAGCGCTTGAGTTCGTCCAGCGGCAGGTCGTAACCGGTCAGGTGCAGCAGGCTGTAGAGCAGCGCCGAGCCATGCCCGGCGGAGAGCACGAAACGGTCGCGCCCCGGCCACTGCGGGTTGGCGGGGTTGAACCTGAGCCAGCGCATCCACAGCACATAGGCCATGGGCGCGGCGCCCAGCGGCAGGCCGGGGTGGCCGCTGTTGGCGTGTTGCACCATGTCCACCGAGAGAAACCGTAGGGTATTGATGCAGCGTTGATCGAGATCGGAAGCCATGGCGGTTACTCCGCAGGTGAATGGAGCGCGGTATCGACGATCTGGCGGGCCTCGCGCAGGATGGCCTGCAGATGGGACTGATCCTTGAAGCTTTCCGCATAGATCTTGTAGATCGCCTCGGTGCCGGAGGGGCGCGCGGCGAACCAGCCGCTGGCGGCGATCACCTTGATGCCGCCGATAGGTGCCTGATTGCCGGGCGCGTGGTCGAGTACGGCGAGAATCGGCTCGCCGGCCAGCTGGCTGATGGTCACTTGCGCGGGCGAGAGCCGGCTCAGGCGCGCCTTCTGCTCGGGCGTGGCAGCGGCGTCGAGGCGATCGTTCAGGGGTTCGCCGAGTTCCGCCTCCAGATCGCGATACAGCTCGCCGGGGTCGCGGCCGCAGCGGGCGGTCATTTCCGCCGCCAGCAGCGCGGGCACCAGGCCGTCCTTGTCGGTGGTCCAGACCGTGCCATCGCGGCGCAGGCAGGTGGCGCCGGCGCTTTCCTCGCCGGCAAAACCCAGGCTGCCATCATGCAGGCCGTTGACGAACCACTTGAACCCCACCGGCACTTCGTACAGCCGCCGGCCGAGGCGCTGCGCCACGCGGTCGATGAGTGCGCTGCTGACCAGGGTCTTGCCAATGGCGGCATCGGGGCGCCACTGGGGCCGATGCCGAAACAGATAGTCGATCAGCACCGCCAGGTAATGATTCGATGGCAGCAGCCCGCTGCTGCGGGTGACGATACCGTGGCGGTCGTGGTCGGTGTCACAGGCGAAGGCGACATCAAACCCATCCTTGAGGCCGATCAGCCGCTGCATGGCATAAGGCGAGGACGGGTCCATGCGGATCTGTCCGTCCCAGTCCAGGGACATCATGGCGAAGGTCGGATCCACCGCTTCACTGACCACGTGCAGGTCGAGGCCGTAGCGTTCGGCCAGTGGCGCCCAGTAATGCACGCCGGCACCGCCGAGCGGGTCGACGCCCAGGTGCAGGCCGGCGGCGCGGATTACCGTGAAGTCCACCACCTGCTCCAGATCCTCGATATAGGCGTGCAGGAAATCGTGTTCCCGCGCGGCGTTGCGCGCCTGCGCGAGGGGCAAGCGGCGCACGCCGCGCAAGGCGTTTTCCAGCAGGGTGTTGGCGCGCGCCTCGATACGGTCGGTAATGGCTTTATCCGCCGGCCCGCCGTGGGGCGGGTTGTACTTGATGCCGCCATCGGCCGGCGGGTTGTGCGAGGGGGTGATGACGATGCCATCGGCCAGCCCGGCGTGGCGACCCCGGTTGTAGGTGAGGATCGCGTGGGAAATGGTCGGCGTCGGGGTGAATTCGCCGTCTTTGGCGATCAGCGTGCTCACGCCGTTGCCGGCCAGCACTTCCAGGGTGCTTTCCAGGGCTGGTTGCGACAGCGCGTGGGTGTCGATGCCGAGGTACAGCGGGCCGTCGATGCCTTGAGCCTGACGGTAGTCGCAGATCGCCTGGGCGATAGCCAGCAGGTGCCATTCGTTGAAGCTGCGGGTCAGCGAGCTGCCGCGATGGCCGGAGGTGCCAAAGGCCACCCGTTGCGCGGGGATGTACGGGTCGGGTCGCCAGTCGGTATAGGCGGCCAGCAAGGCGGGCACATCGACCAGCGAGGAGGACGGGGCGGGTTGACCGGCCAGCGGGTTGATGCGGTTCACGGGCGCACCCCCTTGTGCTGGCGGTAGCGGCGGATCAGCGTGTTGCTGGAACTGTCATGGCTCAACTCGCCCGGCTCAGGTTGGGCGATTTCCGTCGCGATCCGTTTGGCCAGGGCCTTGCCCAGCTCGACGCCCCATTGGTCGAAGGGATCGATCTGCCAGATCATGCCCTGTACGAACACGCTGTGTTCATACAGGGCCACCAGCGTACCCAGCGTGAAGGGGTCGAGGCGTTCGGCCAGCAGCGTGCTACTGGGACGGTTGCCTTCACAGGCGCGGTGCGGCGCCAGCGTCGGCGACGCGCCCTGGGCGCGCCATTCTTCCTCGCGCTTGCCAAAGGCCAGCGCCTCGCCCTGGGCGATCAGGTTGGCGATCAGCAGGTCATGCTGGGTGCCCAGGGGGTTGAGAGACTGACAAAAGCCGATGAAATCGCAGGCGATCAGCCGGGTGCCCTGATGGATCAGCTGATAGAACGAATGCTGGCCGTTAGTGCCCGGCTCGCCCCAGTAGATCGGTGAGGTGTCGTAATCGACCCGCGCACCGCCCAGGGTTACGTGCTTGCCGTTGCTTTCCATGGTCAGCTGCTGCAGGTAGGCGGGAAAGCGTTTCAGGTACTGCTCATAGGGCAGCACGGCAACGGCGGTGATGCCGAGGAAATTGACATTCCAGACCCCTAGCAGGCCCATCAATACCGGCAGGTTCTGCTCCAGCGAGGTATGGCGGAAATGCTCGTCCATGGCGTGCAGGCCGGCCAGCAGGGCGCGGAAGTGCTCGGCGCCGATGGCCAGCATGGTGGACAGGCCGATGGCCGAATCCATCGAGTAACGCCCGCCCACCCAGTCCCAGAAGACGAACATATGCTGCGGATCAATGCCGAAGCGGGCGACTTCCTCGGGGTGACTGGAAACCGCCACGAAATGCTGGGCAACCGCCGCCTCATCGCCGAGCGCCTGCACGCACCAGGCTCGCGCGGCATGGGCGTTGGCCAGGGTTTCCTGGGTGGTGAAGGTTTTCGAGCAAACGATAAATCCAGTTGCCCTCGAAGATGTGCTTCATCTCCAGATCGAACAGCTGGGGATTCGTGAACATCTCGCGCTTGCAGCGAAAGATGCCCTTCTCTTTGTCTTCTTCAAGCAGCGAACCAAGGTAGTCGATTCCCAGGGACATGGCCGGGGCCTCCATTGTTATTGTTCAAGGCAGGACCAAGGCTATCTCCGTGACTCCGGCTCCAATATCCACTTTGCGCAGCATCGCTATCCATTTTTTGCAAATGCGCCCGTGGGCTAAACCGCGCGGAAATAACACGGAAAAAAGCCCGCCGGGGCCGAAACGAACGGCAGCAGGCGGGCTTCATGCTGGAATGAAAAATTGGCTAAGCCGGATCTAGCCGCGAGTTAGCGGCCGTGGAAAACCCTAGTGGCTTTGACGCCGGAAAGTCTCGGAAGGCAGCTCGCCAAAGCGAGCCTTGTAGTTCTCGGAAAATCTGCTCAGGTGCATGAAGCCGTAATCCAGCGCGATCTCCGTCACGCTGCGCACATGGCAGGACGGGTCGCTCAGGCAGGCATGCACGCGGTCCAGCTTGCGATCACGCACATACTGTTTGGGCGTGCAGTTCAGGTGGCGCTCGAACAGCGCATACAGCGAACGCTGGCTGACCTGCGCCAGGGCGGCCAGCTGCTCGATGCTGGGCTCGTTCTTGAGATGCTCGTCGATGTACTGGATCAGCAGCTCGAACGGCACGGCATGCTGGGGCGGCGCATCGCGGCGGATATTGTTGGGCACCTTGGTCAGCAGCTTGTTGGCCACGATGCGCGTGTAGTGATGCTGGGTTTGCAGCCCGCTTTCATCCGACTCGGATTCCAGGCAAATCAGGTCCACCAGCCGCATGAAATCCTGGAGATGCTCCAGCCGCTGCAGCGTGCGGGTGAAGCGCACACCTTCCTTGGGCAGGCTCCAGCGCTGCTCCTCGCAGCAGGCTTCCAGCAGGCGGGTGGGCAGTTTGATGATCAGTTTTTCACAATCGTCGGCATAGGTCAGATCGACGGGATCGTCCGGGTTGATCATCAGTAGATCGCCGGGCTGCAATTGCTGCTCAACGCCACGGTCAAACCACAGGCTACGGCCCTTGAGCTGAACCTGCAGGTGATAGACGCTTTGCAATGCTGGGGAGGTAATCTGCGCCTGGCCGCCATAGCGGATCCGGCACAGGTCCAGGCTGGCAAACTTGCGATGACTAAGACTGGCTGCGGAGTGCCGATTCTTAGGCATGTGTATGCAATGAATGCCGAGATGCTGATTGACATAATCCGAGACGGCATAAGGGTCTGCACGCTCGAACACGGCGCTTTTTTCATGCAGGAGCATTGTGTATACCTGTTTCTTATAGTTGTTTTGAAGGTCTTACGGCCCTCTATATCGCTAGATAGCGACATACCGAGTCTAGGCAGGCAGGCGCTCGGGATCACGCAGGGCATACTAAAGAACGAGCCCTGCTTGAACAGCATGTATCGCTCAGGAAAACAAGCAACTGTCTCCAGGCGAAAATGGGCGATTACCGCCCGAAAGACTCAACCCAAGGTCGCGAAAAGCTGCTCGCTCAACTCCCGGCTGGTGGTCAACATGATTGGCAGGTATCGCTGCTCAAGCTCGGCAAGAGGTACGCGCCCGGCGTGCGTACTGACGTTCATGGCCGCCAGTACGTGACCGCTGGAATCGCGCACGGGCACAGCCAAAGAGCGCAGGCCTTGCTCCAATTCCTGATCGACAATGCACCAGCCCTGAGCACGGATCTGCTGCAAGCATTCCCAGAGCTGTTCGGGTGTGTGCAACGTGCGACTGGTCTTGGGCTGAAGTTCGGCGGTGGCCAGATAATCCTGCAGGCTGGCGTCATCCATGGCCGCCAACATGATCCGCCCCATCGACGTGCAATAGGCCGGCAAACGGCTGCCCACACTCAAGTCGATGGAAATCAACCGCTGAGGCACCGCCGAGCGTGCGATATACAACACCTGTTCGCCCTCCAGCGTGGCCAGGCTGCAGGCCTCGTGCAATTGCTCGGTCAGGCGATCCAGGTAAGGCTGGGCGGAAACGGCCAACGGCGTGGATGACAAATAGGCATGGCCCAGGGTCAGCACCTTCGGCAGCAGTGAGTAGGTACGCCCATCCGAGCTCGCATAGCCCAGTTGGATGAGGGTGTACAGGCAGCGACGTACCGCAGCACGCGGAATACCGGTGCGATGACTGATCTGGGCAATGGTCAGATGACGCTTGCGCTCCTGGAACGCCGTGATCACTGCCAGCCCCCGGGCGAGCGAACTCATGAAGTTAGGGTCGCCCGCAAACTCTTCAATACGTTTTGCCGGGGACACATAAGGCGGAGGTGCCAGGAACGTGGTGGTCTGACGTTCTTCAGTCATCGATGACTCCGTTTTAGACGGCACGATTGCGGCCGATTATCGAAATGATGCCCGATAATCGCAACAAACACACCGGACGGCCAAGAAGATCTCGTCCGACGGACAATTCACGCGGTGACGCAGTAAAAGGAAAAACAGTGAGGAAACCCCGCCAAAATTCTAGCGAGGGTTTTTTCAGAACAAAAAAAAGCGGCCATCAAGGCCGCTTCTTTTTTAGCTTCTACAAGCTCCCAGGAGCTTGTAGAGGCTGGATATGGCGCAGTGGACGGGACTCGAACCCGCGACCCCCGGCGTGACAGGCCGGTATTCTAACCGACTGAACTACCACTGCGCGTCGGCTGGACTTTCGTCCGATGCCCCTTTCGGAGCTTCGCAAGATTAATGGGGTATTCGGGAAATCCTGTTGTTAGAGGACTTCCCGAACACCGCTAGCTGAAATGGGTGGTCGTGTTGATGGACGCCCTACTGGGCGCCCTGGATGGC
>LNAP01003258.1_pt1 | contig 15566 bp, 13 predicted proteins | sample 602601 | NCBI WGS metagenome assembly LNAP01 (sample SAMN02440304, study PRJNA202911) | soil metagenome | biome: Subtropical and temperate rainforests or woodlands; isolation source: soil samples (1 kg each in a 20% v/v slurry with milli Q water) were... ...
ATCTGCAGGCTGCAACGCTTGAGCTCGTCGCGGGCCTGGCGGGCGAAGTTCACCGGTCGGGCGTCGACCTGCACCAGCACGCCATCCGCGTCGCGGATGAAGCGATCTGGGAAGGCGCTCTCCACCTGGGTCGAAGCCGACGGAAAGCCTACGACGGCGTCGTGGGTGCGGCGCGAGACGTAGTTGGCCTGCAAGGTCAGGTTCGTCTCGTCGAACGGCTTGTAGCTCAGCCCCACCTTGAAGACGTCCTTTCGGCCGCCGTCGAGGTCGCGGTTTCCGCCGGAGATTCGCACGACCTGGGTGGTCTGGCCGGTTTCGAAGTCGAACACCCGCACGTCCGGCGTGGCGACCACCGGGTCGCCGAGCTGATTCATGGTCGGCGCTTGGTCCGTCCGGCTGAACGAGGCCATGACCCGCAGGGGCTTCACGGGAGTCCAGTTCAGGCCCGCGCCCACCGTGGTAAGGTCGCCGAAGTCGGAGAGGTGCTGGATCCCCAGGTTCACATTGCCCGACAGCTTGCCGATGTAATCGCCCAGTCCCTCGTCGGCGCGGGTGAAGGGCACGTCGAAGCTGCCCTTCAGTTCGCCGATGCTTCGGTCGAGGTTCCTCGACGTGGCCAGCCCGGCCCGCAGGGCGTCGCTGTCCAGCTCGGTATAGGAGGCCCGCGCCGTGAGGGTCGAAGAGATCTGCCCGGCGGGCAGCTCGAAGAACGACCGGTTGAGGACGATGTCGGACACCGCCGAGGTGGTGATGGCCTTGCTCCGGTCGGTATAGGAGAGGCTGTCGAGGGCGCGGTCGGTTTCGCTGCGGGAGTCGTTGTAGCCAAGCTCGCCGGTGTAGGACCATTGCCATCCGGCATAGGCGCCCCGCGCCGAGGCGGCGAGTCTCGCGTCCTGCGCATCCGATTTGCGCAGCAGCGGCTGGCCCGTGAGCGCCGAAGCTCCCAGGATCGACTCGCTGTCGTTGTGCTCGAACAGCCCGTTGAAGGTGGCCGACACGCCGTTGTCGAACGGCTTGGCCCAGACGGCGTTCAGGCTGACGTCGTTCGATTCCGCCGTCAGGCTCCGATCCGTGTGCTCGGGGTCGACGATGTCGCGGTCGCTTTCGAAGATCGGATCGGTGTGGGTCGCCTTGGCGTCGAGAGTCAGGCGCTCGCCGCGCATGATCCGCAGCAGGCCGGCGTGGCCGCTGGCGCTGGCCCCTCCCCCCGACTGGGTGGGCGAAGAGCCCGATCCCTCCACCACCGTGGCGTGGAAGCGCCGGCGCAGGACGATGTTCACGACCTTCTGCTCGGCCGGATAGCCGTACTTCAACGAGACCTCTTCCGGCAGGATCTCGACGCGGGAGATGGCCTCGGTCGGCAGGTCGCGGATTTCGTTGAAGCCCGAGACCCGGCCGCCGTCGATCAGCACCACCGGCCGGCCGCCGCCGCCCTGGGCGCTGGCCGTCTGCGGCGCTAGCGCGTCCAGCAGCTCGGTGATGTTGGCCGCGCCATAGGCCCGGATCTCCCGGGGGGTGATGGTCATTTCCGGCGCGATGTCGCCGATCACCTGTCCCGGAAGGTTGCGGGAGCCGCTGACCACCAGCTCCTCGACCTCGAAGTCCTCGGCCGCATAGTCCTGTTCCGGCGCGACCTCCTGGGCAAGCGCGGCGCCGGTGGTGAGGGCCAGGACGGCTGTGCCGAGCAGCAGGCGGGCGGCCAGGGTGGCGGGCGCGCGCCCGCGGACGATCGAAGGTCTCAAGTGGAATCCCTTGGCGGAGTAACAGCAGAGCCGCTCGGAAAGCAGCTCTGCCTTGAACGCGCGATGAATGGAGCGCCGTCGCTGCGACCGCCAGTTTTTTGTCAGTCCTGGATCCGCCAGCCCCGGGACCACTTCGCCGGCAGCTCGATCCATCCCGCCAGAGCTTCCCGCATCCGCGGCTCCACGTATCGCGCGAACAGCCAGCTCACCGCCAGGCAGACGACGATGGCGAGCGCGACCGCGGCGATGTCGGCCATGCCCGTCGCGTACAGGAAGGCCAGGAACCGGGCGCCTGTGATCTGGTGCACGAGATAGAGCGGATAGGTCATCAACCCGATCTGGCGGACGAAGGACCTGACCGTGCCGCTCGGCGGGCGATACCGCTCCAGCACGGCGAACCCCACGGCGGCGAATATGCAGCAGGACCACATGGCCAGCGGCGCCAGCACGCTCTGGCCGTAGTCGCGCACCGGCACAGAGTTCCGCGAGATGTAGTAGAGCGAGACCATCGAGCAGAGGTAGGCGGCCAGGACCCATGCGAACCTTGCCCGGCTTTTGCCGCGCCGCCAAATCTCGAACAGGAAGACGCCCAGCAGGAAGAAGCTTCCGGTGGAGATCAGCGTGACCCGCGCCAGATAGGTCGACAGGGCCTGGGCGAGCTGGTCGGTGAAAAGCTCGCTCACCGGGACCGACACCCAGATGACCGCCTGCACGATCATCGCCACACGGGCCCACCAGCAGACGTCGCGGCCCTTGTCGAAGCAGAGCACCAGCCAGATCAGGAAATAGAAGATCGCCTCGGCGACGAGGGTCCAGATCACCCCGTCGATCCAGGGGCCCTTCGGGAGCAGGAGGATGGTGCGCAGATACCGCTCGGTGGCGACGCCCAGCGGCAGAACCCCCGCCGAGACGATCACCAGATAGGCGCAGGTCGCGAAGAACAGGACCCCCGGGATCAGGCGCAGGAAGCGGCCTCGGAAGAAGTCGCTCGCCGCCTTCCCCTGGGCCGACATGGTGATCACGAAGCCGGAGATCACGAAGAAGACCTCGACCCCGACCCATCCGGCGGAAATCACCGGAACCGACCAGGGATAGACGGGGCCCTCGGGGATGACGTCGCGGATGCCCCCGCTTCCGGATCCCTCGGACCAGGCGAGGAAGAAGTAGTGATAGAGGACGACCAGCAGGGCCGCGATCAGTCGAAGCATATCCAGCGAGGCCACGGCCTTGCGTGCAGGCGCCTCGCCCGGGATCGGAGACATTCGAGCCTCGAAAAAGAGAATCCTGGGTGATCAGAGGGCGTTAGATTGGGGCAAGTGTACGGCCACAAGCCCTGCCGTGAGCATGGGCGCCGCGTGGCGCCGGGGCCTGAATACCCCCCACGCGCGAATATCTCGCAAACAGGTGAAAATCGCGCCGTTTGGCGCCCGATAAAGCAGCAGCCTACGGGCGAGCTTTCGACCACCTTGCCGGAAGCTCGCCCGACCGTCAGGCGGCGAGGTCGAACCGGTCGAGGTTCATCACCTTGTCCCATGCCTTCACGAAGGCGTTCACGAAGGCGCCCTGGGCGTCGTCGGCCGCATAGACCTCGGCCAAGGCCCGCAGTTGGGAGTTCGAGCCGAAGATCAGGTCGACACGGGTGCCGCTCATCGTCGGCTGCCCGGTCTTGCGGTCGCGGGCGACGAAGACGCCGTCCTCCTCGGGCGAGGCTTCCCACTTCATGCTCGTGCTGGTCTTGAGCAGGTTCTTCAGGAAGTCGTTGGTAAGGGTCTCCGGCCGATCGGTGAACACCCCGTGCTTCGAGCCGCCGACATTGGCGCCAAGGACGCGCAGGCCGGCCACCAGGACGGTCATCTCCGGCGCGGTCAGGGTCAGCAGGTGCGCGCGGTCGACCAGAAGCTCCTCGCCCGAATAGACCGACGGCGCGCCCCTGAAGTTGCGGAAGCCATCGATGACCGGCTCCAGCGGGTCGAAGGTGAATGAGTCGGTCTGCTCCTGCGACGCGTCCGTGCGGCCGGGGGCGAAGGGGACCACGACGTCGTGGCCGGCCTTCTTCGCGGCCGCCTCGACCGCCGCGCAGCCGCCGAGCACGATCAGGTCGGCGAGGCTGACGTTCTTGCCGCCGGCGTTGAACTCCCGCTGCACACCTTCGAGCACAGAGAGCGCCTTCGCCAGTTCCGGCGGTTCGTTGACGGCCCAGTCCTTCTGCGGGACCAGCCGGATGCGCGCGCCGTTGGCGCCGCCGCGCTTGTCCGAACCACGATAGGTCGAGGCCGAGGCCCAGGCCGTGGCGACTAGCCGGCTGATCGAGAGTCCCGAGTTCAGGAGTTTCGTCTTCAGGATCTCGATGTCGGCCGCCGAGAGCGGCTCGCCCTGCGGCTTTGGCACCGGGTCCTGCCAGATGCGCGGCTCGGCCGGGACTTCCTTGCCCAGCAACAGGCCGTGCGGACCCATGTCGCGGTGGGTGAGCTTGTACCAGGCCTCGGCGAAGGCCTTGGCCAGCAGGTCCGGGTTCTCGTAGAACCGTCGCGAGATCTTCTCGTAGGCCGGATCGAGGCGCAGCGAGAGGTCCGTGGTGAGCATGGTCGGGCGATGCTTCCGGATCGGATCGTGCGCGTCCGGGATAGACGGCTCGGCGTCCTTGGCGACCCACTGATGCGCGCCCGCCGGGCTCTTGGTGAGCTCCCACTCGTGCTCGAACAGGTTCTTGAAGAACCCGCCGCCCCACTTGGTCGGGTTGTGGGTCCAGGTGACTTCGATGCCGCTGGTGATGGTGGCGTCGCCATTGCCGGAACCGAAGCTGTTGGACCAGCCCAGGCCCTGCATCTCGAGGCCCGCAGCCTCCGGCTCGGCCCCGACGTACTGCTCCGGGTCGGCCGCGCCGTGAGTCTTGCCGAAGGTGTGGCCGCCGGCGATCAGGGCGACCGTCTCCTCGTCGTTCATCGCCATGCGGGCGAAGGTCTCGCGAATGTCCTTCGCCGCGGCGAGCGGATCGGGCGTGCCGTTCGGCCCCTCGGGATTGACGTAGATGAGGCCCATCTGCACCGCCGCCAGCGGGTGCGCCAGGTCACGGTCGCCGGAATAGCGCTCGTCGCCGAGCCACTCCCGCTCCGGTCCCCAGAAGACGTCCCGCTCGGCCTCCCAGACCTCGGTGCGGCCGCCGCCGAAGCCGACGGTCTGCAGGCCCATGGACTCCAGGGCGCAGTTGCCGGCCAGGATCAGCAGGTCGCCCCAACTGAGCTTGCGCCCGTACTTCTCCTTGATCGGCCACAGCAGCATGCGCGCCTTGTCGAGATTGGCGTTGTCCGGCCAACTGTTCAGGGGCGCAAAGCGCTGCGTCCCGTGGCCCCCGCCCCCGCGGCCGTCGCCGACGCGATAGGTGCCGGCGCTGTGCCAGGCCATGCGGATGAAAAGCGGACCATAGTGGCCGAAGTCGGCCGGCCACCAATCCTGCGACGTCGTCATCAACTTGCCGATGTCGGCCTTCACCGCATCGAGATCGAGACTCTTGAACTCGGCCGCATAGTCGAAGTCCTCGCCCAGCGGGTCTCCCGCAGGCGGGTTCTGGTGCAGGACCGAAAGGTCAAGCTGGTTCGGCCACCAGAGCCGATTGGTCATTTCGAAGAGAACAGCCCTGCCTTCAACCTTACCGCCGTCTACTGGACATTTGGTGTCAATGTTCATGACAACCTCGCGTTTTTCGGGTTTGCCGGTTTCGACGCGAAATGATTGCGCCGCCTAGCCAGACCGTCCAATCGCTAATTTCTTTGGCCACGATAGAGCGAGCCATTGCCGCTTCGGGCTTCGGCGCGGCAGCCTTCGCTTGCCTCGCCCATACGTCGCAATCCGGCTTGCCGAGCCGTAGCTGACGAAGCAAGCGAAGGCTGGTGGGCCCGGTAGGACTCGAACCTACAACCAGACCGTTATGAGCGGTCGGCTCTAACCATTGAGCTACAGGCCCCTGCAGCGACGCAGGGCGCTTGCGTTACCACGACCTGCACGCGCCTTAAAGCTGCCGTTCAGCTTGGCTTTGTCAGAACCTGCAACCACCGATCGCGATATTGCGTTCGGCATCCTTTGACCCGCCCGCCTGCCGGGCGCTTGGGAGACCTCGATGAAGACCATCATTCGCGCCGGCGCCATGGCCCTGCTGCTCAGTTCCGCCGCCGCGCCCGCCGCGTTCGCACAGACAACCCAGGCCGCAACGGCGGATTCGATGTTCCAGACCACGACCCTGAACCTCTCGGCCCATGGCGAGACCCGCGTCGCGCCGGACAAGGCGACCATCAATCTCGGCGTGGTGTCGGAGGCTCCCACCGCCGCGGCCGCGCTCAGCGCCAACAGCGAGCGGATGAATACCGTGATCGCCGCGCTCAGGAAGGCCGGCATCGCCGACAAGGAGATCCAGACCTCCGGCCTGAACCTCTCGGCCCAGTACGACTACGTCCAGAACGAGCCGCCGCGCCTGCGGGGCTACCAGGCCTCGAACCAGGTGACGATCACCGTCAACGACCTCGCCAGGCTGGGCCCGGCGGTCGACGCCACCGTGAAGGCCGGCGCCAACCAGGTGAACGGCATCTCCTTTGGCCTGAAGGACCCGACCGCAGCCGAGAACGCCGCCCGCGAAGAGGCGGTGAAGGCCTTGGCCGCCAAGGCCGACCTCTACGCCAAGGCCACCGGCCACCGCGTCCAGCGGCTGGTCAATCTGAGCGAAGGCGGCGGCTTCGTCTCCCCGCCGCCGCCCATGCCGGTGATGGCCTATGCGCGGATGGAAAAGGCCGCCGACGCCACGCCGGTCTCCGGCGGCGAGCTGAGCGTACGGGTCGACATCACCGGCCTCTATGAACTGACGAAGTAGGTCAAGGCGCGACCGCCTCGCATTCATCCTGGTTCGTCATGGCCGGGGCCGCCAGGTCCCGGCCATCCATGGACACCGAGGGCGGCCGGGGATGACGATCGGGAGTGGGACCGGTTAGATCCAAGCCATATGCGATAGCCCCTCCCCTCGCGGGAGGAGCTACTGCTTCGGGCCGAGTCCGGCTCGTGCGAAGGCGGCGCCCAGCTTTTCGGCGATCACGATCCCAGGCGGGGTCCGCTCGCCCTCCATCACCGCCGCGTAGACGAAATCGGTGTCCTGGATGGCCCCGGCCGCCCAGGCGACGCCGCGCGAACCATCGGGATTGCTGGGGCAACTCGCCGTGCGCGCCGGGCCGCTGGTCGGCGCCGACTTCAGCAGGTCATCGACCGTGCGCAGGCCGGGCTTTTCGCAGGCCGGCAGCTCGCGGCCGCAGACCATGTGCGATCCGTACTGATAGACAACCTTCCCGCCCTTCCCGATCAGGACGCAGGTGCCCGGATCGCCGATGGCGACCGAAATGGCTTCGTCGAGGACCGCCCGGTCCACGCCCTCCGGCGCCCTGGGACTGCAGGCCGCCAGGAGCGCGGTCAGGCAGAGCGCGGCGGCCGCGCGCGTCACGCCGCCTTCTTGATCTCGTTGCCCTCGTCGAGCAGCACGACGTTGGGCGAGTAGTTGCGGGCCTCTTCGGCCGCCAGCATGCCGTAGGTCACGACGATGACCTTGTCGCCCTTCTGCACGAGACGGGCGGCCGCGCCGTTGACGCCGATGACCTTCGAGCCGCGGGGGGCCTCGATGGCGTAGGTGGTGAACCGCGCGCCGGTGGTGATGTTCAGCACATCGACCTGTTCGTGGGGGAAAATACCCGAAGCGTCCAGCAGATCGCGGTCGATCGCGATCGATCCCTCATAGTCGAGATCGGCTTGCGTCACCGTGGCCCGGTGCAGCTTGGACTTCATAAGGGTCACCAGCATAGGCGGTCCTTCTACGTGCAGCGCACAACACCCTCGAAACTCAAGGGCCGTCGGATATAGCGTCGAAATGTGGCCATCACAATTGCCGCTGCGCAGCAAGATTGACCGAACGGCAATATGCCGCGCTCGCCCGAGCGGCGCCCCGCGCCAGGACGCTATTATTTTCAGAGCGCTAGCGTCCTTGGGCCCGAAGCTGACAAGCTCGTGAGGCTACTCGGTGACCTCGCGCATGAACGCGCTGATGTCGTCCAGCACCGGGGCTCGGCCGCGGAAGGGCCGGGCGATCGCCGCCATGATCTCGTTGTGCCCGAGGTCGGCATAAGCCCGCGTCTCCACCTGCGCGCCCCTGGCCTTCAGCGCCTTGGCCAGAACCTGCGTGTTACGGGGGGCGACAACCTCGTCGGCGTCGCCGGTGAGCAGCAGCATCGGAGGCGTCTGCGGCCCGACGAAGTTCGCCGGTTGGGTCTGCGCCGGATCGGCGGCCGTGCCGAAGACGGCGGCCCTATGTCCGCTCAGGGGCAGGAAGTCGTAGGGACCGGCCAGGCCCACCACGCCCCGGATGCGCCCCGGATCGACGCCCGCCGCCTGCAGGTAGCGCGGGTCGGCGCCGAGCATCACCGCGTTGTAGGCGCCCGCCGAATGTCCCAGGAGGACGATCTTCGAAGCGTCGCCGCCATAGTCGCCGGCGTTGTCCACGACCCAGCGGACCACCTTCGCGCCGTCCTCGAGGAAGTCGGGGAAATGCGCCTCCGGGAACAGGCGATAGTCCGGCAGGACGACCACATAGCCGCGGGCGGCCAGCGCCTGCGCCACCCAGCCATAGTCCCACTTGCGCCCCTTCTCCCAGCCGCCGCCGTAGAGGAACACGGCCACCGGGCGGGCCACCGCCATCTGGCGCGGGGCGTAGACGTCGAGCGACTGGCGCGGCAGCGGGCCATAGGCTTCGCCGCTCGCCCGGACGATCGCGGGATCCCTGGAGGTGAAGGTCGCGAAGACCCCGAGCGGGGTGCACGCCGTCAGCAGCAGGGCCACAGGGAGAACTGCGGCGAGGCCGAGCCAACGCCGTACCGGAAAGACCATGGCTTAACGGCTAGGCGGTTTTCCCCCGCGCCGCAACCAAGCCCGCGCCCGCGCCGTTCTTGCTGGACCAGCACAGGAGAACGGCCGATGCCCGCGCACTCCGGAGAGACCATCACCATTTTCAAGGTCGAGCCCCGCGAGGAGAGCGGGATCGTGGTCATGTCGCCGTCCCAGGAGACCGACGGTCACCTGGCTGATCGCCACTCGGCCTATCACGACAACGTCTCCCCGCCCCTCACCTGGACCAATGTCGAGGGGGCCGAGACCTACGCCGTGATCGTCGAGGATCCCGACGCCCCGCGCGAACAGCCCTTCGTCCACTGGATGATCTGGAACATTCCGGCCGAGGCCGGGGGCCTGCCAGAAGGCGTGCCTCCCGCCGAATACATCGACCCGCCGCACCCGATCATCCAGGGCCGCAACGACACTGGCAAGTATGGCTGGTACGGCCCGCGCCCGCCGGCCGGCACGGGCGTCCACCGCTACTACTTCCAGGTCTTCGCCCTGGACCAGCATGTGGAGGTCGAGCCGGAAACGCCTCTGGTCGAGTTGCTCAACATTCTCAAGGGCCACACCATCGCCCAGGGCGAGATGATGGCGACCTACGAAGCGCCGACCCGGCAATAGGCCCGGTTCGCAAAGAAAGCGCGCTTGACGCCCGCAAGGTCAGCCCAGCCATATCGCGCTGAGGCCCGGCGAACGTGACCGGGCCCACAACATTGGGCGAGGCGATATGGACGGCGATCAGGCCCTTGGCGGCTTTACTTCCGAAGGTCTGGCGGCGATCCCCGCCGCCCTGCAGCCGGTGGCCGAGGCCGGTGACCTGTCGGGTTTCGTGACCCTGCTCTGGCGGCGGGGCGAGGTGGCCCAGGTCAATACGATCGGCTACCGCGACGTCGCGGCCAAGACGCCGATGACGCGCGACACGCTGTTCCGGATCGCCTCCATGACCAAGCCGATCACCTCGGTCGCCGCTCTGATGCTGCTGGAGGAAGGCATCCTCAAGCTGGATGACCCAATCACCAAGTGGCTGCCGGAGTTCGAGGGCATGCAAGTGCTGCGCTCGGCCACCGGGCCGCTGGAGGATACGGTTCCGGCCCGGCGCGACATCACCGTCGACGACCTGATGACCCATCGGTCGGGCCTGGCCTACGGCTTCACCTCGATCGGGCCGATCGCCTACGCCCACCAGAAGGCCCTGGGCTCCCCACTGGGGCCGAGCATGACCACCGACGCGTGGTTGGCGGCCCTGGGCTCCCTGCCGCTGTCCTATCAGCCGGGCGAGCGCTTCCACTACAGCCACGCCACCGACGTCCTCGGCTTCCTGGTCGGACGAGCGGCGGGCGTGACCTATCGCGACTTCATCAAGCAGCGGATCCTCGAGCCGCTCGGCATGCACGACACCGACTTCTGGTGTCCGCCTGAGAAGCGCGATCGGATGGCCAAGCTCTACCGGATCAATCCGGAGACCGACGCGCTGCAGGACGTCTCCTTCCCTCACGTGCCGGAGGCGCCGGAGTTCTGCTCGGGCGGCGGCGGCCTGATCTCGACGGCCGACGACTATCTCCGTTTCGCCCGCATGATGCTGGCGGGGGGCGAGCTCGACGGCGTGCGCTATCTGCGGCCGGAGACCCTCGCCCTGATGAGCGAGAACCGGCTCACGCCCGAGCAGCGCGAGATCCCGTTCATGGGCATCCCATTCTGGACGGGCCAGGGCTTTGGACTGGGGGTCTCGGTGATCACCGATCCGGAAAAGCAGGCCTGGATGGGCGCCGGCTCCAAGGGCTCGTTCGGCTGGCCGGGCGCCTTCGGCACCTGGTGGCAGGCCGACCCGTCCGAGGACATGGTGATGATCTACTTGATCCAGAACTCCATGCCGCTGGAGCCGGAGGCCGCCGCGCAACTGGCCACGGGCCAGCGCATGGGCGGCCGCGCCGCCCTGCCGGCGTTCCAGAAGCTGACCTATGCGGCCCTGGGCCGACCGCTCTAGCCGCTAAGGGTTACGGGGGGCGACGCAGATCGGTCGCCCTTCGAAGGTGTCGCCTATCAGGCTCATGTCGCCTTGCATCAAGTCCCGCCGCGCCCGGTCGAAGGCGCGGGTCTCCGCCTGCGGCTTGACCCCGGGCGGGCAGATCGAGACGTCGACCCTCATGCCGCGGGGACAGGTGCAGATGTCCTCGCGCTTGTCGAGGCGGCTGGCCGGCACCCGGCAGGAGACGGGCAAGGTCTGGCCGCCGACATCGAGGCAGATGACGGTCTGGGTCGGGGGGTTCTGCGAGAGCGGCGCCTGGGCCAGCGCCGGGCCGGAAGCCGCCAGAAGCGTGGCGGCGATCAGGAAATTACGGATCATAGAATGGCCTCCTTGCGCAGCTTGGGGCCGAGTTTCCCTGAGGTTTCGTTGACAGGCCGTTCACTACGCTGCTGCGCGAAGGCTTAACCGCGGCTGGCCTATCTTGGTTGCGGAAGGTGGCCCATGGACCCGATCGCGACGGCTCAATACGGCATGATGGCGGCGGCGCGGCGGTTCGACGCCTCGGCTTCGCGGGTGGCGCGCATGGGCGTCGAGGGCGAGCAGGTTGACCTGCCCGTCGAAATCGTCGAGCAGATCACCGCCAAGACGGCCTTTTCCGCCAACGCCTCGGTGATCCGCACCGCGCAGGACATGCAGGGCGACCTGCTCGACATCCTGGCCTAGGTTTTGACAAGCGCGCCCGGGCCGTTTAGCGGCGGCTCATGAGCCTCCGCACTCTTTTCGTAACCCAGGTCTACGAAGCCTCGCTCGCCGGCGAGAAGAACTTCGAGGACTTCAACGCCGAACTCGAAGACGCCTGCCGCATGCTGGCCGACGAGGACCTGGCCGGCCAGGCCTGGTGCAGGGAGCACGGCTACGGCGGCTACACCTCCTACGCCTCGCTGGACGACCTGCCGATGCGGGCCAGCATCTTCGAGGACCTCAAGCGCAAGCTCGACAAGCACGCGGCCGCCTACGCCAAGGCGCTGCGCCTGGACCTCGGCCGCCGGCGACTGAGGCTCGACAGCCTGTGGGTCAATATCCTGAAGCCGGGCGCCTCGCATTCGGGCCACATCCACCCGCACAGCGTGCTCTCGGGCACGGTCTATGTGGCGACGCCCAAGGGGGCCAGCGCGCTCAAGCTCGAGGACCCGCGCCTGGCGATGATGATGGCCGCCCCGCCCCGCGAGGCCGACGCGCCGGAGGAGGTCCGCAACTTCGTCTATCTGCAGCCCCAGCCCGGCACGATATTCATGTGGGAAAGCTGGCTGCGGCACGAGGTGACCCCCAACGCCGCGCGCAAGGAACGGGTCTCGGTCAGCTTCAACTACGCCTGGCGCTAGGGAAGCTGATATACTGGCGTTATGTCGGCCCGCCCGCAGCGCCTCCCTGAACAGATCGCCGCCCGGGCGGTGCTGCTGGGCGAGCGGATCGACACCGCCGGCCTCGAGCGCGAGGACGCGATTTCCTCCACCCCGATCGCCTTCCGGCATGGCGAGGGCCTGGTGGTCGTCTTCCGCTACGGCGTGGTGGTGATGGTCGGGCTTGAGGCCCTGGCCGAGGACGAGGTGCTTCGCAGCCTGGCGCCGCGGGTGCGCGATCCGGTCGCCGTCCGCGAGGAGGAAACCCTGCTCCTCTCGACCAGCGAGGAAGCGGCCGGAAGGCCGGAAGGCGGGGCGATCCGCATCGGGACGCCCTCGGCCGACAAGCTCCTGGTCGCCGCCGACGCAGTCGCAAAGAGCGCGGCCCTGGCCAGCGACGAGCGCCAGGTGGCCGAGGTTTTCGACACCATCGAGCCCTGGGCCCGACGGCTGGCCGAGACCGGCAAGAGCCCCAGCGGACGGCGCAGCGTGGCCCGGATGATCGGCTCGGCCCTGCTGGTCCAGCACCGGGTCGCGGCGCGGGTGGCGGTGCGCGAAAAGCCCGACATTCTATGGGATCGGCCAGACCTCGAGCGGCTCTATGCGCGGCTCGAGGACGAGTTCGAACTGGTCGAACGGGCCGAGACCCTGGGCCGGAAGGTCGACCTGATCAGCGAGACGGTGACCGCCATGAGCGACATGATCGACACCGAGCGCTCACTGCGGCTCGAGGTCATCATCGTGGTCCTGATCCTCGTGGAGGTCCTGATGGTGCTGATCCAGACCGCGCTGGGAATGCCCCACTAAGCGCCTGTCCGGATTGATATTTTCAGCTATCGGCAGCTTTACATTGGCAGGCGCCGATGGCGAAACCTGCCGCTCACGGCCAGCGAGGCGAGCCCGCGCAAGGGCCCGGCCTCGCCGGGACAGTTCCAGAAACCTGCGCAGCCGCGCCGCGCCGTCGTCAGGTTTCCTGCCGAAACGGCCATCAACCTGACGATAGACGAGCTTAGCTGTCGAGGAAGCTCCGCAGCTTGCGCGAGCGCGAGGGGTGCTTGAGCTTGCGCAGGGCCTTGGCTTCGATCTGGCGGATCCGCTCGCGAGTCACGCTGAACTGCTGACCGACCTCTTCGAGGGTGTGGTCGGTGTTCATGCCGATGCCGAAGCGCATGCGCAGCACGCGCTCTTCCCGCGGAGTGAGCGAGGCCAGGACCCGCGTGGTGGTTTCGCGCAGGTTCGACTGGATCGCCGCGTCGATCGGAAGGATGGCGTTCTTGTCCTCGATGAAGTCGCCCAGGTGGCTGTCTTCCTCGTCGCCGATCGGGGTTTCGAGGGAGATCGGCTCCTTGGCGATCTTCAGGACCTTGCGCACCTTCTCCAGCGGCATGGCCAGCTTTTCGGCCAGCTCTTCCGGGGTCGGCTCGCGGCCGATCTCGTGCAGCATCTGGCGGCTGGTGCGGACGATCTTGTTGATCGTCTCGATCATGTGCACCGGGATACGGATGGTCCGGGCCTGGTCGGCGATCGAGCGGGTGATCGCCTGCCGGATCCACCAGGTGGCGTAGGTAGAGAACTTGTAGCCGCGGCGGTATTCGAACTTATCGACCGCCTTCATCAGGCCGATGTTGCCCTCCTGGATCAGGTCCAGGAACTGCAGGCCGCGGTTGGTGTACTTCTTGGCGATCGAGATCACGAGACGCAGGTTGGCCTCGACCATTTCCTTCTTCGCCTGACGGGCCTCGCGCTCGCCCTTCTGGACGGTCTGGACGATCCGGCGATAGTCGTCGATCGGCACGCCGGTCTCGGTCGCCAGGGCGGCGACCTCGGCGCGGATGTCGCCGATCTGAGAGGCGTCGTTCTCGACGAACTTGGTCCAGCGGACGCCGAGCGGCTTCACCTGGGCGGCCCAGTCGGGCGCCAGCTCCTGGCCGAAATAGGCCTTGAGGAACTCGGTGCGCGAAATGCCGTAGCTGTCGGCCAGACGCAGCAGGCGGCCTTCAAGGCCCATCAGGCGCTTGTTGATCGCGTAGAGCTGCTCGACCAGGGCCTCGATGCGGTTGTTGTTCAGCTTCAGGGTCTTGAGGTGCTGAACGATGGTCAGCGAGGCGGAGGTGTAGGCCTTGCGGTCGGCCTCCGAGAGGTCCTCGCCCTTCAGGCGCTTGCCGACCAGCTTCTCTTGCAGGGCGCGGAAGCTGTCGAACTCGGCGGCGATGGCGTCCAGGGTCGCCATGACCCCTTCGCGCAGCTCGCCTTCCATGGCGCTGATGGTCGGACCGGCCCCGTCGTCGAAGTCGTCGTCGTCGTCAGCGCCCTCGGCCTTGGCGACGGCCTCGCCGTCTTCGGTCTCTTCTTCGGACTCGGAGGACTCGGCCGCGCCGATTTCGGCGGCCGCCGCGTTGGCGCCGCCATAGGTCTGCTCGAGGTCGATGACTTCACGCAGCAGGATGCGGCCAGAGCCAAGTTCCTCGCGCCACACCATGATGGCTTCGAAGGTCAGGGCGCTTTCGCACAGGCCGCGGATCATCGTGTCGCGGCCGGCCTCGATGCGCTTGGCGATGGCGATTTCGCCTTCGCGGGACAAGAGCTCGACCGAGCCCATCTCGCGCAGGTACATCCGCACCGGGTCGTCGGTGCGGTCGTAGGCCGGTTCCTTGGTGGTCTCGACCACCGCGGTCTCTTCCCGGACGGCCACTTCACCGCCGTCGGCGTCTTCTTCCGCCTCGACGACGTTGACGCCCATCTCCGACAGCATGGCCAGCGTGTCTTCGATGGCCTCCGACGTAACCTCTTCCGAGGGCAGGACCTTGTTCAGCTCGTCCATCGTGACGTAGCCACGAGCTTTGGCCTGCTTGATGAACTTCTTTACGCCGGCGTCGGTCAGGTCGAGCAGCGGGCCATCGCCGCCGGTCGTCTCCGTGGTTTCCGCTTCAGCCGTGTTCGTGCTCATCTAGGTCTCCGGATTTCGGCCATTGCCCCGCTTCGGAAGGGCGTGAACCGAAGATGCTCCAATAGCGAGTGGACGGTCGTACTCCTCTACGACCCATCTCCCGCCCAAATCGTTCCCGTTCTGATCGCGCGTTTCAGTGCGTCACGTTCGCCTTTAAGACGTTCGAGGGCTTCCATATCTGAACGACCGCTAAGGTTTCCCTTCGCGGACACGATAGCCTCGTCGAGCGCCGCGAGCCTGGCGAGGCCCGCAAAAGCTTGCGACCACTGGGATTTAGCAGCTTCGAGGGAGACATCCGGTTTCAGGATGGGCGCGCCCGATTTCGCAGCGGCCCGGTCGATGTCTGTCAAGAGCGCATTAAACCCGCAAGACGCCAGATGGCGCGCGAGAAGGGCGGTGTCAAGATGATCGGCGTCCAATCGCAGGCGGATAATTTCCGCTGTCAGATCGACAAGCATCGGATCGCCAAAGCCTTTTGAGATAAAAGCGCTCTCAAGATGGTCGTCCAGGACGCTGGGATCGGCCAGCGCGTGCTTGACCATGGCGGCGGCCGTCGTATCGAGCGACTGGGCCAGCCGGCGGGCGGCGGCGCGGCC
>LNAP01003259.1_pt1 | contig 15566 bp, 3 predicted proteins | sample 602601 | NCBI WGS metagenome assembly LNAP01 (sample SAMN02440304, study PRJNA202911) | soil metagenome | biome: Subtropical and temperate rainforests or woodlands; isolation source: soil samples (1 kg each in a 20% v/v slurry with milli Q water) were... ...
AGCGGCACATAGGCGCCACCGGCCTTGAGAATCGCCAGCAGCCCGACCACCAGGTCAACGCTGCGTTGCACCGCAATTCCCACCAGTACATCAGGGCCGACACCGGCCACGATCAGGCGATGGGCCAGGCGGTTGGCCTGCTGGTTGAGTCGGGCAAAGGTCAATGACTGGGTGTCGAAGACCAATGCTACGGCATCCGGGGTGCGGGCGGCCTGGGCTTCGATCAGGTGGTGGATGGCGCTGTCGCGAGGGTAGTCGGCAGTGCTGGCGTTCCAGGTTTGCAACGCCAGGCGCTGTTCAGTGGCGTTGAGCATCGGCAGTTGACCGATGCGCTGCCGTGGATCATCGACCATGCCCTGCAACAATCTCTGCCAATGCCGCGCCATGCGTTCGACGGTCGAGGCGTCAAAGATATCGGTGGCATAGGTGAGGACCGCCGACAGGCCATCAGGGCCGTCGAAGGTATTGAGGGTCAGGTCAAACGGCGCACTGAGGTTCTCCGAGTCGACTGGCGTGCACAGCAATCCGCCCAGGGGTTGGCCATCGGCAAACCGGCCAGTTTCCATCTGATGGTTGAACATCACCTGGAACAGCGGCGTGTGCAGGCTGTTGCGCTCGGGCTGCAGCGCCTCCACCAACTGCTCGAACGGCAGGTCTTGCCAGGTCTGGGCCTCGTGGGCCGCCGCCTTGACCGTCTGCACAAAGTCCGCAAAGGGCTGCTGGCTGTCGAGCGTGGCCTGCATCACCTGGGTATTGACGAAAAAGCCGATGACCCGCTCGGTCTCGGCCCGGTTGCGGTTGGCGGTGGGTACGCCGACGCGAATGTCAGACTGGCCGCTGTAGCGGTGCAACAGCACCTGGAACGACGCCAGCAACAACATGAACGGGCTCACCCCTTGCTGCTGCGCCAGGCCCTTGAGGCCGTCGCTCAAGGCACGATCCAACGCCAGCGGCAGCGTCGCCCCACGCTGGTCCGGTGGCCCCAGGCGTGGGCGATCCACCGGTAGTTCAAGCAAGACGTGCTCGCTGCCCAATTTACCGCGCCAGTAATCCAGTTGCCGGCGCCCTTCCCCGGCCTCCAGCCATTGCCGTTGCCAGGCGGCATAGTCAGCGTATTGAATGATCGGTGCCGGCAACGCGCAAGGCGTGCCCGTGACCTGGGCAATGTACAGCGCCAGCAGCTCATCGATCATGATCTGCATCGACCAGCCATCGGTGATGATGTGGTGCAACGTCAGTACCAACACGTGCTCATCGTCCGCCAGACGCAACACTGCGGCGCGCAGCAGCAGATCGTGTTCCAGATCGAACGGCTGGCTGCTCTGCACCTGGACAAACGCCTTGATTAAGGACTCGGGATCGCCTGCCGGGGCAGCCTGCACCGCCAGCTCCACGGCTTCGATGGGCCGCATGATGCATCGCACCTGCTCGCCTTGCTGCACAAATCCGGCGCGCAGCCCTTCATGGCGCGCCAGCACCTGCGACAGGCTGCGTTGCAGCGCCTCGACATCCAGCTCCCCCTTCAAATGCAGCGCCGTACAGATGTTGTAGGCACTGCCCGTTGGGTCGAACTGCCAGAGAAACCATTGCCGCTGCTGGGCATACGACAGTTGCTGGGGCCCGGTTTCGCTAGCCGGCACAATCGGGAAACGCGCGACGTTGACGCCCTGCTGCTCCAGCTTGCGGAACAGTTGCGCACGCTTGGGTGCGCTCAAGTCCTTGATGCGCGCCACCAGTTCTGCGGTTTTGGCCCCGCCTTGCTTAAGCATTGGTTTCCTCCAGGTTTTCCTGCTCCAGCTCATCAAGGGCATCGAAGATCAGGTCAAAGTCATCATCCAGGCCATCGTCCCGGGTCGCATCGACCAGCGATTGGGCCAAGGCCCCGAGGCTGTCCTGCGCGTAAAAGTCCTTCACGGCCACGTCTACCCCAAGCACTGCCCGCACACGGGACAGCATCACCACCACTTGCAGGGAGTGCCCGCCCAGGTCGAAGAAGTTGTCGCCAAGCCCCACGCGCTCGACCTTGAGCACCTCTTGCCAGATCCCGGCCAGTTGCTGCTCAAGTTCCGAAACCGGCGCCACATAGGCTTTTTGCGTCTGGTTGACATCCGGTGCCGGCAAGGCCTTGCGGTCCAGTTTGCCGTTGGGGGTCAAGGGCATCTGCGCAACGAACACCAGGTGCGCAGGGATCATGTAGTCGGCCAGATGCTGCTTGAGCCCGGCCTTGATCGACTCGCGCAACGCCGTATGTTGCTCGGTGCTGTCCGTCGATTCGGCGAGCACTACGTAACCCACCAGTTGCGGGCCGCTGGGTCCATCGAGGGCCACCACGGCCGCTTCGCGCACAGCATCCTGGGCCTGGATGCGCGCTTCGATTTCCCCCAGTTCGATCCGGAAGCCGCGAATTTTCACCTGGTGGTCCAAGCGCCCGAGGTATTCGATCACCCCTTCGGCGCGATAGCGCGCCAGGTCGCCGGTGCGGTACAAGCGCTGGCCGGGCGCACCGAACGGGTCGGGCAGGAAACGTTCGGCAGTCAGGCCTGGGCGCTGGAAGTAGCCGCGCGCCAGGCCATCACCGCCGATCAACAGCTCGCCGGGCACGCCGACCGGGGCCAAGGCACCGTCCTGGCTGACGATGTACAGGCCGGTGTTGTCGATCGGCCGCCCCAGCCATGGCTGGCCGTCGAGACGATGGGCGGCTGACCAAATGGTGGTTTCGGTTGGCCCATAGAGGTTCCATACCGCTCCACCGAGGGCGAGCATGCGTGCCGCCAGTTCATCGGCCAGGGCTTCGCCACCGCAGAGCAAGGTGCAGCCCTGCAACGCCGCCACCTGCGGGCTGTCGAGCAACATGCGCCAGGTCGAGGGCGTGGCTTGCAGGGTGTTGACACGCTGGGTAGCCACGGTGGCGAGGATCGCGTCCGGGTCGAGGGTGGTGTCTTTGTCCACCAACACCGCACAGGCGCCAACGGTCAGCGGCAGGTAAATCTCCAGGCCGAAGATATCGAACGAGAAGGTGGTCAGAGACAGGATCCGCTCTCCCACCGCAAGCCCCGGCTGGCGGGCCATGCTCGCAATGAAGTTGCCCAGGGCGCCATGGGGCACCATTACCCCTTTGGGCTTGCCGGTTGAACCGGAGGTGTAGATTGCATAGGCGAGGTTGCCCGGTCCGGCCGATGGCTGCGGGTTGTGGCTCGGATAGCCCGCGAACCAGCCCGCCTCACCGTCCAGCACCAGCGCCTCAACACCGCCTGGAATTGGCAGCGCCCCCAGCAGCGGCGCCTGGGTAATCAGCAACCTCAGGCCGCTGTCTTGCATCATGTACGCCAGGCGATCAGCCGGGTATGCCGGGTCCAGCGGCACATAGGCGCCACCGGCCTTGAGGATCGCCAGCAGGCTGATGATCATCGGCAAGCCGCGCTCCACCGCGATCCCCACCAGACGATCCGGCCCGACACCTTCGGCCAGCAACCGATGCGCCAGTTGGTTGGCCTGTTCGTTGAGCTCGCGATAGGTCAGCGACTGCTGGCCGAACACCAGGGCGACGGCATCGGGAGCGCGCTCAGCCTGGGCCTCGAACAGTTGGTGGATGCATTGCCCGCGCGGGTAATCGACCGCCGCCGGGTTCCATTGCGCGACCATCTGTTGTTGCCGCGCAGCGCCTTGCATCGACAAATCACCCAGCGCCAGCTCGGGCTGATCGAGCATACCCAGCAGCAGGTGGCTGAAATGCCCGCTAAGTTCGCTGATGGTGTCGGCGCTAAAGTGCCCATGGCTATAGCGGTAATGCACACTCAGGGTCTGCCCCAGACTGACCGACAGGCTCAACGGATAATGGGTCTGTTCATGACTCTGCACTTCGCCGAACACCAAGCCTTGCGGCGCGCCGCGCTTGAGGGTTTCGGCCACCGGGTAGTTTTCAAATACCAGCAGGCTGTCGAACAGTGCGTCACCGCTCTGCCCGGCCCAACGCTGGATATCGAACAACGGCGTGTGCTCATGCTCGCGCAGGGCCAGGTTTTGCCCCTGCACGACCTGTAACCATTGGCTGACGGTTTGCTCGGCGCGCGGGCTGGCAACCACCGGCAAGGTATTGATGAACAGCCCAACCTGCTGCTCGATACCCGGCAAGTCAGCCGGGCGACCGGCGACCGTGGCACCAAACGCCACGCAGTCCTGCCCAGTGTAGCGCTGCAACAGCAACAGCCACGCGGCCTGCACCAAGGTGTTGGAGGTGACTTTTTGCTGGCGGGCAAACTCGCTCAGGCGGCGGGTTTGCTCCCCATCCAACATCAAGTGATGGTCGCCGTGACCGGCGGCGGCCTGCCCCTGGCCACTGACCGTCTGTGCCAGCAGGGTCGGCTCCTCCAGTGCCGTCAGATTGGCGCTCCAGAATTGTTCACTGGCCTGTTGATCCTGGCGTTGCAGCCAGGCGATGTAATCGCGATAGCGCCCAACGGACGGCCCCGGCGCCTGGCCGTCATAACGCTGCAGCACCTCACCCAGGAGTTGGGAGTTGCTCCAGCCGTCCATCAGGATGTGATGGTTGGTGTAAAGCAGTTCGCAACGACGGTCATCCAGGCGCACCAGTACCAGGCGTAATAGCCCAGGCCGGTTCAAGTCAAAACCCTGGGCCAGTTCGGCAGCAGCCAGCGCTTGCAGCGCAACTGATTGATCGTCGCGCGCGCGCCAGTCGAGCACGGTAAAGGGCACATCAAGCTGCTTGTGCACCACCTGCATCGGCTGCGGCAAACCGCCCTGCCAGGCAAAGGCCGTGCGCAGAATGGCGTGCCCATCGACCACCGCCTGCCACGCTGCGCGAAAGCGTTCTGGGTCCAGGCCGTCCACCGATACTTGCATCTGATTGACGTAATCGCCGCCGCTTTGCTCCAGCAAGCTGTGGAACAACATGCCTTGCTGCATGGCCGAGAGCGGGTAGATGTCTTCGATGGCTTCAGGCGCGCCGGCAAGCACATCCACGTGGGCCTGTGTCAACGCCGCCAGCGGGAAGTCGGACGGTGTCACGCCGTGATGACCGGTTGTGGTGCAGTGCTCAATCACAGCCTTGAGCTCTACAGCCAGGGCGTCGGCCAGTAGCTGGATGGTCGCTGCGTCGAACATCTGCTGGCTGAACGTCCAGCCCAGGCACAATTGGCCTTCAAATACCTGGCCGTTGAGGGTCAACCAGTTACCCAGTGGTGCGTCCGGATGCTGCTCAACCCCGGCATGCTCGCCACTGGGCAAAAACAACGCCGTTTGCTCGCCTTCAACGGTGCTGTCGAATTGGCCCAGATAGTTGAAGGTGATACGCGGCGCCGGCAGTGCCGCCAGGGTTTGCTGCACGGCAGCGTCACCCAGGTAACGCAAGACGCCAAAGCCTGCGCCCCGGTTGGGAATGGCGCGCAGTTGTTCCTTGACCTGCTTGATTGAATCTCCCAGCGCCTCGGCAGGCGCCAGACGCACCGGGAACAGGCTGGTGAACCAACCCACGGTGCGGGTCAGGTCCTGGTTGTCGAACAGCTCTTCACGGCCATGGCCTTCGAGCTGGATCAGCACCTCGCTGCGTCCCGTCCAGCGCGTGATGACTCGCGCCAGCGCGGTCAGCAGCAGATCGTTGACCTGGGTGCGGTAGGCCGCTGGCGCATCCTGCAACAGGCGCCGGGTCAGCTCGGCATTCAGGCGTGTATCAAGCGTGACGCCGTCGCGACTGCGCAAGCTGGCATCCGGCTTGGCGCCCGGCAGATGGTTGTCGGTTGCGCCCAGTGATTGCCAAAACGAAATCTCGGCTTGCAGCGCGGGACTGCGGGCAAGACCTTGCAGTTGCTCGGCCCAGGTTTTGAACGCGGTGGTCTTGGCCGGTAAGCCCAGGGCGGGCTGACGGTAAGCGTCCTGCAGATCTTGCAAGAGGATGCGCCATGACACGCCGTCGACTACCAGGTGGTGAATCGCCACCAGTAAGCGCTGGCTGCCATCGGCACGCTCAAACAACACCGCGCGCAGCAGCGGGCCTTGTTGCAGGTCCAGGCTGGCCTGGGCCTGATCGGCCACCGCCTGGAGCTGGGCTTCATCGTTGACCCGATGCTGCCACAGCAGCTCAGGGTTCGACGCCTCGCCATGGCTGGCGACCCACTGCTCGCCGTCGCGGTAGAAATTCAGGCGCAAGGCATCGTGATGGGCGACCAGCGCCTGCAAGGCCTGGGCGAGTCGTGCGCCGTCCAGGGGTTGCTGGGGCGCAAGCAGCACGGATTGGTTCCAGTGATGGCGCTGGGGAACATCCTCCTCGAAGAACGCCTGCTGCACCGCCAGCAACGGCATGACGCCGGCCACCGGCCCTTGGTCGATGGTCGGCACGCCTTCACCGCTGCGCGTTACGCTGGCCAAACCTTGAATCGTTTGCTGCTCGAACAACGCTTTGGCAGTGAAATGCAGCCCCGCCTGACGGGCGCGGCTGACCACCTGCATCGACAGGATCGAATCGCCTCCCAGCTCGAAGAAGTTGTCGTTCAAACCCACGCGCGGCAGGTTCAACACTGTTTGCCAGATATCGGCCAGTTGCTGTTGCAGTGCCGTGACCGGTGCCACGTAGTCCTGTTGCAACAGGCTGGCGTCCGGTGCCGGCAGGGCCTTGCGGTCGAGTTTGCCGTTGGAGGTCAGTGGCAAGTGGTCGAGCACCATCCAATAGGTCGGCACCATGTAGTCCGGCATGCTCGCCTTGAGACTGGCCTTGAGGCGCTCGCACAACGAGCGCTCGGCCTGCGCCGGCACGATATAGGCCACCAGTTGCTGGGTACTTGCGCCTTGATGGGCCAGGACCACCGCGTCACGCACACCGGATTGTTGCAACAGGCGCGATTCGATTTCGCCCAGTTCGATGCGAAAACCACGGATCTTCACCTGATGGTCGATCCGCCCGCAGTAATGCACCATGCCCGCCGCGTCGCGGCGCGCAAGATCGCCAGTGCGATACACGCGGCTGCCGGCCACGGCGGCTAAAGGATCGGGAATAAAACGCTCGGCGGTCAGTGCCGGACGCTGGTGATAACCCTGGGCCAAACCTTCACAGGCGGCGAGACACAACTCACCCACCACGTCATCGGGCACCGGGTTGGCGTCGCGGTCGAGCACATACAGCGCTCGCCCCGGTAAGGCACGACCAATCGGTACGCCATTGGCTTCATCGACATCCTCGAGCTGGCACAAGTGGGTGCTGGACACTACCGTGGCTTCGGTCGGGCCGTAGGTATTGAGCAAGCGCACGCCGCCAAGGCCTGCGGCGTGCCAGAGCTTGAGCCCCTCCACCGACATCGCCTCACCCCCCACGTGCACCTGGCGCAGTCGCCCGCGACTGCGCTGCGGGTCCGCCGCCCAGTCCTGGGCCAGCAGGAACCAATAGGCTGCCGGCAAGTCGGCCAAGGTCACGCCGTGTTCGATGATCTGCTCGTACAAGGTCGCCGTGTCCCAGGTTTCATCGCCGCGCAGCACCAGGCAGGCGCCTTCGCACAGCGGCGGGAAGCACTGTTCGACAAAACCGTCGAAGCTGAATGTTGCAAATTGCAGTACCCGATCCTGGGACGTGAGTTGTGAGTATTCGGCGGCTATCGTGCAGAATTCGCGCAGCGCGCCATGGGCGATGGACACGCCCTTGGGCTGCCCGGTGGAACCGGAGGTGTAGATCACATAGGCCAGATGCTCGGCCTGCGCCAGGTTGGCCAGGTTGGTGCGTGGGTAGTCGCGCTCCGAACCGTCGAGCAGCAGGCACGGCACGCGTGCATCGGCCAGGACGTCGTCGAGTACGCCGGGTTGGCGCAGCAGCAGGTCCATTGCGCTGTCATCAATCATGTAGGCCAGGCGCTGGGCTGGGTAATCGGGGTCCAGTGGCACGTAGGCGGCGCCTGCCTTGAGGATCGCCAACAGGCTGGCAATCATCGCCCCACCGCGACGCACCGCCAGCCCGACGCGCTGGCCGGGCATCACGCCCTGCTCGCGCAAGCGATGGGCCAGACGGTTGGCGCGCTGGTTGAGCTCGGCATAGGTCCAGCGCTCGTCACCGCTGATCAAGGCCAGGGCATCCGGGGTCGCTGCCGCGCGGCGTTCGATACGCTGGTGCGCCAGCAGCGGGTCGAGTGCCGGCTGTACTGCGGTTTGCTCCAGGGTTGGCTCGCGCAGGCTCAGGTTGCCCAGTGCTTGCTGGTTATCCTCAACAAACTGCGCAAGCAGTTGCAGCAGGCTTGTGCCGATAACGCGTATCTGCTGCGGGCTGAAATCGGCCCGGGCGTAGCTGAAGTCCAGGCTCAGGGTTTCACCCAACTCGATGCCCAGGGTCAGCGGATAGCTGGTCTGTTCATGGTTGTGCAGCCCGCTGAAGCTCAAGCCGGCCGGCGCACCGGCTTGCAGCGCCTGGGACACCGGATAGTTTTCAAACACCAGTAAGGTGTCGAACAGCGCACTACCAGGCTGCCCGGCCCAGCGTTGAATGTCGTACAACGGTGTGTGCTCATGCTCACGCAGGAGCACACTGTGCGCCTGCACGTGCTGCAGCCAGTTGGCGACGCTATGGGTGGCATCCGGGCTGCAAATGATCGGCAAGGTATTGATAAACAACCCGACCTGCTGCTCGATCCCGGCTAAATGAGCCGGACGCCCGGCCACTGTGGCGCCAAAGGCCACGCTCGACTGGCCGCAATAACGTTGCAGCAAAGCCGCCCATGCCGCTTGCAACAGGGTATTGAAGGTGACCTTGTTGTGCCGGGCAAACTCACCCAGGCGCGCGGTGGTGGTTGCGTCCAGCAGTACGTGGTGACTGGCATGGCCACTGCCCTCGCGCGGCGCCGGCAAGGCGTTGCCAAGCAAGGTCGGCGCGGGCAGCGCTTGCAGTTGCACGCGCCAGAATTGCTCGCTGGCGTCGGCGTCCTGCGCCAGCAGCCAGCCCACATAGTCGGCATAACGCCCGGTGGCCGGTGGCGGCACTTGTCCGGCGTACCGCTGCAAGACCTCCCCCAGCAGTTGGGCATTGCTCCAGCCATCCATCAGGATGTGGTGGCTGGTGTAGATCAGCTCATAACGCCGGGCCGCCAGCGGTACTAGCACCAGGCGCAACAACGGCGCCTGATGCAGGTCGAAGCCTTGTTCGCGCTGTTCAAGGGCCAAACGATCGAGGTCGTCAGGAGCGCTCTCCAGCACTGTCAGCGGCAATTGCACCGAGCGCTGGATCGCTTGCATCGCCTGCGCCTGGCCTTCCCAGATACATCGTGCGCGCAGCACTTCATGGCGCTCCAGCACCGCCTCCCAGCACTGGGCAAACCGCGCCACGTCCAGGCCTTCAATGGTCAGGCGCAGTTGATTGATGTAGGCGCCGGGCTCGGCATCGTAGGCGCTGTGGAACAGCATGCCCTGCTGCATCGGCGACAGCGGATAGAGGTCCTCGATCTGCGCCAATGGCAGGCCCAGGCCTTCCAGTTGTGCCTGGTCGAGGCTGACCAGCGGGAAGTCCGAAGGCGTCGCGCCGCCCTGTTGTGGATCGAGGCAGTGTTCAATCAGTTCGTGCAAGGTGCGCGCGCAGCTGTCCACCAGGGCCTGGATGGTGTCCCGACGAAAGACTTCGCCACTGAAGCTCCAGTCCAGTTCCAGTTCACCGGCGTAGACCCGCCCTTCCACACTCAGCCAGTTGGCCAAGGGCGTGTCCAGGCTCTGGGCCTGGCCGCCGCCTTCGCTGGCCGGTACGAACAACGCATCCTCACCAAATTGCTGGTCGAACTGTCCCAGGTAATTGAAGGTAATCCTTGGCTGGGCCAGGACCGCCAGTTCATTGGCCGCCGCGCCGTAGCGCAACACACCGTAGCCAATGCCCTTGTTGGGCACCTGGCGCAACTGTTCCTTGATCGCCTTGAGGGTGGCACCCAGCTCAACGCTTGGCGTCAGGCGCAACGGGTAGAGGCTGGTGAACCAGCCCACGGTGCGAGTCAGGTCGATGTCATCGAACAGCTCTTCACGACCGTGGCCTTCCAGCTGGATCAGCGCCGAAGGGTGTCCGGTCCATTGACAAATCGTGCGCGCCAGGGCCGCCAGCAACAGGTCGTTGACCTGAGTACGGTACGCCGCTGGCGCCTGTTGCAGCAGTTGACGGGTTTGCTCGCGGTCCAGGCGCCAGCGGATATGTTCAGCCACTGCCTGGGTTTGCCGGCCCTGCGGGTTATCCCGGGGCAAGTCGTTTGCCACGCCCTGCAATTGTTCGCGCCAGTACGCCAACTCAGCCAGCAGCGCCGGGCTGCGGCTGTAGTCGTCCAAGCGTACTGCCCACTGCTGGTAGGCGCTGGTCTTGTGCGCCGTGGTCAGCGGTTGGCCGGCCACGCCTTGGCCGTAGCCGCGCTGCAAGTCTTCCAGCAACACACGCCAGGACACCCCATCCACCACGAGGTGATGCAGCACCAGCAACAGGCGCTGGCTGCCGTCGGCCATGTCCACGAGCAAGGCCCGCATCAACGGGCCGTGCTCCAGGTCCAGGCTGGCCTGGGCGAGATCACAGTGCTCACGCAATTCCTCGACGCTGGCGGCCTGGCGCTGCCACAACTCCACAGTTGCCGACGGGGCATGAGTCTGTTCCCAGCCCTCCCCGCGCTCGACAAAGCGCAGACGCAAGGCATCGTGTTGCGCCACCAGCGCCTGCAACGCGCCAGCCAGTGCTGTGACGTCTACCGGCTGACGCGGAGTCAGCAGCAGCGACTGGTTCCAGTGCTGGCGTGTGGGAATATCCTCGGCAAAGAACCATTGCTGCACCGGGGTCAACAGCACCGGCCCCTGGACCGGGCCTTGCTCGATGGCCAGCGCCGACACTTCACGCGCGGCAGCGGCCAGGCTGCGTAGGGTCTGGTGGCGGAACAGGTCGCTGGGCGCCAGTTGCAAACCGGCCTGGCGGGCACGGCTGACCACCTGGATCGACACGATGGAGTCGCCGCCCAGTTCGAAAAAGTTGTCATCCAGGCCAATCTGCGACTGCCCAAGAATGTCTTGCCAGATCCCGGCAAGCAGCAGTTGCCGTGGATCCTGCGGCGCACTGAACGCCTGCACCTTGGCCTCACCGGCCCGCGGCAGCGCCTTGCGGTCCAGCTTGCCATTGGGGGTCGAGGGAAACTGTGCCAAGGCCATGGTCACCGTTGGCAGCATGTATTCAGGCAAAGTTTCGGCCAGGTACGCATGCAACGTTTGCGTGAATACCTCGTGATCCTGGGGCATTGCTGTCGGCACCACGTAAGCCACCAGCAAGCGTCCATCCTGGGCGATCACCAGTGCTTCCTTGATTTGCGGGTGACTGAGCAGGCGCGCTTCGACCTCCCCCAGCTCAATCCGCAGACCACGGATCTTCACTTGATGGTCGATCCGCCCGACGTACTCGATCACGCCATCGGCGCGATAGCGGGTCAGGTCGCCAGTGCGGTACAGCCGTTCGCCAGTACTGGAGAACGGGTTGGGTACGTATTTTTCGGCAGTCATCGCGGCCCGGCCCAGATAGCCCCGGGTGAGCCCGGCGCCGGCCAGGTGCAGCTCGGCAGCGACCCCGGTAGGCACCGGTTGCAGGTCGGCATCGAGGATATAACCCTGGGTGTTGCTCAACGGCCGGCCAATGGACGGCTGGCCCAAGGCTTCGCGAGGGGTCCAGGTGGAATAGGTGGTGTCTTCGGACGGGCCGTACAGATCAAAGACCTGCTTGATCGACGGTTGCTGATAGAGGCGGTCCACCAGGGATTGCTTGAGCGGCTCGCCGGCCAGGTTGATGATGCGCACACTCTCGGGGATCTGCCCGGCACGCTGCAAGGCATTGATGGCCGAGGGTACGGTGTTGATCAGGCGCACCTGGTCACGGGCCGGCAGCTCGGGCAGTTCCAGGGCATTGCGGGCAAGGATCAGCGAGCCGCCGTTGGCCAGGGTGACGAAAATCTCCCACACCGAGAGGTCGAAACACACCGAAGTGGAAGCCAGCACACCCTGGATATCTTCGCGACTGTAGACCTGCTGCGACCAGTGGATCAGTGCCAGTACGTTGCCATGGGCAATGGCTACGCCCTTGGGCTTGCCGGTGGAGCCGGAGGTGTAGATCACGTAGGCCAGGTTGTTGGGCGCAACCTGGGTGACCGGTGCGCTCAACGGGTAGCCAGCCAGTTGATCCATCTGCAACACCTGGGCCTGGGTCTGAGGCAAGTCGGCGAGCAGCTCGGCCTCGGTCAGCAGCACCTGAGCGCGACTGTCTTGCAGCATGTAGGCGACGCGGTCAGCCGGGTAATCCGGGTCCAGCGGCACATAGGCGCCGCCGGCCTTGAGCACGCCAAGCAAGGCAACGATCAAGGCGTCGGTGCGCTGCATGGCCACGCCAACGCGCACTTCGGGGCCAACGCCCAGCTCGATCAGCTTGTGCGCCAGTTGATTGGCCTGGCCGTCCAATTGGCGATAACTCAGAGTCTTGCTGCCAAAGGTCAGGGCCAGAGCGTCGGGCTGGCGCTCCACCTGCTCGGCGATCAGTCGATGGATGCTGCGCGCTTGCGGGTACTCAGAGGCGGTGGCGTTCCAGCCATGAATTTGCTGCTGATAGTCGCTGGCGTCGAGCATCGGCAACTCAGCCACGCGCTGCTGTACGTTGTCGATCATGCCGCCGAGCAAGTGGCTCCAGTGGCGGGCCATACGCTCGATGGTGGCGGGCGTGAACAGGTCGGTGGCGAAGGTCAATGCAGCGCGCAGGGTGCCGCCCTTTTCCCAGGTGTCGAGGCTGAGGTCGAACTGAGTGGTGCGGCTCTGCCACTCGACCAGGCTCAGGGAGAGTCCGGATTCCAGCACCAGCGCTTCTAGGTCTGCCACTTGTGGCTGGTGGTTGTAGAGCACCTGGAACAGTGGCGTGTGGCTCAGGCTGCGCTCCGGCTTGAGCGCCTCGACCAGGCGCTCGAACGGCAGGTCCTGGTGGGCCTGGGCGCCATTGACCACATCCTTGAGCCCCTGCAACAGGTCGCTGACCCGCGCCTGCCCATCAACGTGGGCAGCCATGACTTGAGTGTTGACGAACAGCCCGATCAGGCCCTCGGTTTCACCGCGATGCCGGTTGGCAATCGGCACGCCTACCCGCAGGTCAGTCTGGCCGGTGTAGCGAAACAGCAGGATCTTGAACGCTGCCAGCAGCACGGTGAACAACGATACGTTCTGCTGGCGAGCCAACAACCGCGCACCGTCGGCCAAGGCTGCCGGCAAGGCGAACTCATAGCGCTGGCCCTGATGGCTGGCCACGACTGGGCGTGCAAAGTCCGTTGGCAACTCCAGCACCGGGTGTTCATCGCCCAACTGTTCGCGCCAGTAATCCAGCTGCCGCGCCTGCTCCCCCGCCTCCAGCCAGCGGCGCTGCCACAAGGCGTAGTCGCTGTACTGGATCGGCAGGGCTGGCAGTTGTGGGGGCTGGTTGCGTTCAAAGGCGTCATAGCATCGGATGAACTCGTCGATCAGCACGTTCATCGACCAGCCGTCCGAGACGATGTGATGCAGGGTCAGCAGCAACACATGCTCTTGCTCGGCGAGTTTGAGCAATTGCACGCGCAGCAAGGGGCCATTGGCCAGGTCGAAGGGTTGCAGCGATTGCGCGGTGGCGGCAGCCATCACCGCCTGTTCGCGCTCAGCCGGCGGCAAGTTGCCAAGATCCAGTGGTTCAATCGCTAACGCAGGCTGGCAGGGCACTTGCACCAGGCGCTCATCGGCCTGGCGCTGGAACACTGTGCGCAGGGTTTCATGCCGCGCGATCAGGCTGGCAAACGCCTGCTCGATGGCCGGCAGGCTCAAGGTGCCCTTTAGACGCACCGCTCCCGGCAGGTTATAGGCTGCGCTGGCAGGATCCAGTTGCCAGAGAAACCACATACGCTGCTGGGCGTAGGACAACGCCTGGCGATCCTCGGCCTCGACCTGGGCCGGAATCGGAAAACGCGAGAAGTCGATCCCTTCCTTTTGCAGCGCCTGGAGGAACAACTGGCGTTTTTCCAGGGGCAACCCGATAAACCGGCGAGCAAGTTTCAAGGAGTCTTCAGCGTTCATTTCTTGGGATCCGGAGCAATAGGCAGGAAGCACAAAGGCACGTCGTCCCTATAAAACGAATCCAGGCGGGAAAAATTAGCGCAGGCGATTGCAGTCATCGGGCGTTACATCAAACCCGGGAGAAGTCCGCGAAGCGGCCCTATCATTGACGGAGCACTGTATTTGCAACTACATTTAGTTACACGCAGGGAACGCCGTGTCCAAAAATGAAAAGCTGCTCGCCAAACTGCTTAACCTGCAGATGGCATTTACCTGGCCCGAGCTCGTGACATTGTTAGGCTGGCTGGGTTACCGACAAATCGAAGGGGCTGGGAGCCGCGTCAAGTTCGACATAGGCGACCCGAGTGCAATGATCACCTTGCACAAGCCCCACCCTGGCAATGAACTGAAGTACTACATTCGGCGCCAGATCATTGAACAGTTGGAATCAGGAGGCTTGATTCAGTGAGCAACCAGTTGAAACACAAAGGTTACATCGGCTCCATAGAAGCCAGCGTCGAGGACAATTGCCTGTTCGGCAAGCTGCTGTTTATCCGCGCCCTGGTCAGTTACGAAGGGCAGACCGTGGCCCAGTTGGAGGCCGCCTTTCGCGAGGCCGTGGAGGATTATCTGGCTACTTGCCAGACCCTGGGCCAGGCACCGGAAAAGCCCTGCAAAGGCTCCTTCAATGTACGGGTCGGCCATGATCTGCACCTGGCTGCGGCCCTGGCGGCGACGCAGAAAAAGGTCACGCTCAACGACCTGACACGCCAGGCGCTGAACGAGTTCCTGCGCCATCACCGTACAGACAGCCACCCCGCCCTGGGGTGACTCATCCCAGGCGGCGGTAGCCCAATAAAGCGGACACCAGCACCACTGCCCCGGCCATCAGCGCCACCCAGAACCCGCTGGCGGCGCCAAAGTGGTCGATCATCCAGCCGGAACTCGCAGCACCGATGGCCACGCCGATACTCAAGCCGGTGATCAGCCAGGTCATGCCTTCGGTCAGGCGGCTGGGTGGCACGACCTGCTCCACCAGCGCCATGGACACAATCAAGGTCGGGGCAAAAAACAGCCCGGACACAAACACCGCCAATGCCAGCCCGAGGATATCCCCCACCCACAGCAGTGGCAGGGTTGTCAGGGCAGTGGCCAGGCCACAGAGCAGGAACTGCCGGGGCAAGGGCATGTTCAGCTTCAGCGCACCGAAGGCCAGCCCCGCGAGGCACGAGCCGATGGCATACACCGACAGCACGATACTCGCGGCAGCCGGCTGGCCCTGGTGCTGGGCGAACGCCACGCTGACCACATCGACCACGCCGACAATGGTGCCCATGGCCACCAGTAGGATTATCAACACCAGCACCGACGGCTGGGTGATCAACCAACTGCCCTGGTGCTCAAGTTGCGCGTGAATGGCAGGCTCGGTCTGTTTTTGCAGAACAAAGGCGGTCACGCCAACCGCCAACAGGATCGCCCCCACCAGCGGCCCCGCCTCGGGAAACAGCAGCACACACAATCCCACCGACAGC
>LNAP01003260.1_pt1 | contig 15564 bp, 18 predicted proteins | sample 602601 | NCBI WGS metagenome assembly LNAP01 (sample SAMN02440304, study PRJNA202911) | soil metagenome | biome: Subtropical and temperate rainforests or woodlands; isolation source: soil samples (1 kg each in a 20% v/v slurry with milli Q water) were... ...
CGTGGCCGGGCTGGCGCACGAACTGCGGGAGCCGGTGGCCGAGGTCGAGGTGGCCGTGCAGCTGCTGCGCACGCTGGACCCGCGCCCGGGCACCCAGATCGGCGAGCTGGCCCATGACAGCTACGTGGTGCCCGACTGCGTGGTCTGGCGCCAGAACGGCGTCTGGCGCGCGGCGCTGGCCAGCCATGCCGGGCCCAAGGTGGTCATCCACCGGGGCTACGAACAGATGATCCGCCGCTGCGGCGAGGCCGACGCCGGCTACCTGCGCGCGCACCTGCAGGAAGCGCGCTGGCTGCTCAAGGGCCTGGAGGCACGCGGGGAAACCCTGCTGCGGGTAATGCGCAGCCTGCTGCAGCAGCAGGCCGCGTTCCTGGAGTTCGGCGAACAGGCGCTGCGCCCGCTCACCCTGCGCGAGGTGGCGGCCGAACTGGGCCTGCACGAATCGACCATTTCCCGGGCGATCGCGCGCAAGTACGTGCGTACCCCGCGCGGCACCCTGGCACTGCGCAGCTTCTTCGCCTCGGGCATCGACACCGACAGTGGCGGCGAAGCGTCCAGCACCGCCATCCAGGCCATGATCCGGCGCCTGATCGACGACGAGAACCCGCGCAAGCCGCTTTCTGACGCCAAGCTGGCTGACCTGCTCAAGACCTCGGGAATACCGGTAGCGCGGCGCACCGTGGCGAAGTATCGTGAGGCCATGAACATTTCCGCCTCGCACGAACGGGTACGAATCGCCTGACGCACCGCGCCCGGCGGAAAGGTTCATTGGCTCATCCGAACAAAGGAGAAACCCGATGCGCATCGAGACGTTTGGCAAAGACGTAGAAGTCACCCCGGCCCTGCACGAGTACGTGGAAACCAAGCTGCAGCGCCTGGGCAAGCACTTCGACCAGCACTGCGAGGTGCGGGTCACCCTGGAGCTGCGCAAGAACGAACACCACGTCGATGCCAGTGCCAACGTCCCCGGCCAGACCCTGCACGCCGAGGCTGGCGGTCAGACCATGTATGCCGCGATCGATATCCTGGCCGACAAGCTGGACCGCCTTGTGATCAAGCACAAGGAGAAAAAACAGCAGCACGCGCCGCTGCCAGTGGGCGACAATGACGACTGACGTCCTCGTTCTTCCCCTGACATGCCCTTGACTGATCTCCTGGCGGCCGTGCGCACGCAAGTGTTGCCGGCCGCCGATCGCGACAGCGTCCTGCATGCCGCCGCCCGGCTGCTGGCCTGCCGCGAAGCCAATGCCGACCTGATCTACCAGAACCTGTGCCAGCGCGAGCAGCTGGGCAGCACGGCGATCGGCCACGGCATCGCCATTCCACACGGTCGCGCGCCGTTGCTGGAGCGCCCGCGCGGCGCCCTGCTGCGACTGGAACGCCCGGTCGAATTCGGCGGCGACGAACCGGTGGACCTGGTGTTCGCCATTGCCGTCCCGGCCCATTACACCCATCAACACCTGATGCTGCTGTCAGAGCTGGCCGAGTTGTTTTCCGAGCCGGACATCCGCCAGGCGCTGCGCGAAGCGCGCGACGGCGAGGCACTGCGCCAGGTCATCGAATTTCCCCCGCCGGCGAGTGCCGCATGAATACCAGCATCACCGCGCGTGAGCTGTTCGAACAGCAGCGCGACCGCCTGGCCCTGCGCTGGGTGGCCGGGCAGCAGGGCGAGCGCCGCGAACTGGAAGCGGGCAACACCGTCTCGCGGCGGCCGTCACTGGCCGGCTACCTCAACGCGATCTACCCCAACAAGGTGCAGATCCTGGGCACCGAGGAGCTGTCCTGGCTGGACTCGCTGGACTCGCGCCAGCGCTGGGAGACCATCGAGCGGATCATGCATTCGCATCCGCTGGCGCTGGTGATCACCCGCAACCAGGCCTGCCCGGAAGACCTGCGCGCAGCCGCCGACGAATCGCAGACCCCGCTGTGGATCTCGCCCAAGCGCGGCCACGAACTGCTCAACCACCTGTCCTACCACCTGGCGCGCACGCTGGCACCGCGGGTGATCCTGCATGGCGTGTTCATGGAGATCTACTCCATCGGCGTGCTGATCACCGGCGAAGCCGGCTCGGGCAAGAGCGAACTGGCCCTGGAGCTGCTCAGCCGCGGGCACCGGCTGGTGGCCGACGACGCCCCGGAGTTCACCCAGATCGCCCCGGACGTGCTCGACGGCACTTGCCCGGAACTGCTGCAGGACCTGCTCGAAGTGCGCGGCCTGGGCGTGCTCAACGTGCGCGAGATGTTCGGTGACACTGCTGTAAAGAAGAACAAGTACCTTCGGCTCATCGTGCACCTGACCAAGCCCATGACAGAGCCGACCCCGCATGGTTACGAGCGCCTGACCGGCGATTCCGGCACCCGCCACGTGCTGGACCTGGACGTGCCGCTGATCACCCTGCCGGTGATGCCCGGACGCAACCTGTCGGTGCTGACCGAAGCCGCCACCCGGCTGCACATCCTGCGCACCAAGGGCATCGATCCTGCGGCGATGTTCATCGCCCGCCACAGCAACCTGTTGGAACGCCGAACGCCATGAACACCCCCGCCTCCGCCCCGACCGCCGCCACCCTGATCATCGTCAGTGGCCTGTCTGGTTCCGGCAAGACGGTCGCACTGAAAACCTTCGAAGACCTCGATTACTACTGCTCGGACAACCTGCCGATCAACCTGCTGCCGGACTTCGTGCGCAGCCTGCTGGCCGGTCATGATGCCGATGCACCGCGCCGCCTGGCCGTGGGCATCGACGTGCGCGGGCAGAGCGACCTGAGCCAGCTCTCGCACTGGCGCGAAGATGCGCTGGCCGCCGGCCTGGACGCGCAGCTGCTGTTCTTCGATGCCACCGACGAAACCCTGCTCAAGCGCTACGCCGACACCCGTCGCCGCCACCCGCTCAGCCAGCTGGGCCTGTCGCTGCCCGAAGCGATCGCACGCGAGCGCGAACTGACCGCCCCGCTGCGGCGCGCCGCCGACGCGGTGATCGACACCACCACCCTCAACGTGCACCAGTTGCGCCGCAAGGTGGTCACCGAGTTCGCGCTGAACCATGGCAGCAAGCTGTCGCTGCTGTTCGAATCGTTCGCCTACAAGCGCGGCGTGCCGGCCGAGGCCGACTTCGTGTTCGATGCCCGGGTGTTGCCCAACCCGCATTGGGACCCCGAACTGCGCCCGATGTCCGGGCGCGAGCGCCCGGTGCGCGAGTACCTGGACGCCCAGCCCGACGTGCAGCGCTATGCCGGCCAGCTGATCGACTTCCTGGATACCTGGCTGCCGCGGCTGGGCAACGACACCCGCAGCTATGTCACCGTGGCCTTCGGCTGCACCGGCGGCAAGCACCGCTCGGTGTACCTGGCCGAACGCATGGCCCGCCACGCTCGTGAGCAGGGCTGGCCGGAAGTGGCCACCTTCCACCGGGAACTGGATTGACGGCGTGCCGGGGCACCCGATTTGGAACACAGAAATGTCGTTGGATTGGGGCCCGTGCGCGCGGAAGCGCTTTTTTTGCGGCCCTCGGTGCCATTTGAAATGTCACCCGACCAACGGTCGGGTGCTACCCGGGATGGGCCGCGTGCGGCCTACCCCTACCCCCAATTCATGTTGACCTGTTAACGTTCGGGGATGACCTGTGGCATTCTCCTCGTAACACACCCCGGCGTCGGCACGTCCCTGTTGGATGTGGCGACCCGGCTGCTGCGGCACCTGCCGCTGAAGACCGAAGCTTTCGAAGTACCGTTCGACGCAGACCTGGACGTCCTGCTCCCACTCGCCTCGGCCGCCTTGCGCCGGGTGGACAGTGGCCAGGGCGTGCTGATCCTGACCGACCTGTACGGCGCCAGCCCCAGCAATCTGGCCGGGCAACTGGCTCGTCTGGGCACCCCGGCTCGCCGGGTTTCGGCGCTTAGCCTGCCGATGTTGTTGCGGGTGATGAATTATCCGGAACAGGGACTGGATCAACTGCCTGCCACTGCCGCGGCAGGCACTCGCAATGGAGCGATTGTCGACGATGCTTGAACGTGAACTCACCGTATCCAACCGCCTGGGCCTGCACGCCCGCGCCACTGCAAAGCTGGTGCAGGAGCTGGCCCCTTTCCGCTGCAACGTGACCATGGCCGCCAAGGGCCGTGAGATCAACGCCAAGAGCATCATGGGCGTCATGCTGCTGGCCGCCGGCCAGGGCACGCCGGTCACCGTGCGCATCGACGGCGAAGACGAAGCCGCCGCGATGGACGCCGTGGTGGGCCTGTTCGAACGGCGCTTCGACGAGGACAACTGACCATGCCGGGGCAGCCGTCGCGACCGGGATCGACCGCCGCCAGCCGGACGCCGTCCGGTGCGCTGCTGTTGACCGGGCACGGTGCCTCGCGTGGCAATGCGCTCGGCCGCGCCCGGGTGCGGCTGCCGCACGCGCTGGAAGTGGCCGAGCAGCGCATCCCCCCGGCCAAGGTGGAGGCCGAACTGCAGCGCCTGCACCAGGCCGTGGACGCCGCGCGTGCGGAAATGCACGACCTGCGCCAGCGCCTGCAGGGCGCCCTGAACAAGGAAGTCGGCGAATTCCTCGACCTGCACGCACTGCTGCTGGACGACCCGGAGCTGCTGTTCGGGCTGGATGAGCTGATCCGCAGCGGCCCCTACAGCGCCGGGTATGCGCTGCGGGTGCAGCGCGACCGTCTGGCCAAGGTCTTCGACGGCATGGACGATGCCTACCTGAAGAGCCGCATGGACGACCTGGACCATGTGATCGGCCGCATCCATGCCTTCCTGCAGAAGCGCCCGCCGGACGTCAAAGGCATGGCCGGCGAAATCCTGGTCTGCGACAACATCGCCCCGTCCGAGCTGGCCCAGCTGCAGGCGCATGGCGTGGTCGGCATCGTCACCGCCGGCGGCAGTGCGCTGTCGCACAGCGCGATCCTGGCCCGCAGCCTGCACCTGCCGCTGATCGTCAACGTCCCCAACGTGCTGCAGAAGGTCGCCGACGGCGACGTGCTGATCATGGACGGCAGCGACGGCACGGTCACCATCAACCCGCAGGCCCCGGACCTGCGCGACTACCGCGTGCGCCTGCGCGAGCACGCGCGCGAACAGCGCGAACTCGGCCGCCTGCGCACCAAGCCGACCCGCACCCGCGACAACGTCGACATCGCGCTGCTGGCCAACGCCGAATCCAGCGAAGACGTCACCCAGGCCCATGCGCTGGGCGCGCACGGGCTGGGCCTGTACCGCACCGAATTCCTGTTCCTGCAGCGCAACGAGTTGCCCGACGAACAGGAGCAGTTCGAAACCTACCGCGATGCCGCCCTCGGCATGAGCGGGCGGCCGGTGACCATCCGCACCCTGGACCTGGGCGCGGACAAGGCCGACCGCACCGGGCTGACCCTGAGCAACGAGGAAAACCCGGCCCTGGGCCTGCGCGGCGTCCGCCTGTCGCTGGCCCGGCCGAAAGTGGCCGACACCCAGTTGCGCGCGATCCTGCGCGCCTCGGCCTACGGCAAGCTGCGCATCCTGATTCCGATGGTGAGCACCCGCGAGGAAATCCTTGCGGTCCGCCGGCGCCTGGCCAAGCAGGCCGAGCTGCTGCGCGCCGAAGGCCATGAGGTGGCCGAGCACATTCCCTTCGGCGCGATGATCGAAGTGCCTGCCGCCGCGATCGCACTGGAGAGCTTCATCGACCTGGTCGACTTCCTGTCGATCGGCACCAACGACCTGGTGCAGTACCTGCTGGCGGCCGACCGCAACAACGAAGCGGTCACCGAGCTGTACTCGCCGTTGCATCCGGCGGTGGTGCGCCTGCTGGCGCATATCCTGCGCACCGGCCAGGCCTACGACATCCCGGTGGCGGTGTGCGGCGAGATCGCCGGCGACCCGCGCATGACCCCGCTGCTGCTGGCCCTGGGCCTCACCGAGTTCAGCCTGCACCCGGGCACGCTGCTGGAAGTGCGCCGCGCAATCCGCGACAGCGACCTGTCCGTACTGCAGGCGATGGCACCGAAGCTGATGCAGGCGCGCGACCGGCGCGGCATTGAACGCTGGATAGAAAAGGCCCGGTAGTGCCCGGCGCTGGCCGGCTCCGCATGAACCTTCGGATCGGTATGCGTGGTTGCCGGCCAGCGGCCGGCACTACCGTCGTTGAATGCGTGCGTGCTACTCGCACACGCGGCACGACCAACGGTCGTGCCCTACCCGATTGACACACAAGCACGCGATAATGACGCGCTGACCACCCCGCATGCCGCATCCTGTCCGGATCGCGGCCTTTTCTTTTCCCGCAGGAGCTGCCCATGGCCGAAGCCGTACGCCACGACAAGACGGCACGCCAGCTGCGGCTGTTGTCCGATGCACTGGACAGCGGGCGACTGGGTCCGGTGCGCCGGCTGGTCAACACGTTGGCGCCGGCCGAGATCGGCAACCTGCTGGAATCGCTGCCGCCGGGCAAGCGCGAAGTGGTGTGGGGCCTGGTCGACCCGGAAGACGATGGCGAGGTGCTGGTCCACGTCGGCGAAGAAGTGCGCGAAAGCCTGCTGGCCGACATGGACCCGGACGAAATCATCGCCGCGGTCGAAGACCTGGACATCGATGACCTGGCCGACCTGGTCGAAGACCTGCCCGACACGGTCATCGACGAAGTGCTCAAGTCGATGGACCGCGAGAACCGCGAGCGGCTCGAGCAGGTGCTGTCCTACCCCGAGGACAGCGCCGGCCGCCTGATGAACCCGGACGTGGTGACCGTGCGCGCCGACGTCAATGTGGACGTGGTGCTGCGCTACCTCCGCCTGCGTGGCGAACTGCCCGACCACACCGATCACCTGTTCGTGGTCAGCCGTCGCCACCAGTACCTGGGCCGGCTGTCGCTGGCCGCGCTGGTTACCCATGAAGACAACACCCCGATCAACCGGCTGATCGACGACGAGCAGCCGGCCATCGACGTCGGCGAGGGGGCCGAGGAAGTGGCCCGGCAGTTCTCCGATCACGACTGGGTGTCCGCGCCGGTGGTGGACGACAACAACATCCTGCTCGGCCGTATCACCATCGATGACGTGGTCGACATCATCCGTTCGCAGGCCGAGCACCAGGCGTTGGGCGCCGCCGGTCTGGACGAAGAGGAAGACCTGTTCTCACCGATCAAGCGCGCCGTGCGGGGCCGCGTGGTCTGGCTGGGCATCAACCTGTGCACCGCGTTCCTCGCGGCCAGCGTGATCGGCCAGTTCGAGCTGACCCTGCAGAAGGTGGTGGCGCTGGCGGTGCTGATGCCGATCGTGGCCGGCGTCGGCGGCAATGCCGCCGTGCAGGTACTGACCCTCATGGTGCGCGGCATCGCGCTGGGCCAGGTGGGCCCGAGCAATGCGCGCATCCTGCTGTGGAAGGAATCGCGCGTGGCGCTGATCAACGGCACGCTGATCGGCACGGTGGTGGGCATCATCGCCTTCCTGTGGTTCCACAGTTTCCTGCTGTCCCTGGTGATCACCCTGGCGCTGATCATCAACTTCTGCGCCGCGGCGCTGGCCGGCGTGCTGCTGCCGCTGATGCTCAAGCGCATGAACGTGGATCCGGCCGTGGCCGGCACCGTGGTGGTGACCGCGGTCACCGACGTGATGGGCTTCTTCAGCTTCCTTGGCCTGGCCACCCTGATCCTGCTGCACTGACCCTGGACCCCGCATGGCCGTGACCCTCGACAACTACTTCGTCCCCGGCTGGCGCGACGCGACGTACACCTGCGCCGCCTGCGAATGGCAGGGCAGCGCGCGCCAGATGCCGATGGAGCTGCACGAAGACGAAGCGCAGTTCGACTGCCCGCAGTGCGAAAACCCGATCCTGCTGGTGGTCCACCCCACCCTGGCCCAGGTGCAGGCGGCGGCCGCCGACGGGCATCCCGAGGCGATTGAACAGATGGAGATCCTGGCCGCCGCGCCGCGCCCGGACTGATGCACTGCACGATGCCCCGGCGCGCCAGGGCGCCTAGACTGAAATCGTTTCCAGTCGAGGATGGGCAATGGCACGACGCACCGGGTGGCTACTGTGGGCAATGGCGATGGTGACGCTGGCCGGGTGTGCGCCCACCCGCGAGGACGTGGGCCGGTTTGAAGCCCGCGCGGTGAAGGTTGACGGACGTACCGCGTACTACCAGGTCTTCGTGCCACGCGGCGCACGGGCGCAGGCCGATCACCTGCCGGTGGTGTTGTTCCTGCATGGTTCGGGCGAACGCGGCAACGACAACCAGGCCCAGACCGAGGCCGGACTGGGCCCATACCTGCGCCGCCATGCCGATACCTTCCCCGCGCTGGTGGTGCTGCCCCAGGTGCCGGGCGACGGCGAGTGGTCGGGCGACAACAACCGCGTCGCGCTGGCCGCGCTGGATGCCACCGTGGCCGAGTTCAACGCCGACCCGCAGCGCCAGTACCTCACCGGCATGTCGATGGGCGGCTACGGCAGTTGGAACATCGCGCTGGACAGCCCGCAGCGCTTCGCCGCGATCCTGCCGGTCTGCGGCGCGGTACTGGCCCCGCGCGCGGTGCGCCCGACCCTGTTCGTGGAAGATGTGGCCCATGAAGCCGACCCGTACGCGACCATCGCCCAGCGCCTGAAACACACCCCGATCTGGATGTTCCATGGCGGACGCGACGACGTGGTTCCGCCGGAAGACGACCGCCGTTTGAAGGCCGCGTTCGAACAGGCCGGCGCGAAGGACGCGCGCTACACCGAATACCCGGACGGCAACCACAATGCATGGGATGCCACGTATGCCGATGACGCGATGTGGGCGTGGTTGTGGGCGCAACGATCACCCCATCGGTAGGTACCGACCGTTGGTCGGTACCGCACACCGCGCGACGACCCCGATCCGCTTCCCCGGTAGGTACCGACCGTTGGTCGGTACCGCACACCGCGCGACGACCAACGGTCGCCGCCTACCCGATCCGCTTCCCCGGTAGGTACCGACCGTTGGTCGGTACCGCGCACCGCGCGACGACCAACGGTCGCCGCCTACCCCGATCCGCTTTGCCGGTAGGTACCGACCGTTGGTCGGTACCACACACCGCGCGACGACCAACGGTCGCCGCCTACCCCGATCCGCTTTGCCGGTAGGTACCGACCGTTGGTCGGTACCGCAGACCGCGCGACGACCAACGGTCGCCGCCTACCCCGATCCGCTTTGCCGGTAGGTACCGACCGTTGGTCGGTACCACGCACCGCGCGACGACCAACGGTCGCCGCCTACCCCGATCCGCTTTGCCGGTAGGTACCGACCGTTGGTCGGTACCGTTCCCCGACCCCACATCAGGCTTTCCGCCGATGTCTGCCATCCGTGGGTGCAGGGACGATGGCGGCATGAACAGTCCGCGCCTCAGGCTGGGGCGATCCTCCATCGTCGGCCAGTCCTACACGCTCACCATGGTGTGCCTGCACCGTCGTCCCTGGTTCGCTGACCCGCACAACGCGGCCATCATGATGGAGCTGTTTCCCCAGCTCGACGAACAGGGTCTGTGTTGCTCACAGGCCTGGGTGGTCATGCCCGATCACATCCATTGGCTGGTGGAGCTGCGTGCACACACGCTGGCCTACATCGCCCAACGACTCAAATCACGCAGTGCGCTGCTGTTGAACCGGCTGCATGGGCGAACCGGTCCGATGTGGCAATCGGGGTACCACGACCATGCGGTGCGTTCGGACGAATCCCTGCATCGGCACGCCGTGTACATCCTCGGCAATCCGGTTCGAGCGGGGCTGGCGGAACAGATCGGCCAATACCCCTACGCGGGCTGCCGATGGCCGATCACCGATGGGTAGGCACCCACCGTTGGTGGGTGCGCAGGGAAACCCCGCCACCGTTGATGGCGTATCGACCAACGGTCGATACCCACCCTCACGCGGCGCATTCCGCGCCTCACCCCAGCAACGTCTCCAACACCGCCATGCGCACGGCGACGCCGTTGGCGACTTGGCGGAGTACCCACGACTGCGGACCATCGGCCACTTCGTCGGTGACTTCCACGCCGCGGTTGATCGGGCCCGGGTGCAGCACGGCGGCATCGGTGCCGGCGCGCTTGAGGCGCGCGGCATCCAGGCCGTACTGCGTGTGGTACTGCTCGATCGACGGCACCAGGCCCTCTTCCATGCGCTCGCGCTGCAGGCGCAGCATCATCAGCGCATCCACGCCTTCCAGCATGGCGTCGAAATCCTGGCCAACGATGCAGCCCTTCAGGGTGTCATCGTCCGGCAGCAGCGACTGCGGGCCGCACACGCGGATCTCGCCCACGCCCAGCGTACGCAGCGCGTGCAGGTCGGTGCGGGCCACGCGCGAGTGCTTCACGTCGCCGACAATCACCACCTTCATCTTGGAAAAATCGCTGCCCTTGGCTTGGCGCAGGGTCAGCATGTCCAGCAGGCCCTGGGTCGGGTGCGAGCTGCGACCGTCACCGGCATTGACCAGCGCGGTGCCCTCGCCTGCGGCCGCCGCCAAGGCCGCCACGGCGCCGTCGTCGGGGTGGCGCACCACGAAGCCGCGCACGCCCATCGCTTCCAGGTTCTTCAGCGTGTCGCAGGCGGTTTCGCCCTTGCGCGTGGACGAGGTGGACGCGTCGAAATTCAGCACGTCCGCGCCCAGCCGCTGCGCGGCCAGCTGGAACGAGCTGCGCGTGCGCGTGGAGGGTTCGAAGAACAGCGTGCATACCGCCGCGCCGCCCAGCACGTGGCGCTTGTTGCCCACCCGGCCCACTGCCGCGTCGCGGATCTGGCCGGCACGGTCGAGCAGCTGCAACAGGGTTTGACGGGGCAGACCTTCCAGGGTCAGCAGGTGGCGCAGGCGTCCATCGGAATCAAGTTGCGAAGCGGTCATGGGCGGGAGTCTGTGAGTCAGGAAACGGGGGTGGCATCGTCCGGGCAGGACAACCAGCGCTCGATGATGACCGCGGCGGCCACGGCATCGAGGGTGGCGGCATCGCCGCGACGCTTGCGGCCTTCGGCACGTTCGACGGCAAACCGGCGGGCCGCTTCGACCGAGCTGGAGCGCTCGTCGACCAACACCACCGGCAGCTTGAAACGCTCCCGCAGCTGGCGGGCGAAGCCCTGCGCACGCTTGCGGTTGGGCTGGTCCTGGCCGTCCAGGGTGAGCGGGTCGCCCACCACCAGGCCGTCAGGCCGCCATTCTTTGATAAGTCGCTCTACCGCCGGCCAGTCCGGCCCGTTGCCGTGCACATCCACCACCGCGATCGCGCGTGCATGGGTGCCGAACGAACTGCCGATGGCCACGCCGATGCGGCGCGAGCCGACGTCGAAGCCCAGCACGGTGCCATCGCGGCGGATGGTGCCGGGGGCGCCTGCAGCCGGCGGCGGTGGGGTGGGCTCAGACATGGCCGCTGTAATCGGTCAGCAGGAACAGGTCGACGCCGATGCGCGAGGCGGCACCCTGCCAGCGCTGTTCGAACGGCGTGCTGAACAACAGTTCGGTATCGGCCGGCACGGTCAGCCAGCTGTTTTCACCCAGCTCGCTTTCCAGCTGCCCTTCGCTCCAGCCGGCGCAGCCGAGGGTAACCAGCGCGTTGCGTGGGCCTTCGCCGCGGGCCATCGCTTCGAGGATGTCGCGCGAGGTGGTCAGGTACACGCCCTCGCCCACGGCCAGGCTGGAATCCCAGCTGCGCGCATCGTCATGGATGACAAAGCCGCGCTCGGGATGCACCGGGCCGCCGTTGAGCACGATCTGGCCACGCAGGTCAGGGCTGTCGGTGGTGATTTCCATCTGCGCCAGCACGTCGCCCAGGGTGTACTCGGACGGCTGGTTGACCAGCACGCCCATGGCACCGTTGTCGTCGTGCTGACAGATCAGCGCCACGCTGCGCGCGAAGGTGGGATCGGTCAGCGACGGCAGCGCGACCAGCAGGTGATGGGCGAGGGAGGTGGAGAGCTCGGACATGGGCCCATTCTACCCGCTGGGCCCGGGACACGGGCGTGAGCGCTGCTAGGATGCAGGCCTTCCAGGAAGGACCCCACCGCATGACTGCCAGCCCTGCACTCCCCACCGCCTCGCGCAGCGCCATCGTGCTGATCGCGTTGCTGCAGGGGTTGATGCTGTACGCCGCACAGGAAGCCGCCGACAGCTGGCCCTTCCACGCTCTCGGCAACCGCGTGTGCTGGTATGCCTGGGTGCTGAGCGTGCCCACCGCCGTCGCCCTGACGCTGGTGCAACTGCGTGATCGCCGCCTGTGGCTGCATGCCGGGCTGGCCTCGGTGCTGGTGCTGGCCTTGGCCAGCGGCATCGGCTGGACGCTCGGTGGCGGGGCCAAGGGCCTGGAGCAGAGTGGCGTGCTGTGGCCGTTCTCGATCAGCATGGCCATTGCGGTGTTCGTCAGTCTGCCGTGGTGGCAGTTCCGCCTGCAGCACGGCCACTGGCGCGCTTCCTACGCCGCCCTGTTCGAACACGCCTGGCAGAACGGGTTGACGCTGGCACTGGCGGTGGCCTTCACCGGCCTGACCTGGCTGCTGCTGTGGCTGTGGGCAGCGCTGTTCCAGCTGGTGGATATCGGCTTCTTCCGCACCCTGTTCCGCGAAGATGCCTTCATCGCGCTGGCCACCGGCACGCTGTTCGGCTTTGGCGTGCTGATCGGGCGAACCCAGCACCGCGCCATCCAGACGGTGCGTTCGGTGCTGTTCGCGGTGGGCCGTGGGCTGTTGCCGCTGTTGGCCTTCATTGCGCTGCTGTTCGTGCTCAGCCTGCCATTCACCGGGCTCGAGCCGCTGTGGCGCACCCGCTCGGCGGCCAGCCTGCTGATCACCCTGTCGCTGCTGCTGGTGGCGTTCGTCAACGCGGTCTACCAGCACGACAGCGAGCAGCCGCCCTACCCGGCCTGGCTGCGCCGCTTGATCGAGGCCGCCCTGCTGGCGCTCCCGGTGTACGCGGCCGTGGCGCTGTACGCGATGGGGCTGCGCATCGCCCAGTACGGGTGGACCCCGGAACGCTTCTGGGGCGCGCTGGTGGCGGTGCTGGTGTGCGGCTACGCGTTGGGCTATGCGCTGGCGGTGCTGCGCCCGGGCGCGCACTGGCTGCAGCGGCTTGAACCGGTGAACCGCTGGATGTGCTGGGCGGTGCTGGGCAGCGCGGTGCTGGCCAACTCGCCGCTGCTTGACCCGCTGCGGATCAGTGCCGGCAGCCAGCTGGCGCGCGTGCAGGCCGGTGCACCGGCGATCGATGCCGAGCAGGCCACCACCCTGCGCTTCGCCTATGGCCGCCACGGCGTGGACGCGCTCAAGACGCTGCAGCGCGACCCGCGTTTCAGCCAGGATGCACGCGCCGCCGGCGTGATAGCGGCCGCGCTGGCCCGCGACACGCGGTGGGGCCCGGACAATCAACTGGGCGACATCGACGATGGCATTGCCGACCTGCCCGCGCTGCAGCGCCAGCTGACCCTCGCCAAGGGCCTGCCTACCCCGGACCCGGACTGGTGGCAGGCCGTGCTGGCGCGCACGCTGGCCACCAGCGACTGCCTGGACGCGGGCCAGGACTGCGTGGTGCTGCGCCGCGACCTGGACAGCGACGGCGTGGACGAGGTGCTGCTGTGCAACCTGTCGCCGCATCGTCGCGCCTACTGCCGGGTGCATGCCCGTGACGCAGGCCGATGGCAGGACGTCGGCATGGTGTCCTTCCCGGAAGGCGACGGCACCGGCGGCGTCGCCCGTGGCAACACCGCGTTGCGCGACGGCCAGCTGCACCTGCAGGCACCACGCTGGCCCCGCCTGTCCATCGACGGCGGGCCGGCCCAGACCATCGACGAAACCGCCTACAAGGAATCACGCCCATGAGCGGCTACTGCCTCATCGCCCCCGGCCACCCGGTCCACGGCCATTACCACGACCACGAATACGGCTTCCCGCAGCGCGACGAGCGCGAGCTGTTCGAACGGCTGCTGCTGGAAATCAACCAGGCCGGCCTGAGCTGGGAAACCATCCTGAAGAAGCGCGAGGGCTTCCGCGCGGCCTATTCCGGCTTCGACGTGGATACCGTGGCGGCCTACGGCGAGCGCGACATCGAGCGCCTGCTCAACGATGTCGGCATCATCCGCAACCGGCTCAAGGTGCACGCAGCGGTGCACAACGCGCAGGTGATCCAGCAGCTGCGCGCCAGCCACGGCAGTTTCGCGGCGTGGCTGGACGCACACCACCCGCAGGACAAGGCGGCGTGGGTGAAGCTGTTCAAGAAGACGTTCCGCTTCACCGGCGGCGAGATCACCGGCGAGTTCCTGATGAGCCTGGGCTACCTGCCCGGCGCACACAGCCCGGACTGCCCGGTGTACGCGCGCCTGCAGAAACTGCGTACCGACCAACGGTCGATACCTACCGACAGGTAGGCGGCCACCGTTGGTGGTCGCGTGCTTTCGTACCCACCAACGGTGGGTACCTACACCCCCATGTAACGGCCCGGGCGGTGGTTGAACATCAGCACCAGGCTGAGCACCACCGCACCGATCGCCGAATACATCACCTGCGACGGGGACAGCACGAAGAACGCCACGCACATCAGCAGCGTATCGAAGGACATCTGCACCTTGCCGGCGCTCCAGCCGCGGGTGCGCTGCAGGTACACCGCCAGGATGCCGATGCCGCCCAGGCTGGCGCGGTGGCGGATGTAGAACAGGATGCCGAGGCCGGCCAGCGCGCCGCCCACCAGGGCCGAATACAGCGGGGCGATATGGGCGAAATCGGCCCAGCGCGGCAGCAGGTCGGTGAGCGCGCCGCACGCGGTGACCGCCGCGAACGTCTTCAGGGTGAACTCCCAGCCCATGCGGCGCACGGCCACCCAGTAGAACGGCAGGTTGACCAGCACGAACACCAGGCCGAAGTTCCAGTCGAAGGCGTAGTGCGCCAGAAAGGCCAGCCCGGCCATGCCGCCGATCATCAGCCCGCCCTTGGCGAAGATGGCCAGGCCCAGCGAGGCCACCAGCGTGGCCAGGATCATGCCCTGCACGTCCTCGGCCACCGAATGGCGCAGCGCTTTTTCATCGGCGACGGTGCCGGCACTGTCCGGCGGCGGGGTCAGCGGGCCAGCGGTGACCAGGTGGCCGTCAGCGTCGTCGCACGGCGCCGGGCCATGCGTGGGTTTTTTGGAATGATCAGGGATGGGTAGGGAAATTTCGGGTCAATAAATACTCGATGTTCCAGCCCGCCAATCGGGGGAAAACAAAGGATTTTTGTGCGCATTTCTGCGGTGTGACACGTACACCCAAGCCCGGCGCGGCGTTGCGGCACGCTTTACGACATTCACGCTTAACGTTTGGCTGTCGGCGTAGATAATGTTGCTTTCCCAACCTTGTCCCTGTGGGCCTGAACGCGTGGACCAGAACACCCCTGCCGACGTCCCCGTCCTGACCGTCTCCGCCGCGCTGAGCCAGGCCTATGCGCATTGGCAGGCGGGCCAGGCCATGCAAGCCGAACAGCTTTGCTTGCGGGTGCTGGGCACGGTACCGGACCAGCCTGACGCGCGCCATCTGCTGGGGCTGATCGCGCATGCGTATGGGCGGGCGGACGTGGCGGTTGAGCACCTGCGCGCCGCATGCCGGTCCCCGCCGAGGTGACGAACAGGTTCAA
>LNAP01003261.1_pt1 | contig 15564 bp, 19 predicted proteins | sample 602601 | NCBI WGS metagenome assembly LNAP01 (sample SAMN02440304, study PRJNA202911) | soil metagenome | biome: Subtropical and temperate rainforests or woodlands; isolation source: soil samples (1 kg each in a 20% v/v slurry with milli Q water) were... ...
CGCCATGCCCCATTCCACCACGCCTTGCGCAAGTTCGAGGAAGGGCCCGTTCGCGCTTGGGCGGAGTTCGCGATGGCGGGGGGCCACGCAAAAACGTGTCCATTCGAAAACGCGCGGTCCCCGAGGCAGCTTGCTGCGGCATAGATCCGTCAGGACGTCGCTCAGCAAATGCGGGCGTGTGGTCGGAAGCAGCCGTTGATAGCCGACAATCTCGCCGTCGCGCAGGCAGACCTGATGAATTGCGTGCCCGTCGTCGAAGCGGTCGCGTTCCAGTCCGTCGGGCTGACGCAGATCAGTCCAGCCCTTCTCGTCGACGAAGACGGCATGGCGGAAGCGGAAGACGCGCTCCATCAGATCGCCATGCTGCGCGATCTCGGAGCCAGGGATGAGCAAAAGCATTAGAAATTCCTCGGCTTGTTGGCTAACGAGCTGAAGAATTCATGAATTGCGCGCGGCGGGTATGGTTAGAAATAACCATTGCGCACTGGCGCCGCGATCATTCGTGGCGGCTGTCGGGTAGCCGATTCGTGCCGTCCCCACCGTAGTGAGCGGGTGCGTCGCGAAGCTCATAGCCGCGCCGGAGCTTGCGATCCAGCCAACTTCTCAGTGCCATGCGCGCACCTTCATGCTGCCCGTAGAGCTCGATCCGGCGCTGCCCGAAGCTCCCGATCCGACCCCATTCGCGCACCATTGCGGTGTCGCCGAACAGCGTCGGCTCAATCGACAGCACATAGTAACGCGCCATATTCTGCGACGCGTCGATACGGTCGAGCACGAGAACCTGAAGCATTGATGGTGAGGCACAATGATCTTGCAGCATGGTGCACAGTCTCACGCGCGCACACACTCAGTCCAACGCATTGAATGAATCGGTTGGACGTGATCGATTCCTTTTGGTGATGACCGCCGGCCCGAGTTAGTGGACGTGACCATCAGTAGGCTCCGGAGCCAGGGCACGGCCCGCTTCGAGACTGAGTTCTGCGGGCCCGACACCCGGGGTTTCCACGGTGGGCCACCCCGCTCTCAATCAGCGCAACTCCTTCGTCTCGGCCATGGCCTTCCACGATCAACCCGCCAAGGGTCCGCTATGCGCGCATGCGGCCTCTGCGGCTTCGCCTGCGAGGTGATCGCGACCGTGACCTGGACGCTTCGGGCACCTGTCGAGCGGGGTGGGCCCCGCCGCAAGACGGGAGCCGAAACAATGTCGCAGAACCTCACCCCTGCTCAAGACCACGCCTGGAACCTCGCCAAGACCTTGATGGTCTGCATCACGCTCTTCGAGTCCGACGGCGGCTACGGCGTTCTCCCCTCGGACGAATTCGACGGAGATCCTGCCTCCGTCATTCACGAATACGACCCCTACGCGCGATGAGGCGCTTTCGACGCGGGGGTCCCGACGGGGTCCCCGCTATCAGGGAATCTCGCTATCCGGTGGCAGCTTCGCCAATCCCTTGATCGCCTCTTTCAGGCGATGACTACGATACGCGCTGTCGGCGAACCAGAGTTCGATCTCGGCAGGGTCGAGCGTATCGGGGTAGGCCGATGTCGGCACTGGACATCCGGACTCCCGGATGGAGCGTATATTGTGCTGGTAGCGCCGGATCCGCTCCTCCATCGGCAGCTCGGGTCCATGCTTCAGCAATTTGTCCTTCGGCCAGGTCGGCATGGCAGAGCTCCGAACATCCGTTCCAGTCAACGCAACTCGTCGGCCATTTCCGGATGGCGATCGAGCAGCTTGATCAGCTGGCTGGTCGGACCGCTCGGCTCGATCAGCCCGCGCTCGTATTTGTCGAAGGCGTTCTCGCCGACCTTCAGCAACGTGCCGGCGTCACGTTGGGAAAGATTGAGCTTGGTGCGCACACGTCGGATCGTCGCCGGCGACGGCGTGCCGTCGACCTGTTCCTTCAGCGTCCGCAGCGCCACGTCAACCACCGCCATGTCCCTGCCGACATGGATGCCGTCGCCCTCGCCGGCCGGATAATAGCCGGGCAGCTCGACCGTGAGGCTTACACCCTTATAGGCCACCACGAACGGGCGCACGCTGCGCGTCAGGATCTCGCCGGTTTCCGGCGCCGGCATGGTGTCGGGAAGCACCGTCTCTTTCATCGCCATGGTCATTTCTCCTTGAACGACATGACCGTGAACTCGGTGATGACGTCTGCCTGGAACTTCACATAGACGTCAATCCCCGCGCCGGCACGTGATAGACGTCGTGCCACACGCGATGATCGGCGAACGTCGTCATCGTCGAAATATGCCACCATAAAGGGGTCAGTTCAAGGGCGCGTCCGACAAGGGTCGGATCCCGCTCTATACCGCCGGCTGCGCCGTTTCCACGCAGCCCCGTCCCGGGTCTGCGCCTGCGGTAACGATTGGTCGCGCGGCAGCGGCCAAGCCGCGGATCGCCGGGAAAGGATGGGCGCGGTGCAACCCGGTACAACGCCAGGCATTGACTGTCATTGCCGACAAGATCGCCCGCATCCTGTCCGGCGACCCGAACTACCACGACAACTGGCACGACATCCAGGGCTACGCGAGGCTCGTCGAAGACAGGATTCCAGGAGCCGGCAATGGGGCCTGAAGCATTCATCGAGAAGAAGGCAGTCGAACGGGCCAAGGCCAAAGGCGGGCACACGTTCAAGCTCACGTCACCGAACAATGCCGGCATCCCAGATCGGGCTTTCTGCCACGTCAATTGCGGCCCTTTCCTGATCGAGTTCAAGGCCAAGGGCAAGAGGCTCTCCGAGCTGCAGGCTTTGGTATGCAAGGACCTTGCCCGTTACGGGTGGCGGGTGTACGCGAACGTCGATTCCGTCAAGATGGCCTGGGACATCATCGACGATGAGTTCTCAGGGGCGCGCACGCGGCGCCATGAGCCGATGGACGGATGCGAGTGATGCGACAGAAGTCCGAACTACGGCCGTACCAACGCGGTGCCATTGAGTTCATCAAGCGCGTGAAGCGGTGCGCGCTGTTCGTCTCACCGGGACTCGGCAAGACGGGCAGCGCCCTCACGGCCATCACCGAGATGATCGAGAACCTGGATTGCGGGATGACGCTCGTTGTCGCCCCTCCCCGCGTTGCGAAAAAGACATGGCCCGATGAGTTGAAAGAGTGGGCTCATCTGAAGGATGTCACCTACGTCGTCATCGACGGAAGCCAGAAGAAGCGTGCAGAACTCCTTCGCCGCCCTGCGTGCTTCCACATGGTCAGTATCGAGAACCTGCCGTGGCTCCTGACCGCGCTTGGCGGGAAGGCCCCGGTACTTGAGAAAGTGGACAAGGAGACCGGCGAGGTCATCCAGGAAGGCGATCCCGGATGGAAGTCTCCAAAGAGGTCGCCGTACAGCGCCATCATCATCGACGAGTCCTCCAAGGTGAAGGCCAGTAGCACGAACCGCTGGAAGGCCCTCAACAAGCTGGCCTTCATTCCTGGCGTCGAGTATTTCATCGAGTTGACCGGCACCCCGGCCCCGAACAACATGCACGACCTGTGGGCACAGATATACCTGCTGGACAGAGGTGAACGCCTAGGAAGTTCGATCACGGCCTTCCGCAGCAGGTGGTTCGAGTCGTCCTATGACGGCCACGGCTATGAGGTGAAGGGGGATTACGTCGTCAAGGCGATCCAGGATCGGATCTCGGACATCGTGTTCACGCTGCGCGAGGAGGACTACGCCAATCTCCCGCCCCGCATGTACAACAACATCGTCATCCCGATGGGGGACAAGCTCAAGGAGCAATACCGTAGCCTGGAGCGCAAGTACGTGATCGAGTCGATCACGGAGGACAAGACGATCAAGGCGATGGCCGGGGCGTCGGTGATGAATAAGCTCCAGCAGTTGTGTATTGCCGAAGGCACTGAAGTTTTGTGCAAAAGAGGGTGGGTTGCGATAGAACACGTCATTCCAGGAGACCGGGTATGGGATGGAAATGCATTTGTCCCGACATCGGGCGTGATCGACAATGGGATTCGAGAGGTGATCGAGTGCTTTGGCGTAGCGATGACGCCAGACCACCTTGTTCTGACCGCAAAAGGATGGAGAGAGGCGGAAGAGGCTGTTTTAGAGGGCGCTGAGCGGGCGCATGTCGGCCTCCCGGATGGTTGCAATGGCGACACGGAAGCGGCCCCCGGCAGAGCCGGACGGAGTCGGGTCTACGACCTCCTCGACTGCGGACCACAAAACCGCTTCGTCGTCAGAGGGTCGAAAGGGCCTCTGATCGTCCACAACTGCAATGGGACCGTGTACGACGAGGAGAAAGGGGAGCACGAGTTCCACAGCCTCAAGATCGACGCTCTGCGAGACCTCGTGGAAGAGACCGGAGGCCAGCCGCTGCTTGTCACCTACACCTTCAAGTCAGACCTGCGCAGGTTGTTGAAGGCTTTCCCTCAGGCCAAGAAATTCGATGACAGGCCGGAAACGCAGGACGCCTGGAATAGGGGCGAGATCCCGATCCTTCTTGTCCACCCACAAGCTGTCGCGCACGGGTTGAACCTCCAGTTCGGCGGCAATACCGTCGTATGGTATGGTCTTACGTGGTCGCTGGAGCTGTACATTCAGCTCAACAAGCGGCTGCATCGGAGCGGTCAGGCCAAGCCGGTGATGATCCACCACCTGATCGTCGAAGGCACTGTCGACGAGAAGATACTGGCTTCGCTGGACGGGAAGAACAAGACACAGGACGCGCTGCTGGACGCGCTGAAGCAACTCATCGAGAAGTACACCAATGGCTAAGGGCAAGATCACTCTCACCGACTCGACGTTGATGAACTTCGGTGCCACTGCCACACAGCTGGCCCAGATCTTCGACGTGACCCAGAAGAAAGTCACCCAGCGGCTCGCCGGCCGGGCGCAGACGATGACCGTGGAAGGGGACCCCACGCCCCGCTGGCGCATCCGTGACGCCGCCCCATACCTTGTGGCCCCCAAGATCGACGTTGAAGAGTTCCTGCGCACCCTGAGCCCGGCCAAGCTGCCGCCCAAGCTGCAGGACGCCTTCTGGTCGGCCCAGGATCGGCGCATGACCGTGGAAGAGCGCATGGGCGAGCTGTGGAGCACCCAGCGCGTCATGGAGGTGTACGCGGAGGCGTTCAAGCCGATGCGCATGGCGATCTTGATGTTCAAGGACACGGTCGGGCAGCAGGTCGAGCTGACCGCCCGTCAGAGGACCATCATCCTGGAGGAGTCGGACAAGCTCATGGCGATGCTGCGGGACGGCCTCATGGAGAAGTTCAAGGATTACGTCCCGCCAGATGACGAGCACGGCAGGCCGCTGGACGAGATCGCCAACGCCGCAGAACAGAGTGTCGAGACGAAACCGGAAGAGGAGTACGACGATGGCTTCGGCGCCGACTGATCTGGGCCAGATCACCCGCAATGCGGCGCTGATCTTCAACCCGCCGGAGCGCATGACGGTCACCGAGGCGGCGATGAAGTATGTCGTCCTGGACAACTCGCCGAAGTACAAAGGCCCGTGGAAGCCGGACGAGACGCCGTACATGATCGACCCGCAGAACGCGGTGGCATCCGACACGTATACGGCCGTCGTGTTCTGCGGAAGCTCACAGAGCGGGAAGACGCAAAGCCTGCTGTTGAACAGCCTTGCCTACGTCATCAAGTGCAACCCGATGGACGTTCTGCTATTCGGCCCGTCGCAGCCAGCGGCGCGAGACTTCAGCAAGCGGCGCATCGACCGCATGCACCGACACTCCAGGGAGATCGGCCAGGAGGTGATGCCAGGCCGCGACAAGGACAACACTCACGACAAGACATACCGCAATGGGATGATGGTCTCGATCTCCTGGCCCTCGCTCAACGAGATGTCGTCCAAGCCCGTGCCAATGGTGATGCTGACTGAGTATGACCGCATGCCGGACGACATCGACGGGGAGGGATCGGCCTTCATGCTGTCGCGCAAGCGCACCACGTCATTCAAGAGCCTGGGCATGACCATTGCCGAGTCCTCCCCGGCCCGGCCGATCGAGAACACCCAGTGGAAGCCGACTACGCCGCATGAGGCGCCGCCCTGCACCGGCATCCTGGGCCTGTACAACGAAGGGACCAGGCACCGCTGGTACTGGCCGTGTCCGCACTGCGGAGAGTTCTTCGAGGGGTCGTTCTCGAACCTGACATACCTGACAACCAAGAAGGTCGATGGTGACGAGGAGCAGGTTGACCTGACTGACGAAGAGATCGAGCAGTCGGTGTTCATGGCCTGCCCGCACAACGGCTGCATGATCGAGCCGATCCACAAGTACGACATGAACCTCAAGGGCGTATGGCTGGCAGAGGGGGAGACGATCGACCGCGCAGGCAAGAAGTCCGGGACCCCACGCAAGTCAAGGACGGCGAGCTACTGGCTGAAAGGCCCGGCCGCAACGTACACAACCTGGCCGGAGCTGGTCATCTCCCTGGTCAAGGCCGAGCGCAAGTACGCCACGACTGGATCGGAGGAAGATCTCAAGACAACGTACAACACCGACCAGGCCGAGCCGTACATGCCCAAGGCCAACGAGGTCAACCGCTTGCCGGAAGACATCATGAGCACGGCAGTGCCGGTGACGGCCAAGGCCGTACCGCATGACGTGCGCGCGCTGATCGCGTGCGTGGACGTACAGAAGCACCGCTGGGAAGTGCAGGTGATGGGGGTACGGCCGGCGCAGAGTGGGGTCGGCTTCGACACAGTCGTGATCGACCGCTGGCCGCTGTTGCGGTCCAAGAGATTCGACGAGCGGGTCGACGGCTACCACTGGGTCAACCCGCACGATAACCCGGAGGACTGGGACCTGCTTGAAGAGCAGGTGATCGAGAAGACCTATCCGCTGTACGACGGGACCGGCCAGATGCGCATCGCGCTGACGCTGTGCGACTCAGGTGGCAAGGAGGGCGTCACGACCAACGCCTACGCCTTCTACCGCAGGCTGAAGAAAGCCGGCAAGGCGAGCCGGTTCCTACTGGTCAAGGGTGAGCATCGCCCCGGAGCGCCGCGGGCATTCCTGGATTACCCTGACACCAAGCGCAACGACCGGACAGCGCGCGCTTCCGGCGAGATCCCGGTCCTGTTCCTCAATACCAACGTACTGAAGGACGCTGTGAACAGCCGCATCGGCCGGGCCATCGGCGCCGCCGTGCCAGGCAACGTGAGCGGGATCGGCGGCATCGTCTTCCCCGACTGGCTGGACGCGAACTTCTTCGAGGAGCTGACCGCCGAGACCAGGAACCTCAAGGGACAATGGGAAAACAAGCAGAAGCGCCGGAACGAAACTTTCGACCTGTGCGCGTATTTCGAGGGGGCTTGCGTCTACCGCAACGTCGAGGATGTCAATTGGGCGTCCCCGCCCGCCTGGCTGCGCCCTTGGGCCGAGAACCCCCTCGTCGCCCTGGAAGCCCTACCGCAGTCCGAGGCAGTTGACAAGCCCCCCAGCAAGATGCAGGCTATCGCAGACCTTGCCGGCGAGCTTGCATGACCGTGACGACACTGACCCCTGAAGAGACCGCCGTTTACCAAGCGCAGCTCGCGGAAGCGATGTCTGCATGGCACTCTCTTCAGATCGGTGGCGCGGTGCGGGAGTTCACTGACCAAAACGGGGAGAAGGTGGCCTACTCGCAGGCCAACCCGACGCGCCTGTTGTCCTACATCAACTGGCTCCGTGGCATGCTCGGCATGTGCCCGCTCTCCGGCTTCGTCGGGCGACCGATCGGGGTGTACTTGTGACCGAGGCCGCCATCTACGGGGACATTCTTGAGAGAAACCGAGGGTTTACGGTCAGTGGCGGCCCGCCGCAGAAAAGCGCGGGCCTGGGCGGCGGTGCCTTCGAGGGCGCGGACAAGATCGGCCGTGAGATGGCGTCTTGGTCCCCCATCATCTCATCGGCGGATGGCGTGCTGGCCCGAGGGGACAAGATCCTGCTGGATGGCCGCGCCCGCGATATGGTACGCAACCACGGGCCGATGCTGGGCGCGATGCGCTTCCACGAGAACAGCATCGTCGGCCACCAGTACAGGCTCAACTCGACGCCCTCCTGGCGCTATCTGGGCCTGAGCGAGGCATGGGCCGAAGATTTCCAGTTGGAGGTGGAGGAGAAGTTCAACCTCTACGCCGAGAGTGACGACTTCTGGGTAGACGTTGACCGGACCAAGACCCTCACGGACATCGTGCGGCTTTCGGTCTGCACGTTCTTCACCGGCGGCGAGTCCGTGGCGACGATCAACTGGATGCCTGGCGCCGGCCGCCCCTTCGCCACCGCGGTGCAGATGATCGACGCGGATCGTGTCAGCAACCCGAACGACGAGGCCGACTCCCTGTTCCTGCGGCGTGGCGTGCGCCTGGACAGGAACGGCGCCCGCCAGGGGCTGTACATTCGCAGGGCGCACCCCAAGGACTTCACTGCGGCCGAGCGCATCTACCAGTGGACCTACTGGCCCATGTGGCAGAAGTGGGGCCGTCTTCGCACCATGCACATCCTGGACCAGCTCCGCCCGGACCAATACCGCGGCGTCTCCGAGATGGTGTCGGTGATGAAGGAGACCCGCATGGGCAAGAGGTTCCACGAGGTCGCCCTTGCCAATGCCATCGTGCAGGGCAGTTTCGCCGCCTCGATCGAATCGGAATTGCCCCCTGAGATGGTCGGCCAGATGCTCGGCGCCGGCACGGGTGAGGACGTGGGCCAGACGGGCGCGAGCCTGAGCTTCCTGCAGGCAGTGGCCGAGTACAGTCGCGGAGCGCGCAACCTGCAGATCGACGGCACCAAGATCCCGATCCTGTTCCCCGGCACCAAGCTCAAGTTGACCCCGGCCTCGTCCAGCGCGAGCGGCATGGGGGAGAACCTGGAGCAGTCGTTCAACCGGCACGTCTCGACGGCGCTGGGCATCTCCTATGAGGAATATACCAACGACTTCTCGCAGTCAAACTACAGCTCGGCCAAGGCCGCGTCGAACAACACCCTGGCCTTCATGAAGGCCCGCAAGCGCAAGGTCGCAGACCGCACCGCGAACTCGGTCTACTGCCCTTGGCTGGAGGAAGCCATCACGGAGGGAAAGCTGGAGTCAACCCGCCAAATGACCCGCCGAGACCCGGAGTGGTTCTACCGCGACATGAACCGCACGGCCTTGTGCAAGGCGACGTGGATCGGCGCCAGCCGGGGCCAGGTGGACGAGGTCAAGGAGACCAATGCCGCAGTCCTTCGCATCGAGAACGGCCTGTCCACGGTGGAAGAGGAGAGCGCACGCCTTGGCAAGGACTGGCGCGACGTGGCATCCCAGCGCGCGCGGGAGATGAGGGTCTTCGCAGCCTACGGTCTGGCCGAGCCGTCAAGCGGTAAAATGGGGGCGCCGGCCGCCTCCTTCATCAACGAAGAAGAGGCCCAGAATGCCCCTGCCCCATAACTTTCCCGCCTCGACGGCGATCGGCATCTCCTATCAGGAGTACGCCAACGACCTCTCGCAGACCAACTACAACCCGGCCAAGGCCGCGTCGAGCAACGCCATGCCTCATAACCTTCATGCTGTACATCGGTTCGGCCGCACCCCCTCCCTGGTGGCGCCCCACTACGCCACCGAGTTGATGGCGTTCGCCGGCTCTCCTACGCGCAACGCCGAGGCAACAGCCGAGACTGAGCGCAATTGCGCCGCAGGGTTGTTTGAGGCCAACTTCGGGACCAATGGCAAGAGCTTCATTTTCGCCGGAGGCATCGCGGTCATCCCGGTCTACGGCGCGCTCGTGCATCGGGACAACTGGTGTACCCCATGGGCCACGGGCTACGACTACATCAGCTCGCGCGTCGGGGCGGCTGTAGCGGACGATGAGGTACAGGGCATCATCCTGGACATCAACAGCTACGGCGGCAACGTGTCAGGCAACTTCGAGTTGTGCGAGATGATCTACGAAGCGCGGGCACGCAAGCCGATCGACGCCATCGTGGACTCGCGCGCGCTGTCTGGCGGCTACTCCGTGGCCTCGGCCTGCCGCAAGGTCTACGCGACAAGCAGCGGCGAGCTGGGGAGCATCGGCGTGGTGATGATGCACATGAGCTACGAAGAGATGTTGAAGGAGGCCGGCATCAAGGCCACCTACATCTTCTCCGGCAAGCACAAGGTCGACGGCAACCCCTATCAGGACTTGCCGGATGACGTGAGAGCGGCGTTCCAGGCTTCGGTCGAGCGCAGCTACGAAGAGTTCGTTGCTCTGGTTGCCCGCAACCGGGGCATCGACGCCAGTGTGGTCCGAGGCACTGAGGCTCGGGTTATCGAGGCTCAGGAGGCCAAGGACCTTGGCTTGATTGACGAGGTGATGCCGCCGCGCGCAGCATACGCCGCGTTCCTTACGGATCTGCGAAGCAGCTCCACCCAAAACCGAGAGGCAAACAAAATGGCAAACGAAACGGTACAGCAGAACGCCGAAGCGGTTTCTGGCGACGAGATTGCTCGCCAGACCGCCGAGGCAAAGCGTCAAGGCGCGGAGGAGGGCCACAAGGCCGCCACCGCACGCATCGGAGCAATCCTCAACTGCGAGGAGGCCAACGGCAAGAGCAAGCTGGCCCATCACCTCGCCTTCAACAGCAACATGAGCGCCGAAGACGCCAAGGCCACCCTGGCCGCGGCCGCCCCGGATGCCAAGGCCCCGCAGAGCGATGCTCCGGCTGGCCGTGGCCCCCTGAGCGAGGCGTTGAAGGACCAGGCCGGGAAGACGGCCGGCGTCGACGGTACCCCCGAAGGCGACGACGAAGACAAGACCCCGCAGAAGGGTGCGATGGCTCGCCGCCTCGCCGCCTCTCTGCAGGCCGCAACGGGCCGCAAGGTCACCACCGACTAAATCAGGAGAATGACAATGGCTTATCCCAACCTTGCGTCCGGCCCGGCTACCGAAGGCACCGGCCAGCCGCCGCAGTTCTACGCCGGAGACACCCCGTCCCCGGTCACCAGCGACCTACCGATCACCGTCGCTGGCGCCGCGCTCCCGCAGTACACCCCGCTGCAGCGCAACGCCACCACTGGCGCCCTGGAGGCGTGGGCGGCCGGCGGCGTCGTGTACGCGATCAGCATGTACCCGATCCCGGTCGGGACTTCGCGCGCTGCTTTCCTGCTGGAAGGCATGGTCAATCAGGACGCGATCGCCTGGCCGACTGGCACCACCGAGGCACAGATCCTGGCCGCAATGACCGGCGACATCAAGTACCGCAAGCTGCTGTATAGCGACAAGCGGACCGGCACCGAACCCACCACCGCAGGTCCCGGCTCCATCGCCGGTCCGGCCGTTTAAGGAGCGACGACAATGGCATTTGAAATCACTGATACCTACGAGCTGGTCGAGACCCTCGACCGCCTGGAGCCGATCTCGACCTACTGGCTGGACCTGTGCTTCCCGCGCATTTTCACCTCGCAGTCCGAGCACATCATCTTCGACCAGGTGGACAAGGCCAAGCGTCTGGCCCCCTTCGTTGCCCCGAATGTCCAGGGGCAGCCGATGCTGGCCCGGCGCCAGAACATCAAGATGTTCTCGCCGGCCTACATCAAGCCGAAGGACAAGCTGGACCCGGCCCGCAACCTGATCCGTCGCGCTGGCGAGCGGATTGGCGGTTCCCTGACTGTCCAGCAGCGGCATGACGCGATTGTGGCCGAGACCCTGAGCGACCACCGCGACATGATCTGGCGTCGCTGGGAGTGGATGGCCTGCGAGGCGGTTGTGAAGGGCCAGGTGACTGTGGCCGGCGAGAACTATCCGTCTGTCACCGTTGGCTTCGGCCGCAAGGCGACTCACACCAAGACGCTGGTCGGCACTGCCGGCTGGAACCAGCCGACTACCGCTACCCCGATCACCGACATCCAGGCATGGGTCCGCGAGATTTTCCTGGACTCTGGCCGCGTGGTTGACCGCATCACCATGACCCCCTCGGCCCTGTCGGCCTTCATGGCGACCGACCAGGTCAAGGCGCTGCTGGATACCCGTCGTGGCTCCCAGCTGTCGATCGAGACGGCCCGCGTTACCGCCGAGTCGTCCTACCCAGTGTTTGCGCTGCCGGACGGCGGCCCGACCGTGTGGTCGTACTTCGAGACCTACGAGGACAACATGGGTGTCCAGGTCCCGTTCGTGGCCGACGGCACCGTGGTGCTGACCGGCTCTGTCGAGGGCGTGCGGTGCTTCGGCGCGATCATGGACGATGAAGCCGGCTGGGCTCCTCTGCCGATCTTCCCGAAGATGTGGAAGGAGAATGATCCGAGCGGTGTCATCTTGATGACCCAGTCTGCCCCGCTCATGATCCCCCTGCGCCCGGATGCGACGATGTCCGTCGATGTCCTGAGCTGATCCGAGGAGAACTGAAGATGGCAAAGAACAAAGACTCCGGCTACACCGCGGTGCATGCGCTGGTCTATCTCGACGAGCTGGAGGGAACGTCCGTCGTTTCCCCCGGTGAGTCGGTCCCGGCCGGCGTGCTCGGCCAGGAGGCCACGGACCGCCTGCTGAAGAAGGGCGCGATCAAGAAGACCAAGGACGTGCAGGCTGAGGCCGCCAGCGAGCCTGCTGCGCCCGAGGTCAAGGCAGTCAAGGACCCGGTAGCGGCAGCCGCCTCTGAAGCGGCTGCGTCGGCTCCGGGGCCGTCTACCGCCCGTTCCTCGCGCTGACGGTAGGCCGCCGGCATGGGACTCGACGAGATCAGGGACAAGGCGCGAGCCTCGATCCACGGTTTCTTCGCCTTGCCGGCGGTCGTCCGTTCGCCCGATGGGCTTGTCGAAGTTGCGGTGCAAGTTCGCTTGCACCGCAACTCCCGCAAGCCGTTCGGCGATCTGGGGAGCGACGGGTTCGCCCTCATGATCGAGCAGCACAACGAAGCGATCTTCGACACATCCGAGTGGATTCCGGTCCGCAACTACACCATCGACTTCGGCCGGGATCGCGTTTTCCGCATCGACTCCCCGCAGTCTGCCCGTGGCGAGCGGTACGTCAAGGCGTGGCTGGTAGAAGAGGAGGGCACACCGTGATCGAGTCACAATTCCTCGGCCTGGACAATTTCTCCGAGTACCTGCGCCAGTACGGGCCGAAGGTCACGGAAGCGGCGCAGTACGCGGTCAACGACGCAGCGGACTTTGCGCGGCGGCTCGGCGTTGTTGAGATCCGCAAGCAGGTCAACCTCAAGGCCCGATACCTCACGGGCGGCGGGAACCAGAAGGCCCGCTTGGCCGTGACCCGCCGCGCCCGCAGCGGCGATCTTGAGGCCATCGTGACCGGCCGTGACCGGCCAACATCCTTGGCGCGGTACTCCCCTTCGGCCAAGACTATCGGCCGTCGACGTACCCCGATCCGGGTGAAGGTCTCCGCGAGCGGCGCTGGCGGAACGTTCAAGAACGCATTCTTCATGCGTCTGCGCCGTGGCTCGGCCGCAGTCACCGAAGAGAACTCGAACCTCGGCCTTGCGGTCCGGCTCAAGCCTGGCGAGCGTGTGCGCAACAAGCGCGAGATGGTGCCGTTCGGCGGCGGCCTGTACCTTCTCTACGGCCCCTCAGTCGGCCAGGTCTATCGGTCGGTCTCGGTTGATACGCTGGACCGTGTCAACGATCAGCTGCAAGACCGTTTCGCCCATCAAATCAATAGGTTGGTCCGTGGCTGACTCCAAGCGCCTCATGATCCTGAAGGCACTGACCGCCTATCTCGACAGCGAGATGACGGAGGCCAACGGCTACACCTTCACACTCAAGAGGGCGCACCGTGGCCGGATGTTCTTCACCACCGACGACAAGGCCCCGATGATCTCAGTGCTTGAGGACATCGACCCTGACCGGCTCCCACAGGTGGCCGGGGCGACCGACAGAATCCACGCCGGCATGCAGAAGAGCGAGTGGTCACTGTTGCTTCAGGGCTGGGCGCCAGATGACGCAGAGAACCCCACTGACCCTGCCTACGAACTCATGGCAGACCTCACCAAGGCGCTCGCCAAGATACTCAAAGGCCCTGACCAATACGGCCAGGGAGAAGACCCCAACTTCATGTTGGGCGGCTTGATAACCGGCATGACGATGGAGCCGGGCATAGCACGACCGCCACAAGAAGGACTGTCGAGCAAGGCATTCTTCTGGAAGCGTGTCAGAATGACGATCGTCGAAGACCTCACCGACCCGTACCGGATCTAATAGGAGATTCCAATGTTCCCCGACAAGAACAACACCCTCGGAAGCGGCAAGCTGTATTTCGCTCCGTTCATCACAGGCACCAAGGCCAAGGCCGGGCCGCAGGAGTATTTTGGCAACACCCCGAGCCTGAGCATGTCCACCAGCATCGAGACGCTGGATCACATGGACGCCGACAATGGCATTCGTACCAAGGACGCCTCTGTCATCACGTCCGTCGACCGCACTGGGTCCTTCGCGACTGACCACGTGAGCCCGAAGAACCTTGCCAAGTGGTTCGGCGGTACGGCGTCCAAGGTCACCCAGGTGGCCGCAACCGCGCAGACCGAAACCCTCACCCTCAAGCATGGCGGTCGTTATCAGCTGGGCGAGAGCGTGCAGAACCCCTCCGGCCTGCGCGGCCTGACGCTGACCAGCATCGCCACCACGGCGGCCACTCCGGTCCCGCTCGTACTCAACACCGACTTCACCTTCGACGGCGAGACAGGCGGCGTGACCGTACTGCCTGGCTCCACCGTGGTGCCGGATGACGACATCGGTATCGAGGTGCTTGTCACCTATGGCGTGTCCGAGACCACCTACAACCGCGTCGTCTCCGGCAATCAGACGATCGAGGGAGAGCTGTTTTTCCGGGCGGACAATGGCGCTGGCCTCAACCAGGACTACCTGTGGCCGAACGTCAAGATCAGCCCGGATGGCGACATGGAGCTGAAGGGCGAAGATTGGCAGACCCTTCCCTTCAGCATCGAAGTCCTCAAGCGCGACGATGCCACCGAGGCTGTGTACGTCAACGGCCGTCCCGGCTCTGGCATCTGAGAAATAGGAGCAACTCGTGGCAATCAACAAGAGCATTCTCAAGGCGACCGCCACGATCGAATGGAACGGAGAGGTCGCGGGCGATGTCCGCGCCCTCTCCCCCGTCGAGCTTCTGGCCGTACTGGCGTCCCTCGGCGACGACATCGCCGGGGTGTTCGCAGCGATGGACGAGTTCGACAAGATCGACTTCGCGAATCCGGACAAGGGGGCGATCGCTGACCGGATCATGCTCGCCGCTCCGACGATCATGGCGCTGTTCAAGGAGCACTTCCCGAACCTGCTTGCAAGGATCATCGCCGCCGCTGCGGACGAGCCAGAAGAGTGGGAGTACGTGCGCGACAACTACGACGCCGCCTTGCAGTTCTACTTTCTGGCCGAGATCTGCCGGGTCACTTTCCACAACCCTGACGGCTTCCGGCGCTTCGTGGGAAACGTCCTGGCGCTGTCCTCAACCGTGAGGGAGTTGAGCGTCAGCGCGACCGCCAAAAACAAGAAGCCTCCCTCCCACAAGACCGAGCGTCCGTCTTCGGTCGATGGCTAGACACCGTCTTTGAGACCGTCGAGCTGCTGGTATCGGAAGGGCAGCCAGACGCGATCGAGTATCCGCTTTGGTACTTGTGGTTCCAAGG
>LNAP01010413.1_pt1 | contig 15564 bp, 16 predicted proteins | sample 602601 | NCBI WGS metagenome assembly LNAP01 (sample SAMN02440304, study PRJNA202911) | soil metagenome | biome: Subtropical and temperate rainforests or woodlands; isolation source: soil samples (1 kg each in a 20% v/v slurry with milli Q water) were... ...
GATGGCGCCGTCGCGCACCATTTTCAACGCCGCTTCGACGGCCGGCACAATCATGCGCTCGGAAAAGCAAATGGAAAATATCCGCCCTGTTTCGTTAACAGCCTGTTCCACCTCTACCAACTGAGCATAGTCGGTAATGCCCGGCTTATCGGTTAGCACGTCCTTGCCATGACGCATGGCTTCTACCGCAATGGCAGCCCGCTCCGACGGAATGGCCGCCGTCACGATCAAATCAATGCTGTCATCTTCCAGCAAAGCGACCCGGTCATCGAATTCCGGCAGCGCCGGAAACCGCTCACGTACGCCTTCAAGTACTTTGGGGTCGGAGGTCTGCCTCCAGTAGCCCGCGCACACAGCACCTGCACGGAGCAACTCTTCGATCAGGTGATAGACGTGGCGATGATCCAGTCCAATAACAGCAAATTTAATCATTTGATTTCTCGGTTCAACATAGAGGCGTCACGAGTTCGTGCCGGACGCTCGTCGGCCGGCGTGTAGTCATGCAATACAAACGCGCCACCCTGCAACTGGGAGCTCAAAGGGTTGTGGTGTGGCGCAATAGGCTCGGCACTGGCCGCCCATGCTTCGGCGTTCTGGGCTGGAACATAACCAATGGCGTTTCCCTGGGATAAATCATAAAAAGCACGCGAATTATTCGAAATGCCCCACACTTGCGCGTACCCGACCGTCGGTGCCTCGATCGACCTCTGCACCAACTGAATCAGGTCGTCTTTCGCCAGCCAGGTACTCAGATGGCGCCGGTTCTCCGGCGGAACTTCGGATGCGCTGCCAATTCGCAGGCAGACCGATTCAATGCCATGCTTGTCCCAATACATGCGGGCCAACCCTTCGCCCCACATTTTGGAGAGGCCGTAGAATCCATCGGGCCGGTAGGCCGCATCCAGCCGCAAGCTGGCGTCAACAGAATGCATACCAAATGCGTGATTGGAACTGGCAAAGACAATACGCCGAACCCCCTGCCGTCTTGCGCCTTCATAGACCTCGTGCAGAGCAACCAGGTTGTTCTGAATAATTTCCGGCAAAGGCCTTTCGACGCTCGTGCCCGCCATATGCACCAGAACGTCGATACCATGAAGCAACTGGTCGACCACGGCCGGGTCCCGCAGGTCGCCGTGCATGACGTCTTCGCCATCAAAGCGAGGTTGCAAAGGGCTACGGCCGCCGGCTGAGCGCAATGCATAACCAAGCTCTGGCAGCGCCACGCGAAGAACTCGACCTATATTTCCAGATGCACCGCTAAGTGCTACGTTGTAATTTTGTTTCATGGCTCTGGCAAAAAATGACTTCACTAGGACGTATCTGCAGCATGCAGAGGTATGCTTTGATTCTCTGGAAAATGCGATACTTCGGGCTAGTTGGTTTATGTGTCGTCGTTTTTATAGTTAAAGCGACAGTAAAAGAGTCTTCTGGCTATTCGACCGAAACCCATTTTGCATTCGCCCCTGCTTTTTATCCAATGCTAAATATGCAAGGGGTCTTGCTAACTCAGTAAGGAAGGATGGGTCCAATGGATCTGAGACAGTTATCGTCGTTCATCGCCGTTGCAGAAGAAGGGCAATTAAGTAAAGCGGCCGTGCGGCTATGCCTTTCTCAACCGCCGCTTAGCCGGCACATCCAGGCGCTGGAAGAAGAGCTCGGGGTAAGGCTGTTTGACCGCACCGCCACCGGCATGGAGCTCACTCAAGCCGGGATGACCTTGCTTGGCGATGCACGCAATATCGAAAGCCTGATCCACCAAGCTTCAAAAAGGGTACGACGGGCAGGCATGGGGCAGTCAGGACAACTGAGTGTCGGGGTTTACGGTTCATCCATCTACGGCGCCGTCCCGCAGATTCTTCAGCAATTCAGGCTGTCCTACCCCGAGGTCGAACTGGTATTGCACTATGCGCAGACACCCGCGCAGATTCTGGCGCTAAGGCACGGAAGGGTTCAAATCGTCTTTGAACGCATGGTGCCCAAAGAGTCCGACATCCGTGTGCAAATGGTATGCCGCGAAAGGCTGCTGGTGGCGTTAAATGCGTCCCACCCGCTTGCGCAGCGCGAATGGGTCGACCTTGCCGAACTGAAAGATGAGGTGTTTATCCCGGGCACTGAATTCACGGCGAGCTCGAAAGTGGTCGAACTGTGCCGGGAAGCGGGCTTCATTCCACGGCTGGCCCCGCCATCGAGCAACGTCGTCACCGCTACGCTGCTTGCCGGGATCGGTGCAGGCGTCTCGCTTGTCCCCGAGTCGATGATTAATGTCAGTTTCCCCGGTATCGCGTACCGTGAGCTAAGGTTGAGTGGCGACCACACCATGGATCTGCACTGCTTCTATCTCGAAAGAGAGTCTTCGCCTTTGTTGGCCAATATGCTCGAAATCGTCAACACGTTTTCTGCCCAGTACCCACAGCCGGTTATGGCATAGATGAGTCAACCTTTAGACCCGATTCCTGCCAAAAAGAACGAGCCTTTGCATAACAAGCAGGACGCGGCGCGTTGGCGAATTCTGACAGTCCTGTTGACGGCGCTCTTCATGTCGCTCGTTGGCGTAAGCATCGTCAACGTCGCGCTTCCATCGATGCAGAATGCGCTCCACGCCTCACAATCGGATATCCAGTGGGTACTTTCAGGCTACGCGCTGACGTTTGGTGTTGTGCTGGTTAGTGCCGGACGCGCAGGCGACCTCATGGGGCGTGGGGGCCTCTTCCTCATTGGAACTGGCATATTCACGGCCTCTTCGGTCGCCGCTGGCCTGGCCCCGGATGCCACTTGGCTCAACGTCGCGCGCTTCGTGCAAGGGCTGGGCTCGGGGCTGCTAAGCCCGCAGGGCATCGGCATGATCCAGCAGTATTTCCGGGGCGCCGAACGCGGTCGGGCATTTGGCTATCTGGGTACGGTGGTGGGCTTCTCAGTCGCGATCGGACCGGTACTCGGGGGGCTTCTGATCAAGCTGGGCGGACCCGATATAGGTTGGCGGCTGACTTTCCTGGTCAACGTTCCCATCGGACTCATAACGATTGCTCTGGGCTTACTCTGGTTTCCGCGCCCCCTCATTGCCTATGTCAGAAACCCTGAACAACCGCCATCAGGCCGCAACCGCAGCATTCTGCGCTCGCTGGACCCGATCGGCGCGGGTCTGCTCGGCCTGGCGGTGCTCGCCGTCCTTTTTCCGTTCATGGAATCCCGCAGCTCGCCCTTGACCTGGCTGTTGTTGCCTGCAGGCCTTGTGCTGGCCTATCTGTGGGTCAAGTGGGAGCGTCGTTACGCTCGCCTGGGCGGCAGTCCCATGGTCGATCTGACCATTTTCTCCATCTCCAGCTTTACCAACGGCACCCTGATCATGATGCTGTACTTTCTGGGCATGACCAGCGTCTGGGTGCTGGTGGCGCTGTATGTACAGATTGGCACTGGCAAGACGGCATTCGAAGCGGGGCTATTTGGCGTACCCGCGGCGCTGCTATCCGCCTATGCCGCTGCCTGGGCCGGCAAACGAGTCATGCACTATGGCCGCAGGATCGTCATCTGCGGCCTTTTTCTGGCGCTACTGGGCCTGGCCTTGAGCATACTGGTTGCACTGCTGCACGAAAAAGGCGTTGTCAGCATTTGGTGGTTACTGGTGACGCTGTCATTCATTGGCCTGGCACAAGGCTCCGTCATCAGTCCGAACCAGGCGCTGACACTGGCGGATGTGCCGCTGGCCTACGCTGGCAGCTCGGGCGCCATCATGCAGACAGGCCAGCGCATTGGTACCTCGATCGGCATCGCTGTGATCACCGCCGCCACCTTTGCCTCGCTCGATGCCACATCCTCGTGGGCCACCGCCGTCATGGTCGGCTTTAGCGTGATCGCGCTCGTGGTCTTGCTGACATTGGCGGTGGCCGTCAAAGACCTGTATGACCGCGGATAAACCGATAGTGACGCATCAATAGCGCCATTGCGGCACACGGCCGAACCTGTCACTGTCGTGCTATCCGACGTGCGGAAGGACTTCCTCGCCGATCTCCCGTATCACGTCTCGCGCCGGCCTGCCATTGCCGGCCAGGTTGAAGAGGACGTGTCCCACGCCTAGTTCTTGCATGCGACGAAGGTAGTCAATGAGTGCATGCCGGCCGGTGCGCATTCCCAACTCCAATGGCTCCGGCTGGGCCGAAGGCTCCTTGAGCAAATCAAGCTGGACCGAATGAACAAAGGGTTTGGAAAGCCCTTGCGTTTTCTGTTCAAGCGCTTGATGCCACAGGTTGATGCGGCCTTGTTGCCGCGCTTCGATACGGTGATAGGTGGCCCACGCATCGGCATGCTCCGCGATCCACTGCAATGATTGGCGCGCCGACCCAACGACCATCATGGGAATCCGGGCCTGTGGCGTTTCCATCACGTCGTAACCGCCCGTGGCTTCCAACAACGGTATGCGCTCCTGCTCGACAGGCGAGAGGGCCGCACGCAACACGGACCAGCGACGGCGGAAGGCGTCCCTGCGCATCTCGAGATCCTCGCCGAAAGAGGCAAACTCCGCCGGACGGTCGCCCGAACCCAGGCCAAGAATGAAGCGACCGGCGCTCAGCCGATCGAGCGTCAACGAGGCCTTGGCCACATGCAACGGATGCCGCAAGGGCAGTACGATGGCGGCGGCGCCCAGCGCAACCCTGCGCGTCGCGCAAGCCAGGCCGGCCAGCCACAGGAACGGATCATCCAGCGTGCTGGCCGTGTTGTCGCTGCCTTGCGGAATCATCAGCGGCACATCGCGCGTCCAGAGCGCCGCAAAATTAAGCTCGTCGGCCAGCGCGGCCAGCTCGAAGGCCTCGTCCAGAGGGGCCATCCGCCCGGATGCGTGCGCGAACGGGGTCATCAACCCCAGCGTCAGCCGACCGGGTCGAAAAACCTCGTTGTACGCCGCGTTGAACCGAATCACCACCCTGACCCTCCTGATGCGACTAGGCAGAGACTTACTTTGCCAGTCTTGTTTGATGTTGGCCGACTTGCCACGAGGCAAATGCCACAGAAGGCAATCAGGCAGACGATATCATCCTAGTCGAGATTGATATTAAGGAGCCCAAGTCAATAAACCCGATCGATCTCGGGTATCGTTTTCGCGTAAAACGCATTAAATGATATCGAATCTTTATCTCGGCTAAGGGTGCTGTCCATGCAGTAGGAAGTCTGGCTGGACGGCGACCTTGCGAGTGAAGACGTTGACCTATAGTGACCGAAGATATACGGCTTAGCGGTCCGAGAAGAGCTTGTGTCGTTCGTATAGAACAAGGATAGAAAATCTCTGGAGCGGGTGAAGGGGACAGAACTTAGCATCCAACTCTTTGATTAATAAGGTGACACCCCCGCCGTGGAAGCGAGGATGTACCGCATTTTGGACCGGTCTGATGGCTGCTGTCAACGCTCCACAGTCTCCAGCACCAAAATCTTAATTTTTCGCTATTATGGACAAATTAGATTCATATAGTCCATAATAGCGAATATGCCACGCAAACCGCCTATCGTCTTCCCTCAAGAACAGCGTTTCCTGTCCGCGCTGGGAGAGCGGCTGCGCCTTGCCCGCAAGCGACGCAAATTGAGCAACGCCGTCGTCGCGCAACGCGCGGGGATTTCACGGACGACCTTGTACAAGGTCGAGGCCGGAGACGCTGGGGCTACGCTGGGGTCCTATGTCCGGGTCCTGGCCGTGCTGGGTCTTGAGGGCGACCTCAATCAGCTTGGGGCCGACGACAGAGTTGGTCGGAGATTGCAGGACCTGGCGCTTGAACCAACGCCCAAGCGCCGCACGGCCACCCGTGCCAAAGCGATCAAACCCTCGTCAGCCTCAAACAACGAGGAATCGACATGAGCGCGCAGGACAACACCCTGGATGTCTGGTTGAATGATGCCCTCGGCCCTGCACGCCAAGTCGGCACACTCGCCCATGACCGCGGCCAGATCCGCTTCCATTACAAACGCGATTGGCTGAAGGATCCTCGCGCCTTCGCGCTGGACCCTGATCTCTCTCTGGACGAACACCCCTTCTTTCCCAAGCCTGAGCTAGGCAACTTCGGCATCTTCCTGGATTCGTCACCAGACCGATGGGGACAAACACTGATGAAGCGGCGCGAGGCCCTACAGGCAAAGGACGAGCAACGCTCTCCCCGTACGCTGTACGCTGTACGCCTGGGACTTCCTGATCGGCGTGCAAGACCTCACTCGCCAAGGCGCCCTGCGCTTTCGCCTGCCAGGTACGGAAGCGTTTCTTGGCGACGAGAAAATGGCGGCGCCGCCGGTGACGACGCTACGAGAGTTGGAAACCGTGGCCTACCAGCTCAGCAACCGGCGTATCGACGATCTAGATGCGCTACGAAAGTGGCTCGCCGTGCTCGTCGCACCTGGCGCGTCTTTGGGCGGAGCAAGGCCAAAAGCCAACTTTACCGAAACCGACGGTTCACTCTGGATCGGCAAGTTCCCAGCCAGGGATGACGATCGAGACGTCGGAGCTTGGGAGTATGTCGTTCACCAACTCGCGCAAGAAGCGGGGATAGACGTACCGCCTGCGAAGCTCATCAAGCTAAACAACGACTTCCATACCTTCTGCGTCCAACGGTTCGATCGCGCCAACAGTTCGCGACGCTTCTACGCCTCGGCAATGACTCTGCTTCGGAAGACCCAAAGCGAAGGCACGAGCTACCTGGAATTGGCGCAATTCATTCGCGCTCAGGGGGATGCCGAGCATGCGGATGCGGACTTGGAACAGCTATTTCGCCGCGTGGCGTTCAACGTCGCGGTCGGCAACCGCGACGACCACCTTCGAAATCACGGATTCGTGCTTGGCAAGACAGGATGGAGACTTGCGCCCGCGTTTGACGTCAATCCGAATATCGACAAGGCGGAACATGTCTTGAATATTGACGACGTCGACAATCGACCTAGCCTGGAGACTGTCCTCAACACGGCCGCTTTTTATGGGCTGGACGATGTGCAAGCTCGGAAAATCATGAATGAGATAATCATAGTTGTCGATCGTTGGCAGGATGCTGCTCGCCGGATGCGCATTAGCGGTGCGGATATTGATTTGACCGCAGGGGCGTTCTCGGCGAATAAAGCATAGGGGAGAAGACAGTCGAGCGGAGGGCTGCTCACGGTCTATTGTGTTGAAAAACTCCAGATTGACTGTTTCTGAGCCGTGGCAAGGGGTACTCGACCCCTTGCCTAACGCTCGATCGTGGCATACGCGCGATTTTTCTCGTCTTGAACTCAAGCGCCAAGAATTGAGTTTTTCAACACAATAGGCCGTTGGCAGACACTCATTACTGAGTGCAGTGAGCGCCATGCTTTAACTCCAAATCCCAGATTAGACGGGAGATGCGTCATGATGGCTGCTCCAACGACACGCTGGCAGCAACAATGCGGTACCCCAGCCCACCCTATTGATGGACTGAAAATGTACTTATTGGGAGTGGCTGTAGATGGATTTCCCTGAATGTCAGTGGCCCCCCCTGGCTTTCCTTGGCCGTCAGTGGAGTGAGCGGGTGAAGGGAATCGAACCCTCGTCATCAGCTTGGGAAGCTGCTTCTCTACCATTGAGATACACCCGCCTGGGCGTTGAAGCGTGCCATTTCCGGCAATGCCGAAAACTGCAGCGCACGCATTATAACGCGCGAAATGGGGTTCGCGGCAAGTAGCGCCGAACTTTATACCGGCTCGCCAACCAGAAATCCTGCGCAATCGCTACAATTCAGCTTATGACATCGACAACACCCGCCCCCCATTCCGATTTAACGGCCCAAGCCACCGAGGCAACCGCAGACCGCCCGGACTTCGGCCATATCCGCAGCTTCGTGCACCGGCGCAGCCACATTACCCTGGGCCAGCAAGAAGCGCTTGACCGCTTAATGCCCCAATGGTCCGTGCCTTACCAGGCCACGCCGCTTGACGTTGAAAAAACGTTCGGGCGGGCCGCGCCGACCGTGCTGGAAATTGGCTTTGGCATGGGCGAGACCACCGAAAAAATCGCCACCGCACGGCCCGGCGACAATTTCCTGGGAGTGGAAGTATTCAATGCGGGCGTGGGCGCCATGCTCAAACGCATCGACGCATCGGGGTTGCAGAACATTCGCATCATTCAGCACGACGCCGTCGAGGTGGCGCGCGACATGATTTTGCCGGACTCGCTGGCCGGCGTGCACATCTATTTTCCCGACCCCTGGCCCAAAACGCGCCATCACAAGCGCCGTCTGATCCAGCCGCCCTTCATTGCCCTGCTGGCCAGCCGCATTGCGCCGGGCGGTTACATCCATTGCGCCACCGACTGGGAAAACTACGCCCAGCAAATGCTGGCCGTACTCAGCGCCGAACCGCTGCTGGCCAATACCGCCGACGGCTATGCGCCCCGGCCCGATTTTCGCCCTCAGACCAAGTTTGAAACGCGCGGATTGCGCCTGGGCCATGGCGTGTGGGACTTGATTTTCAAGCGCAAAGCATAGCGCGCGCCTGAACGCGTCTGGATCCTGATTTTTCTTTGTAAGGAATAGGCTGTGTACCCTGAAATACAACCCTATCGTCACGGCTTCTTGAACACGGGCGAAGGCCACCAGATTTATTGGGAGCTGTGCGGCAATCCCCAGGGCAAGCCCGCCATTTTCCTGCACGGCGGCCCCGGCAGCGGTTGTTCGACGGTACACCGCCGTCTTTTCAACCCCGAGCGATACAACGTTTTGCTGTTCGATCAGCGCGGCTGCGGGCGCTCGGTGCCGCACGCCAGCATTAAAAACAATACGACCTGGCACCTGGTGGCCGACATCGAGCGCTTGCGCAAAGAAGTCCTGAACGTCGAAAAAGCACAGATTTTCGGGGGCTCCTGGGGCTCCACACTGGCGCTGGCCTATGCCCAAACCCACCCGGAATGCGTCAGCGAACTGATCGTGCGCGGCATCTTTACATTGCGCCAGGCCGAGCTGCGCTGGTTTTATCAGGAAGGCGCTTCCTGGTTATTTCCCGACGCCTGGGAAGGCTACCTGGCGCCCATCCCGCCTGAAGAGCGCCATGACCTGATTGCCGCGTACCGCAAGCGGCTGATCTCGACCGACTACCAAACCCAACTTGAAGCCGCCCATGCCTGGAGCCAATGGGAAGACAACACCATTACCTTGTTGCCCAGTGCCGAGCATCGGCAAAGCCATGCCGCCGACGACGCCGCCGTGGCCTTCGCCCGCATCGAGAACCATTACTTTGTGCACCAGGGTTTCATGGAGGAAGGCCAGTTGCTGCGCGACGCCTACAAGCTGGCCGACATACCGGGTGTTATCGTACAAGGTCGCTACGACGTCTGCACGCCCGCCAAATCGGCATGGGACCTGCACCGCGCCTGGCCACAGGCCGAATTCCACTTGATTGACGATGCCGGCCACGCTTTCGACGAACCGGGCATCCTGGCCCAGTTGCTTGCGGCCACAGACAAGTTCAGTCAATAATTTTTTGGTATTACGTATGAACATCATCTTAAACGGCAAGCCCGAACACTTCAAAGACATCGCCACCATCGCCGACCTGATCAATACTTTAGGCTACCAGGGCAAGCGCATCGCCGTTGAACGCAACGGCGAAATCGTGCCCAAAAGCCAGCACGCGAACGCGCCAGTGGCCGCTGACGATCAAATCGAAATCGTCGTCGCCGTGGGCGGCGGCTAAGCCACTGCTTCCGCACCTGGCCCCGCGCCCGGAACCACGCCGCTTCCCGAATGTACGGTAACAATTCGTTCCCATAATTAAAACCGCCGCCCTTGACCTGATACCCGCGTTTGGACATAGTTGGTCACTTAGACCAACTTCCGGGAGATCTTCACCATGGGTATGTTCAGCTTTTTAAAAGAAGTAGGCGAAAAGATATTCGGCGCCAGCGAAGCCAAAGCGGGCACAGCAGATGAACTGAAGAAGGAACTGGATAAGCACAATTTGTCGGCCGACGGCCTGAACATTTCGGTCGAGGGCGACAAGGTCACCGTTACCGGTCAAGCCAAGTCCACGGAAGAGGCTGAAAAAATTACGTTGGCCCTGGGCAATACGGTCGGCGTTTCCACGGTGGATAACCAGTTGGCCGTAACCCAGGCCGCCCCCGAAGCCAAAATGTACACCGTCAAAAAAGGCGACACCCTATGGAAAATCGCCGAAGAAAACTACGGCAAAGGCCAGGGCGACAAATACCCCACCATTTTCGAAGCCAATAAGCCCATGCTCAGCCACCCCGATAAAATTTATCCGGGCCAGGTATTGCGTATTCCGCCTCTGGCTTAAGCCAGCGCAGCGTTACCGCATGCCGCCAAAGCCGCCCTTGCCCAGCCCTTTCAAGCCGCCCATGGCGCGCATCATCTTTGCCATGCCGCCTTTTTTCATTTGCTTCATCATGCCCTGCATCTGGTCGAACTGCGCCAACATGCGGTTGACCTCTTGCACCGGCACGCCGGAGCCGGCGGCGATACGCCGTTTACGCGATGCCTTGAGCAGTTCGGGCTTGGCGCGCTCGGCGGCCGTCATGGAATTCAAAATGCCTTCGGTGCGGCGCATTTGCTTTTCAGCCTGTCCGCCTTTCAGTTGACCCGCCGCCTGGGCAAACTGGGCCGGCAGCTTTTCAAGCATGGAGCTCATGTCGCCCATATTCTTTACTTGCTGCAATTGATCGCGAAAATCGTTCAGGTCGAAGCGGTTGCCCGACTTGATCTTGGCCGCCAGCTTTTGCGCCTCGGCAATGTCGATATTTTTTTGTGCCTGTTCGACCAGCGACACAATGTCGCCCATGCCCAGCACGCGCTGAGCCATGCGGTCAGGGTAAAAAGGTTCCAGGCCATCCAGCTTTTCAGACAGGCCGACAAACTTAAGCGGCTTACCGGTGACATGGCGCACCGACAAGGCGGCACCGCCACGGGCATCGCCGTCGAGCTTGGTCAGCACCACGCCGGTTAAGGGCAGCGCGTCGGCAAACGCCTTGGCGACGTTCACCGCGTCTTGCCCCTGCATGGCATCGACCACGAACAGGGTTTCAATCGGGTTGAGCAAGTCGTACAGCGCGCGGATTTCGCGCATCATGGCTTCATCTATACCCAGGCGGCCGGCCGTGTCGACGATGAGCACGTCGAAGAAATGCCGCTTGGCATGATCCAGCGCCGCCGCCGCAATGGCCTCGGGCTTTTGCGAGGCGTCGGACGGGAAAAAATCGACCTTGACCTGCGCCGCCACGGTTTTCAACTGCTCGATAGCCGCCGGACGATAGACGTCGGCACTGACCACAAGGACTTTCTTCTTGCCGCTTTTACGCCCGTTCTGGACGTGGCCGCCTTCGCTCAACCATTTGGCCAGCTTGCCAGTCGTGGTGGTTTTACCCGCGCCCTGCAAGCCCGCCATCAAGACCACCGCCGGCGGCTGCGACGCCAGGGACAGTTCGCTGGCATCGGCGCCCAGGTCGCCGCCCATCAGTGCGGTCAGCTCTTTATGCACTACCCCCACCAGGGCCTGTCCCGGGTTAAGGCTGCCGGCCACTTCCTGACCCAGGGCGCGCTCTTTAACCCGCGAGACAAAGTCGCGCACGACGGGCAAGGCCACATCGGCTTCAAGCAATGCCATGCGCACTTCACGCAGCATGTCTTGGGTATTGGCCTCGGTAAGCCGCGCTTCGCCGCGTATGGTTTTAACGACGCGGGAAAGGCGTTGGGTCAGATTGTCGAGCATAACGATGGTTTCGCTTAAACTAGTTGAGATCTTGGGTTAAGGTCTAAAATCACCTTAATGGGGCATTATGCCCTACCCATCTAATAAATTTCAGGGACTATGTCTTCAGGCATTGTATTTCACTCGCTCGCAGCCATTGCGTACGCGATACTGGCCCTTGCACTGTGGCGACCGCTGTTGCAAGGCAACACCCGCACAGCGCAAGCGGGGAAAATCGGCCGCGTCTGCCTGCTGGGCGCCATTGTCTTGCACGGCATCGGTCTGCAGCAATCGATTATGCTGGCACACAGCCTGCACCTGGGCTGGGCGCTGGCGCTGTCGGCGGCGATATGGCTGGGCATGATCGTATTCTGGCTTGAAAGCCTGGTCATACGCATCGACGGCCTGTTGCTTATTTTACTCCCCGCCGCCACGGCCGTCTCGGCGCTGTCGGCGCTGTTCCCGACGGGGCATATCGTCGACCACGGCAACAGCGATCTTTTGCGCGTGCATTTGCTGATTGCCTTGACCGCCTACGGTCTGATCACCGTCGCCGCCTTTCAAGCCATTTTGATGGCCACGCTGGACCGCTCGCTGCACCGCCCGGTCGAACCCGCCGCGCACCGCAGCTTTGTCAGTCAGGCGCTCGACTCCATGCCGCCCTTGCTGGTGCAAGAATACTTATTGTTTCGCCTGATCTGGATCGGCTTTTTCGTGCTGACCCTGGCCATTATGACCGGCGTGATCGTCTCCTTGCAGTTAACCGATCTATTCCTTCCCATGGACCACAAGACCGTGTTCACGCTGCTGTCCTGGCTGACTTTCGGCGGGCTGCTCATCGGCCGCTACACACGGGGCTGGCGCGGCCGCGTCGCCTTGCGCTGGACCCTGGCGGGCTTTGCCTTTTTACTGCTGGCCTACACCGGCAGCCGGTTCGTTCTTGACGTCATTTTGCAACGGGGCTAACGTGGGAAAAGTATTATTCTGGGTCATCGTAGTCATCGTCGGCCTGCTCGTCGCCCGCATCCTGGCCCGGCAGCACGAAAGAAGCAAAATCGAAGAGCGACAGCCTAAACAGGCCGCGCGCAAAGGCGCCCCGCCCATTGCCCACCCCGAATCCATGGTGCGCTGCGCCCATTGCGGCATCCACATGCCCCGATCCGAAGCCGTGCTTATCGCCGGAAAAACGTGGTGCACCAACGAGCACGCCAAGCTGGGGGAACGCCTATGACGGTTCTGACGCTCGACCGCAACGGCTGGCTTAAACCGCACATCGGCGTGCGCCGCGCGCCCTCGCCCAACGTCGACAACCGCCCCCGGGGCGTCGAGCCCACCCTGCTGGTGCTGCACAACATCAGCCTGCCCCCCGGCCAGTTCGGCGGCACCGAAGTCGTCGATTTTTTCCAGAACCAACTGGATTACGATTCCCACCCCTGGCTGGACCGGCTGCGCGGCATGACCGTATCGGCCCATTTTTTCGTGCGCCGCGATGGCGACATCGTGCAGTTTGTCTCCACGCAAAAGCGCGCCTGGCATGCCGGCGTTTCCTCGTTTGACGAGCGCGAGCGCTGCAATGACTTTTCCATTGGCATCGAACTGGAAGGCACCGACAGCCTGCCCTACACCGACGAGCAATACCTGGCGCTGAAAGGCCTGACAGCGGCGCTACGCTGACGGCAGTGCGCGGGCACGAACACATTGCCCCCGGCCGTAAAACCGACCCCGGTCCGGCGTTTCAGTGGCGCAGGTATGCTCGGGAGAATGGCTGGTTTTTGCGGCAGTTGCCGCCGGTGGGTTGACAGGGGAAACCCATGAGCCAGGCGAGTCCCACTAATTAATTTTAGTTTTAGAGAACTCCAGCACAGCAAAAAGGGCGGATCAGGTTATTAACCTGATCCGCCCTTTTTTTAAAGCGTCAACCGTTTAAAACCACATCGTCTTTAACGCGTCAGCGCCTTAGCTTTTCAGCAGCAAGCTGTTCAAGCGTTTTACAAAACCCGCCGGGTCGGCCAACTGCGCGCCTTCAGCCAGCATGGCCTGATCCAGCAACACTTGCGCCCACTCACCGAAATCCTCGTCCGACGCCGCTTGCACACGCGTAATCAACGCGTGCTCGGGGTTGATTTCAAGAATAGGCTTCACGTCGGGAGCCGACTGCCCTGCCGCTTGCAACATACGCAACAAATGAGGGCTAAGCTCGTTCTCGTCCACCACCACGCAAGCCGGCGAATCCACCAGGCGTAACGTGACACGCACTTCCTTCACTTTGCCGTCCAGCGTCGCTTTCAAACGCTCGACCAAAGGCTTGAAGGTTTCGGCCACTTCGGTTTGATGCTTTTTCTCGTCTTCGTCAGCCAACTGTTCCAGATCCAGCCCGCCCTTGGCAATCGACACCAGCGGCTTACCGTCAAAATCGCGCAAGTACGATAGCATCCACTCGTCGACGCGGTCCGAGAACAACAGCACCTCAATGCCCTTCTTGCGGAAAATTTCCAGATGCGGGCTATTGCTGGCGGCGGCGTAGGTGTCGGCGCTGACGTAGTAAATCTTGTCCTGGCCTTCCTTCATGCGACCCACGTAATCGGCAAACGACACCGTTTGCGCCGCATTATCCGACTGCGTCGAGGCAAAGCGCAGCAGCTTGGCAATGCGGTCCTTGTTGGCCGCATCTTCGCCCGCGCCCTCTTTCAGCACCTGGCCAAACTGCGTCCAGAACTCGGCATACTGCTCGGGCTGGTTTTCGGCCAAGTCTTCCAGCAAGGACAAAACACGCTTGGCCGAGCCTTCACGTATCACGCGCACATCGCGACTTTCCTGCAGAATTTCGCGCGACACGTTCAACGGCAAATCGGCCGAATCAATCACCCCGCGCACAAAACGCAGGTAGGACGGCAGCAATTGCTCGGCCTCGTCCATGATGAACACGCGCTTCACATACAGCTTCACGCCACGGCGACCATCGCGATCCCACAAGTCCATGGGCGCGTGCTTCGGAATAAACAGCAACTGCGTGTATTCGCTGCGCCCCTCGACACGGTTATGCGTCCAGACCAGCGGATTGTCGTAATCGTGCGTAATGTGCTTGTAAAATTCCTGGTACTGCTCGTCGGTAATGTCCGATTTGGAACGCGTCCACAAGGCGTTGGCCTGGTTCACGTTTTCCCATTCCGTCGACTTCACCTGTTCCGACTTTTCGCTGTCCCACTCTTCCTTCAGCATCTGGATCGGCAGCGAAATATGGTCGGAGTAACGACGCAGAATGTCGCGCAGCTTCCAGCCGCTCAGGAAATCGTCCTCGCCGTCGCGCAAATGCAAGGTTACCGACGTGCCGCGATCCGCCTTTTCAACCGGCGTCACCGAAAACTCGCCCTGCCCGTCCGATTCCCACAGCACCGCGTCCGTCTCGGCCAAACCGGCCCGGCGGCTAAGCACCGACACCTTGTCCGCCACAATAAACGCCGAATAAAAGCCCACGCCAAACTGCCCAATCAACTGCGCGTCTTTTTGCTTGTCGCCCGTCAATTGGGAAAAGAACTCCTTGGTGCCGGAACGGGCAATCGTGCCCAGATGGGACACGGCTTCGTCGCGCGACAGACCAATACCATTGTCTGAAATCGTGATCGTGCGCTCGGCTGCGTCGAACTCGACCCGAATACGCAGGTCGCTATCGCCCTCGAACAACGCCGGCTGATCAATCGCCTCGAAACGCAGCTTGTCGCACGCGTCGGACGCATTGGACACCAGCTCGCGCAGAAAAATCTCTTTATTGCTGTACAACGAATGAATCATTAAATGCAGCAATTGCTTTACTTCGGCCTGAAAGCCAAGCGTTTCTACTGAAGGAATGGACGTGTCAGTTTGAGTCATTGTTGAACCAGAAAAAATAAA
>LNAP01009441.1_pt2 | contig 15558 bp, 15 predicted proteins | sample 602601 | NCBI WGS metagenome assembly LNAP01 (sample SAMN02440304, study PRJNA202911) | soil metagenome | biome: Subtropical and temperate rainforests or woodlands; isolation source: soil samples (1 kg each in a 20% v/v slurry with milli Q water) were... ...
CAGGCGCCCTTGTTCTTCGATGATGCCGCTGGCCACGCCGATGGCGACTTCGATGCGGCCCGCGGCGCGCAGGGTTTGCAGTTGCTCCAGCAGGGCGGGCGGTGCGTCGAACACATCGCGGCGGTGCTGCAGCGTGGTGCGGGCGGGGCGTTGTGCTTCGGGGGCGGTGGCGCAGGCAATGGCTTGCTGCACGGCGGGTTCGTCGCCGCCATGCACCACCACGCGCTGGCCGGCAAGGTGCGTGCCTTCGTCCAGGCGGTAGCGCAGCTGGGTGCCCTCATAAGCCTCCAGGCCGGGCAGCTTGAGGGCGCGCGGCATGAAGGCGCCCACGCCGGCGGCGATGAACACGGTGCGCGCCAGCAGCTGGGTGCCCTGCGCCGTGCCGACGAGGAAACCGCCACCGGGTTGGGCCTGCACGGTGCTTACCTGCTGGCCGAGGTGGAACGCGGGGGCAAAGGGCTCGATCTGCGCGCACAGCCGCTGCACCAGTTCGTGCCCGGTGCAGACCTGGATGGCGGGAATGTCGTAAATGGGTTTGTCGCCGTACAGCTCAACGCACTGGCCGCCGGGGTGGGGCAGCGCGTCGATGACGTGGGCGCGCAGGCCATGCAGGCCCAGCTGGAACACCTGAAAAAGCCCGACAGGCCCTGCGCCGATGACGACGGCGTCGGTTGCTTGAGCCATTTCCGAGCCACTCATTGCGCTTCAGCGCTCGATACCGGTGCGCTCCCGAGCCAGTGCCACCGTGGAACTGGCTTTGCCAGGCCACTGGCGGCGTCCCCCTTGGGGGAAGACGCGAAGCGGCTCCGGGGGGATTTCACTTGACCAGGTCGTTGACCTTGCCCGGCTTGCCGTTCCATTCGTCGGCGTCGGGCAGGGCGGGCTTGCGTTTGGTGATGCTCTTCCAGCCGTCGGCAAAGGCCAGTTCGGCGTTGAGCTTGATGAAGGCGATCTGGTCGGCCGGCAGGTCTTCTTCGGCAAAGATGGCGTTGGCCGGGCACTCGGGGATGCAGACGGCGCAGTCGATGCACTCATCGGGGTCGATGACGAGCATGTTCGGGCCTTCGCGGAAGCAGTCCACGGGGCACACGTCCACACAATCGGTGTACTTGCACTTGATGCAGTTTTCGGAGTGACAGGAGTTGTGTGGGTCGGTGAAAACCCTCTATTTTAGAAGCTTTCACCGACCGGGTTGAAGGGGGCCCTGCGGCCAATGGGGGTTCCAGGCGTTCAGGGGTTCAGCGGGTTGATGCAGGTCAGTTGACCAGCACGGCACCGGCGGTTTTGTGGCTGGCCGTGTCCACCAAAATCAGCGACCCCAGCACGCGGGCCTGGCTGAATGCGGCGGCGGGAATCGCCTCCTGCAGCAGCAGGTCCACATGGCCGATGGCGTTGGGGTCGAGCTGCGTGGCAGCCTCTTCGGCCAGCGTGTGGATGTTGAGCTTGTGCACCACGGCTTTCACCTTGGCCTTGACCCAGCGGTGGCCGTGCAGCGCCCAGTACACGCGGCCTGCGACCAGGGGCTCGTCGTCCATCCAGGCGATGGTGGTGCGCAGCTCGCGGCGGGCGGGCCAGGCGGGTGTGGCGGCGGGCGTGTCGCCAAAGTCGTCTTCGGCAGGTGCTGCTGCAGCGGCGGTGGGCGCGGCCAGGATCCAGTCGCCCCGCGATACATCCACCTCGCGGTCCAGGATGATGCCGGCGCTGGTGCCTGCGGGCACATCGCTGGGGCGGCGGGCATGGTCCAGCACCTGGGCCACGGTGGCGAGCTGGCCGCTGGGGAAAATCTGCACGGCGGTGCCGGGCGCCACGGCGCCTGCGGCCACACGGCCCCAGAACACGCGGCGGCCTTGGGAGGTGTCGGACGACGAGGACGAGGATTTTTCGACCCACTGCACCGGAAAAGCCAGCGGCAGGCCGGTGTCGGCAGGCGTGTTGGGCAATGCTTCAAGCACCTGCAGCAGCGTGGGGCCTTCGTAGCCACCCCAGCCGGGATGGGCGTCCACCACGTTCCAGCCCTTGAGGGCGGACACGGGCACCGTGGCGCGCACGGTAATGCCAGCCGCCTGGGCGAAGGACTGCAGTGCGCCCTGGATGTGCTTCCAGGCCAGCGCGGGGTCTTCCACCGCGTCGAGCTTGTTCACGGCAAACACCAGCGAGTGCACGCGCAGCAGATGCGCCAGCAGGCTGTGGCGGCGGGTTTGGGGCAGCAGGGCGAGTTCAGTCGAGCTTGGTGGCATCGACCAGCACCACGGCGGCGTCGGCGCTGCTGGCGGCCGTGACCATGTTGCGGGTGTACTGCTCGTGGCCGGGCGCGTCGCCGATGATGAACTTGCGCGTTTCGGTGGCGAAGTAGCGGTAGGCCACGTCGATGGTGATGCCTTGCTCGCGCTCGGCGGAGAGGCCGTCGGTCAGCAGGGCCAGGTCGGTTTCGCCGCCGCGCTGCACGCCGGCCAGGTGGTCTTGCAGCACCGCGCGGCTGTCCACCAGCAGGCGGCCGATCAGTGTGCTCTTGCCGTCATCGACCGATCCGCAGGTGATGAACTTGAGGGCAGAAATATGGTCATTTGTGCCGCTAGCGCTTGTCTGGATTGCGCTGGTAGCTATCGAATTAATAGTGTTTGTCATCAGAAATAACCGTCTTTCTTGCGCTTTTCCATCGAGGCGTCGCTGGTCTTGTCGTCCATGCGGGTGGCGCCGCGCTCGCTCACGTCGGCGGCCAGGGTCTCGATCACGATCTCGGCCGGGGTGGCGGCGGTGCTTTCCACCGGTGCGGTGCAGGTGATGTCGCCCACGGTGCGAAAGCGCACGTCGCGCGTCTGCACCGTCTCGCCGTCGCGCGGCGGTGTCAGTTCGGTCACGGGCATCAGCATGCCCCGGCGGTCCACCACCTGGCGCTTGTGCGTGTAGTAAATGCTGGGCAGGCCGATCTGCTCGCGGTCGATGTACTGCCACACATCCAGCTCGGTCCAGTTGCTGATGGGGAACACGCGAAAGTGCTCGCCGGGCTGCAGGCGGGTGTTGAACAGCGTCCACAGCTCGGGGCGCTGGGCCTTGGGCTGCCATTGGCCAAAGCTGTCGCGGTGGCTGAAGATGCGCTCCTTGGCGCGGGCTTTTTCTTCGTCGCGGCGGGCGCCGCCAATCAGCGCGTCAAAGCGGAATTCTTCAATCGCTTCGAGCAGCGTGACCGACTGGTGCACGTTGCGGCTTTCGCCGGGGTGCGCCAGGCGCACGGTGCCGCGCGCCATGGAGTCCTCGACGCTGCGCACGATCAGTTCAGCCCCCAGTTCCTTCGCCCGGAAGTCACGGAAATCCGTCACTTCGGGGAAGTTGTGGCCGGTGTCGATCATGAGCAGCGGGTAGGGAATGCCGCCGCCGCTGGCCTTGGTGCCAAAGGCTTTTTCGGCGCACTTGAGCATGACCAGCGAATCCTTGCCGCCCGAAAACAGCAGGGCGGGGCGTTCAAAGGCGGCGGCCACCTCGCGCAGGATGAAGATGGTTTCTTCTTCCAGGGCGTCGAGGTGCGAGTTGTTGAGGTGGTAGCTCATGGGGTTGTTCTGCAGCCGTGCTGCATCGGTACGGGCGTTCATGGTCGGATCTGTGGCGGGTTCAGTGGGCCAGGTGCAGGCCGCACTCGCGGTTGTCCTCGCCCTTGGTGGGGTCCACGTAATCAAAGTTGTTGGGCAGGCCGTGCTGCACGCAGTATTCGTGCAGGTCTTTGGACGACCAGTGCAGCAGCGGCGCCACCTTGATCAGGCCATCGGGGTTGATGCTCACCGGGTCCATCTGTGCGCGCACGGCGGTGTCGGTGGCGCGCAGCGCCGTGAACCACACGTTCGGTGCGGTCTCGCGCAGGGCCCGGGCGAAGGGTTCCAGCTTCACTTCTGCGGTGAAGGCCGCATGGCGCGGGTCGTCCAGCGCGGGCGTGGCGCCGTCCACCGCCTCGCGGTGCGCGCGCGAGCGGCGTGGCAGGTAAATCTGCAGGTTCAGCCCTAGCTGCTTTGTCACTTCGTCGGCAAAGCGGTAGGTGGCCTCGGTGTTGTAGCCGTTGTCCATCCAGACCACCGGCACATCGCGCTGCACCTGCGCGACCATGTGCAGGATCACGGCCTCGAAGGGGCGAAAGTTGGTGGTGACGATGGCCGGCTGGCCCAGGCCCAAGGCCCATTTCACCAAGCCTGGGGCGTCGCGGCCGAGTTCGGCGTTCACGCGTGCGAGATCCAGCTGGCTCATACGGCTGCCTTGTCGTTCATGAAGTGGGGTTGGGGGTTCACGGCGTCGCCCTGGTAGAAGCCAGGAAACAGCGCGAACTGGCGCTGCGCATCGGCCACGTCCACGCCTTCGCGCAGCACGGCCGAACTGAAGCCCGTGCGCTGCATCTGCACCAGCTGGTCGATCAGCACGTCGCCCGTGGCGCGGATGTCGCCCGCAAAGCCACGGCGGCGGCGCAGCAAAAAGGCCTGGCTGAAGGCGCGGCCATCGGTGAAGTTGGGAAAGTGCAGGTCCACACGTTCCACGTTGTCCAGCGGCAGGGCCATGGCATCGGCATCGTTGGGCAGGGCCACGGTGCGGGCATCACCCTCTGCGGGCGGCTGGTGGTCTTGGGCGGCGAGTATTTTCAACATCATTCAAATGGGGCTGTGCGCTGGGCCGGCTCAGGCGGCTGCGAGTTCTTCTTTGTGGCGTGCCTGCTTGGCGGCTTCCTTGAACGGATCGAGACCCGTGCGGCGCACGGCCGCCTGAAAGGATTCACCGGGTTGGCGCAGGTCGCGGTAGGTGTTGAGCACGGCCTCGATCACATCGGGCACTTCGGCCGCCGAGAACGAGGGGCCGATCACCTTGCCGGCCACGGCCGCGCCCGACAGGTCGGAGCCGTCCGAGCCGCCCAGCGTGACCTGGTACCACTCCTTGCCGTCCTTGTCGACGCCCAGGATGCCGATGTGGCCGCTGTGGTGGTGGCCGCAGCTGTTGGATGTGCAGGTCGATCTCGCCAATGTCGTCGAGTTCGTCCAGGTCTTGGTAGCGCTGGGTGATGGCTTCGGCAATGGGCAGCGAGCGGGCGTTGGCCAGTGCGCAGAAGTCGCCGCCGGGGCAGGCGATCATGTCGGTGAGCAATTGCACATTGGCGCTGGCCAGGCCCAGGGCCTTGGCTTCTTGCCACAGATCGAACAGGCGGCTGGCGTGCACCCAGGGCAGCAGCAGGTTCTGGTCGTGCGTTACGCGGGCTTCGCCAGCGGAGTATTTGTCCACCAGGTCGGCCACCGCAACGAGCTGTTCGCTGGTGGCGTCGCCGGGCGACTGGCCGGGGCGCTTGAACGACAGCGTGACGGCGCGCAGCTGTGGGTTCTGGTGCGGGTGCACGTTGCGCTGCAACCAGCGGCCAAACATCACATGCTCTGCCGCCTGGGCATCCAGCGATGCTTGCAAGGCTGCTGGTGCCACATCGGCAATGTCTGCCAGCTTCGGCGGCACAAAGCAGGCGGCCACGCGGTCAAACTCGGCCTGCGGAATGGTGTGCGGTCCGCCGTCGATCTCCACGATCTGGCGGTACTCTTCTTCCACATCGTCGATGTACTGCTGGCCTTCGGCCTTGACCAGGATCTTGATGCGGGCCTTGTATTTGTTGTCGCGGCGGCCATGCTCGTTGTACACGCGCACGATGGCCTCGATGTAATTCATGATCTGGTTCCAGGGCAGGAACTCGCGGATCACCGTGCCAATCACCGGCGTGCGGCCCATGCCGCCGCCCACAAACACCTTGAAGCCGATCTCGCCCGCCTCGTTTTTGAGCAGGTGCAAACCCACGTCGTGCCAGCCGGTGGCGGCGCGGTCGTCCTTGGCGCCGCTGATGGCGATCTTGAACTTGCGCGGCAAAAACGCGAACTCGGGGTGCAGCGTGGTCCACTGGCGCAGGATTTCTGCATAGGGGCGGGGGTCCACGATTTCATCGACCGCCACACCTGCCAGGGCGTCGGTGGTGGTGTTGCGGATGCAGTTGCCGCTGGTCTGGATGCCATGCAGATCCACGCTGGCCAGCAGGTCCATCACATCGGCTGCCTTGGACAGCGGAATCCAGTTGAACTGCACGTTGGTGCGCGTGGTGAAGTGGGCGCAGTTCTTGGGCAAGAAGGTGGTGCCCAGCAGGCCCTGGCCGTCCATGGCGGCCTTGAACACTGCGGCTTCGGGCTCGTCGTATTCGCGGGCGATCTGCGCCAGCACGCGCAGCTGGCGGCTGGCGATTTCGCCGTAGGGCACGGCCACGCGCAGCATGGGCGCGTAGCGTTGCACATACCAGCCGTTTTGCAGGCGCAGGGGGCGAAAATCGTCCTCGCTCAGCTTGCCGGTCTGCCAGCGCGTGAGCTGGTCCCGGAACTGCGCGGCACGCTGGTGCACGAACTGTTTGTCGAAGGCTGTGTATTGGTACATCGTAAAAACTCAGATCAGAACCAGTTTGGCGCCCGCCCAGGCGAGCAGCAGTGAAAGGGCCGAGCGGATCAGGCGCTCCGGCGTGCGGGAAACCAGGCGCGAGCCCAGCCAGATGCCGGGCAGCGAGCCGGCCAGCAGTTGCAGCAGCAACGGCCAATCGACCGAGCCCAGCGACGCGTGGCCCATGCCGGCCACCAGCGTGAGCGGCACGGCGTAGGCGATGTCGGCGGCGATGATACGCGGCAGCGGCAGGTGCGGAAACACCAGCAGCAGCACGGTGACGCCAATGGCGCCCGCGCCCACCGAGGTGAAGGTGACCAGTGTGCCGATCACCGCGCCCAGCAGCACCGGCAGGCTCCAGTGGCGCGGCTTTGCGGCATTGGCTGCGTTGGCGTGGCGGGCGGCCAGTTCGGCGGCCTGGCGCTGGGGCGAGAACGCCAGCACCTTGTAGGCCGTGGCGGCGGCGGTGAGCAGCAGGGCGGCGCCCAGCGTGCTGGTCATGAGCTGCTGCGCCTGTGCCGTGGCTGGCCCCATGCGGTGCAGCAGCCACAGCGCAGCCAGTGCCGCCGGAATGCTGCCCGCGCACAGCAGGCCCACCACGCGCCAGGGCACCAAGCGCTGGCGCGCCATGCTCACGGTGCCGCCCATCTTGGTGAAGGCTGCGAACAGCAGGTCGGTGCCAATGGCCAGGTGGGGCTTGACGCCAAAGAAGAAAATCAGCACGGGCGTCATCAGCGAGCCGCCACCCACGCCGGTCAGGCCCACGATGAGCCCGACGGCAAAGCCCGCAAAAACAAACGCGAAATCATGCATGGCGGTGAATGTAGAGGCCATGCTTATGGAAACAAACGATTGTTTCGTGCTTCCAATATGCTTATATAAATATAAGCAAGTTCTGGTGCGGGTTTGCGAGGGTTTTGGACGGTGCGGGCAGAGGGGCTGCAGGCCGGATGCCCACCTATTGCAGGCGCTCGGTGCCCAGCGCTTTGGCCAGTTTGGCGTCCAGCGGCAGGGGCTCGCCCTGCAGGCGGGCCGCCAGCAATTCGCCGCACAAAAGGGCCAGGCTCAGCCCCCGCGCACCCATGGCGGTGCAGACCCACAGGCCCGGAAGGCCTGCGGCATCGACGGGGCCCACGATGGGCAAGCGGTCCGGCGCCGTGCAGCGCACTGCGGCCCAGGTCTGCAAAGCGGGCTCTGCCGAAGTCGAATCTCCAAGGTCTGAACCTTTTCCCGGCGTGGCGAGCGCTGGGGTGGAGAGGGCCGGCGTGGCGAGGGCGAGGGCGAAGGCAGGCGCCAGCTGCGGCGCCATCCGGGGCAGCAGGGCCTGCAGCTTGGCCCAGTTGGTGGTGTGGGCTGCCTCGACATCGCTGGCGGATGGCGGCAGGGCCTGTACTTCGCGCTCAAAGGTGGAACCCATCACCCAGGCGTGGGGACCGTCGGGGCTGTTGCTCAGCGGAAACCGGGGAACCAGGTTGCCATGGCCATTGGCCGGGAACGGCAGCAGGGGCGCGGCCGGGTCGGTATGGATGCCCCAGGACACCTGCCCACGCACCGGCTGCAGGGGCCAGCGGTGGTTCAGCAGCTGCAGACTGCCCGCGCCTGCGGCAATGACGACGGTGGGCGCCTCCGCCATCGGTTGGCCCTGCGCGTCCAGTGCCTGCCAGACCGAGGCCGCGGCACCGTCCTCGGCGCCAGGACGCTCCACGCGGCGCAGTTGGGCCACCTGGCAATGGCCCTGCCAGCGGATACCGGGCTGTGCCAGCAAGGCCTTGGCCAAGCGCGCCGGGCGCACCCAGCCGGCCTGGTGGTGCCAGCAGGCGGTGGCATCGGGCGGCAATTGGGCCTCGGCCAGGGCTGCGGGCGGTGCGGGCTGGCTCCAGGCGGCGCCCGGTCCGTCCGGCCCGTCGGGCGGCAGGCCAGGGGTGCCGTCGGTGCGGTGCTCCAGCACGCCGCAACGGGACCAGTCCACGCCTTCGCGCAGCAGCCAGTCGGCCTGCTGCAGCGTGGTGCGTATGCCGCTGCGCGACAGGCGCGACAGCACGCTGTCGTCGGGCGACACATGGGGGGCAAAGACCCCGGCGGGCAGGGCCGATGCGCCCGCTGCAGGCTCGGCAGCCTGGTCCAGCACCACCACCTGCCAGCCGCGTCGGGCCAGGCTGGCGGCGGTGGCAGCGCCCGCAATGCCACCGCCAATCACGATGCAGGGGCCAGGGTCAGCTTGCCGTCGGCGTACTGGGCGGCCACGTCGCTCATGTAGTGGGTGGCGCGCCAGTAGGTTTCGGTGACCATCTCGATGTCGGTCGGGCCCAGCAGGTCCACCAGCCATTGCACGGTTTCCGGCAGGCTTTCCTTGTTCTCGATCAGCGGCACGTCGTCGTTGTGTTTCTCGACGTCGGTCACCTGCACCACCAGCATGGCGTGGTGCGCGGTCAGCGAACGACCGCTCTCGGAGAAGATGTGCGGATGCGGCAGGCTCTGCGCGTCGCAGAATTCCTTGAGCATGCCGACCACGACACCGGCGTAGTCGTCCATGTCGTAGTTGATCGAACTGGCGTTGCGCGAGTGAGTACCGTCGTAGTCCACGCCCAGGCCGCCGCCGACGTCGATGTGATCCACCGGCAGGCCGAGGTTGCGCAGCTCGCCGTAGTAACGGATGGCTTCCTTGAAACCGTGCTGGTAGTCCGCCAGGTTGGCGATCTGCGAACCCATGTGGAAGTGCAGCAGGCGGATGCCCTGGTCCAGGCCGGCGCTGCGGAAACGCTCGACCACCGACAGCAGTTGCGCCGCCGACAGGCCGAACTTGGATTTCTCGCCGCCGGTGTCGGCCCACTTGCTCGATGCCAGGGACGACAGGCGCACGCGCAGGCCGACCTGCGGCTTGACCTTGAGCGTGGCGGCCTCTTCGATCACCAGGGCGACTTCGGACTCCTTCTCGATCACGATGAACACGTTGTGGCCCAGCTTCTGGCCCATCAGCGCCAGGCGGATGAACTCACGGTCCTTGTAACCGTTGCAGACGATGGTCCCGCCTTTCGGCGCCAGCGCCAGCACCGCCAGCAGCTCGGGCTTGGAGCCGGCTTCCAGGCCGATGGAGACGTTCTGGGTGGCGATGATGTTCTCGATCACCGCTTCCTGCTGGTTGACCTTGATCGGGTACAGCGCGGTGTACTTGCTCTGGTATTCCAGGCGCTCGATGTTGGCGTCGAAGGCACCGGTCAGCTGGCGCACGCGGTCCTGCAGGATATCCGGGAAGCGCACCAGCAGCGGCAGGGACAAGCCGCTCTTGCGCAGCTCCTCGACTTGTTCGAACAGGTCGATAGGCGAACTGTTCGGGCCGTTCGGACGAACTTCGACGCGACCGGCGTCATTGATCGCGAAATACCCGGCCCCCCAATGGCGAATCCCATAAACACTGCGGCTGTCCGCAACTGTCCATTGGCTGCCATCGTCTTTGCGTGTGCGTCGTACGGACATCGAAGTCCCCTATAAAGAAGTCATAGAGCGCCACCCCGGTCCGGGGCTGGCGCAGTCTAAAGAATGAAAATGACGATTAGCCTGCAACGAGGACGTAGACCTCGTTTACAGCGCTGAGTTTAGAAACCGGTCATGAACAGGCTCTGTGAAAACCATGAAGACGACGGCAAACCTGAATCGATCAGGGCTGCATCAAGTCGGGGGTGGTTTTCACAGAGGCTGCTAGCCGCCGGACTTCTTCGCCTTGAAACCGTGCTTGATCAGCTCTGCCAAGAGTAGCTCGACATGATCGCCCTGGATCTCGATGACGCCGTCTTTCAACGCGCCACCTGTGCCACAACGTTTCTTCAACGTGGTCGCCAGCTCCTTGAGCGCGTCTTCGGCCAACGGCACGCCGGTGATGGTGGTCACCGTCTTGCCGCCGCGGCCCTTGCTTTCGCGGCGCACGCGAGCAATGCCGTCGCCGGCAGGGATAACGGTTTGTTTGCAGATGCAGGCTGCCACCGGCTGGCTACAGTCCGGGCAATGTCGACCTGCGTCGGTGGAAAATACCAGGCCACCAAGGGCGGCGAAGGATGCGGCTTTTTTGGCCACCGGCAATCCTCTTGGGAGGACAAAGACTGGTCGAAGCACATGGCCTGTGCCATCGACCGCGAAGCCCCACTCAGGCAGGGGCAGCGCTACTGGACCGACCGCGCTTGTAAAGGCAGCGCCGGCTCAGCTTGAAAAAGGTCGCGCAGTGTAACGGCAAAAAGCCGACTTGCTAAGAGCCTAAGCGCGCCAATTTATACAACTTTAACGACGCCGCGCCAGATAGCGCTGCAAGGCCGCCAGGGAGTCCGGGCAATAGGGCTTTTCGGCGATTTCCCGCATCACTTCGTCGATCGAAATGAAGCGCGCTTCCAGCACCTCTTCCGGCTGCAGGCGCAAAGGCCCGTCCCAGACCGCCGAAAAGGCCGAACACCAGAGGCGATTGCCGGTGTCTTCGAAAAAGAAGTGGTCGTGGGCGGTCAACTCCACCCCGCTCACCCCCAGTTCTTCCTCCAGCTCACGGGCCGCCGACTCGGCGTAGCTTTCGACGGCCAGCACCATGCCGCCCGCGGCCACGTCCCAGTAACCGGGGTAGAGGGCCTTGCTCAGGGTGCGCCGATGCACGCACAGCTCACCGGCGGAATTGAACAGCAGGATATAGGTGCCGCGCCCGATCAGGCCACGCTCGCGCAACTCCGAGCGGGCCAGTGCGCCCAGCAACTGGTCTTCGCCATCGACCCAGGCGACTTGTTCGGCATCGGAGGCCGCGCGATGCGCGGCCTCATTGGAGGTAACCACCATGAATCAACCCTGGTTGAGCAATTGACGCAAGTCGATGACCGCCGCGTTGGCCCGGGAAATATAGTTGGCCATGACCAGCGAGTGGTTAGCCAGCACGCCAAAGCCGCTGCCGTTGAGAATCATCGGGCTCCACAGCGTTTCCTGGGACGCCTCCAGTTCACGGATGATCTGGCGCACGCTGACGGTGGCGTTCTTCTTGGCCAGTACGTCGGCGAAGTCGACCTCGATGGCGCGCAGCAGGTGCGACAGGGCCCAGGCCTGGCCGCGCGCTTCGTAGAACACGTTGTCGATCTGCATCCAAGGGGTTTCCACCACCTCTTCGTCGACCTGCGGCGACTGGCCCGGCGCCGGGACTTCGGTTTTCAGCGCGGTGTTGAGCTTGACCCGGCCGACGCTGGCCGACAGGCGCTGGGACAGCGAACCCAGGCGGGTCCCGACGTCACCCAGCCAGTTGTTCAGGTTGTCGGCACGGGCATAGAACAGCGCGCTCTTCTGCTCCGGGTCGGACAGGCGTGCCTGGTAGCGGCTCAGGGAGTTGATGCCTTCCTGGTACTCGGACTCGCTGGACGGCAGCACCCAGCTCTTGTTGTCGAAGTTGAAGCGTGGCTCGGCCTTGGCCAGGTCGGCGTCCTCGGCGGACTGCGACTGGGAGCGGGCGAAGTCCTTGCGCAAGGCGCGGGTCAGGTCGCGGACCTGCACCAGCACGCCGTATTCCCAGCTCGGCATGTTGTCCATCCACAGGCCCGGCGGGAAACGGTCGTTGGAGATATAGCCACCCGGCTTGTTCAGCAGGGTGCCGGCCACGGTCTTGAGGGTTTCCACCGTGGTGTAGCCCACGACCATCTGCTTGCCTTCCTTCTCGGCGGCAACCTGCGCGCCTTGCTGGACCGGGAACAGCGACGGTTCCTGGCTCCAGTACCAGCCCAAGGCACCGGCCACCAGCAGGTACAGGGCCAGCAGGGTGCCCAGGGCGCGGCTGAACAGCAGGCCACCAAAGTAGCTGCGTGTCGCCGACTTGGGTTCGGCAGCACGATCCGGCGCGCTGCCCGCGCGGTTCTTCCAGTCCAGCATGGCTATATCCTTTCAATCACTTGGGTTCATCGGTTCGACCACAACCCTGCTCCATCGTGCCTCGAACCGAGCGGATTAAAAATCATCCACCGCACAAGACGCCACATGCCGGGTGCATATCGAGCGGCCACTATAAATGAAGCACAGTTCAGAACCTATGCGACCAGTCGGTCGGGAACTGAATAAGGTCGCTTTGCAGATTGTTGACGTACGACACTCGTACAATCCATAAGAGGTGCTAGCATAGAGCCACCAGTCGATCTCAGCATGCACCCTAACTAGTAGTCAGGATATGACCGAGCCAGAAGACCCCAGCCGTGAGCGCCTCACGGGTAATTCACCAGGCTCGTCAGATCCTCGAGATATGGCAGCGCCTGCAGCGCAGCGAATGGTCGACCGCCGACATGTCCGAACTCAGCGAGGCCAACCTGCGCCTGCTGCGTTTCGCCGAACGCTTCGAACAACCCGAACATACCCAGCTGGCGCGCAGCATCAGCGATTCCCTGGAAGCGGTGGACGCCAACCGCGGGCGCCTGAGCAGCGGCCTGATCACCGATCTCAACCGCCTGATGCAACGCCTGTCGCGCACCGGCCTGCGCCATGGCGACCAACTGGAACAGACCTTCCTGCCGCCCCTGCGCAAGCCGATCTACGTGATGCTGCAAGATCACGATCGCGGCGAGCGCCTGGCCAAGCAGCTGGAATTCTTCGGCCTCAGCGCCCAGTCCCTGGACAGCATCGCCGCGTTTCGCTCCTCGATGGTCGAGCGCCTGCCCGCGGCGATCGTCATCGACGTCGATTTCTGCGGCAACGGCATGGGCCTGCAACTGGCCGCCGAAGCCCAGGAAGGCCTGGAGCAGAAGCTGCCCCTGCTGTTCTTCAGCCTCCACGAAACCGACACCCCGACCCGCCTGGCCGCCGTGCGCGCCGGCGGCCAGGAGTTCCTCACCGGTACCCTGGAGGCTTCGAGCCTGCTGGAGAAGATCGAAATCCTCACCTGCGTCGCCCAGTATGAACCCTATAAAGTGCTGATCATCGACGACTCCCGCGCCCAGGCCCTGCACACCGAACGCCTGCTCAACAGCGCCGGGATCATCACCCGGACCCTGATCGAGCCGATCCAGGCGATGGCCGAACTGGCCGACTTCCAGCCGGACCTGATCATTCTCGACATGTACATGCCAGCCTGTACCGGCACCGAACTGGCCAAGGTAATCCGCCATAACGACCGTTATGTCAGCGTGCCGATCATCTACCTGTCGGCCGAAGACGACCTGGACAAGCAGCTGGACGCCATGAGCGAGGGCGGCGACGACTTCCTGACCAAGCCGATCAAGCCGCGCCACCTGATCACCACCGTGCGCAACCGCGCCGCCCGCGCGCGCAACCTCAAGGCGCGCATGGTGCGCGACAGCCTCACCGGGCTGTACAACCACACCCATATCCTGCAACTGCTGGAAGATTGCAGCTTCCGCGCGCGCCGCGAGAACAAGCCGCTGAGCTTCGCCATGCTCGACATCGACCACTTCAAGCGGGTCAACGACAGCCACGGCCACCCCATGGGCGACCGGGTGATCAAGAGCCTGGCGCTGTTTCTCAAGCAGCGCCTGCGCAAGACCGACTTCATCGGCCGCTACGGCGGCGAAGAGTTCGCCATCGTCATGCCCGACACCGACCTGGAAGCCGCCTGCAAGGTGCTGGATGAAATCCGCCAGCGCTTTGCCGAGATCCACTACCCGGCCCAGCCGCAGGACCTGTGGTGCACCTTCAGCGCCGGGGTGGTCGAACTGCGGGAAGATTCCGACAGCCTGATGATGGCCAGCCAGGCCGACGAAGCGCTCTATCGCGCCAAGGACAGCGGACGAAACCGCGTCCAGGCGGCGCGCCATCAAAGCGCCACTTTTTCACCGGAATCCACCGATTCGGTCATAACCCTGTAATACAAACGCAATAAATTCAGTCGCTTACCATTCAAGTCGTTGGTAGAACGCGATGCGCCTGAAGCTGCTGACCAATCTCAATACCCTGCTATTAGTTGCCGTTTGCCTGGCCCTGGGCGCCACGCTCTGGTGGTCGCAACGCGCCCTCGAACGCCCCTATCTATTGATGGAACGCTACCTGGGCTTGTCCCAGCAGTTCCAGAACCAGGCGGCGCGCAACATCGAGGACTACCTGGCCAGCGGCGACGCCCTGCGCCTGAGCAGCGCCAGCCAGGCCATCGAAACCCTGCAGGCCCAGCTCGGCGAACTGCCCGCGGAACTGGCGCAAAGCCTGCGCCCGAGCCTTTCGGGCCTGGCCGAATTCAGCAAGACCGACCTGCTGGCCGCCGGCAAACTGGCCGGCGATCCACAGGCGCTGCTGCTACAGGCCGAGCGCGAGCTGGGGGCCAGCCTCGAACAATTGAGCCAATACGCCACCGGAGCCGCCAGCAACCCGAGCGCCGCGACCTACCTGCCGCTGCTGCTGAGCGCCTCCCAGCACCTGGGCAAGCTGTCCCTGGCCCGGGAAAAACTGGTGAGCAGCGGCCGCAGCGAGCTGGCCGCCGACGTCGAGCGCGAAGTGAGCAACATGCGTACCCAGGCCGAGCAGCTGGACGCCCTGCCCTTGCTGGGTGTCGCGGCGAGCAACGAGTCGAATACCGATGACTTCGCCGCCATGATGGGCCTTGAGAACACCGAGAAAGCCGCCGCCGAAGACGCCGGCATCGGCCTCAAGCGCGAACTCAACAGCCTGCTCGGTCGTTACCCCGCCGAGCTGAACCGCACCCGCGAGCAGATCCAGAAACGCGCCGACCTCAGCGCCGCCACCCACCTGAAAATCACCGCCGTGCAGCAGGCCATCGCCGAACTTGAGCCGGTGGTGCGCGCCCAACATGGGCAGATCCAGGGCGAAGTACGGCTGATGCAGGGTCTGATGATCGGCCTGATCCTGCTGATCGCCCTGCTTATCGATACCTTGCAGCGCCGGCTGGCGCGGGTCCTGACCAACCTGGCGCCGGCCCTGTCGACCTGGGCCGAAGGCGACTTCAGCCGCGACATCCAGCTGGGCCGGACCAACCGCGAACTGCACGATATCGAAGAGTCCCTGAACCGTCTGCGTGCCTACCTGGTGGACCTGGTGGGCACCATCCGGCAGAACGCCGAACAGGTCGCCGGCAGCAGCCGCGCCCTGGCGGACCTGAGCAGCGGCCTGCACGGCGGCGCCGAGCGCCAGGCCGGCGATACCGCGCAGATCCGTGACGCCCTGGGCGAGCTGGAA
>LNAP01003263.1_pt1 | contig 15555 bp, 13 predicted proteins | sample 602601 | NCBI WGS metagenome assembly LNAP01 (sample SAMN02440304, study PRJNA202911) | soil metagenome | biome: Subtropical and temperate rainforests or woodlands; isolation source: soil samples (1 kg each in a 20% v/v slurry with milli Q water) were... ...
GACCAGATCATGCAGACCATCCAGTTCGGCGCGCGCTCGGGTCATGCCAAGACGCATGAGGGCCAGATGCTCGCCTTCGGCAAGGACGGCGTGCTGAAGGGCGACGAGATCGTCGCGGTCGCCAACTACGTGCGGTCGCTGTCGGGCCTGTCGACCCGCACCGGCTTCGATGCCGCCAAGGGCGAGAAGATCTTTGCGGAGAATTGCGTCGCCTGCCACGGCGACGGCGGCAAGGGCAACCAGGAAATGGGCGCCCCGAACCTGACCGACAAGATCTGGCTCTACGGCTCCGACGAGGCGAGCCTGGTCGAGACCATCAGCCAGGGCCGCGCCGGCGTAATGCCGGCCTGGGAAGGGCGGCTCGATCCCGCCACCATCAAGGCGATGGCCGTCTACGTCCACTCGCTGGGCGGCGGAAAATAGTCGAAGACGTGCCGATCGGCGGCGGAACGGGGGCGAACAAATTCGCCCCCGTTTGCGCTGGATCAACTGACCCAGCGGCATCGAGTCTAGGTTTAATCGCACCTTCCAAGGCGACTGAAGCGATGAACAAGACCGTGAACCCCAAAGACCTCACGTCGGATGGCGACGGACCGCTCTACGCTGCCCACAAGAAAGTCTATCCCCAGAGCGTCTCCGGCACATTCCGACGGATCAAATGGGGCCTGATGGCGATCTGCCTCGGGGTTTACTACTTCCTCCCCTTCGTGCGCTGGAACCGCGGCCTTGGCGCCCCCAGCCAGGCGGTGCTGATCGATCTACCCAACAGCCGCTTCTATTTCTTCTTCATCGAGCTGTGGCCACAGGAGGTCTACTACTTTACCGGCCTGTTGATCGTGGCGGCTGTGGCGCTGTTCCTGATGAACTCGGTCGGCGGCCGCATCTGGTGTGGTTATCTCTGTCCGCAGACGGTGTGGACCGACGTGTTCTACGCCGTCGAGCGTCTGATCGAGGGTGACCGGCGCGAGCGGATGAAGAAGGACAAGTCGTCCGACCCGATGAAGCTCGAGCGCATCTCCGAGATCGTGCTCAAGCATTCGATCTGGCTGCTGATCGCGTGGTGGACCGGCGGCGCCTGGGTGCTCTACTTCAACGATGCGCCGACCCTGGTGAAGGAGCTCGTCACCTTCCAGGGGCCGATGATCGCCTATATCTGGATCGGCATCCTCACCGCGACGACCTATCTGCTCGCCGGCTACATGCGCGAGCAGGTCTGCACCTATATGTGCCCCTGGCCGCGGATCCAGGCCGCGCTGACCGACGAATGGGCGCTCAACGTCACCTACCGTTACGACCGCGGCGAGAAGCGCACCTCGGTCAAGAAGGCCGCCGAGCTGCGCGCGCTCGGCGAGCAGGTCGGCGATTGCGTCGATTGCTATCAATGCGTCGCGGTCTGCCCGACCGGCATCGACATCCGCAACGGACCGCAGATGGAATGCATCCAGTGCGGGCTCTGCATCGATGCCTGCGACAACGTGATGACCAAGATCGGCCGGCCGAAGCGACTGATCGGCTACGACAACGACATCAACATCCACCGCCGCCAGGAAGGCAAGGCGCCGATCTACCGCATCGTCCGGGCCCGCACCGTGGTCTACAGCGCGATCATCGCGGCTGTCGGCGGCTTCATGGTCTACACGCTGGCGACGCGGAGCCTGCTCGACGTCAACGTGCTGCACGACCGCAATCCGGTCGCGGTCAAGCTCAGCGACGGTTCGATCCGCAACGCCTACACGGTGCGGCTGCTGAACAAGAGCGGCTACGACCGCGTCATCGCCATCGACGCGGAGGGGCCGGTCAATCTCACGATGCACGTCGTCGGGGCCGATTCGGTGACGCCAGACCGGCCGATGATCGTGATCCCGCGCGACTCCACCAGCGAACTCCGGCTGCTCGTCACCGCGCCCGCCGAGAACAATCCGGACAAATCAATTCCCGTCCGCTTCCACGTCATGGACATCGGACTGGGTGTCGCCGCGACCGCCACCGACAATTTCGTCGCGCCGTAAGTTCAGGAGACCGTCATGTCGTCAAAGCCACTGACCGGAACCAAGGTGTTCGTGATGCTGGTCGCCTTCTTCGGCCTCGTGATCGGTGTCAACGTCACGATGATGAAGCTTGCAATCGCGACGCTGCCCGGGACTGACGTCGACAGTCCCTATGCTGCGGGACTGACCTACGAGCACGAGATCTCGGCGGCACACGACCAGGCCGCGCGCAAATGGAAGGTCAACGCCCACATCGAACGCCGCAACGACGGGGGCGCCATGGTCCAGGTCGAAGCGCGCGACGCCAACGGGCAGCCGATCTCGGGGCTGAAGTTCGACGGACGCCTGGAGCGGCCGACCGACAAGCGGGCCGATCTCGCGGTCGCGTTCACCGAAACCGGAATTGGGATCTATCGTGGCGACGCCGCAGCGGTCGCGCCCGGCCAATGGAATCTCGTGATCGAAGGCGAGGCGCGTGGCGAGCGCGTGTTCCTGTCGCGTAACCGCGTGATCCTGAACTGAAGGACTTCGTCATGCAAGTCACGCGGGATTTCTCGCACTATGTCCGCACCGCGGGCGAGGGCGTCCAGCACATCGATCTTGCGGTCGAAGGCGTTCACTGCGCCGGCTGCATGGCCAAGATCGAGCGTGGCCTCTCGGCCATTCCCGACGTCACTTTGGCACGCGTCAACCTCACCGACCGTCGCGTCGCGCTGGAATGGAAGGCAGGTACGCTCGATCCCGGCCGATTCATCGATCGCCTCGAAGAGCTTGGCTACAAGGCCTATCCGTTCGAGACCGAGAGCGCGGAAGTGGCGGAAGTCGCCGAATCGCGTTTCCTGCTGCGCTGCCTCGGCGTAGCCGCGTTCGCCACCATGAACGTGATGATGCTGTCGATCCCGGTGTGGTCGGGCAATGTCTCGGACATGCTGCCCGAGCAGCGCGACTTCTTCCACTGGCTCTCGGCGTTGATCGCGTTGCCGGCGGCAGCCTATGCCGGTCAGCCGTTCTTCCGCTCGGCCTGGCGCGCGTTGTCGGCAAAGACCACCAACATGGACGTTCCGATCTCGATCGGCGTGATCCTGGCGCTCGGCATGTCCGTGGTCGAGACCATCCACCATGCCGAGCACGCCTATTTCGACGCGGCGATCATGCTGCTGACGTTCCTGCTGGTCGGTCGCGTCCTCGACCAGAACATGCGGCGGCGAACCCGGGCGGTTGCCGGCAATCTCGCGGCGCTGAAGGCGGAGACGGCCGCGAAGTTCGTCGGCCCTGATGAAATCTCGCAGGTGCCGGTGGCCGCGATCAATCCAGGCGACATCGTGCTGCTGCGGCCCGGCGAGCGCTGCGCGGTCGACGGCACTGTGATCGAGGGACGTTCCGAGATCGACCAGAGCCTGATCACGGGCGAGACGCTCTATGTCACGGCCGAGCAGGGCACGCCGGTCTATGCGGGCTCGATGAACATCTCGGGCACGCTGCGGGTGCGGGTCTCGGCCGCGTCCGAGGCGACGCTGCTCGCCGAGATCACGCGGCTGCTCGACAACGCGCTGCAGGCACGCTCGCGCTACATGCGCCTCGCCGATCGCGCCTCGCGGCTCTACGCGCCGGTGGTGCATGCGACGGCGCTCATCACCATCCTCGGCTGGGTCATCGCCGGTGCGTCCTGGCACGATGCGATCGTGACCGGCGTTGCCGTGCTGATCATCACCTGTCCCTGCGCGCTGGGGCTTGCCATTCCGACCGTGCAGACCATCGCCTCCGGCACGATGTTCAAGTCCGGGGTGCTGCTGAATTCCGGCGACGCGATCGAGCGGCTGGCCGAGGCGGACCATGTCATCTTCGACAAGACCGGCACGCTGACGCTGCCGGATCTCGAAGTGATGAATGCCGCCGACATTCCCGCCGATGTCTTCGAACTCGCCGGCCGGCTTGCGCTGTCGAGCCATCATCCGGTCGCGGCCGCCGTCGCGCTGGCGGCCGGCGCCAGATCGCCTGTTGTCGGCGCGACCGAAGAAGCCGGGCAGGGCGTCCGTGCGAGCGTGGACGGCATCGAGTTTCGCCTTGGCCGCCCCTCCTTCTGCGGGGCGGAGGCGCTGATCGGCAGCGCCTTTGTCGATCCCGAAGCTTCCATCGTCGCTTTCAGCAAAGGCAACGAAAAGTTCGTCCTCTCGGTCCGCCAGGGCCTGCGTCCGGATGCGAAGGCCGTGATCGCGGCGCTGAAGGCGCGCAATATCGGCATCGAGATTCTCTCCGGCGATCGCGAGCCGGCCGTGAAGGCGGCGGCCCATGTGCTTGAAATCCCCGAATGGCGCGCCGGCGTCACGCCGGCCGACAAGATCGCGCGGATCGAGGAATTGAAGCAGCGCGGCGCCAAGGTGCTGATGGTCGGCGACGGCATGAACGACGCGCCGTCGCTCGCGGCAGCCCATGTCTCGATGTCGCCGATCTCGGCCGCGCATCTGAGCCAGGCCACCGCCGATCTGGTCTTCCTCGGCCGGCCACTGGCTCCGGTGGTCGCCGCCATCGACGTCTCGCGCAAGGCGCTGCATCTGATGCGGCAGAATCTCTGGCTTGCGATCGGCTATAATGTGTTGGCGGTGCCGGTTGCGATCAGCGGCGTCGTGACGCCCCTGATCGCGGCTGCGGCCATGAGCGGATCGTCGATCCTGGTCATGCTGAATTCGCTGCGGGCGCGCAGCAAGTCGCGGGAGATCGCGTGATGGAGATCCTGGTCATCCTGGTCCCGCTGGCGCTGATGCTCGGAGGCGTCGGTCTCGTCGCCTTTCTCTGGTCGCTCAAAAGTGGCCAGTACGACGATCTCGATGGTGCCGCCTGGCGCGCCATCGCCGACGACGAGCCGCCGCAGGAGGCGCCGGCGAAGCGCTAGCGCCTCAAGGCGAAGGTGAGCATGGCTGCAGCCGCAAGGGCCACGCCCACGCCGAGTACGCACGCGTGCCATTCGAATGCGTCGAACAGGCGCCCGAGCACGGCCGTGCCGACGAGCCCTCCGCAGAAATAGCACGCAAGATAGGTCCCGCTGGCGATGCCGCGGTTGTCGGCAGCCGCCTGTCCGACGAACCCCGTCGCCGCGGCCTGCGCGAAGAATGTGCCGACGCCGACGAGAACCATGCCGGTGAGGACTTCGCTCAGATGCGGCATCAGCATCAAGGGCAGGCCAAGCCCTGCAATTGCGAGCGCGCCCCAAATCGTCGGACGCGTTCCGAGCCGCGATGCCACCCGGCCGGCCAGAAGCGTCGTGACGACCGACGGCAGAAAGACGAAATAGACGAGGCCCACATCCATCATGCCGAGCGACAGCGGCGGCCGGACCAAAACGAAATTGACGAAGGTGAAGGTGCCGATGAAGGCGAACAGGATGCAGAAGCCGATGCCGAAGGCGGCGCGCAGCCGCGGATTGCGCCAATGCGCGATCGCGGCGGCAAGCGGCGATGCGGCCGGCATCATTGCCTGCATCGGCTGCGCGCGTCGGATCGTGAAATAGACCAGCACCGCACCGGTCAGATTGAGCGCGGCGAACAGATAGAAATTCCAGACGAGGCCGAGTCCGTCGGACACGGCAGCGGAGATCAGCCGTCCCACGAGGTTGCTCGCGACATTGCCGGTGATGTAGGCGGCAAAGGCGCCGCCTGCATCCATGGCGCTGCACTGCTCGCCGAGATAGGCGAGGGTGAGCGCGAAGGCGGACGCCATGCACAGGCCCTGCGCGACCCGCAATGCCGTGAAGACGGTGAGATTTGGCGCCGAGGCGAGCAGGCTGGTCGGAATCGCCAGCAGCGCCAGGCTGAGCAGGATGCCGAAGCGCCGGTTGATGTGCGGGCTGAAAAAGCCGACGATGAGGCTGGCTGTGGCCATCCCGAAGGTGCTGGCGTTGACGGCAAAGCCCATCGCCGCCGGCGTGACGCCGTAGTGCCGCGTCAGCGCGGGCAGGATCGCCTGCGTCGCGAAGAGATCGACGACGGTCAGGAATGCGGTGAGCCCGATCACGAGCGAGCGCAGCGCCAGGCCTTGCGAGTGCGCGCTCATCGTCGTCGCGGCCCCTGTTGTCGGCGCAGATAGATCGCTCATGGCGGAATTGTCCTGTGAGGATGCGGCGCCCGGCATGGGGTCCCGGGCGCCACATCCGGTAACGTGCGCTTGGGCTAGTCGCGCTCATTACATGTGGTGGTCGTTGGGATCCTTGCGGACGTCGCCGACATAGAGAATGACGGTGTCCTTGCCGAGGTTCTTCCACCAATGCGAGGTGCCATGGACCTCGGAGCGGATGTCGCCCGCCTTGTGCACGATCGGATCGACGCAGTTGGAGGCGTATTCGACGATCTCGCCCTGCTGCACGAAGATCAAGGCGGGACGGTCGTCGTGGCTGTGCCAGGGCACGATACCGCCGGGCTCGATGGTCAGCTTGCGGAAGCGCAGCTCGCGCCCCTCGATATGTGCGGGCTGCTTGCCGAGGTCGATCGCACCGAGCGTGACGTCGGTAACGCCGACCGGCTTATAGTCGACCATCTGCTGGGCGTTGGGCTTGATCTTGCCGGCCGGGCATTCGCCGGCGGCGACCGGCTGTGCCGAGAGCGTGAGCGCACCGGCGAGGGCTAGGCCCTGCCAGATCAGACGCGACAAGGCATGGCTCCTGGACATGGAAAGTCTCCTGTGTTGGCCGCAACCCCGCTGGTCGCCGGCGATGACGGGAGCTTCATCGAGATCGCAGCCATCCTGAAATGCCGGCTTGCTCTCGATGCGATAGCATCGCGCTATGTTGATGCGCGGCGGCTATCGATCCGATTGGGCAACGGCATTTCCGCGTTCGCGGCATTCGGCGTCCGATGGCGGGGCGTCCATTGGCGGGCGTTCGCGTCACTCGGGAGGAGCCCCTCATGCCGAAATTATCCAAGACCCTGATCGCCACCGCCGCGTTTGCGGTCATCACCACCTCGGCCTTCTCGGAGGCCGCCTGGGACTTCAAGGCCGGCATGGCCTATGTCTATGGCGGCCCCGGCAAGATGTCAGCGATGGCAATGGCCCCTGCCGAGAAGAACCACGAGGCCATGATGAAGAGCGCCAAGAAGGTGCCCGACAACACCGTCTTCTTCATGGACAACGGATCGCTGTACTACACCTCGGGACGGCTCGATCCGACCGGCAATTTCTACGTGAACTGAACGGGTTCTGGCATCGCGGCCGCCCCCTTGCGGGCGGCCGAACCCGGAAACTAATATTCCCCAGGAAATGCCGGAGCAGAAGATGACAGCTCTCTCGCCCGCCGACGCCGAACAGCTCAGGCTTGCCTTCCAGCGCTGCCGTGACATGGACGGCACGCTGAACGAACAGCTCCGCGCCTATGCCGACGCCAGCCGCGCGGTCTTTCCGGCCTACGGTGAGGCCGTCGATCGCCTTGTGGCGAGATTGGGCGGGAACGGCGGTGGCGAGTCCGCGCCGCGCCCGGGCGATGCGATGCCGCCATTCATGCTGCCGGACGAGGCCGGACGTCTCGTCACGCTGCCGTCGCTGCTGGAGCGTGGTCCGCTCGCCGTGATGTTCTTCCGCGGCCATTGGTGTCCCTATTGCCGGCTCAACGTCCGCGCCGTGGTCCAGGCGCTCGATCGCATCAAGGCCATGGGGGCGCAGGTCGTCGCGGTGATGCCGGAGACGCAGGAATATACCGGGCTACTCAAGGTCGAGTCCGGCGCGCCGTTTCCGATCTTGACTGACCTCGACAATGGCTATGCGCTTTCGCTCAATCTTGCGATCTGGCTCGGCGCCGAGATCCAGAGCCTGTTGTCCTATCAGGACATGGCGAGATTCCACGGCAATGACGGCTGGGTGCTGCCGATCCCGGCCGTATTCGTGGTCGGTCGCGACGGCATCGTGACCGCTCGCTTCGTCGATCCCGATTTCCGCAAGCGCATGGAGATCGATGATCTGCTCGCGGCGCTGGAGAGTGCGGGCAGAGAGAACTGAGCGCTCGCACTTTCTGCCTTCTCCCCGCAAAGGAGAGGGGAAGAGCCGATCGTCCTCCCCGCTACCCCGCAATCTCGCGCCAGTCGGCGCCGCGCAGCATGCGCATCACGGCGTTGGCCACCGCCGTGCGTTGCCGTCCGGCCACCCCGTAGAGGCTGACGGTGCGTCGGGCGTCCAGCCCGGCGACGGCGGCGCGCGTCAGTGTCTGCGGCAGGGGCGACGTGTGCGGCACCATGGCAACGCCGATGTCGGCTTCGACCAACTCGATCAGGTCGCGCTCGCTCGAGATTTCGTGGCCATGCTCGATGCCGTGCTCGCGCAGGCTCACGGAGATGCGGCGCGCGTGCTCGCAGTAAGTCCGGTTCAGCAATTGCTCCGAGCGCAAATCCTCCAGTTCGATCGTGCTGCGGCCGGCCAGCCGGTGTCCGTCGCCAACGACGAGATCGAAGCTCTCGGTGAACAGTGGCCAGGCGTCGAGCCGGTCCCAGGCCTCGTCGATCTCGGCGGCGATGCCGAGCTCGGCTTCGCCCTTCTTGAGGAAATCGCCGACCTCGCGGCTGGACCCGCGCAGGAAGCGCAATTCGAGCCGGTTGAACTGCCGCCTGATCTCGTTGAGATGGGGAATGAGCAATGCCAGGTCGATCGAATGCGTCAACGCGATACGGAGCGCGCCGACCTCACCGCTTTTGAACGAGGAGGCGAGCGAGCGCGCGCCGGCAGCGGCGTCAAAACACTGCTTCAGGAGCGGATGCATGCGCTGGCCGAGTTCGGTGAGTTGCGCCGCCGGCCGCTCGCGGCGAAACAGGTCGCCGCCGAGCTCGGCCTCGAGCTGCTTGATCGCGCGCGTCAGCGAGGGCTGTGTGACGTTGCACTCCTCGGCCGCGCGCGTGAAATTGAGCAGCTGCGCCACCGCGAGGAAATAGCGGACCTGGTGCATTTCCATGGATCGGCTCCCGGCAAGGTAGGGCGATCCTATCGGATCGAACCGGCGAATGACATCCCACCCGCAATAGCGCGCGCCTATGGATTCGGAAGCCAGCCGGTATTTCCGTTTGGGCCGCCGATCCTCCAGGGTCTGCGAAAGCTGGAAGTCCAGCCATTGCCAACGGAGACCAGGTCATGAACATACCGCTGAAGCCGCAGACATCTCAGCCCACACGCGCGCTGGCCGGCAAGGTGGCACTGGTCACGGGCTCGACCGGCGGTATCGGCCTCGGCATTGCACGTGCGCTGGCGGCGGCCGGCGCCGACGTTGTGTTGAACGGTCTTGGCGTCGCCGCCGAGATCGGCCGGACGCGGGAGCAGATCGCCGCCGAGTTCAGCGTCAAGGCGAGCTACTCTCCGGCCGACATGACGAGGCCAAAGTCGATTGCCGAGATGATCGCGGCGACCATCGCCCAGGCCGGCCGGCTCGACATCCTCATCAACAATGCCGGCATCCAGCATGTCGCGCCGCTCGAGCAGTTTCCGGTCGAGAAATGGGAGCAGATTCTCGCCATCAATTTGACTTCGGCCTTCCACACGACGCGGCTCGCGCTACCCGCGATGCGCCAGAACCGTTTTGGCCGGATCATCAACATCGCCTCCGCGCACGGCCTGGTCGGCTCGCCGTTCAAGGCGGCCTATGTCGCCGCCAAGCACGGCATCGTCGGCCTGACGAAAGTCACGGCGCTGGAGACCGCGGAGGAAGGCATCACCTGCAATGCGGTCTGTCCCGGCTACGTCTCCACGCCGCTGGTCGAAGCGCAGATCGACGGGCAGGCCAAGGCGCACGGGATTTCGCGCGATCAGGTGATCCGCGACGTGCTGCTCGCGCAGCAGCCGAACAAGCGCTTTGCCACGGTCGAGGAGCTGGGCGCGCTGACGGTGTTCCTGTCGACGGATGCTGCCGCTTCGATCACAGGGGTTGCGCTGCCGGTCGACGGCGGCTGGACTGCGCATTAACATGGGACGGCGCAACAACAAGTCGTCGCCCACTGCGAACATCCGGGTATTGCAGGCTGATCAGGAGCAAACCATGAGCGGTACGCAGGACAACACGCGAAGCAAGGCCTCGGACCTTCCGGGGCAGGTCGTCCTCGTGCTTCAGGGGGGCGGCGCGCTCGGCTCGTACCAGGCCGGCGTTTACCAGGCGCTGCACGAAGCCGGCATCGAGCCGGACTGGATCATTGGCACCTCGATCGGCGCGATCAATGCAAGCCTCATTGCGGGCAACGCGCCGGAGAATCGCCTCGCGCGCTTGAGAGAGTTCTGGCAGCGGATGGAGCAGAAGCCGGTCTGGGACTGGCGCGCCGCTTTTCCCGGCTTCAACGAGAAGCTGGCCTATTGGTCGGCCGTGACGCACGGCATTCCCGGTTTTTTCCGTCCCAATCCGCTGGCGCACGCCGGGGATTCCTATCCGCTGGGCGCCGACCACGCCGGCTTCTATTCGACTGCTCCTCTGGAGAAGACGCTGAGCGAGCTGGTCGATTTCGACCTGGCCAATCGCTGCGCGCCGCGGCTGACTGTCGGTGCGGCTCATGTCGGGACCAGCCAAATGCGGTATTTCGACAGCCGCGACGGCGTGCTGACGGTGAAACATGTCATGGCGTCCGGCGCATTGCCGCCGGCTTTTCCGGCGGTGCGTATTGACGGCGAGCTCTATTGGGACGGCGGCATCCTCTCGAACACGCCGACGGAAGCGGTGTTCGACGACAATCCGCGCAGGGATTCGCTGATCTTCTCCGTGCACCTGTGGAATCCCGTCGGCGCCGAGCCGACCACGATGGCGGAGGTGCTCAACAGGCACAAGGACGTGATGTATTCCAGCCGGATCGCGAGCCAGATCGCGCGCCAGCAGCAGACTCATCGGTTGCGCCATGTCATCAACCAGCTCGCGGCACGATTGCCCGAGAGCGAGCGCAGCGATGCCGCGGTGAGGGAGCTGACCAGCTATGGCTGTCCGACCCGCATGCACGTGGTGCGGCTGCTGGCGCCGCAGCTCGATCGCGAGACTCATACCAAGGATATCAACTTCAGTCCGTCGGGGATCACGCGGCGCTGGCATGCTGGCTACGCTCACACGAAGTCGGTGCTCGCGCGCAAGCCGTGGATCGGCGAGTTTGACCCGCTATCGGGTGTCGTGCTGCACGAGCACATGGACGAGATGCCGGAGGCTGCGGAATGAGGTTGCCCTGCCGTCGCGGCTCACACCGCTGCAAGCTTGCGGTACAGCGCGTTGTAGCTGCCCGCTGAGATGTTCCAGGAAAACGAGCGTCCCATGGCGCTGCGGCGCATGGTATCGAGCTGGTCGTGGGCCATGAAAGCCGAGAAAGCCCGGCGGACACCGCCGAGGAAGGATTCGCGCGAGGGCCTCGAGAACAGGAAGCCGGTCTCGCCGTCGGTGATGGTCTCGGCGAGGCCGCCGGTCTGGTGCCCGATCGGCAGCGACCCGAAACGCTGGGCATACATCTGGCTCAGGCCGCACGGCTCGAAGCGCGAGGGCATCAGGGTGAAGTCGCTGCCGGCGAAGATGCGGCGCGCCTGGGCGTCGTTGAAGCCGATCACCACGCCGATGGCGTCGGGGCGGCGGCGATGCGCGTCGATCAAGGCCTGCTCCAGCGCCGGCTCGCCGGAGCCGGTGACCACGATCTGCCCGCCGGCATCGACGATCTCGTCGGCCGCCGACAGCACGAGGTCGATGCCCTTCTGGTGCACGAGGCGCGCGACGATGCCGAACATCGGGCCTCGCGACACCGCCAAGCCGAACTGCTTGCGCACGTAATCCGCATTGGCCCTCTTGCCGACCCAATCGCCGGCGCCGAACTGCTGGGCAAGCTGGGCGCAGGAGCGCGGATCCCAGCTCTCGTCGATGCCGTTGAGGATGCCGGTGAGCTCCGACGCGTCCGAGCGTAGGCGGAGCAGGCCCTCAAGGCCGCAGCCGAATTCGGCCGTGGTGATCTCGCGCGCATAGGTGCCGCTGACGGTGGTGAGGTGCGAGGCGTAGACGAGGCCGGCCTTGAGGAAGGAGAGCTTGTCGTAGAACTCGACGCCATCGATATGGAAGGAGCTCTCGGGTATGCCAATTCGCCGCAGCGAGTCCTTCGGGAAGAGGCCCTGATAGGCGAGGTTATGGATGGTCAGGATCGACGGGACTTTAGCGCCGCGCCAGGCGAGGTAGGCCGGCACGAGCGAAGCCTGCCAGTCGTTGGCATGAACCAGGTCCGCTGCCCAATTCTTGTCCAGCTTGCCCATGGCGAGCTCAGCGGCCGCCGAGGCAAAGCGCGCGAAGCGGATGTCATTGTCAGGCCAGTCGCGCCCGGCCTCGTCGCCATAGGGATTGCCGGGCCGGTCGTAGAGTTGCGAGCACAACAGCACGTAGACCGGTAGGCCGTCCTTGGTCGCGGCCCGTCCGAGCGAGCAGGCCGGCATCTCCGCGAAGGCCGGGCAGCGGCCGACGATCTGAATATGCGTGAGTTGCTCGATGATGTCGCGATAGCCGGGCAGCATGATCCGGATATCGGCAAAGGGACGTAGGGCGCGGGGCAGGGCCGCGGAAACCGCGCCGAGTCCGCCGACGCGGACGAAGTCGTCCATCTCAGTGGTAACGAACAAGACCCTCAAGAACAGCTGCCCTCTGTCGATCCCGTTTGTGGCTATGCAAGAACGGGTCCAGTTGTCCTGGAATTTCTTAAAGCTCACCCACGCGGTGCGTCGGTTCGGTAAACACTTTCCTACTCGGCCGCCGCCCTTTAGGGTCGCCGCATCAACGACAGAGAACTTCGAGAGTTCCTAAGAGCCCCAAGGACCTGAGCAGGCATGCAGCTAGCAGATAAGCATGAGGGGACGACGACAAAAGCATTCGCTGGGCTGCGGGTCCTGGATTTTTCGACAACCATCGCCGGTCCTCACTGCGCGCGGATGCTTGCCGACATGGGCGCCGAGGTCATCAAGATCGAGAGCGACGGCGGCGAGACGATGCGGACCCGGCCACCGTTGCGCAAAGGGTGCAGCACCGCGTTTGGGCAGCTCAATGTCGGCAAGAAGAGCGTGGTGCTCGACCTCAAGTCCGAAGATGGCAAGGAGGCGGTGCGCCGGCTGGCCGCCACCGCCGACATCCTGGTGGAGAATTTCCGCCCCGGCGTGATGAGCCGGTTGCGCCTCGACTACGACAGCATGCGTCAGCTCAACCCGAGACTGATCTATTGCTCGATCTCGGGTTACGGCCAGACCGGCCCCTCGGCCGAGCTGCCGGCCTATGCCCCGGTGATCCATGCCGCCTCCGGCTACGACATGGCGCATCTGGCCTACCAGCCTGGCCGTAGCCGCCCCGATTATTGCGGCATCTATCACGCCGACGTCCTCACCGGCACCTATGGCTTCGGCGCGATCGCGTCCGCGCTCTATCAGCGCAGCGTGACCGGTCTTGGCCAGCACATCGACGTCTCCATGCTGGAATCGATGCTGTCACTGACGCTGACCGAATTGCAGGGCGCGCAATTCGCCGTGAAGCCGCCGCCGCGCCCGATGTTCGGGCCGACCGAGACGGCAAGCGGCTACGTCATGATCACGGTCGCCAGCGAGAAGACGTTCCAGGCCCTGATGCAGGTGATCGGCCGCCCCGAATGGATCTCCGATCCGCGCTTTGCCGCCTACGCCGCGCGCCGCGACAATTGGGCGGAGGTCATGGACGGCGTCGAAACCTGGTCGCGGCAGCTCACGACCGATGCCTGTCTTGTCGCGCTCGGCGCGGCCGGCGTGCCAGCCTCTGCCTATCGCACGGTGTCGGAGGCGCTGGCCGATCCGCAGCTCGCGCACCGGCAGTCGCTTTCCTCCGTGCAGGACGAGGGCGGCTCCTTTCAGGTGCTCAATTTGCCGTTCCGGATGTCGGGTGCCGATATCACGCCGGCCAAGACGATGGCCGTGCTCGGCGAACATACGGACGCGCTGCGCGACGAGATCGGCCTCGCCGCGGATGCGTCAATTCCGACAGGCAAAACTGCCGCGACAGGCTGAGCACCATTGTGCCGCACGTGCGGCGTGTGATCTGTCGCGCGTTCCTCTTGCCGTGGCGCGCTTTTGTCGCCAATCTCGCTCCCAGTCATTCAGCGATCCGAAACATCGGACGAGGGATCCCGGGAGGAACCATGACGAAGACAGCTGCTGCGGCGCGTAAACACGCGCCGATTTTCCTTGTTGCGGCATTTGCGCTTCTTCCGCTGACCGGGCCCGCACAGGCGCAGAAGTCCGGCGGCAGCATCACCGTCGGTCAGGAACTGGAGATTGCAGGCTTCGATCCGCTCAAGGTCGGGGTCTACGATACCTCGACCTTCACCGCGGCCGCGGCCATCTTCGACACGCTGACCACGCTCGACGACAAGGGCGAAGCCGCGCCCAAGCTGGCGGTGTCCTGGACTCATTCCGACGACTACATGACCTGGACCTTCAAGCTGCGCGAGGGCGTGAAATTCCACGACGGCACGCCGTTCAATGCGCAGGCCTTCAAGGAGAATTTCGACCGCCAGAAGGATCCGGCCAACAAATGTCGCTGCGCCTTCTACATCACCAACGTCAAGGAAGTGCTCGCGCCGGACGACACCACGATCGTCTACAAGCTCACCGATCCCTCGGTGAACCTGCCGGCGACAATCACGATCCAGAGCCAGAACAATGTCATTCACTCGCCGACGGCCTGGAAGACCAGGGGCGACGACTACAACCGCAATCCCGTCGGCACCGGGCCCTACATCCTGAAATCATGGGCCGCCGGCGACCGCATGGTGCTGGAGAAAAATCCCAATTACTGGGACAAGGGCCGGCCCTATCTCGACCGCATCATCCTGAAGCCGCTTCCCGACGCCCAGTCGCGCTTCGCCTCGCTGCAATCGGGCGAGGCCGACATCATCTGGGATGACGAGGCCGACGCCGACAACATCCTGAAGGCGCAGAAGGACCCCAAGCTCACCGTTCACACCTACAAGGGTTCGGGCGCTGCGGTCTACGCCTTCAACACCAAGGTCGCGCCGTTCGACGACGTCCGCGTGCGACAGGCGCTGGTGATGGCGATCGATCGTCCGAAAATGTCACAGGCGATCAGCAACGGCCTGAGCCGGCCCGCCAGCAATCCCTATGGCGACGGCTCCTGGGTCAAATGCAAGGACGACGGCGCGCTGCCGTTCGACGTCGAGAAGGCCAAGGCGCTGATCAAGGACTACGGCAAGCCGGTCGAGTTCAAGATGCTGGTGACCGCGACGCCGCGCGGCCGCGTGGTCGGCCAGGTGCTTCAGCAGTTCTGGAAGCGTGTCGGGGCCAACATGGAAATCGAGCAGGTCGACCAGGCCACCATTCCGTCGCGCGCCTTCACCCGCCAGTTCCAGATGACGCCGTGGCGCATCGTCGATCTCGCCGATCCCGATCCGCAGATGTATGCGAACTTCCGCAGCGGTAGCCCGCTGGCGCTCGCCAATTTCGTCGATCCGGAGCTCGATCGTCTGCTCGACCATTCCCGCGTCACCGCCGATCCCGCAGCGCGTATCGAGGATTATTGCGCGATCAGCCGGCTGATCAACAAGGAGGCGATCTGGTTCTGGACCTTCCAGAACACCTATTA
>LNAP01003264.1_pt1 | contig 15555 bp, 17 predicted proteins | sample 602601 | NCBI WGS metagenome assembly LNAP01 (sample SAMN02440304, study PRJNA202911) | soil metagenome | biome: Subtropical and temperate rainforests or woodlands; isolation source: soil samples (1 kg each in a 20% v/v slurry with milli Q water) were... ...
GCATCACCGACGCCGCGGAAATCGCCCGCATCCACGCGCTGGTGATCCCGCCGGCATATGAAGACGTCTGGATCTGCCCCCTGGCGGAAGGACACCTGCAGGCCACTGGCCGCGATGCCCGGGGCCGCAAGCAATATCGCTATCACCCCGACTGGGCCGCATTACGCGACGCGGATAAGTATCAGAATCTGCTGGCGTTCGGCCAGGCCCTGCCCCGTATCCGCCGGCAGGTAGCCCGGGACATGCGGGTGGCCGGACTGGCCCAGGAAAAAGTGATCGCCACGTTGGTGCGCCTTCTTGAGACCACGCTGATCCGCATCGGCGCGCGCGAGTACGCGCGGTCGAATAAGTCGTATGGCCTGACGACGCTGAAACGGCGGCATGCGACGGTGACGGGAGGAGGCTTCCGCTTCCGTTTCCAGGGCAAGAGCGGCGTGCCCCACGATGTCACGGTGAAAGACCGCCGCGTTGCCCGCATCATCAAGCGCTGCCTGGAGATTCCGGGCCAGCAGTTGTTCCAGTACCTTGATGAGGACGGTGGCAAGCATCCCGTGGATTCCGGCGCGGTCAACGCGTACCTGCGCGCCGCCGGCGGGGGCGATTTCACCGCCAAACACTACCGCACCTGGGCGGGGTCGGTGCTGGCGTACGCCGCGCTGCAAGCGCGCCCTTTCGAGAACGAAACACAAGCCAGGCAGGCCGTGGTGGACGTGATCAAGCAGGTCTCGCGACGCTTGGCCAATACGCCCGCCGTGTGCCGCGCCTGCTATGTGCACCCGGCCGTGCTGGACGCTTACCTGGCGGGCGCCCTGCCGCCAAAGGTCCGGGCCCCGGATGCGCCGCGAGGCCTGCACGCGGACGAACGCCGCCTGCTGGCCTTCTTGCGCGCGCAGCCCGGCGCCGACAATGGGCGCGTTGGCCGCAAGGGGTCACAAAATGGATGAGCGGGCGTTCTTCGCGCGCGGCTGCGGCGCGGCGCCGTCGGCCCAGTTCGATTCCGTCTGGTTGTCGACGACCGCGCGTTGGTCGCGCGCCGCTTCGTCCGGCGTCGACTCGTCTGGTTTCACCGGTTGTTTCGGCACATCGACGGGGCCACGCGGCGGCAGTATCTTAGCGTTGTTCTGCGCACCGGCTTGCGCGGACTTGTCTGCCTGGCCAGACGCGGCGGCGGTCGATCGGGAGCGGGTTTTCATGGGTATCTCCTGCCAAGTTCCGAAATTCCATCCTACGGCCGTCCATCGGGATAAAGCACTGTCAGTACCTTCAAATTGCAAGCGGATGTGCCCGGTCCGGCCGGGCATGCCTTCGCTGACCGCCACGGGAACTCACAAGGAGATGCAATGCGAGACCCAAACTTCGAGCAATGTGTGCAAGCCTGCTATGAATGCGCGGTGGCTTGCGACCAATGCGCCGCGGCCAGCCTGGACATCAACGCGGCCCGGATGAAGCGCTGCATCAGCCTGGCCACCGACTGCGCCAGCGTGTGCCGTCTCTGCGCCGCCATGCTGGCGCGCAACGGCGAATTTTCTACCGCGCTATGTACTTTGTGTGCGCTGATTTGCGATGCATGCGCCCGCGCATGCACGCCGCACCAGGACATGGAGCATTGCCAGGTCTGCGCCGGCGCTTGCCTCGCCTGCACCCTGGCCTGCCAGGACATGCTCGAGGCCTAGCGCCCCGACACGCCGCGCAGCCGCACGGGCCGGTCTGCGATGGTTGAAATCCCGCCCGATTGCCAGGAGCTTTCAGATGGCCTCTACGAACACCCCTCTGCCTTCCGACTTTCCCGAGAACGGCCCGGACAATCGTGGGTCGCGCAGACGCGCGCGCCATCCGGAAAGCTGGATCGATGACATCGAGGCAACATTGCGCGACGCCGACCCCTCGGACCTGGACGCACTGAAAGCCCGCTTGTCGGAGCAGTTGACGGCCACGCGGCGCAGCCTGCGCGATGCCTCCGACAATGCCAGCGACCTGATGCGCGAAACCCTGGACTGCACCGAGGAATACATTCACGCGCGGCCGTGGCAGGCCATTGGCCTCGTGGCCGGCGCGGCCTTTCTTTTTGGCGTCGTCGTGGGCCGCCAGTAATCGCGCCAGTCTGGCACCGGCCGGGCCTCAGCCCGGCTTTTTTTTGGTTCATCGCACATTTTCGTTCGCGTCGGCGTCAACCGACTGCGTGGTTCTTGCCATCGCCGGGAACAACATTTGCGTGCCGTGGGCGTAGTGCGCCTTTCGCGCCTGACCCAAGGAGCCTTCGATGAGCAAGCCCCAGAACACCGGTACCGGCGACCGTCCCCATCCCACGCCCCCCATGCCGGACCAGCATCTTGAGAAGCCAGGCAACGAAGCCGACATGGAGCTCAAGCCGCAGTACCAGGCCCCCGGCTATCGGGGCAGCGCCAAGCTGCAAGACATGGCCGCCATCGTCACCGGCGGGGACTCCGGCATTGGACGCGCCGTCAGCGTGCTTTTCGCCCGCGAAGGCGCCGATGTCGCCGTTGTGTATTTGAACGAGCACGAAGACGCCGAGGCCACCCGGCGTGCGGTGGAAGCCGAAGGCCGTCGCTGCCTGCTGATTGCCGGAGACGTGCGAGAAGCCGCGTTCTGCAAGGACGCCGTGGCCCAGACGGTAAAAGCCTTCGGCAAACTGGATGTGCTGGTGAACAACGCGGCGTATCAGCAGCACACCGAAGCGTTGACCGAGATCAGCGACGAAAAGTGGGATAAGACGCTGCGCACCAACATCACCGCCTACTTCTACATGGCCCGGGCTGCCCTGCCGCATCTGAAGTCAGGGGCGTCCATCATCAATACCGGCTCGGTGACCGGCCTGCGGGGTAGCGCCAAATTGCTGGACTACTCCTCCACCAAGGGCGCCATTCACGCCTTCACCCGCTCGCTGGCCGGGAATCTGGCAAGCCAGGGCATCCGCGTGAACGCCGTGGCGCCCGGCCCTGTCTGGACGCCGCTGAATCCCGCGGATCAAAGTCCGGAGGCGATCAAGGAATTCGGCAAGCAGACCGACCTGGGACGGCCGGCGCAACCGGAAGAGATCTCGCCGGCCTACGTATTTCTGGCGTCCCCGGCCTGCGCCAGCTACATCACGGGGATTGTGTTGCCCATCACGGGCAGCGCCGGCGATTGATCCTTTAAACATTGGAGGTGGGCGCTTCCACCCGCTCGGGCGGCGTCAAGGGGTCGAAGTCCTGCCATTTGCCGTTCTGCCATCGACCCTGCGCCCGTTCGATGTCGCGCCCACCCGTTTCGCGCAGTACCTGGCGGGCAAGCGCCTCCTTGCCCACCGGCACATGCAGCGCCAGCATCACGCCGGCCGCCCGCACGGCCGGATGCTCTTCTTCGTCGCGCGGGGTGGTGCGGACTTTGCGTTTGTCCCGGCCCACGATCCATAGCGCGCCGGCCAGGGCACCCAGGTATGCCCCCACGCCGGCGGCCGCGATGACGATCAGAATCGGCGCCGCCATTCGCGCTGCGATGAAGCCGCCCAATAGCGCGAACAGCAGGCCCAGGGCCGACGCGCCCGCCACGGCGCCCAAATGCCCGCCCTTGGCGTCGGGGTCCGCCACGCGGTCGCCCCCTAATGGATATCGCGCATGCCCGCCCGCTGTGTTGATGTAGAAGGTGTGCACGTCGTCTTCAGTGAAACCTTCTGTAAAGAGTTTCTGGACGGCCACGGTGGCCTGGTCGAATGTCTGGAAGCGTGCGGCGACAATCAAAGACATGACGATCTCCCGGAAGGATGTGTACCGGGCGCAGCAACTTGCATGCCCATCCGAAGATGGCACGGCGCTTGCTGTCGGGCCTTGCGCAAGTCATGCTTGCCCTGCCCTTCGACCCTTGCCCGGAGACCGCCATGCCCCGCCCTCCTGCCCCCGATTTTCCCGATTTGGACGACACCGGCCGCCCCGATCTGGGACCCAGCGATTCCTCCGACTCGGCCAGCGACCTGCCCCCCGGCATGGCGCATTCCGATAGCGATTCCCAGGCGACCGGGGAACGCGAAAGCGTTGAACCCGACTCGCGCGACGACGACGGCAGCGATATCGCGCCGGACCGTGTGACGGGCGGCGATGAAGCCGGCCTGTCCCGTTCAGCCCCGAATCCGGAGCGCAATGGTGGGTGAGCCCCTGCCTTCGCCATTGCCCCCGTCGTCCTTGCACCCTGCGGCGCTTAGCCCCGCGTCGGCGGCGCATGAGGACGCCAATAGCCTGCCCCTCGATAATGGAGTTTTTTCCATTGCTGAAGCAGAAACTGCCGCAGGGGCTGAACCGCGCGCGCGTGAGCTGTCCTGGCTGGATTGGGTGGCGCTAATTGCCGTGGTGGCGGGTGGTCTGAACTGCGGGTTGATCGCCGCCGTCAACCTGGACGTATTCGCGAAAATCTTGCCGTACGCGGCGGCAACCCGCGCCGTCCAAGGGCTGATCGGGCTGGCCGCGCTGCATTGCGTCGTGCTGCTGTTCAAATGGGGCGACGGCGCCGACTAGGGCGCCAACCGCCCTATTTTCCGTCGGGACGCTTACCGGGGTACTGCCCGCCTTCTTCAAACTCAGGCCCCTTGGTGTTGGGCTTCTTGTCCGCTGGCCGTTTCGCTGCCGGCGGCTTCTTGCCGAAGCCGGGCTGGTCCGCACCGAACTGGCCACTGCGACGGGCGGCGTCGGCTTCGTCATTCGGGGTATTTGCCTCGGGCTTGGCCTTCTCTTTCGCGGGTTGCTTCATCTTGCTCTCCGTATAGCCTATTGAAACTGCCTGCCGCGCAAGCGGCGTTCCCAAGCGCGCGCCGGGAACGCCGCTTGCTTGCTGTGGGGTGCAGGTCCGGTTAACGCCGGGCCCCTCACCCAAAGGAGTTAGCCATGAATCTGTCCAGAACCGTTTGCCCCGCTATCGCGCTGTGCCTGTCCGCCCTGGCGTTCCAGGCCTCCGCGCAAACGACCTCCGTGCGCAGCAATGACCAGATCGACAACCAATACAAGATGGACAAAAAGGCATGCGACGGAATGAAGGGCAACCAGAAGGACGTGTGTCAGCAGCAGGCCGAGGCAGCGCGCGACAAGGCGAAAGCGGATGCCAAGGCGGGCAAGGAAAAGGCCGAAGCGAGCCATGACGCCGCCAAGACGCGCAACGATGCCGACTACAAGGTGGGCAAGGAAAAATGCGACGCCATGTCGGGTAACGCCAAGGACGCCTGCATGGCCGAGCTGAAGACGCGCCACGGCACGTAACCCGGCGGCGCGTGGCATCGCCCCGTGCCGCGCTGGCCGGGGCGGCGCCTAGGTTGCGTCGCGCGCCTCGCTCGATCCGTCTTCGCCTGGCAGGATATAGCCGGCGGCGGCATATTCCTCAAGCCGGTTGTAAAGCGTCTTGGGGCTGATGCCCAGCATCGCGGCCGTCTGCTTCTTGACGCCATTGCAACGCGCCAGCGTCGCCAGGATCAGGCGCCGGTCGGCTTCAGCCAGCGTTTCACCAACGGGCACGCTGACCTGACTGGTCGGGGCATCGCCGCTGGGCGACACATGCGGCGCCAGCATGTCGACATTCAGCACGTCGCCATCCGCCATGATGAAGGCGCGCCGCACGAAGTTCTTCAGTTCGCGTACATTGCCCGGCCAGTCGTACTGCGCCAGGGCTTCGGCCGCTTGCGGCGAAAACACCTTGTTCTTGCCGGTCTCCTGGTTCTGCGCCTGCAGGAATCGTTGCGCCAGGAACAGGATGTCGTCGCCGCGATCCCGCAGCGGCGGCAGCTCGATGGGAAACACGCTTAGCCGGTAGTACAAGTCTTCGCGCAGCTTGCCCTCCTGCACCGCCTGTTCAGGATTGCGGTTGGTCGCGGCGACGATGCGGATGTCGCAACCGATTTCGCGGTTGGTGCCGACCCGCATGAACTGCCCGGTCTCAAGCACCCGCAGCAGTTTCACCTGCAGGTCCAACGGCATCTCGGTGACCTCGTCCAGGAACAGGGTGCCGCCGTCGGCGCGTTCGAAATAGCCCTTGTGCTGACGGTCGGCGCCCGTGAAGCTGCCGCGCTCGTGGCCAAACATTTCGCTTTCGATCAGATTGGGGGAAATCGCGCCGCAGTTGACCGCAATGAACGGCCGCTGACGGCGCGGGCTGAGCTCGTGGATTGCGTGGGCGGCCAGCTCTTTGCCGGTGCCGCTTTCTCCGATAAGCAAGGTCGTGACGTTGGTGGGCGCCACCCGTCCAATCTGCCGATACAGCGCCGTCATGCACTCGGATGCGCCGTATAGCTTGCCGAAGCGCCCGGCTTCCTCGAACGGCATGCCTGGCAGGTCCCCGCCCGCGTTGGCCACCACCCGGCTCAGGATGCCGTTCAGGCGTTCCATGCAAATTGGCTTGACGAGAAAATCGGTCGCGCCCAGGCGCAATGCCTGGACGGCGTAGTCGACCGTGCCGTGACCCGTCATCACGACGACTTCGGCGCTGGCCGCGGCGACATTCTTGAAGATGTCCATTCCGTTGCCGCCCGGCAGCCGCACGTCGGTCAACACCAGGTCGGGCGCCTGCCGTTCAAGCTGTATCAGCGCGTCCTTGACGCTGGCCGCGACCGCTACCGAGAAACCGCTGTCGCGGCCCATCTCGGCAAGGGTTTCCCGTATCGCGTCGTCGTCATCGACGATCAGCAAATGAGGCATAGCTTCTCCGTATGGCGGTGCGCGGCACGATGTCGGCGCCGCGCATTGACATGAAATTGAGAATAATCAGTCTGGCGTCGACAGACGTAAACAATCGATACTGTCCACTAAAGTTTTCGAATACTTGCAACTGGTCGCATTCCTGCGGCGAGCCGGCTACTACGATAAATAGATCGCGACTAGGCCTGACGGGCCGAGGTAACTGCACATGGCAAACCGCACCACCACTGGGCGCGAGGATGCGATTGCGTCCTCCGCCGCTCCGATGGACATGACCGGGCTGTCGCCGGTCATGCAAAAATTGGGCACCCAGGTGCGACTCGCTGCGTCCACGGACGCCAGCGTCTTCATCGTGGGAGAAAGCGGGGCCGGCAAGGAGATCGTGGCGCGCGCGATCCATGACGCCAGCGAACGGCGCAGCCACCCCTTCGTCGCCGTGAATTGCGGCGCCATCAGCGGCACGTTGGCGCATGCCGAACTGTTCGGCCACGAAAAAGGCAGCTTCACTGGCGCATTGGCGCAGAACGCCGGCTACTTCGAATACGCCAGCGGCGGCACGCTCTTCCTGGACGAGGTCACCGAGATGCCGCCCGACATGCAGGTGCATTTCTTGCGCGTCCTGGAAGCCGGGACGTATCAGCGTGTCGGCGGGTCCGATCTGCTGCGCGCCAATGTGCGCATCATCTGCGCCAGCAACCGCGACCCCGCCGCCTCGGTGGCCGATGGCCGGCTGCGCCAGGACTTCCTGCACCGCTTGCTGGTCATCCCACTGCGGGTGCCGCCGCTGCGCGAACGCGGCAGCGATGCGCTGATCCTGGCGCACCGGTTCCTGGATACCCTGAACGCGCAGCACCGCACACAGAAGACGTTTTCCAAGCAGATGCTGGACGCGATCCAGCAACACGACTGGCCCGGCAATGTGCGGGAACTGCGCAACGTGGTGCAGCGCGCCTTCATCCTCTCGGACGCGCAACTGAACACCGACCTGCTGGCGCGCGCCCCGGCCCGTCAGCGATCGGAAATGCGCGACGGCGCGCTGAGCTTCCCGGTGGGCATGCCACTAGGCCGCGCGCAACGCGAGTTCATCCTTGCCACGCTGGCGCATCATGACGGCGACAAGCGCCTGGCAGCGGACACCTTGGGCGTCAGCCTGAAAACGCTCTACAACCGGCTGGACGTGTACGACAAGGAAGGCTTGGCGGACCGCTGAGCAGTTCTTACCGTCGGCTTGTAATAGCGGCTCCGCCCGCGACCGCGCTCCCTCGATACTCGCCCGCAAACCCACCTGGCACGGAGTTTGCTTGAGTATCAAGGATGCGCCGCCGTCCGGCGGCTCCCTGGCAAGGAGACTCGATTGGGCCACCCTACGCAAGAATTGCGCCTGCGCCAGCAGATGACGCTCGCGCCCCGACTGCAACAGTCCGTCAAGTTGCTGCAAATGTCGGCGCTTGAATTCACGACCGCGGTGGAGCATGCGCTAGCCACCAATCCCTTTCTGGAAGATGGCGACGAGCAAGACGCCGATCCGGTGGAAATCGGGCCGGACGCCAAGCCCGCCAGCCATGGCGACCCGGTCGATGCGCCGGCCGAGCCCATCCCGACGAGCACCGCAGATGGCGAAGAGGCGCCCCCCGACGCGCCCGCCTACTCCGGCGATTACCCCATGCCGTCGTCGGGATCCGGCGAAGGCAAGGATCTGGGGCAATGGGCCAGCGCGTCGCTGTCAATGCGCGAACGCCTGTCCATGGACCTGGGCAATTACCACCTGGAACCCCGGGATCGGCTGCTGGCCGAGTTCATCATCGACGCGCTGGACGACGACGGGTATCTGCGCGTGCCCCTAAACAGCCTTTGCAGCGCGGATCGGCCCGAGTTCACCCCCCCGCCCGACGATGGGGAATGGACGGCGGCCCTGCGCCTGGTACAGCAACTGGATGCGCCGGGGCTGGCCGCGCGCGACCTGACGGAATGCCTGACGCTGCAATTGATGGCCGCCCGGACAGTGGACGCTTCCACCCGAGACCTGGCGCTGCGCATCGTGCGCGAACACCTTGACCGTCTGGGAAAAAACGACTGCATCGGCCTGCGCCGCGTGCTGGATTGTTCTGACGAGGCGCTGCGCGACGCCTGCGCGCTGATCCGCAGCCTTGACCCCAAACCGGGTGCCCGCTATAGCGCCGAAGCCCCCGTGTACGTCGTCCCCGACGTGTTCGTGGACAAGTGGCACGCGCGTTGGCGCGTCTTGCCCAACCGCAATGCGATGCCGCAGGCGCGGCTGCACCGCACCTACGCCGACCTGTTCCGCCGTGCCCGCCTGGATGACCGCAGCCCCATGGCCCAGGAACTGCAAGAAGCGCGCTGGCTGGTGCGTAACGTGGAACAGCGGTACACGACGATCCAGCGGGTCGCCGAAGCCATCGTCAAGCGCCAGCAGACCTTTTTCGAGTATGGCGAAGTGGCATTGCGCCCCTTGATGCTGCGTGAAGTCGCCGACGACCTGGATATGCACGAATCAACCGTATCCCGCGCCACCGTCGGCAAATACATGGTGACGCCGCGCGGCGTGTTTGAATTCCGTCACTTCTTTTCCCGCGAACTGGCCACGGAATCCGGCGGTTCGTGTTCGGCCGCCGCGGTGCGCGCGTTGATCAAGGAAATGGTCGACGCCGAAGACCCGGCAATGCCGTTGTCGGACGTGGCCCTGACTCAGCAATTGGCGGCCAGCGGCATCTTGCTGGCGCGCCGCACGGTGTCCAAGTATCGGGGCCAACTGCGGGTGCCGCCGGCCGAACTGCGCCGCCAGCACTAAGCCCGCGTTTGAAGCGACCACACCGGGGCAGCTCGGTTGCACGCAAAGAAGGCTTCCCTCGGGAAGCCTTCTCGTTGCCACCTGGCTTACGGCGATTACTTCGAACCGCCCGTGTTCGGGTACCCAGGAGGCGGCGCAGCACCAGCCCCCGGCGTGCGCGGAACATTATCGTTGGCCTCGCGCGGACGGTTAGGCGTTTCATCGGAGTGCTTCTTGCCCGACGACATGCTGCCGCCATGTTGCGTTGAAGGCGCCGTCGTCCCGGAAGGCGGGGTTGCATTGGGTGCAGGCGCCATCTGCCCCGGCGGCAAGGGGCGGTTCGGCTGAGCGGCAGAGGCGTCGTTCGGCGTGGAAGACGGCGTGGTCGGACTGGCCGACTGGGCCAGCGCCGCGCCTGCGGACGTCAGGCCTGCCAGGAGTACGAAAGCGCAAGTCATGGCACGGGTTTTCATAGTCAGGCTCCTTGGTTGGAAAGTATGGACCTGTACGCAAGCCCCGTTCCCGTCCCGCGGGCGTCCAAGCCGCCCCGCCTGCCCTGCGCAATCCCCACCCCGAACACCTTGAAGGGCATTTTTTACCTGCCGTTGCAACACTGCCATCCCGGGAACCTATCCCGCGCTCCCGGCCCGGGCTTTCCGGGATTCGGCCAGCATGCGCTGCACGCGTTCGCCCAGCGCATCCAGCGAAAACGGCTTCACGATCAGTTCCATCCCGTGCTCCAGGAAGCCGCGGTCATGCGCGGCGCTTTCGGCGTATCCGGTCATCATCAGGACCCTCAGCCCGGGATGGGCGGCCCGCGCGGCGTCCGCCAACTGGCGGCCGTTCAACGCCGGCAAGCCTACATCCGTCACCAGCAGGTCGATACCGGCCGTGCCCAGCACCAGCTCCAACCCCGCCTCGCCATCCGCTGCAGTCAGGACATGCATGCCCAGGTCAGCCAGGCATTCGCGCACCATGTCGCGCACATTGGCATCGTCTTCCACCAGCACCACGACGGACGGCTGTCCAACGCCCGATACCGGTTGCGCGGTCAACTCATGCCGTGTGGTGGCATCTGGCGCGCCGTCGTACCGCGGCAATAACAGCCTGACCGTCGTACCCTTGCCCACCTCGCTCTCCAGCGTGGCCACGCCGCCGGCCTGCTTGGCAAAACCGTAGATCATGGACAGACCCAGGCCGGTGCCTTCGCCCAGTGGCTTGGTGGTGAAGAAAGGATCGAAGGCGTGCGCCAGCACGTCGGGCGCCATGCCGCAACCTTCGTCGGTGATCGACACCTGCACGAAGTCCCCCGGATTCATGCCGGGAAACTGGCGCAACAGCACGGCATCCAACGATCGGTTCAGCGCGGCAACCGTCAATGCGCCGCCATTGGGCATCGCGTCGCACGCGTTGATCACCAGGTTCAGCATGGCGTTCTCGAACTGGTTCTTGTCGCACCGAACCGTCCACAACGCCGGATCCAGATCGAAATGCAGCCGCACGCGTTCGCCGGTATAGCGGTGGAACAGGTCGGCCATCGACTGCAGCGTGGACGCCACGCTGAAGGGTTTGGGGTCGATGGGCTGGCGCCGCGAGAAAGTCAGCAACCGTTGGGTCAGATGCGCGGCGCGGTTGGCGGAATCCATTGCCACGTTGATAAAGCGTTCCGCCTGCGCCGGCGTGCCGGCATCGAGCTTGCGCTTGATCAGGTACAAGGCGCCCGTAATGCCCTGCAGCATATTGTTGAAGTCGTGGGCGATGCCCCCCGTCAAGCGCCCCACCGCTTCCATTTTTTGCGATTGCCTCAACGCCTGCTCGGTCTCGCGCAGCATCTCGGCCTGCACCTTCAAATCGGTATCGTCGCGGCCAGTCATGTACAGGCTGTCTTGCGACCACGACATGCTCCAGGTGATCCAGCGATAGGTGCCGTCGCGTCCCAGCAGCCGGTTCTCCATATGCCGCACGGCTTGCGCCGGGTCGACGTGCGACGCCTGCGCCATCGCGGCGCGCGTGGCCGCCTGATCGTCCGGGTGCACCAGTTCGGTCAGGCCCATTGACAGGAACTGCTCAGGGCTCCAGCCCAGGATCGGCCGCACCGCGGGATTGACACTGACGAAGCGCTCGTGCGCGTCGATGACGGCAAGCAGTTCCGGCGACAACCGCCAGATGCGGTCGCGCTCCGCGATGGCGTCTTCGACGCGCTGCTCCAGCGTCCTCGCGTACTGCGAACGCTCGACGGCGCCGCACATGCGCTCCGCCACTTCTTCGATAAAGGCCAGATCGCCGGCCTTGAGTCGGCTGCCCGCCTGTGGCCGCACCAGCAACGTACCGCCGTTCCGCCCCCAGCGACGCATCGGCACCACGATCGCGGATGGCCGAACCTCGCCTTCCTGATTCGCCACCAGCGGTTGCAGGTAGGCGGTGCGGCCCTTGCGCAGCGCGTCCTTCAATTCTTCGCCCAGTTGCTCGGGCGTCAGCGGCTGCGCCTTGGACTGTTCCGTCTCGGAGCGCCAACAGGTTGATAGCGTCACCGTCGCGCCGTCGTCCCCGGACCAGTCCGCCACCGCCACCAGACCTAGCGCCAGATGCTGGCCCAGCCCTTCGCAGGCGGCATGCTCGATTTCGGACTGAAGATGCAGTTCACGCATTCGGTCGCCCAGCGCCAACAGGAAATTCTTGCGATGCTGCCCTTCCCATAGCTCGGTTTCGGCCGCCTTGCGCGCCGTGACGTCCAGAAACAAGGCCATCATGCGGTCGGCGCCGTCTTTACGCGCCCGGGCTTCGTACCAGGCATGCTTGGGCCCGGGCACGGCGAACTCGAACTGAGCCGGTTCGCCCGTTTCCACCACCTGAGCAAACGCGTCCATGATCTGGCTGGGGACGCCGGGTATCATTTCGCGCAGCGTATGGCCCAGCGTATCGCCTTCCCGCATGCCGCTCTGGCGCTCGAACGCCGGATTCACCTCCAGAAAGCGGAAGTCCACGATACGGCCATCGCTATCCCGCAGCGCCTCGCTTAAAAAGAAGGCCTCTTGCATGCCATCGAACATGGCACGCCAGCGCTCGCCGCTGTCACGCAGCGCGGCGTCGGTCAGGTGCCGCTCGATGGCCAGCGCGGCGCTGCGCGTCACCAGCGCGATGGCGTCGATATCGTCGGTGGAAGGCGAGCGCACCGTGCTGTAGTAGTTGGAAAACACGCCCAGCAAGCGCCCGTCGGGCGCCTTGATCGGCGTCGACCAGCACGCCCGCAGTCCCTGTGACAACGCCAGATCGCGCCAGCGCTCCCAGGCAGGATGCGTGGCGATGTCTTCCACGTACACGGCGGTTCCTGCATGCGCCGCCGCTCCCCACGACGCCATATGCGGCCCAATGGGTGTGCGCTGCACGGCCACATTGAACGCCGCCGGCAGGCTGGGCGCCGCGGCATGCAGCAGGAACGTCCCGGTATCGTCGATCAGCGCGATCGCCGTGCACAATTTCACGCTCGATTGCGCCTCGATGGCGTGCAACACATGCTCCAGGACATCCGGCAACGGCATGCCCGCGGCAATGCGCTGCAGCATGATGCGTTCATCTTCCAGACGCGCCAGCGTATCCGTCCAAGGGAGCGCAACGCGATCCTGTTTCTTCAACATGTCTGCCCCTTTACCAGTACGTACTGTATTGCGGGGCCCCGCCGACGTACCGAAACGCTCGGTAACGCGACGCTACCGTTCCTGCTCGAACACCGGTTCGCCGTCCAGGCGCAGGGCGTTCAGCGCTTCGGGCTTGTCGACCAGCACGCATTGCTTGCCGGTGCGGGCGCAATGATCCTTCCCCCGCCAATAGGCGCCGTGGCTGACGCAGCCCGTCTGGCAAATGACAAGATCCGCCGCGATCAAACTGGCTTCCAGCGTTGCGCCGTCTGCATCGCCCTGGCCGCTGTGACCCAGGTAACGGCCTCCGGCAAGTTCGACGACCTTGCGCGTCAGCATCAGCGCCAGCGCATCTTCGCCCACGCACAGCACCGACTTTTCGCGCAGCGCGACGGCCATGACGGCTGGCTGCGGCGCTACCGGCTCGGCAACCCGCTCCGCCGGACGCGCCCTGGCCTGGCTGGCCCGATCCTGCCAGGCCAGCCGCTCACGCATGAGGCATTGGATGCGCTCCATCAGTTGCGTGACCCGGCGTGCCAGCGCCACCCGCTTGGGCAATCCCGGTATCGACCCTTCCAGCGCGCGGTGGTCTTCCCGCGCCCAAGCCAGTGCCGTGTCGCGCTGGATGACCGCGGCGCGCAGGCGCATCGCTTCGGCTTCCAGATGCAGAATGCGCGCCGCCTGTGCGCTTAGCAACTGGCTGCAATGCGATTGCGCCTGCCCATAAGCGGCAAGCAGCGCCGCATGTTCGCGCTGCAAGTCATGGCGGTCTAGAAAGGAGGATGTCATCGCAGGCCTCGGTGTGAAACAAGCGCCCGGCGCGCCGCGTGCGCTACCGCCCCCGCAACGCGCGACCTGGCATGCGTGCCATTATAAATGAGAATGAGTACGTTTTAATATTTGGATTGGGTTCGCGACCCGCACAGGGAAATCCATAGCTGACGCGCCCCGGTCGCTTAAATATGATCGACTGACGCTACCGGCACGCAAGCCCCTCCCGGGCTTGGAATAGACGTTCCCACGAGGACGCCACGCGCCCTTTCCGCAGCGGCGGCGGCCGACGTGCGGAATCAACGAAGTCAGGGACGCCCGATGCCGAAATCCAGCGAACTTCTGCGCGACATCCACGAAACGAACATGATGTATTTGCTGCTGCTGCAGCGCCTGGCTCGCACCGGCAACGCCGACGCCATGGCAGGCCTGCAGATCTCGCAGCAAGCCTGCCAGTGGCTGGCCGCCCTATCGCGCGACGACTTGGCGAAAATGTCGCGGTGCAGCGTGTTGTTGGCGAAGCTGGATCTTGCGCCGCACCTGTTGTTATCGGCGCTTAGCCAAGGCATCGACGTCACGCTGGCCGCCCGGACAGCTGCCGCGCCACCTGAACCGCACGTGGCGGGGATGCCTTAGCCTTCTGCCGGTTCCAATGCGTCGTGGCAACAGACGCAGAGCTTGTTGCCGTCGGGGTCGCGGAAATAGGCGCCATAGTAGTTCGCGTGATACTCGGGCCGCAGCCCGGGCGGGCCTTCGCACGTTCCGCCCATCGACAGTGCCAGGGCGTGGCAACGGTCCACCGTTGCGCGGTCGGCCGCCATGAACGCGGTCATCTGCCCGTTGCCGGGCGTCGCGGCATGGCCGTCGTGCGGCGCGTTGATCACGAAAAGCGGCCTGTCGCCTTCGGCCGGTTGCCACCCTGCCCAGGGATGCTCGCGGTCCAGGAATCTGGGACGCAATCCAAGCGCCTCGGCTTGCGCGGAATAGAAGGCCAACGCGCGCTCGAAGTCACCGACGCCAATGCAAACGTGTGAAAACATGGAGCCTCTCGATAATCAGTGGGTTTCCGCGATTATCCCAGTTCCGCGCTTCACGCTGCCGCTCGTGCGCCATGCCAGCCCTGCGCTGATCCACAACGCCAGCGCCAACAGGCCGCCCGCCATGGCCGCAACGCCGGGCCATTGGCTGGTGGCCCAGAAATGGCCGCCCCACGCGCCCAGCACGCTGGACCCCACGTAATAGACCAACAGGTATAGCGACGCGGCCAATGCCTTGTAGCCGCGTGCCATTTGTCCGACCCACCCGCTGGCCACCGCGTGCGCGGCAAAAAAGCCGAAGGTGAAGAGGACGATCCCGGCGACCAGGATGGGCAGCGAATCCGACAGCGTCAGCAGCAAGCCAGCCAGCGCCAATCCGGTGGCGGCGCACAGCATGGCCCCACGGCCATGGCGGTCGGCCAGCCGGCCGAAGAACGTGGACGCGAAGATGCCCACGAGATACACAACGAAGATGAAGCCGATAAAAGTCTGGCTGAGCGAGAACGGCGGCAGCAACAACCTGAAGCCGACATAGTTGTAGAGGGTGACGAACGCGCCCATCAACAGGCCGCCCATCGCGAAGAGCGCACACAGCGGGCCATTCTTCAGATGTGCGCCGACGCCGGCGCGCACGTCTGACGCCACGCCGGCCCAGC
>LNAP01003265.1_pt1 | contig 15554 bp, 9 predicted proteins | sample 602601 | NCBI WGS metagenome assembly LNAP01 (sample SAMN02440304, study PRJNA202911) | soil metagenome | biome: Subtropical and temperate rainforests or woodlands; isolation source: soil samples (1 kg each in a 20% v/v slurry with milli Q water) were... ...
TGCTCCGTGGGCCCGCCGCGATCGGCCATCCATGGCCGTGTCGCGGCTACCCCGGCATCCATGCCGGGGTGCCCACTGCGCAATACCTGCCTGCGGCCAGCGTGGTTTAACGGGGCGCCTGAGATCAAGATCAAAAGCCAGATCAACAGCAGAGCAACAGCAAAGCCGGGGTGCGAAGCTGCATTCCCCTGTGGTGTTTACTCCAGACATATAACTGTCAGTTTGGATCATTGATCCCACCTCGCGGCGGCTCTTATGGTTGTTCGACACTCATAAGAACAGGTACAAACCATGTCCGACGCTCTGCAATTATCCACCCCGGCCGCCCATACCCTGAAACGCTGGCACACCATGCTGGCCACTGCCGATCTCAAAGCCCTGCCCGAACTGCTGGCGCCGGAGGCGGTGTTTCGCTCGCCCATGGCGCATACGCCCTACCCCGGCGCGCCCGTGGTGTCGATGATCCTCAACACCGTGTTTACCGTGTTTGAAGACTTCCAGTACCACCGCGAACTGGCCAGCGCCGACGGGCACAGTGTGGTGCTGGAGTTCAGCGCGCGGGTGGGCGATAAGCAGCTCAAGGGTATCGACCTGATCCGCTTCAACGAACAGGGGCAGATCATCGAGTTTGAGGTGATGGTCCGCCCCCTGAGCGGGCTACAGGCTCTCGGTGAAGAAATGGGCCGGCGCCTGGCGCCGTTCCTGGCCAAGGCCAAGGGTTGATAGTCAACGCCCGAGGAATTCCAGCAACCGGGCGTTGACCTGCGCCCCTTGCTCCACCTGGATCCAGTGCCCGCAGTTGGCCAGTACCTGCTGTTCCAACTGCGGTACCACCTCAGGCATGCGCTTGAGCGTATGCGCCTCGAATACCCCCACCGGATCGCGGTCGCCGATCAGGAACAGCGTCGGTTGTAACACCTGCCGCCCGGCCAGGAACTCGGTGCGCTGCCAGTTGCGCTCGAAGTTGCGGTACCAGTTCAACGGCCCGCGAAAACCCTGGGCGAAGGTTTGCACATAGATCTCCAGGTCGTGCTGGCTGCACCAGGCCGGCAAGGCGCCCGGCAGCGCGACACCCTCGAGCAAGGTCGCCGTGGCCGGCTTTTGCTGCAGGAATACATCCTGGTCCTGCATAAACAGGCGCAAGGTGCGTTCGATGTCCGCTTCCAGCTCCTGTTCGGCCACGCCGGGCTCCTGGAAGTACAGGATGTAGTTGAACCGCTCGGCGTACAGCTCGCGCATGATCTCGATCACCGGCCTGCGGGAGCGACCGGCAAAGGGCACCGACATTGTGACCAGGGCGCGGATGCGCTGCGGTTCCAGCAAGGCCAGGTGCCAGGCCACCACGGCGCCCCAGTCATGACCGACCATCGCCACCCGACGATGCCCGAACAGGTCCATGGCGCCCTGGATATCTGCGCACAGGGTCAGCAGGTCGTAGTCAGCAATGTCTGCAGGGGCACTGCTTGGCCCGTAGCCGCGCATCTGCGGGACGAACACCCGATAGCCGGCTGCCGCCAGCGCCGGTATCTGCAGTCGCCAGGAGTGCCAACACTCGGGAAAGCCATGGAGCAACCACACCGGCGGGCCGTTCTCGGGGCCGGCGATATGCAGGCTCAATTGAATACCGTTGACCTGGATCGTCTGTTGCTCGATAGCACTCATCACGCGGCTCCATCAGGGGACTGCTGCAGACTGCCCCAGCAGCACGGCCTGCGCCAGCATCATTGATCGGGCAAATACCTCAGGTCACCGACCACCAGCGCGGCAGCAGTGGCCGCACCTTGGGCTCGGCAAAACGGTCATCAATCAGCATCACTACCCCCTGGTCCTGCCGGGTGCGAATAACCCGGCCGGCCGCCTGCACCACCTTCTGGATCCCGGGATACAGGTAGGTGTAGTCATACCCCGAACCGAAGATCGCGCCCATGCGCAGCTTCATCTGCTCGTTGACCGGATTGAGCTGCGCCAGGCCCAGGGTGGCGATAAAGGCCCCGATCAGACGCGCCCCCGGCAGGTCGATACCCTCGCCGAACGCCCCGCCCAGCACGGCAAACCCCACGCCCTGGCTATGCTGGGTGAACTGCTCAAGGAAGGCCTGGCGCTCGGCCTCGGCCATGCCCCGTGATTGATGCCAGGTCGGGATCGCCGGATGCCGCTCGGCCAGTAATTGCGCCACTTGCTGCTGGTAATCGAAGCTGCTGAAAAACGCCAGGTAGTTGCCCGGCGTACGCGCAAATTGCTCGGCGATCAACGCCACGATGGGCTCCAGAGACGCCTGGCGATGCACAAACCGCGTGGAGATGCGATCGATGATGCGCACCTGCAACTGCGCAGCCTCGAACGGTGATTCGACGTCAATCCACGCGGTATCCGCCGGTAGCCCCAGCAGGTCGGCGTAGTAATGCCGGGGGCTGAGGGTCGCGGAAAACAGCACGCTGCTGCGGGCTGCGGTCAAACGTGGGCGGATAAATTCGGCCGGCACCACGTTGCGCAGGCTCAAGCGCGAGAAGCGGCGCTTGGCCAGCGGGTCGCGCTGGCTGATATCAAAAATAAACTGCTCGTTGAACAGCTCCGCCACCTTGGCGAACTGCAAGGCCTCGAAGTAAAAGCTTTGCAGTTCGCCCGTGAGCGCCTGCGGGTGGTCGTTGAAATACTCGCCCATGGCGCTGGTGCACAGGGCCAGGGCCTGCAACAGCTTGTCCGGTTTGCTGGCATAGGCCTGGTACACCGTGACCTGTTCCTTGTGCAGCGCATTCCATTCACGGTTGAGCCGCTGCAATGGCTTGTGCAAAGGCTCGGGGGCGCTATCGCGCACGCTCTTCAGGGCAAATTGATCAAGGTCGGCGCTGTACATCGCCCGGCCCCGCTCCACCAGGTTATGGGCCTCGTCCACCAGCACCGCGACCCGCCATTGGTTGAGTTGGGCGAGGCCAAACAGCATCGCGCCAAAATCGAAGTAATAGTTGTAGTCGGCGACCACCATGTCGCACCAACGCGCCATCTCCTGGCTCAGGTAATACGGGCACACCTCATGGGCCAGTGCCACTTCGCGCAGCGTGGGTTGATCCAGCAGGCGCACCTTGGCTGCGGCCTCGCGCGCGGCGGGCAGGCGATCATAAAAGCCTTTGGCCAGTGGGCAGGAATCACCGTGACAGGCTTTGTCCAGGTGTTCGCAGGCCTTGTCCCGCGCCACCAGCTCCAGCACCTGCAATGGCAGGTCGGCGCTGGCGTGCAGCACTCGCACCGCGTCCAGCGCCAGTTTGCGGCCGGGGGTCTTGGCCGTGAGAAAGAACAGCTTGTCCAACTGTTGTGGCGCCAGGGCCTTGAGCATCGGAAACACCGTGCCAATGGTTTTGCCGATCCCCGTGGGTGCCTGCGCCATCAGGCAGCGCCCGGTACTGACGGCCTTGTACACCGACTCGGCGAGGGTGCGCTGGCCCAGGCGAAAGTCCGCGTGGGGAAAGGCCAGGGCCCTGGTTGCGGTGTCACGGGCCTGGCGCTGCTGCGCCTGCTGCTCGGCCCAGCCGAGAAACAACGCGCACTGCTGATTGAAGAACTTCTCCAGTTCATCCGCAGGGCACAGCTGGTTGATCACGGTTTCGCGCTCGCTGACGATATCGAAATACACCAGCGCCAGCGCGATCTCAGGCAACCCCAGCTTGCTGCACATCAGCCAGCCATAGACCTTGGCCTGGGCCCAGTGCAGTTGCCGGTGGTTGGCCGGCTGGGCATCCAGGTCGCCACGGTAGGTCTTGACCTCTTCCAGCACGTTGCGATCCGGATCATAACCATCGGCGCGGCCGCGCACGCTCAGCTGTTGGTAGCCCCCTTCCAGGGCCACCTCACTCTGGTAATGCGCGCTACGGCGGGACGCCACCGTGCGGTGGCCGAGCATGCCTTCCTGGGCACTGGGCGAAGGGGTAAACCGCAGGTCGAGGTCACCGACCTTGGCCGTGAACTCGCACAATGCCCGTACAGCGACGGTGTAGCTCAAGCGCCCTGCTCCACCCAGCGGACATAACAGACGGTGACCGGCATCTGGTGCTCGCCACAGAACTCCAGCCAGCGCAATTGGTTGTCCTGCAGGCGGTCGCCCGGGCCTTTGACTTCGATCATGCGATAGGTTTTCTGCGCCGGCCAGAACTGGATCAGGTCCGGCATCCCGGCGCGGTTGGCGCGGATATCCAGCAACAGTCGGTCGAACCAGTGCCGCAGGTGCTCGGCGGGCAGGCAATCGAGGGCCTGCTCAAGCAACTCTTCGCTCAATACATTCCAGAACACAAAGGGTGACTGGATCCCCCATTTTTCGGCGTAGCGCTGGCGGATCGTGGTTTTGTAGCGCTGGTCGTGCAGTTGATCCAGGCAGGCGGCAAACAGTTCGGCGCGGCGCTGCTGGAAGTCCTCACTGTGCAAGTCCACCGGCCCGCGCTGGAACGGGTGAAAAAACGAGCCGGGCAACGGCGCGAAGATCGCTGGCCAGCACAACAGGCCGAACAGCGAGTTGATCAGGGTGTTTTCGACGTAGTGCACCGGCCCCGCGTCATCTCCCAAGTGCGCCTGCACGCAGAACTCCACGGCGGCCAGCGGTTGCGGGAATGGCAGTTCCAGGTCCAGGCGCTGGATCACCGGGGGTTTGGCCTTGGGCAGCGCCGGTTCGCCCAGCTTGCGCCGCAACCGTGGCAGCACCCGCAACAGGTGCTGCTGCTCGGCCGCACTGTGGGGCGCTGCCTGCGCCTCCAGGGCCAGGTCCATGGCCTGGGCGAACGCCTCTTGACGCTCCAGCACCCGGATCAGCCGTGCACGCGCGCCGGGGTAGGCACAATCGCGGTAGATCGCCTCGGCCAGGGCCAGTTCGGCGACCCGTTCGCAATGCTGGCCGACCTGGAACAGCAGCTTGGCCCGGCGCTTTTCCAGCCAGGGGTTATCAGTGGTCAGCGTGGCGATCTGCGCCAGCACCTCCGCCAACGGTTCACCGGCCTCGAAGGCCTGCTGGCATTGGTGCAGGAACAGCAGGCCAGACACATCGTCGCGATGGCGCAGGCCACGGGATTCGGCACAGAACTCAACCTTTTCGTAGGTGTAGATCCCCAGGTCCGCCAGTACAAACTCCGACCAGTCCTGGTACAGGTTGCCGAAAAACATCAGCCGCAGGCGGTCACACAGGTCCATCACCGTAAGGCTGTACAGCCGGTCGTCCAACTGCGGACACCACTGCGCAAACGTCCGCGGCTCGGTAAATTGGCTGGATAAACCGGGCAGCCAATCGGACTTCTTGCCCCTGGGCTGCTCGATCCACGGCTTGAACGCTTGCAGCACCTCGCCTTTTTGCAGTTGCCCCCACACCTCATCAAGCGCCAGCAGGCCCTGCTCATTCACCCAACCGTGAGCCAACAGTGGCTGCACGGCCACGTCGACCGGGCCGATCTCGAGGTAATTGAGCTTGCTCGCCCGAAAATGCAGGCCCTTGCGCATCACCATGCGCACCAGCAACGCCTGGGCCGGTTGCGGCAGCTGGGCGAACTGCGTAACGAAGCGCTGCTCTTCATCGTCCAGCACATCCGCATAGCGCTGCTCCAGCCAGTCGAGCACTTGCTGGAAATTATGCAGGTAGTAAAACGGGTCTTCGAGGGGATTGGACATGACGGGCACTTGGGCAAACACTGGTTATGCATACAGATTGCCGCTGCCAGGCCTGCGTTGCAATCGCTAATAGATCAGTGGCGCACGCAACTTTTTGCATAAAAGTGATCAGATGGGGGTGGATCCGCGTAACATTTGTTGCCCGCAGCCGTTGAGCACGGGGTTTTCGAAGGATGAGAGTAAGGGTTATGAACATGAAGAACTGGGGCCTGCCGCTGGCTGCACTGACGTTTCTGGCATTGGCCGGTTGCTCGACGCCGACCGTCGTGACCTTGCAAAACGGTACGCAGTACCTGACCACAGACACGCCGAATGCCAAGACTCCCGATGGTTTCTACGAATTTACCGATATCGCCGGCAAGCGCGTACGGGTCAAGGCGGCGGATGTCGCGACCGTGCGCAAGGAAGACTGACCGAATCACCGTAGGAGCCGGCGAACCGGCGCCTACGGTTTGTTTCAGGTAATCACGAACGCCTCCGCCGACAGGCTGCCCAGCCCTACCCCCACCAGCGTCACCGAGTTATCGCCGAAGGTCAGCAGCGTATCGCTGCCCACTGCCTTGGCATGGTCGAGGTAGTTGTACTGCCCGCCCACCCCCGCCACGCCCATAAATACCAATTTGTCCGTCGACTGGTAGCCCAGGATCCGGTCCTGGCCGAAGTCGCCGTCGAACAGGAAGGTATTGCGCCCGCCACCCGCTTCCAGCAGGTCATTGCCGGCCCCGCCCACCAGAACATCGTTGCCTTTACCGCCGATCAGGTGGTCATTGCCGTCCAGGCCAAACAACCACTGCCCGCTATCGCCGGCCTTGAGAACATTGGCGCCGGCATCGCCCTTGAGCGACGCCGCGTAGGCGGTCAGGTCCTTGCCCGCCAGCAACCCCTTGTCGGTCACGCTGTGGGTCACCTCTTTGCTGAACAGCAACAGATAGCTTTCCTTACTCACTATCGCGCCCATATCGCGGGTCATGCTGATACCGCCTTGGCCGTCGCGGATGTACAGGGTGCCTGCGCCATCGTTGGCCACTTCGACGTTTTTCAGCGACTGCTGCAAGTCCAGGGTGTTGAACCCCTTGCCGCCCAGCAGGATGTTGTAGCCGCCGCCATCACGGAAGGTATCGTTGCCGGCGCGACCTTCCAGGTAGTCGTTGCCCCGGCCACCCTGGATCAGGTCATTGCCGTCGCTGCCGATAATGAACGTACTGCCCTGGTGGGCTTCGGCATTGCGGTTGAGGTCCTGCACCCAGGTGTTGGCGCGCGCCGGGTCGGACAGATTGGCGACGATGATCGTCGAATCACGGCTGGTCAGGTCATAGAACTTGGATTCGAGGATGCGGCTCATGCCATCGCCATAACCCGTGGGTAAATGGGAAATCCACGTCGGCAGGTTGAGAATGGAAAACGGCAGGATATTCCAGAGCGTCGAGGCGTAGTGGTCGTTGAAGCTGACGATGTTATCGGTGCTGGAGGCATGCGGTTGGTCATGCACCCCGAGGGACGACAGATTGAACGACGAACCGTCGAGGGCGCGATAGACCGGGTCGTTTTCATAACCGATGTTCAACACCTTGTCGCCGCTGCTCTGGGTCGGCGAGGCATAGGCCACGTAGTTGGCGTCCTTATAGAAACCCGCCCAGGTGGTGTTGCTCAAGTCGGCCATGCTGTTGACCGCCAGGCCACCGAGGCTATGGCCGCTGACCAGTACATCCTGGCCACTGAGCCCCTGCGCGCTGGCATACGCGGCGACTTTGCCCAGCAAGTTGCCAAACGCCTGGCCCGCGTAGTTTTTCGCATAGTCCGCAGGGCCGAAGGCTGCCAGCAAGTCGCTGATCACATCGCCGATGGAATCAACAATCAGGTTCTCCCTGGGCCCCGAGGTGCCACGGAAGGCGATGCCGATTTCCAGCAGTTTGCCGGCGTCATCGTATTTGCCCAGGACTTCTACCTGGGCACTGGTATAGCCGGTTTTCTCACCAAAGAAGGTGCCCCGGGCATCGACCTTGCCGCCGTAGTCGAGGGTGCTGGCGCTGATGGGGGTCCAACCGGCCTTTTGCACCGCGTCGAGGGCGGCCTTTTCCGAGTCGGGGTTCCATGGGATACCGGGGATCACGCCCTGGGAGTCGGTGCTGCCCAGCAACGCCTGCACCAGGGTCACCGGCAAGCCAAGCCCCAGGCCATGCTGCTGGTAGCCCACGGCAAAGCCGTTATCCAGGTTGTGGTAGGAATACAACGTGATCGCCATGGCATCGGCGAACAGTGCTTTGGAGTCCTCGGTAGTAAGGTTTTTGTAGTCGTAGACACCCATGGTATTGCCTCTCTTTTGTTGGAATTGTCGAGAAAGCCAAAACGGTTGGAATGCTGTAACTGTGGGAGCAAACCTGCTCCCACAGTTTGGAGCTGCGGTGTTTAGAAGGCCCAGTCCAGGCTCAAGCCCACACCGTGGATTTTCTCCTTGCTGGCCAGCAGGCCGTTGTAGTCAAAGTTCAGCCGCGCATCCTTGGTCAGCGCCAGGCTGGCCCGCGCACCGACCAACGCCGCATCGCGCACCATCGGCGAGCTTTCCACGGCAAACGCAGTGCTACCCGAAGCAAACGCCAGGTGGCGCTCGGAATCAGTGGCGCTGAGGTTGTGCTGCCAGCCCAAGGTGCCGGAAACGTCGAGGGCCTGATGGTCGGTGACGTTGAAGGTCTTCAAGGCCCGTACGCCCAGGGTGCTGAGCACCAGGTCGCGGGTGTCATCGCCGCCCTTGAGCGCCGCTGCATCGCCTTTCTCGCTGAAGCCATCGCTGTCCAGATGCACATAGGCCAGGTTGGCGAATGGCTCCAGCGCCAGCGGTTGCAGGTTCAGGCGGTAAGCCGCTTCGGTAAAGACCTGGGTGCTGCGGGCATCGACCTTGGCTTTCTGCTTGCCGGCGACTTCGCCGTATTGCAGCTCACGCGTCACATCAGCACGGTGCCAGCTGTAGGTTGCCCCGCCGCTCAGGCGCCAGGCGCCGATGTCGTGACCGGCATAGGCGCCAAAGTGGTAACTGTCCACCGATGCCCGCGAATGGGTGCCATCGCCCATGTTCAGCGAGGTATCGCTGTAGCCGGCGACCAGGCCCAGGCGCGTGTCGTCATCCAGCGCACCGTCCACACCCGCCAGCAGGCCGCCGATGGAGGTGGTGTAGCCCGCCGTATCGCTGGCGCTGTCGGTTTTACCCCAGGCGCCGAGGGCCTTGATCCAGACGTTGCCACGCGAGTCGAGGGTTTGCGCTGAAGTGCCCATTTCCCCCTGCTGCAGGCGCTCGCCTACGGCTTCACGCAGGTAGCGGTTGTCGTTGACCAGCGCGGTTTCCAGGGCGGGGTAGATTTCCCCCGACAACTGTTGGAACGCCCCTTGCGCCGAGGCCGCACTCGGCGCCAGCAGCAGGCTTTCATACACCCCGTTACCTGCACCCAGTTGCTCGGCAGCCGCCGCCACCGCACGTTGGTTATCGGTCGCTGCGACGCTGGCAAAGCTATTGGCCGTGCGCGCAACATCCAGTTGCACGCCGTTGGCGCCATAGTTCAGGTTGCCGCCGACAAACAGGTAATTGGGCAGTACCGAGGCAAAACTACCGGTAATCCCCCCGGCCGCCTGCAGAATATTGTACTGGCGACCAATCAGGCTTTGCGCTTCGGGCTGGCTAAGCAAGGTCGGGCTGTTCTCCAGGGCCAGGGTCACAGTGCCGCCGTTGAGGGTCGCCTTGCCACCGGCGACGATGCGGTCGCTGCTGGTCGTGGACAGCTCTACCGCATAGGTGGAGCCCGCATCGAAATTGACATCCCCAGCCACATTCAAGGTGCCGATGGAGTTGCCCGGCGCGACCGTACCGCCGCTTTTCGCGTTTAGCGCGCCGATGCTACCGGCCCCGCCCAAGACCCCGCTGTTGCTGACAGTGACCTGTGATGTAAGCGAGCCATTGACCGCCAGCAAGCCTTGATTGACCAGGGTCGGCCCGCTGTAGGTGTTGCTGCCGGTCAGCACCAGTGTGCCGATGCCCTGCTTGGTCAGGCCGCCGTGACCGGAAATGTTGTTGCTCCACACGTCCCGCCCGCAGTGCACATCGGTGCACAGGCGCTCGGTGGGCTTGCCGGCATCGACCACCGCCCCAACCCCGGGCAAGTCCGCGACAAACTGGCCGCTGCCATAGCCACCGTCGATGCGAAACTCGGCCGGAATATCCTCGGCGGAGATAAACATCCCCGGGCCGTTGACCGCCTTGCCCAGGTTGATCATGCCCCAGCCGTACAGGGAGTCGATGCCCGGTGCGCCAAGGTCGGTGGCGGTGGTCTTGAGCAGCGTGGAAATCTGCTCGCCGCTCATATACGGGAAACGCTCCATCAACACCGCGGCCGCGCCCGCCACATGGGGCGCGGCCATGGAGGTACCGCTTTTATTGTTCCAGCCCAGGTTCATGTTATCGACGGTGGTGCCGACCATCACCGAGCTGTAGATCGCCGTGCCCGGTGCCGATACGCAGATGCTCGCGGCATACCCGCAACGCGAGGAGAAGGTGCTGATCACATAGGGGTTGGGGCTGTTGACGTCCGGGTTGCGCTGCAACGCCGCCACCGACAGCCAATTGGGCGCGATCTCGGGGACAAAATACGCCAGGCCGGAAATCGCATCGGGGTTGTTCAGGTTGTAGTCGTTGCCGGCGGCAAAGATTGTCAGCACGCCGCTACGCGCCGCATTGATCGCGCCCGAATAAGCGCCCCCTGCAGCGGTGCCCAGCAAGGGTTTGATCTGGTCGAACTGCGCCTGCGCCTCGCTGAGGCCGAAATGGGGGAACGCCGGGTCCTTGCCGCCCTGGGCAAACTGATCGCCAATGCCGATGCCCCAGCTGTTGTTGATGATGCGCGCACCATTGGCCACCAGGCTGTCCCAGCCGGCCTGGTACACCGCGCCGTCGTTGCCCAGGATGATCCCGTCTTCGGGGCCGGGGTCGCCGTTCTCGGCGCTGAGGATCTGTGCGTTGTAGGCCACGCCGTGCATCGGCCCACCGTTACGGTCGCCGGCGGCAATGCCACCGACATGGGTGCCGTGGTCGCCCAGCTTGCCATTGGAGCCCTGGGACGGTGTGCCGTCATAGCGGAACGGGTCACCGGCCTTTACCGGGATGTACGGGTCGGTGTACTGGCGGATCCCTTCAGTGACCAGGGTCTGCACCTTGCCCGGGCTGGAGAACTCAGGGTGCAAGGCGTACACCGGCTGGTCGAAAATCCCCAGCTTCACGCCCTTGCCGCTGTAACCGGCGGCATACGCCACATCGGCATTCACCGCCCCCAGGCCCCAGTCGGCCTTGAACTCATTGCTGCGCCAACTGGCGACATCCCCCAGCTTGCCGGTTTCGACGTAGGGTGCGGCCTGGGCGGTACCCAGGCTGGCCAGGCAACACAGCAACGCGCCGTATGGCACGCGACTCAGGGCCTTGAGCGGGTAGCCCGGGCCTGTTGGGATGGCGGAGTGAAACCCTCGTTGTTTTACGTTCACGGTGACCTTCCTTAGTTTCATTGCGTTTGTTGTTCTTTTTGTTGGCGCCGCTTCAGAACTGCCAGTCGAGGCTCAGGCCCACGCCCTGGTTGTTCTCCTTCGCACCCAATTGGCCGCTGTAATCGAGGTTGACCCGCGTGGTCTCGCTCAATGCCAGGCTGGCCTTCAAGCCCACCAGCGCGGCGTTGCGCTGCAACGGCGTGCTTTGCACGGCAAACGATGGGCCACCGGCAACAAAGGCCAGGTGCTCCTCGGATTCAACCGGTGTCAGGCTGTGCTGCCAGCCGAGCGAGCCGGAGAGTTCCAGTTGCTGGCGGTCATTCAGCGGCACTGTTTTAAGGGCGCGCAGGCCCAGGGTGCTCAAGGTCGCGTCGCGGCGATCACTGCCGCGCTGCAGGGCGGCGGCATCGCCTTTTTCATGGAAGCTTTCGCTGTCCAGGTGCACATAGGCCAGGTTGGCAAACGGTTCCAGGGCCAGCGCTTGCATGTTCAAGCGGTAGGCCGCCTCGGTGAACACCTGCAGGCTGCGTGCATCCAGCTTGGCCTTTTGCTTGGCGCTGACGTCGCCGTATTGCAGGTCGCGCTGCACATCGCCGCGATGCCAGCTGTAGGCGCCGCCCACACTCACGCGCCAGTTGCCCAGCTCACGCCCGGCATAGGTGCCCAGGTGGTAGCTGTCGACATCGGCCGACGAGTGCGTGCCATCGCCCATGTTCAGCGAGCTGTCGCTGTAGCCCGCCATCACGCCGACGCGGGTCTGTTCGTCCCACTGGCCATCGACCCCCAGCAGCATTCCGCCGATAGAGCGGGTGTACCCCGCGTATTCGCTGCTGCTGTCGGCCTTGCCCCAGGCGCCGAGGGCCTTGATCCAGAGGTTGCTTTCGCCGGTCGCCGGCACATGGCGCAGGCGCTCACCGACGGCCTCGCGCACATGGCGGCTGTCGTTGATCAGCATCGCGCCCACCGCCGGGTAGATTTCGCCAGACAACTGCTGGAAGGCCTGGCGCGCGACCACTGCGGAGTCGGCACTCAGCACGCTTTCATACACCGGGTTGCCGGCCCCCAACTGCTCGGCAGCGGAAGCCACGGCAAGCTGGTTGCGGGTCGCCGCGACGCTGGCAAAGCTTGCGTCATTGCGCGCGATAGCCAGTTGCACGCCGTTAGTGCCGTAATCGAGGTTGCCGCCCAGAAACAGATAGTTGGGCAATACCGCAGCAAAACTGCCGGTCACTCCGCCCGCCGCCTGCAAGATGTTGTACTGGCGGCCGATCAGGCTTTGCGCCTGGGGCTGGCTGAGCAGGGTCGGGCTGTTTTCCAGGGCCAGGGTCACGGTGCCGCCGTTGAGGGTAGCCTTGCCGCCCGCGACGATACGATCGCTGCTGGCGTCCGACAGCTCCACCGCATAGGTGGAACCGGCGTCGAAGCGCACATCCCCGGTCACGTTCAAGGTGCCGATGGAATTGCCCGGCGCAATCACACTGCCGCTGTTGGCCTGCAATGCGCCGATGCGCCCGGAACCGCCCAGGGTCCCGCCAGGGTTGACCGTGACCGCCGAGGTCAACGAACCATCGACCTTCAAAACACCGCCATTGACCGTGGTCGGGCCGCGATAGGTGCTGTCGCCACTGAGCAGCAGGCTACCGGCGCCGGACTTGATCAGGCTGCCTTGGTAAATGCGCTGGGCCGCCGCCGCATCCCGGGCCATGCCCACCGCGTAGTCGGTCTGCTCCTGCTGGCTGGCGCCGGCGCCAGGACCATTTTCCCAGCCCTTGTCCTGCACGGTCTGTTGCCATGCCAGGTGTTCGGCGCTGTCTTCCGCCTGGCGCTGCAGCAGCGCCTTGTCGGAAATGCCATTGCTCCACACATCGCCCTGCCCGGCCGCCAGATTGACGTCCATGGCGCCCAGTAACTGCCCCGGTCCATGCATCGCCCGGCCAAGGTCCGGCACGCCCCAGCCGACCTTGGCGTTCGGCGCGTCGGTCACCGAACCGTCCAGTTGCGTGGCCGTCGTCAGCAACACCTGCAAGGCCTGTTCGTTGTTCAAGTACGGGTAGCGCTCCATCACCAGCGCCAAGGCGCCTGTGGCATGGGGCGCCGACATCGAGGTGCCGGACTTGACCGCATAACCGCCGCCCGGGATGGTGCTGTCGATCTTCGCGCCGGGGGTGGAGATGCACCAGTACTTGGCGATGCCGCACTGGTTGTACTTCTGGTTATTGGCCTGGTCCAGGCCCGACACCGCCAGCCAGTGGCCTTCCAGTGCCGGCTCAAAGTACGGCAAGGCCGAGCGCACGCTGGCATTGGCATAACCGCTGTTGCCAGCGCTGAACACATTGATCACCCCGGCGCGCGCCACATCGGCGGCGGCGTCCAGCCAGGTGCCCTGGTTGAAGTGTTGCGCGTAGGCGGCGTGCAGATCACCCAGGGTCTGGTAGCTGACATCCTTGGGCTGGCTGCCCCAGCTGTTATTGATCACGCGTACCCCGGAATCGACCATGGCGCTGTACACCGCCTTGAAGTACTTGGGGTCGGGCGTCGGGCCAAACAGGAAGCTGTCGTTGGCGTTGGTATTGCCCACATAGATCTGCGCGTTGTAGGCCACGCCATGCATACCGTTGCCGTCCCGCGCAGCCGCCATGGTGCCGGTGACGTGGGTGCCATGGGAGTCGTTGTTGGGGTTCAGCGCGCCGGTGGTGGAAAACGGGCTGCCATCCACGTAAGTGCCGCTGGCGGTCACCGGGTGAAAACGCTGCGGGGAGGCTTCCGGGTGGCTGGCATCAAAACCCGAGTCCAGCGCGCCGATCTTCACCCCGGCACCGCTGATCCCGGCGGCATAGGCTTGATCAGCCTGCATGCGGCCCAGGCCCCAGTCCCTTTGGTATTCCGCCGAGCGCCAACTGGCGGGGTCGCCCAGCTTGTCGGCCTCTACATAGGGCGCGGCCTGGGCAGTGCCCAGGCTGGCCAGCCCACACAGCATGACGCAGTGATAGCCTCGTTGTTTCGCGTTCACGGTGACCGTCCTCACTTTTATTGTGTTTTTTATTCAGCGCGGGCCTGGGCCAAAGGCTTCGTCGACCTTGGCCAGGTCGGTGTCGCGCAGGTTGCCCGCGTAGTAATGCAATTTGGTCCAGGCCATCAGGTAGTCGTAACGGGCCTGGGCCAGGTCGCGACGGGTGCTGTACAGCTGCTGCTCGGCGTTGAGGGCATCGAGGTTGACGCGCTCGCCGCCAAGGATGCTTTGCTTGGTCGACACCACCAGCGCTTCAGCCGAGGCCAGGGCCTTTTGATAGGCGCGCAGCTTGCTGACCCCCGATAGGCAGGCACTGAACTGGCGCCGCAGCTCGATCAGGGTCTCGCGGGTCTTGCCCTCCAGTTCATACTCGGCCTGCTCCATGGAGCGACTGGCCTGGCGGGTGGACGCCGAGACGCCGCCCCCGGCATACAACGGCACGCTGACTTCAATGCCAATGGTGTTGGTGTCGTAGCGCTGGTTGTATGTATTGCCGCTGTCGGACTCCTGCTGGCGCGAACTGGCGTACGCGGTGATGCGTGGTAGATGCCCGGCGCGGTTGCGTTCCACCTCATAGCGCGCCACTTCCACGGCCTGGCGCTGGGAGGCCAGGGTCGGGTTGTTGGTCAATGCCAGTTCGTGCCAGCTGTCGTAGTTGGCCGGGGCCAGGGTCAAGGCGGCGAAGTCCTGGTTCAGTGGCGCCAGGTCGGCAATGTCGACGCTCTGTACGCCAAGCAAAGCCCCCAGTTCGCGCAGTGACGCGTCCTGCTCGTCGAGCGCCTGGATCTCTTCGGCCGTCGCCAGTTCATAACGGGACTCGGCCTCCAGAATGTCGGTGCGGGTGCCCTCGCCCTGCTGGAACAGGTGCTGGTTCTGCTGGAACTGTTGCTCGTAGGCCTTCTTCTTGGCCCGGGCGATGTCGATCTGGTCCTGGGCGAACAGGGCCTGGGTGTAATAGGTGAGCACCCGCACCAACAGCGCCTGGCTCTTGTCGCGAAAGCTCTCATCGGCAAACAGCGCCTGGGCCACGCCCTTGCGGTAGTTGGCATAGGCTTCGTAGTCGAACAGCGGCTGTTGCAGGGTGAAGGTCGAACCGAAACTGTTGTAGTTGCGGTCGTCGTGGTAGTGGCCGCCACGGCCATCGGGCAGGTTGGCCTGGGAGTTGTTGCGGCCCTTGTTGTAGTTGTACGACAGCCGGGGCAACAGGCCGGCGCGGCCGATAGTGCGGTTTTCCAGGCCGGCGTCACGCTCCTTGATTGCGCCGAGGAAGGCTGGATCGTTACGCAGGGCCTGTTCATACACATCGAACGGGCCCATGGCAGCCTGGGCGCCGGTGCAGGCGAGAAACAAGGCGATGAACACAGGCTTCATGCTCATTCCTCGGTCA
>LNAP01003267.1_pt1 | contig 15553 bp, 11 predicted proteins | sample 602601 | NCBI WGS metagenome assembly LNAP01 (sample SAMN02440304, study PRJNA202911) | soil metagenome | biome: Subtropical and temperate rainforests or woodlands; isolation source: soil samples (1 kg each in a 20% v/v slurry with milli Q water) were... ...
GCTTTCGTAGCCGCCGGCATTGACGTGATCCGTCAGGTCCTCGTTACCTGCACTACGCACGATCCAGGGCGCTGAACCACAAACGTCCTCCACGCTTCGTGTCAGCAGCGGAAAAGCCTCCTCCAAAGCAGCTGCGTAGATCGCTACCGCGTCATCCCCCTGTGCCAGGCCGCCCGCCACTACGGTTGGTAATGGGGCAATTGGAAAGATGGGCAGGACAAGATTACTCAGGGATTCGATCTTCCGGATGCGCAGGAGCCGATCCACCTTGGGTCCGTAGAGTTGTTCTTCGTCTGTAGTCATGATTTAGCACGCAAGATCCGATGATTGGGGTGGTGCGGCATGGAGCTGGGCCAGCAATTGGCATATATCAGCCTCGCTGACTTTCGGCGCAGACGCGTCTTCAAAAGGGCGCGCATTTTCATTTAGGGTCGCCCAGGTATCCGCCGCTCTGGTGAGTCCACAACCTCGCGTAAAGCCCCCCTTGCGCAAGCAGCGTTGTGTGATCGCCCTCTTCGACAACACGCCCCTCATCAAGCACGATCAAACGGTCCATCGCCGCGATGGTGGACAGCCGGTGTGCGATTGCAATCACAGTCTTGCCCTCCATTAATCGGTAAAGGCTTCGCTGGATTACGGCTTCGACTTCGGAATCAAGTGCACTGGTCGCCTCGTCGAGCAGCAGGATCGGTGCGTCCTTCAGCATTGCGCGCGCAATGGCGATACGCTGACGCTGTCCGCCCGAGAGCTTGACGCCGCGCTCGCCCACATGCACCTCGTAACCGCAGCGCTTGCCCGCATCGCTGAGATTCCGGATAAACGTGTGTGCCTCTGCGCGCCGGGCCGCCGCCTTGATCTCCACCAACGTTGCATTGGGTCTGCCGTAGGAAATGTTGTCGGCTACTGACCGATGCAGCAGCGAAATATCTTGCGTGACCATGCCGATTTGGCTGCGCAACGAATCCTGCGTAGCGTGTGCGATATTCTGCCCGTCGATCAGGATGCGACCGCTTTCCAGATCATGAAAGCGCAGCAGCAAGTTCAATAGCGTCGACTTGCCGGCACCTGAGCGGCCGACCAGACCGATTTTTTCACCAGGCCTGACCGTGAGGTTCAGATCGTCGATTACGCGGAGACCGCTTTCGGCGTAGCGGAAGCACACTCGTTCGAAGCAAACCTCGCCACGGGTTGCTGCGAGATCGACGGCGTCAGGCGCATCGAGAACGGTAGGTCGGATCGACAGCGTCTTCATGCCGTCCTGCACTATGCCGACACTCTCAAATAGACTGGTCATCTCCCACATGAGCCATTGCGAAATGCCCTGCAGCCGCAACGCCATAGCGGTGCCGGCGGCAACGGCGCCCACTCCCACTGCACCTTGCGACCACAGCCACAACGCGGTACCCGTCGTGCCAATCGTGAGCCCAATGCTCAAGAGATGATTGACGATCTCAAAAGCGCTCACTAGCCGCATCTCGCCGTAACCGGTGCGCATGAATTCGCGCATGGCCTCGCGCGCGAACCCTGCCTCGCGCTGCGAGTGCGAGAACAGTTTGACGGTGGCGATGTTGGTATAGGCGTCGGTCACACGTCCAGTCAACAGCGCACGCGCGTCAGCCTGCTCCTTGCCGAATTTGCCAAGGCGAGGCACAAAATAAAACAACGCGGTGACGTAGAGAACGAACCAGCCTACAAAGGGCCATACCAATTGCGTATCAAGTACGCCAACCAGGATGATCATGGACGTCACGTAGATACTCATGGCGACCATGACGTCGGCCAGCACGAAAATGGTTTCGCGCACTGCAAGTGAGGTTTGCATCACCTTGGCCGTGATGCGACCCGCGAACTCGTCCTGATAGAAGGCCATGCTTTGCCCCAGCATCAGCCTGTGGAAGTTCCACCGCAGCCGCATGGGCAAGTTCACGGTGAGTGTCTGATGCTTTACGACGGTCTGCAGGGCCACTACTGCGATGCTGGCCACCATCACGGCGACCAGCCATAGTAATGTCTCGCCGCGCTCCACCCACAGGCGCGACGGCACTTGGACGCTGAGCCAGTCGACGATGTGTCCGAGCATGGCTATTAGCATCACATCTAACGCCGACATTATCATTGTGAGTACCGCCATTGCTGCGATCTTGCCACGTACGCCCTGCGTGCAAGCCCAAAGAAAGGCGAAGAATCCCCGAGGAGGCGGCGATGGCTCGGAGGCAGGGAACGGGTAGAGCAGTTTTTCAAAGAAGCCGAGCAAAATGTAGCCTCACTGACAGTACACGACTGATGTAACCGCCCAACCAGATGTCGGGCAATGCTTCGACATACCAAGACAATGCGATAAATGCGCCGTTTGCGCGTCCGCTTAAGCTCGCCGGCTGTCGATCAACCTGGCTAACTTTTCGAAGGCGGCGGCCACATGTTCCATTGCGCTCGTATCGGCCAACAGCATGCGGTGAGGCAGAGCGATGCAGGACCTGGAAAACTCTTGCGCTCTGGGCAATTGATAACGGGATGGATCAATCGCATCGGTGAATACCTTGCCCAACTCGAACCGGTTTCGCGAGAACGGCTTGTAGAGAGGATTCTGGTTAAGCGCGCTGTACATCGTCTTGCAGGGCAACTGGATTTCCGCAGACAGCGCCGCAGCGAACCATTCAGCGCCCTGCGTCTCCACAATCGACTGCGGCAACCGCACCACGTAGGTGTAGTGCGCCCTCTCTGTGGTGCGAGAGGAGGTAGCCTGTGGCAGGAAACCAAGAGAAACCAGAAAGCTATCCAGAGCGGCGGCATTACGACGCCGATGTGCCAACTGCTCGTCCAACACCTCTAGTTGCGCCACCAAGATGGCGGCATGAAATTCCGAGAGGCAATGGTTGTTACCCATGATCTCCGCAGTCTCAACCAACGCCATCTCGTCTATTACAGGCGGCTGCGCGGAGAGCGTTCGGCCGTCGGCCCGCAGATGCGCCAGGCGGCGTGCGAGGCCCGCGTTGTTGGTAATCACCGCCCCACCCTCGCCGCTCGTCAGCAGCTTGCTATGCTGCATCGAAAAGGTACCTGCCGCGCCGAAGCAACCAACATGCCGACCGGCGTAGCGGGCGCCATGTGCCTGGGCGCAATCTTCGATCAATGGAATGGAGTGCGCTTGAGCGATCGCCACCAAGCGATCCATGTCGGCGACCGCCGATCCAAGGTGGACCACAGTGATGGCTCGGGTACGCGACGTGATTGCGCGTTCAAGTGCCACTGGATCAAGGCAACCGGTCTCGGACTCCACGTCGGTCAGGACGGGAATAGCATTGATCCCGAGTACCGCGGACGCTGATGCGACCCAGCTCACGCCTGGCACGATCACCTCGTCGTGCGCCCCGACCTCACAGGCCTCCAGGGCCATGCTCAAGCTGGCGGTGCCCGTCGAGGACGGCACGCAATACCCGGCGCCAGTGTAAACGGCAAACGCCTGTGCGAAGCGCTCTTCCCAAGACGGCCGCCCACGGTATTGACCACTGATGGACCATCGGTGGCTACCCAGCACGGCATCAACATTACGTCGAGTGTTGTCAGTACTCTGGGGCCAATTGGGCCAATTCCCGTCGTGGACCGTAGCCCCTCCGTAAATTGCTAGTTTTTCCAACATAGATGCCTCCGTCAATCAGGGTTAATTCGGTCCGCCCATGACAGCCACGGGATCAGGCCAGCGGTTGTTTCGGATCACTTCTTTCGCTTAAACGAATTCAACTCGTGCGGCGCCACAGGCGCTCCGCATATCGTGCGGTGCCGGTCCCGACGCGGCCGGCATGTAGCAACATCTCAGCGATGGTTGATGCACTGGTCTGAGAGCGGTATCCCCACATGTCCTCGCACTTGCTTTCCAACACAACTTCGATGTCGGCCGTCAGGGCGGGTGTTAGGCCTTGAACGGCAAGCTGTCTTTCGAGTTGCGAGAGCGGCAAGCTGGAACTGTAGGGAACGTCTTCGTAGTAAAGGACTTCAACGTGATCCAGCGCATCTGCGGCAATTCGTACGATCTGATGATCGACATGCCCGCCAAGACCGCACGGAGCAAGCACAATCTGAGGCACCCGACACGCCACGGCGTTACGGATCATGTTCACGACGTCCTCGGTCCTGGGGTCATCGGTAGCGGCAATGCCAAGTTCTGTCGCTTCGTCATAACCCATTACAAAGCTGTCCGGACAGGGCAGGAGTTCGTAATTGATCCACCTTCGTGCGCAATACGCACGATCCTCCCGCTCCCGCTCTGCCGATATCGCATCTGCGGATGTCTCGCACGAAGCCTGCGGCAGTGCCCATCCGCTGTGGCCGAAAATTGTCATGAGATGGAGATCCGCTCGCATGGAAAGCAGCACTACAATGCCGCCTATTGAGTAGGCAACATCATCCGCGTGCGGTGAAAGCAGCAGGATTCGCTGGCCCATCATTGACTCCAGGGATGGCGGGATCATCGCTCCTCCTTGATCCAACGAATCGCTTCCTCGACAGGACCGACATCGTTGGCTCCGTCTATCATGCGAAAGGCAGCCTGGAAGCGCCGCTGCCGGCTGATCGACGCGGGATCGCCTCGTCCGAACCATAGCGAAGTGACAGTGAGCCCTTTCTCGAAACGTTCGAGTAATTCGTCAAGCACGTCGCCAGTCGCGAGCGAGACAGCTTGATTGTCACCTTCGTACAGAAGCAGGCCCGCCATGGCGCAGTTCGCGTACAGGGCCTGATCCAAAGCCTCGGTAGCACTCACGATTTGCAGCAATGGACCATCGCCGTATATCTCTATCGGCAGCTCCCTGCGTTGCACGATTTTACGCATTTCGGCAGCCAGGGTCGCTCCGCACTGGACCAATCGCTGGTAACCGTCGTGGCTGTCCATGTAGTCCAGTGTGGCCAACGCCGCCACGATCGGGATCGTGTCAAAATAGGCGGTATAGGTAAATTCCTTCGCCGCGGCCATTACATCTGAACGGCCTACCAGGCACGACATTCGATGACCATTCGCCAATCCTTTAGCGAAGGTGTACAGATCTGCGTGGAAGCCGACCGTCCTTGGAAATTGGGAGGCGGGTACCGAGCGGTAGCCTTGCTTAACGTCATCGCAGCACAGCAGCACCCCCTCACGCACAGCGATCTGCGCCAGTCGACGAAGTGTGTCCGGTTGCAGGTGGACGTAGTCGGGAGACAAAATCACCAAGGCTGTTTGTCCGCGATACCGCTTGAGCACCTCTTCCAGCAGTTCCGGCACGAAGTAGAAGTCAATGACTCCACTCGCATTGGCTTCCAGCAGGTAGTCGCTGCTGGCCCAGTAGTCGCCCCAGCCGTGATAACCCGCACTCGCAATGACGTGCCGTCCCGTGAATTGCCGCGCGACCTGAACGGCAGCCCGGCAGGCTTCCGTCCCCGTGCTGAACAGGGCAAGCCGTGCTTCGTCCATTCCGACGTCGTCGATAATCCGGTTTGTGAGCTCCTCATGCAGGTTGCTCCAGCAGGTTCCCGATGCCAGCCCGCGGTGTAAATGGCTCGTAATCGCTGAATTCACTGCGGGGTGGTGGTGCCCGAGCGTGACGCTGCCTTTACCATTCATCAGATCGATATACTGTTTACCGTCCGAGAGCGTAACCGTGGCGCCACTGGAACGGACGGCGCGCAGCCTAGGCTGTGCGGTGTAGATGTCGGTAACGATGTGGTGAGGTCTGTCCATGTCACATCCATGAAGGTGTGTCGATCTCGGCCAACTCGGAAGTTGTCCTGATCAATTGATGAAAATCTTCGCAGAGGGTGATGCGACCACTGTCGCTGGTTATTCTCACGCTGCGCACCCTAGATTCGGCGATCATCAGCGCAGCTAGCGACAAGCTCTCCCGGACGCTCGACCAGGCGAGACCGCACAATGATGCGAGCTGCCCAGCGTCTTCGATCGCTAGGCGATTTTCGAGTATGAAAGCTGCCACCTCCAGCTCGGGAAAGCTGATATCACCCCAGTTCGCTTCCATTTGAAAGCGATGAAGTCTTCCGTGTCGGTCAACCTGCCAATGCCAACCACCACAGGCATAACGCAGTGACGAACGGAAGACCCTGCCCGCCCGTCCCGGCCACGGTACCGGCTCCGCTAGAAACGCGCGCAGTGGCTCAGATATCTCCTGCCGCGGATCGCAAACGCAGCACACTCGCATGGTATCGGCCATTGCCGACCAGCGCGGATCAAGTGCCATTTCCACGGGGCTGTGATAAGTATGCGCAATGGTTTGCCATGCAGGGACTGCCAGCCTTTTCGCCGCTTGATGCAGTAAGTCGGTTCGCCTCGGCTGGCTCGCGGCATGAAACTGCTCCTGGAAGGTTCGCGTAGCCCCGACGTCGACCGTAATGGCATAACCGTCAACTAACCAGGCGGTACCCGTAGATCTCATCTCTCGCACGCGCTCGAACTCCGCACGACCGAACACACCTTCACCAATGAAGCGCAGATGTAATAGTGCATCACCATCCGGCCCAAGAATTTCGATCGGCGTCTTGCGTGGGTTTACCAAAGGCCGATGCCCGGTCAAGATCTGCGGGTCGTTCCACGGAAGCCAGGTCCGACTGAACCCGTAACGCACCTCACCTTGTGGGCACCGAAAGTGCAGTCGCGCCTGGGTCGGGAGTGAAGGTATGCCTGCTGTATCCCGCAGTCGTGCGATAAATTCAGGTTGATCACCAGGTAGCAAGCATTCCCAAAGCCGTGGTGCACGTGAGCTGCGCATCATGTACGCCGGTGGGTGTGTCGGCTTCGGATGACCTGCGGGACCACGCCAAAGCTTTCCGACGCTCGAGAACCATAGATCGACGCCTGGCTCGCGCAACCGTGCCGCTACGCGTTCCATGGTGACCCCGGTATCCGGACGATCGTCCACCACCACGATCACAGGGGAGATTCGGTGCTCCAACCAGGCCCGAGCTGCTTCCAAGCCATCAGACGCTGCGCTTCCTTCTTGCGGTCGCACCGTACACCAGTGCACATCGGCAACGTCCAATCCGGTCAGCACTGCCTTCCATAGCGGAGCAAGATATGCTCCACCGGTCCGGATCCCGACAATCAGGAAGGCCCGATCAAGGCGCACCTGCGCGGTCAGTCGATCAGCGTCGCCAGCAATCAATGCCAGATCAGCAATGTCGTAGCCGCAACACTCCGGCATCGGCAGGTGGAGCACCTTTCCGAGGGAATCTAGCGATGAATTTACATGGAGGCCGACACTCACAGAGGCGAGCTGATCAATGCTTTCGGATGCGGCCACAATCCGCCCCAGCATCACCTGTGCAGCGCAATCCGCTGCGCGTTCGGCGTGCCGAAGCTGCTCTTCGAGTCCTTCCGTCGTTGTATCGTCGAGCACGCCGTTCAGTTTTCCCACAGCGAGCAGGTCGGCCCAGAATTGCACGCTGGCGCAGGTCACCAGATATCGATCCAGGGTTCCTGGGGCGGCTGCGGAACTTAGGTGACTCAGTACTCGCCCAATATCGATGCGCATCAGTCCAATAGGTACCGCTTGAGAAGACTGGTCAACAGGAAGATCGTTCATAGTCATCGCACGTATCGAGATCCATAGGCGCGTCGATCGCGGAACCTCGACATAGTTAGATATCGGCTGGCCCGCCATAGGCCAGGGCATAAAAAGCGCACTTGTCACTGAGGACTTTCCTCGACGGCAACATCCTTGATCCCTATTAAGCAATCCTCAATGCAAGACTGAACTAGCGAGGCGTCGACCAGTATCAAGGGTTTGTCGACCGGTCCGGCCGGAACCCCCAAGCTATCAAGAAGGATCATGGCAACCTGGTCAGGACGAGCGCTGACGTAACCTCGCTTGTTGTCCGTGCACAGCAGCGACATCACTGCGGCAACAGTAACTCCTGCCGGCAACCTGACTGTCAGTCCGTTACGTCTAAGCAGCCGATGATGAAGACTCTGATCTGCTTCGCTCAGTCGCCCTAGGCGACTGGCAACTTCCGCCGCCACGATCATTCCGAGGCCGACAGCTTCACCATGCGGTACACGACCCTCCGCCGCCAGTTCGATTGCGTGGCCGACCGTATGGCCATACTCGAATATCAGGGCTTCTTTGCGTTCGCATTTGTCGGCCTTCATCACCTTTTGCTTTGCAAGCAAACCTGCCTCGACAATGACCATGAGCTCCGTATCGGAATAATTTGCGTCCGACTTCAATCCACTTTCGAGCAGCGGGATGTTTTCGGTGGCCACGGTCAATGCGTTCTTGATGATCTCGTACATACCGGACCGAATTTGCGCCGCCGGCAATGTTCGCAGGAAGTTGAGATCAATCAGAACAGCTGTGGGTTTGTGAAAACAACCCATCAGATTTTTGCCTACAGAAAGATTCACTGCCTGTTTGAGCGAGGCAACTGAATCCGCCGCCGCAATCAATGTCGTAGGCACATGTACAAGACGAATGCCGCGAAACAGTAACGCTGCTATTAATCCCGCGAGATTCCCTACTACCCCGCCACCCACGGCGACAATCACACTGCCCCGGTCGATGCCAGCTTCTACCATTTGTTGTGCAAGATGCTCGACAGTCTTCAAGGATTTGAAAGATTCGCCGCTACCGACAACCCAAAGGTTGGCTAGAGTTTGAGTCGAAAGCTGCTGGCACAATACGCCCGCATGCAATTGACTGACTGTACTATCGCTAATCAAGTGATAGCTTGAGGCTCTGATCTCACACAAATTCGAAATGATTTCATCCAAGCATCGAACACCAATCCAAACTGGATAGTTCTCATCTTCGAACTGCAGTTGCAAGTTACGCATAAGACTCTCTCAAGGTATGCAATAGCGTTGCTAGCAAGATGACGCTTATCGATACGCCCCCAGTCAAGACAGCTAAGGGATACTGCGATTTCTCTTGTGCGTCGTACCGACCAAAGCGCGAACACTGCGAATATAAATGCGACCAAGGCTGCCACGCAGTCAACAATTTTTTTATGTAATATGCAATATCTGAAAAACACTACAAGGTCCTAGGAAATGTATTACACGCCTTCTTACACAAATAAAATTTGAAATTTTTAATTTTCAGAGCTCAGTTTCTCTGCTACGGTAATTCAACTTTTACGAACCAGGGCGTCTCTTATCGATGGCAATTAATTGTTCTTCAGCAATCAGCCAAGTGCAATGCTTGCCAGGACCGTACTACCCTCATGGGCGGGCAACTACGCGACTACAGTTGATTTAATGTAAAGCGCGAATTATTCACTCAATAGAAAAACGAGATAGCTTCATTGCACGCCTCCGTGTAACCACGTCAGAGGACGACATATAACAATGACTTCTTCCTTAGAGCAGCATGTCGAAGACCGCCCGCTTGGTAAGTCCCATGTGCATGGGCTGCGTTCAAACACCCTGTTGGATGATCCTTTCGACGTGATCATCATTGGTAGTGGTGCAGCTGGCTCGGTTGCTGCAGACACCTTTGTTCGAACCGGGCTCCGCACCCTCTTGGTGGAGGAAGGAGCGAGACTCAAGACCAGTGCAAAAAATTCTGATGTTGACGCACAGGCCGAGCACGCATTGGCTGGCAACGCCACGCAAGGATGGAATTCGCAGGGATGGCCGTGGAGCACACGCAATCTTGGTGGCGGCACGGTGTTCTACGGCGGAGCCTCGTTTAGGTATACCGAATTCGATTTCGATCCCAGCGAGCGCATTCGTGTCGAGGGATTACCGGTTAAATGGCCGATCGACGCTTCCGATCTCGTTCCTTATTACAACGAGATAGAGTCGATTCTTTCCATCGACCAGGCTGGGTTCGAGTGTAGTCGAAGACAGGCACCTAATACCTTGAGCCTGCCCGCGGAACATCTTTGGGAAGGGGCGCTCCGACTCGGCCTGTCCCCCCGCCCAACTCCTATAGCGATAGATCGCAGCCGGTGCGACCACTGCTCCTTATGTATCACGGTACAGTGCACACGCGGCGCCAAGCGCGATGTGGTCAACTCCCTGCTCCGCCCCATGGCCGATATGCCCGACCTGCTGCTGCTGACCGGCGTGAAGGCTATGGCACTAACACAGGAACAGTGCAATCGCGCAAGCGCGTTGCAGTGCCTGGACACCGCAACTGGTCAGACTCGTTTCATCCGTGGGCACCGTTTTGTGCTGGCATGCAATGCAATTCAAACGGCCGCGTTACTGCTGCGGTCGGTCACACCTCATGCGCCAATGGGGCTTGGCAATGAGCACGATATAGTCGGTCGAGGTCTTTGCATGAAACTTAGCGAGTATTCGCAGGGCGTGGCGTATGCAGACCGGCAACAAATCGACGATCATCCAATAGGTTATCGGGGGCCGTTCTCGACGGTCTGCACGCTTGACCATTATCTGGACGAACGCTGTCCAACCGGTGTAGGTGGACTGATCTACGAAGCCAAGCACGACAACTGGAGCCGTCTGCAGGGTGATGGTCTGGTATTACGTGTGGAAACCATCATTTCTGACCATCCGTCGCTAGGGAATCGGATCCGTCTCTCCAGTAGTACGGATTCATGGGGCCTGCCGCGGTTGATGATCGACTACACGACAAATCCACAGGATCTGGCACGCCTCGCTTATATGGTGAAGCGATCAGCCGACTGGCTCAAAGCGGCTGGCGCGAGGGATATCCGACATGAAGCCTCGAACTTCGCAATGGGCAGCACTCACCTACACGGCACCTGCCGCGCGGGTGATGACCCGCGAACTTCCGTGGTGGATCGGGATGGCAAGCTCCATTCGCTGGATAACGTCTACGTTGCAGACGGTAGTTACATGCCCTACCCCGGTGGAGTGAATCCCACTCTGACGATCCAGGCCAATGCCTTGAGAATCGCTCGCCAAATCGCCCGCGACGCAACGGGTCATGCAAGCACTGCAGCCTTTCGATAACTGAAGATCAATCAAAAAGTGACCACACTCATGACACCCCACTTCATTCGCCAACTTGTCATTCACACAATCTGCAATGTGACTGGCGCGCCGCCTGAAGAGGTTACGGCCGTTGACAGGGTTGAATTGAATACACGCGATTGGGAGCAGGTCTTCAGCCGGCTGGAGGCAACACTCGATATCCAGACCGGTATGCTGACCTCGGCCGAACGATCGTTTTCCATCGACGCGTTGACGTGTGTGCTGCACACCAAGCTGACAGACGACATGATTACCTGACCGATTCATGATTGGAATCGCCGTGAGTCCTGACGCGCGACGTGACCTCATCCGGCCGGATCGCTGAGGATGTCGCATGATGTATTGCTTAAGCGTCTCACCGGGCATTGCGACGGGCGCACTTTTCGCTCACCCGCCTCTGCACTCTCGAACTGCCATCGGCCCTAATTCATTTACCAAAGGCCTGATTCGTATGAAAGTCTTGAAGCTGACGCCCTTTTTCCATCATCCAGATGCTGACTCCTGGCCAGTAGCCTACGACTCGGTAGGCGGCATGCAGGTTCAGACCTGGCGACAAGCAGTTTGGCTCGCTCAGGAAGGTGTCCATCAACATGTCATGACCATCGGCTTTCCCGGACTGCCTAAGCTGCGACAGTTGCATCCGTTTCTGTGGGTAGAGCGCATGCTACTACCCATGCCGCGGATACGGTCCGAATTCAGCGGTTTGATCGGGCTGACGCAGTCGTGGGCGGTGGCAACACTGTCTGCGCTGTTCCAAAAAGGGCGTAAGCATGATTTCGATGTCGTCCATACGCACCTCGACGGGCAAATTCCGGCGCTGCTGGTCGCTTGTTTAGCGCCTCGATTGCTACGACGTCCGTTGATCCTGACGGTGCACTGCTCTCGTCTCGCGGTCTACACGCCGCATTCTTGGCTGGACATACTTCAGCACCGACTGGCCCGGTGGCTGGAACGCAAGGCCGTGGGCACGGCCTTCGCGGTAGTCGCTCTGACCCAACGAACCGCCTCCCACCTCACACGCTATGCACGTCGTATCGAGATCGTTCACGACTTGGTCGACACCACTCAATTCGCGCCGCCCCAGCAAGAAGGAGTAACTGCCTTCCGCGAACGTCATAATCTGCGGCGGCAATCGGTGGGCTTTGTCGGCCGTATCGCGAAAGAAAAGGGATGGCAACATCTCATCCCACTCGCTCAGGCCCTTCGCGAGCAAGAGTGCGAGTTGTTGATCGTCGGCGACGGGACACAACGGGACCGGCTGCGGCACGCCATTAATAAGGCTGGACTGCAGGACTGGGTAACGGTTACGGGCTTCATCCCCAATCATGAAGTGCCCCTGGCAATGGCGGCCTGCCGTCTGATCGTGATGCCTTCTGCGTATGAAGAGTTCGGGGGAGCCAGCATTGAAGCGCTGGCTACCGGCGTCCCGGTAGTGGCTTTTGCTGTTGGTGGTCTTACGGAAATTCTGCGCGGCATTACACCCGAACTACTGATTGCACCGGAAGATACGCCCGCGCTGATCGCACGAGTCAAGGAGGTGCTGGCCGGGCATCATTCGCAGAGTATTGATCCAGCTAGATTACGTGCCTACGTTGAGCAACGTTTTGCCCCATCCGCAATGGGCGCCCGAATCCTGAATCTATACCGGCTGGCGCTAATCAACTCTACAAAACCTGTCAGACCGTGAGTGCTGCGGCGCAGCAACTGCGCGGAAACGGCAAAGGCTTGCCCAACGGAAAAAACGACCTGCCACGGAGGTTTCTCGATGTCACTAATTCACCTTCCCAACACCGTTTCAGCATCGGAAGTGGTGCGGTGCCTGCGCGAGCACGGCTACGCCATCATTGATAAACTCGTGCCCGGCACCGCTATGGATCGAATCGCCGAAGAGCTTGAACCCTACACGGCGGTCACGCCTTTCGGGCCCGACGGCATTCTCGGCAGGCGGACCAAACGCACCGGTGGCCTAATTGCGCAATCTATAGGGGCGCGTGATTTGATCCTCAATCCTACTATTCTCGAGACAACACGGTGTTTTCTCTCTCACGCTACGACGTTTCAGATCCATTGCACGCAGGTCGTGTCCATTCACCCAGGTGCAAGAGCACAGACGCTGCATCAAGACGAGGTGGCTTGGGATATGTTCCCCTTTCCCAACGACTATCACGTGCAGTGCAACACACTATGGGCCATGACCGACTATTCCGAGAAGATGGGCGCTACGCGCATCGTACCTGGCAGCCACCGAGCGGGACGCAGTGTCGAGTTTGAGATCGAGGCCAGCTTTCCTGCGGAGATGGAAAAGGGATCGGTGCTCGTCTACGACGGAAAGGTTTACCACGGCGGCGGAGCCAATCACTCCGACCGAGTCCGATCGGCCATCAACCTGACTTATGCGCTCGGCTGGCTTCGGCAAGAGGAGAACCAGTTTCTGTCCTGTCCGCTGGAAATTGCCAGTACGCTGCCGGAAGAATTGCTGCGTCTTATGGGCTATCAGTGCGGAGCGTTTGCCCTGGGCTACGTACACGGGTTCGAGGATCCGATGACCGTTCTGGGGCGGAGTCAACCTGGCAAACTCATGGGCGCGGAGTTGATGCTGAAGGCCGAGCAGAACGAGGATCGCAAGTCTTTCCTGCGGGAAGCAAAATTCGATTGAGGGAACGTTTGGGAAGCGAGCATGGACGCCCCTGATTAGACTATTCGATTCAAAGTCGATCATAGTGAATCGCGTTTGAAGTGTAATTTAACGACACTTGATAATGAAAATAATAGATTTCAGCCTGACACAATTGATGTGTCTTGAACTGCCCTTAAAGACGCAACGTACCTTCGTGCCTTGGTTGATCCATCGGCAGCAGCACGCACTCCGGAGTATTGAAGGAAGGCCTGGGATTTTAGTGGCGAGCCATCCGAGCCTGGCGGATGTGGCGTTGATGCCGTTTGTACGGCAGTTTGCGCATGTGGATCGCGAGTGGTTCGGGCAGACGCCTTACCTGCGCTTGCAGGCATGGCTACAGCGGCTTTTGGAGTCGGACCTGTTCACATCAATCATGAAGAAATAACCATCCTTTGTAGGAGCCAGCTTGCTGGCTCCTACAAAGGACAGCGGATTCGGATTACCTACACGGCTTCATGCCTTTCAACCTAGCCTTGCTTAAAATATTCATGGTAAGCAAGTGAGTGGTAATTTCCGATCAAACTGATCCAGTCTTGTCGCTTTTCAGAATGACGAATACCGCGTAGCTCTCCTGCCTTTCTATTTCCACGCGAAAAGCCAAGGTTTGATATCAATGAAGCAATTCTGACGTGTGGATTTCAGTCGATTCTTGTCTTGCCAGACGCGTACTCTCTCTAACTCCTTTTCAGACCAAGACGAATTCCGGGCACAGACTCTCGGGTCCGCACGATAACTCAACATTCGGTCGGCCCCAAGGAAACGGGACGCCTCTGCACCAGAGTCGGCCACGAATCTAACGTCGTCCAATCGATGCCTTTTTCTAGTTCAAATCGACAGACGGGCCCGCTCATCAAAATCTGCGTCTGGATGGCCTGCTCAGCGTCAGCGGTATATCCCCACGGAACAGTGTCCAAGTCCTGTAGGAGCCCCGTCAATATGTCCTGATCAAGGCAGTCGCCGAATCGAGCGACCAAAAGGTGTTTCGCACGGCGAAATCGCATTCCGGTGCCGACCAGTTGCGCAGCCAAGAGCGATGCGCCACGGCCCGCTATAGCAATTTCGGGGGCATGCCGCACGATCATCCCCGGCATTCCCGATAGCATTGATCCCACCGCCACGACTTGCCGCAAGTCATCCACCAGGTCCGAGCGTTTGAATAGGCAGGCTGCGATCAAGTCATCGCCGACATTAAAAACGCCCCGCCCGAAGAGTTCCGAAAGCGCCTCTCTTGGCCACTTGGCCGCCAGGAAAAGGCTGGCCTGCCGGAGCGACTCATAGCGATCGGACCACAGTCCATTGTCCTCGGCCTCCTCATTCAGCCAGTGCGCATACCCGTCAATCAAGGCCCGGCAATAATCGAATCCCCTGCGCAGACAACGTAGTAGCAGACCGCGAATGATTCGGCTGCACCCTATCGCGGCGACCGTCGACGACATTGGCAGGGCGTGCAAGGCGACGTACTGCACCCTGTCTTCGATCACCGCTCGATACCGTATCAGCGTGGTGAGTATCTCCTTCCATTCCAATCCCTCGAAACGTTCGGCGAAACCATCCACGGCTTCGTTGGCGACATACGAGAAATCGTAAGAGGCGTCGAATAGCAAACGCGTGGCGACCACAAAGTGCCAGAGATGCTGGTAATCCCAGGGATCGGATCCTTGCGCGTTGAGGCGAATGAACAGTGTCCAGGTACCCAGCACTTGCTCGCGCCGGACCGTCAGTGCTGGGAACATCCAAATGCGGAATCGATCTAGGAATACCTCAAACGCCAGGATCCGCGCGATTTCGCCCCCGGGGCAATCAGGCGGCTCCGTCCACTCTACCGAGATCTGCCGCGGCGTGAACACGTAGCTCGCCTTGTGCGTTCCCATCGGAATCTGAATCTCGAGCAACTCTCGCTCGAAACGCAGAACCTTCGTCGAGCGACTGCTGAA
>LNAP01003269.1_pt1 | contig 15549 bp, 8 predicted proteins | sample 602601 | NCBI WGS metagenome assembly LNAP01 (sample SAMN02440304, study PRJNA202911) | soil metagenome | biome: Subtropical and temperate rainforests or woodlands; isolation source: soil samples (1 kg each in a 20% v/v slurry with milli Q water) were... ...
TGGAGGCCCATCATCATGGCCAACCTGAAAATCAAGAATCTGCAAAAAGGCTTCGAAGGCTTTTCCATCATCAAAGGCATCGACCTGGAAGTGAACGACAAGGAGTTCGTGGTCTTCGTCGGCCCGTCGGGCTGCGGCAAATCCACCCTGCTGCGCCTGATCGCCGGCTTGGAAGAAGTCAGCGGCGGCACCATTGAACTCGACGGTCGCGACATCACCGAAGTCAGCCCGGCCAAACGCGACCTGGCGATGGTGTTCCAGACCTACGCCCTGTACCCGCACATGACCGTAAAAAAGAACATGTCGTTTGCCCTTGATCTGGCCGGCGTACCAAAGGCTGAAGTCGAGAAGAAAGTCGGTGAAGCGGCGCGCATCCTGGAGCTGGGGCCAATGCTTGAGCGCAAGCCCAAGCAACTCTCCGGCGGCCAGCGTCAACGTGTCGCAATCGGCCGCGCCATCGTGCGCAACCCGAAAATCTTCCTGTTCGACGAACCGCTGTCCAACCTCGACGCCGCGCTTCGCGTGCAGATGCGCCTGGAACTGTTGCGCCTGCACAAAGACCTGCAAGCGACGATGATCTACGTGACCCACGATCAGGTCGAAGCGATGACCATGGCCGACAAAGTGGTCGTCCTCAACGGCGGCAAAATCGAGCAAGTCGGCTCGCCACTGGACTTGTACCACCAGCCAGCCAACCTGTTTGTCGCCGGGTTCCTCGGCACGCCGAAAATGGGTTTCCTCAAAGGCAAAGTCACCCGAGTCGAGAGCCAAAGCTGTGAAGTCCTGCTGGACGCCGGCACCCGCATCACCCTGCCGCTGAGCGGTGCCCAACTGAACGTCGGCGGCGCGGTGACCCTGGGCATTCGTCCGGAGCACCTCAACCTCGCACAAACCGGCGACTGCACCTTGCAGGTCACCGCCGACGTCAGCGAACGCCTGGGCAGCGACACCTTCTGCCACGTCGTGACCGCTTCCGGCGAAGCGTTGACCATGCGCGTTCGTGGCGACCTCGCCAGCCGTTACGGCGAAGCCTTGAGCCTGCACCTGGACGCCGAACACTGCCATTTATTCGATGCCGACGGCGTGGCGCTCACCCGCCCGCTGCGTGCAGCGGCCTGATTTAGAGAGCCTGTGATGAAACTCAACCAACAGAACCTCAACCGCCTTGCGCCCGAAGTGGCCCTGCCCGCCTACGCCCTGAGCGATACGCGCCAAGGCATCGCCCACATCGGCGTCGGAGGTTTTCACCGTGCCCATCAGGCGTATTACACCGACGCCTTGATGAATACCGGAGAAGGCCTGGACTGGGCGATTTGCGGGGTCGGCCTGCGCGCCGAAGACCGTCGCGCCCGGGACGATCTGAAAGAGCAGGATTACCTCTTCACCCTGTTCGAACTGGGCGACACCGACGACACTGAAGTCCGGGTCATCGGCGCGATTCGCGACATGCTGTTGGCCGAAGACGGCGCGCAGGTGTTGATCGACAAGCTCGCCAGCCCAGAGATCCGCATCGTCTCGCTGACCATCACCGAAGGCGGTTATTGCATCGACGACAGCAACGGCGAGTTCATGGCGCACCTGCCGCAAATCCAGCACGACCTGGCCAACCCGAACGCACCGAAAACCGTGTTCGGCTTCCTCTGCGCCGCGCTGGCCAAACGTCGCGCCGCCGGCACGCCGGCCTTCACCTTGATGTCCTGCGATAACCTGCCGCACAACGGCGCCGTCACCCGCAAAGCCTTGTTGGCCTTCGCCGCGTTGCGCGATGCCGATCTGCGTGACTGGATCGCCAACAGCGTGAGCTTCCCCAACGCGATGGTCGACCGCATCACGCCAATGACCAGCACCGAACACAAGCTGCAACTGCACGACAAACATGGCGTCGACGATGCCTGGCCGGTGGTCTGCGAACCCTTTGTGCAGTGGGTGCTGGAAGACAAGTTCGTCAACGGGCGTCCGGCCTGGGAAAAGGTCGGCGTGCAATTCACCGACGACGTCACACCGTATGAAGAGATGAAGATCAAACTGCTCAACGGCAGCCATCTGGCCCTGACGTATCTGGGGTTTCTGAAGGGTTATCGCTTCGTGCACGAGACCATGAATGATCCGCTGTTTGTGCGCTACATGCGTGCCTACATGGACCTGGACGTCACCCCGCAACTGTCGCCCGTGCCGGGCATTGACCTGACGGATTACAAGAACACGCTGGTGGCGCGTTTCTCCAATCAGGCCATCGCCGATCAGCTGGAGCGTGTGTGTTCGGACGGCTCGTCGAAGTTTCCCAAGTTCACCGTTCCGACGATCAATCGCCTGATTGCCGATGGCCAGGAGACCAAGCGTGCCGCGTTGGTGGTGGCAGCCTGGGCGTTGTATTTGAAGGGGGTGGATGAGAATGGAGACACTTACTCGATTCCCGATCCGCGGGCGGCGTTCTGCCAGGCCTTGGTGGCCGATGATGCGTTGATGACCCAGCGGTTGCTGGAAGTTGAGGAGATCTTTGGTACGGCGATTCCCCGTTCTCCGGCGTTTGTGGCGGCGTTTGAATGGTGTTGTAACAGCTTGCGGGAGGTGGGTGTGACGCGGACGCTGGAGCGGGTGCTGGCGTAAATGCGGCGGTGACAATGCTGCCGTCTTCGCGAGCAGGCTCGCTTCCACATTGGATCGTTGTCGAACATGACTAAACATCCCCTGTGGCAGCGGGCTTACCCGCGATGACGGACTGACCGACAACCTAAATGTCGAACCTGACGATCCAAGGACCTTCGATGGCAAACCAACAATTATTCCTCGGCATTGACTGCGGCACCCAAGGCACCAAAGCCGTGATCCTGGACGCCCACACTGGCCAGGTCCTGGGCCAGGGCGCCGCTGTGCACAGCTTGATCAGCGGCGCCAACGGTCGCCGCGAGCAAGACACCGGCCAGTGGCTCGAAGCGTTCACCCTGGCCACTCGCCGTGCGTTACTCGCGGCGAAAGTCGACGGTCAGGACATCCTTGGCCTCGGCGTCTCCGGACAGCAACACGGCCTGGTATTGCTCGATGACCAAGGTCAGGTGCTGCGTCCGGCGAAGCTTTGGTGCGACACCGAATCCACCCCGGAAAATGACCGTCTCCTGGCTCAACTCGGTGGCGAAAAGGGTTCACTTGAGCGCCTGGGTGTGGTCATCGCGCCCGGCTACACCGTTTCCAAACTGCTGTGGACCAAAGAACAGCACCCGGACATTTTCGCCCGGATCGCCCACATCCTCCTGCCCCACGACTACCTGAACCATTGGCTCACCGGCCGCAGTTGCAGCGAGTACGGCGACGCGTCAGGCACCGGGTATTTCAACGTGCGGACCCGCCAATGGGATTTGCAGTTGCTGCGCGACATCGACCCGACCGGACGCCTGCAAGCCGCGTTGCCGGAGTTGATCGACGCGCATCAAGCAGTCGGCACGATCCTGCCCGGCATCGCCGAACAGCTTGGCATCAACCCGCAGGCGCTGGTCTCCAGCGGGGGCGGCGACAACATGATGGGCGCGATCGGCACCGGCAATATCAAGCCCGGCGCGATCACCATGAGCCTCGGCTCTTCGGGGACGGTGTACGCCTATGCTGACCAGCCGAAAGTCAGCCCGGATGCGTCGGTCGCCACGTTCTGCTCGTCCAGCGGCGGCTGGCTACCGCTGATCTGCACCATGAACCTGACCAACGCCACGGGGGTCATTCGCGAGCTGTTCGCCCTTGATATCGAACACTTCAACGATTTGGTCGAGCAGGCGCCCATCGGTGCCGAAGGCGTGTGCATGCTGCCGTTCCTCAATGGCGAGCGCGTCCCCGCCCTGCCCCATGCCACCGGCAGCCTGCTGGGCTTGACCATGACCAACCTGACCCAGGCCAACCTGTGCCGCGCAGTCGTCGAAGGCACGACCTTCGGTTTGCGTTATGGACTGGACCTGCTGCGCCAGAATGGCTTACAAAGCCGCAGCATTTGCCTGATCGGCGGCGGCTCGAAAAGCCCGGTGTGGCGCCAGATCGTCGCCGACATCATGAACACCCCGGTGATCTGTACCGAGCAGAGCGAAGCGGCAGCCCTGGGCGCAGCGATTCAGGCGGCGTGGTGCAAGTCCAGGGCAAACGGCCACGAGGACAGTCTGGCGGACCTTTGCGAGCGTTGTGTAAAGCTCGATCTGGCCAGTGAAACCTTGCCGATTGCCGACAATGTGGCGGCCTGTCAGCAGGCCTATGAACGTTATCAACAACATGTCGCAACCCTTTAAAGAGCGAACAACTATGTATCTGGTGTGTGGCGAAGCGCTGTTCGATTTCTTCAGTGAAGACGACGCCAGCGGCCTGGCTTCAAAAGTGAATTTCAAGGCAATTGCCGGCGGTTCGCCGTTCAATGTGGCGGTTGGCTTGCGGCGATTGGGCGTGGAAGCGGCGCTCTTTGCAGGACTCTCCACCGATTACCTTGGCCGACGCTTGCAGCAAGTGCTGCAGGACGAAGGTGTGCGCCCGGATTACCTGGTGGACTTCGCCGCACCGACCACACTGGCAATGGTCGCGGTCGGGGCCAATGGATCGCCGCACTACAGCTTTCGCGGTGAAGGTTGCGCGGACAGGCAGCTCAGAACTGAACATTTGCCTGAGCTGGGGCCGCAAGTGCGTGGTTTGCACATTGGCTCGTTCTCCCTGGTGGTGCAGCCGATTGCCGACACGCTGCTGGCGTTGGTGCAGCGGGAAAGCGGAAAACGCCTGATCAGCCTTGATCCGAATGTCCGACTCAATCCTGAACCGAATATCGACCTGTGGCGTTCGAGGATTGCGACGCTGGTTGAGTTGGCGGATCTGATCAAAGTCAGCGATGAGGATTTGAGTCTGTTGTACCCCGAGCAGGATCCGCAGCGGGTGATTGAAGGTTGGTTGCAGCATCGCTGTCAGTTGGTGTTCCTGACCCGAGGTGGTGAGGGTGCCACGGTGTTCAGCCGCACTCAGGGTTCGTGGTCAGTACCGGCGAGCTCAGTGAAAATCGCTGATACCGTGGGCGCGGGCGATACGTTCCAGGCGGCGTTGATTACCTGGTTGACCGAGCAGCAGCTGGATTCGGTTGCGGGTGTGCAATCCCTTGAGCGCGGGCAAATCGACGGGATGTTGAAGTTTGCGGTACAGGCAGCGGCGCTGACGTGCAGCAAGACCGGGCCGGATTTGCCGTATCGGCAGCAACTCATCTGATAGATCGTCCCCACGCTCCGCGTGGAAATGCAGCCCGGTGCGCTCCGCGTCCAAAGCGGACGCGGAGCGTCAGTGAGGCATTCCCACGCAGAGCGCAGGAACGATCAACAGGATCATCGGCAATGGCGGCAGCAGGCTTTTATCGGTCGAAGAGGACTTTAGTCTGGAAATGACTGTTGATTCTTGGCCACCTGGAAGGTGTGGCGCAGTGATACCCAGGAAAAGATAACTAAAAATCCCCTGCATTCATTGGCCGAAACCTTGTATCTAAGGGTTTTCCCGATAGCCCAACGCATCCACTCCTACGCCATTTGCGCCTTGAACGTGGCGGTTTAATCCTGCACCATCCGCACCAGCTTATTCAAAGGACGGAATTAAAGGCATGCTGGACGCGAACGCAACCCATATTTCCCTGACGCTGGAAGGCGTTTCCGTTGACCTGCAAGTGCTCAGCTTCGTCGGTCGCGAAACCCTCAATCAACCGTTCTGTTTCGACATCGAACTGGTCAGCGCCCGTCCCGACCTGAAACTTGAAGAGTTGCTGCACAAGCCTGGCTGCCTGACCTTCGGCGCCACCGGCAAGGGCATCATTCACGGTCTGGTCTATCGCATCGAGCAAGGCGATTCCGGCAAAAGCCTGACGCGCTACAGCATCAGCCTGGTCCCGCAACTCGCTTACCTGCGCCACAACCATGACCAGCAGATCTTCCAGCATTTAAGTGTGCCGAAGATCATCGCCCAGGTACTGGAGGCGCGCGGCATCCTGTCTGACGCCTACAGTTTCCAGCTCGGCGCGATCTACCCCGAGCGCGATTACTGCGTGCAGTACGACGAATCCGACCTGCACTTCATCCAGCGCCTGTGCGAAGAGGAAGGCATTCACTTCCACTTCCAGCACAGCGCCAGCGGCCACAAACTCGTCTTCGGCGATGACCAGACGGTGTTCCGCAAACTCGCACCCGTGGCCTACCAGCAAGACTCCGGCATGGCCGCCACGAAACCGGTGATCAAACGTTTCAACCTGCGCCTGGAAACCCGCACCACCCGCGTCAGCCGCCGCGACTACGACTTCGAAAAACCACGCATCCTGCCCGAAGGCGCCGCCAAGAGCGCTTTCGCCCCGGACCTCGAAGACTACGACTACCCCGGCCGCTTCCTGACCCGCGAGCGCGGCAAACAACTGGCCACCCGCGCGCTGGAGCGCCATCGCAGCGATTACAAACTGGCCGAAGGCAAAAGCGACGAGCCAACCCTCGTCAGCGGCCACTTCATGGCCCTGAGCGAACACCCGCGCGCCGAGTGGAACGATCTCTGGCTGCTGCTCGAAGTCGTGCACGAAGGCAAGCAGCCGCAAGTGCTCGGCAAAAACGTCACCAGCGACGTCACCCATAACAAAGACGATTTCCATCAGGGCTACCGCAACACCTTCCTCGCCACCCCGTGGGACGCGCACTTCCGCCCTGCCCTCGAACACCCGAAACCGAAAGTCCTCGGCAGCCAGACCGCCATTGTCACCGGCCCGTCCGGCGAAGAAATCCACTGCGACGAATACGGCCGCGTCAAAGTGCAATTCCACTGGGACCGCGACGGCCAGGCCAACGACACCACCAGCTGCTGGCTACGCGTCGCCACCGGCTGGGCCGGCAGTGCCTACGGCGGCATCGCGATCCCGCGGGTCGGCATGGAAGTCCTCGTCACCTTCCTCGAAGGCGACCCCGACCAACCGCTGATCACCGGCTGCCTGTTCCACAAGGAAAACGTCGTCCCCTACGACCTGCCGGCGAACAAGACCCGCAGCACCTTCAAAACCCTGAGCTCGCCGGGCGGCAAGGGCTACAACGAGTTCCGTATCGAAGACAAGAAAGGTGCGGAACAGATCTACCTGCACGCCCAGCGCGACTGGGATGAAAACATCGAGCACGACCAGAAAATCCGCATCGGCAATGAACGCCATGACACGGTCGAGGCCAATGTTTTCAGCGAGTTCAAGGTTGAAGAACACCGGATTACCCATCTGGACCGCAAGACTGAAGCGCGGGCGGATGATCACCTGACCGTGGCGGTGACCCAGCATGTGAAGATCGGCACAGCGCAGTTTGTCGAGGCGGGTCAGGAGATTCATTACCACGCTGGCGAGAAGGTGGTGGTTGAAGGCGGAATGGAACTGACGGCGAAAGCTGGCGGAAGTTTCGTCAAGGTTGATGCGGGGGGCGTGACGATTAGTGGGGCTGAGGTGAAGGTGAATACCGGGGGCTCGCCTGGGGTGGGTACGCCTGCTGCGCCGTTGTTGCCGGGGCCGATGAAAGCGGCGGATGCGGATGTCGCGGGCAAAGCGCCTCTCCCCAGCCGCCTCAACGAATCGGGTATTACGCCGTTGTGCGGCAAACAAAGCAACGGCGCCTGCAGCCGTAAGGATTGCACATGCATGTAACCGCCATGAACACCCTGCTGGCCGCACCTCGTTACGGATTCGAGTCGCTGCCCAGGGAACAGTCCAGTCAGGTCCTGTGTTTCATCATCGATCGCGCACGCCAACCCGAGGCGATGTCGCGTCTGTATCGCATCGGCGAACCGATGAATGCTCAAGCCTTGTACAGCAGCACTGACTTTGCGGAAATCGCCAATGACGGTCCGCTCTGGCTCACAGCACCTTGGGGCAGCCGATTGGCAGTCGAAGCCACGCGATTGTGCGAAGAAAATCACTCGGGCATTGCCCTGGTCGCAGAAGACGCCACTCAGGCACTCGCACACGCGCGCTGGTTGCTACGAGCCAACGACGGTTCCGGCGGCCAAAGCCTGTTGAGTTATCACAAACCTAGCCTGTGGGCTGCGCTGGCCTACACCGCAGGCGACACGTCCATTCAATTGTTCGGTCCTTGGCAAGCAGTGTATAGCCCTGCCCCGAGACACTTCGGCAAAGAGCGCGGCGCGTGGCTGTCCTGGACGGCGAAGTCGGAACTGAAGTGGCGTGGCGATGGCCCGGCGTTCAACCTTCCCGACAACGCAGCAAAGATTCAAGCGCGGCTGGGGTGGTTGTACTGGGTCGATGAGCAATATGCAGCGTTCGGTAAGCCCGGTGATGACCGGATCAATGAAATTACCGAGAACCTGGACCTTTTGCTCAAAAACAACATCTACGAAGGTGATCACTTGCTCAAGCTCGCCTCCGTCGTCGACGGACCGCGGCTTGAAACACGGCCAGAAGCAATGGCCATCCTGCAATCCAGGGAAGAGTCATTCATCAAGGTTGAACAGCTGATGCAAACAGCATCCGCCAATCCCCAATGAACCCGACGCAACAACAGAACGGAAGCACCATGGAAATTACCAATCATTCAGTCAATCCTGGTGAAACGCTCAGCCAGATTGCTACTCGCTACAACACCAATGTTGCGCAACTGCGCCAGATGAATCCATTCATTACCAACCCGAGTGCGATTAAACCGGGTTGGAATCTTAGTGTTCCCAAGAGTGCTCAGGCTGAAGCGGTTGCAAAACCAGCGGCCCCTTCAACGGCAGCTTCCCAACCTGCTCCAACGGCCGAAAGTGCAAGTGCGCCTGGCCCTAAGCCCATTGACTTGGGGCCGAAAAAAGACTTTACAGAAACGTGCGCCCCCAGCTTCAAGGATCAGCCCAAGCCTTGTTCCAACACGTACGGCACCGCAATTTATGCAACTGACGAAGAAGAGTTTTGGTTACTGCCCGAGCGCGCCGCCTCCTCGATGAAGGAGGCGATGCACGCTCTGGAGAATCAAATTGCCCCGAGTAAATCCCGCGATGAGCGCCTCAAGGGATTAGATGACAGCGGATTACTGAATTACTTCCTTGAGCCAAAACTGAGTAATTTTCTCGAGGGCGAACAGCGCCAGCGAATGGAGGAGATTGAAGCTCAGGAACCGAATATCGAAATGGACCCAGGAATGGTCCTTCGCAGCCGCCAAGAAGTAAAACGCGCAAAAGAAAAGGACGCACCAAAGGCCGAAACGCCGAAAACCGATACTCAGCGCTCACGTATAGATCAGCTTCAGTCGGATATCGATACTCAGAACCGTATCCGGGATGATTACAGCGAGCTACGCAAGTTACGCAGCGAGTGGTTGGCGCTAAAAAAAACAGCTATTGCCGCCGCCGAAAAGAAGGGTCATACGTACGAGAACGGTACGTTGTTCGCTGCCGGGGCAATCGAGGCTCGCGCTCGCGTCCAAAATTACCTGGAGAAACGCAAGGCGCTGATCAGTGAAGGTGGCATCAAGCCACAGGCTCAGGAAGATATCGCCAAGCTCCTTGAAACTGACAAGAAAAAGCGTGATGAACTGCAGAAGTGTTTATACACCTGCGAAGGCGATACATACGCCTACCTGGCGTGGAAGCATGGCGAAGCCAAGTCGTTTGCCTATCACGAATACACCGACGCGATTATCAAAGTAGCGGAATACGGGATCGCCTTACCTGAGTACGCATTGATCAGTGGCGATGACATCACTACAGGTATCGAGCAGTTCAAGTTGTTTCTCGATACGGAAAAACAGCAATCGGAAATCAATAACCGCTTGCGTGAAAAATACAAAAACTGGATCGAAGCGACGGGTCAAAATGCCCAGGCACCTGCCGGTCTGGTCGAAGCCGAACGTGCCGAATGGGACCGTTTGCAAGTTGTAAAACAGGGCTTACACGAAAAGGCTCAACAAAAAGTCGCTGCTGACCCTATTCGACGTCACTTATTATGGGAGCCTGAACAGTTTGAGCCTCAGCCGGTTGATCGGCTTGTCAAAGATGGCTTTCCGCTAAGAGAGGTCAGCACACTGGCTACAAGCGGCACGCCGTTGAAGTGGTTCAGTTTGCTCAACCTCAAGGGTGCGCCAAACCTTCTTGAGGAAGACTTGAAAAAAGCCGGCAAGAGCGCAAAAAAAATTCTTGAAGGCATCCCAAAAAATGGTGACGGTGGTGCAAATAAAAACAGCGCGCAGAAGGTATTTGGCCAGTGGCTGGCAAGCCAGGGCGCGCTAAAAATTGGAGATCAAGCCGGCGATTGGTTTGATACCAATGGTTGGTTCAATATCGACAAGTTTTACAGCTTCTTGCAAACCAACGGCTATAAAGTGACTCAGCTTGAGGATGCCGGTGCGCGAAAAGAATGGGGCGAGCATCTAAAGCAGGTCGTATTCAAAAAGAGTGTTCGTGGTGAAGTGAGGCTTTTCGACAAGAGCCAGCAGGCGCAATTTGTCCGCTGCCTTGCGCCGCCGCAAAAAAAACTGCATGGCGAAGTGAAACTGGAAGGTCCCTCCTTCTCTGCCGCTGAAGGCTTCAAGACGTCGGCCAGTGCGTCACTGAGCTTTGACTTGGCTCGAGGTGAAGTGGAACTGCTTAAAATCGACATGCCGACTCGCGAAAAAGCCAAGGATGTGACGGTCGATTACTATCTCGAAGGTAATCCTCAACTTCAGACCTTGAACCTCGGCCGTATGTCCTTCCATTTCGGTGCCCGTGCGTGGGGATACGCCGGTGCGTCGCTCATGCTCGCCGGTAGTATTGAGCTGGTCCCTATAGGCGGCAATACCAAATATGGCGCGACACTCAGCCCTGTCAAACCGGCACAGCGCGAAGATACCGAAGCAAAGGCCGAACGGAAGACCCACGAAGAAACGATCAAAACCAAAGCCGACAATGGTGATACCAGCCCTACCCCAGACCTTGAATACAAGTCCAAGGCGCTCACGGCTGTCGATACCAAATCAAGTGGCCAAGTCATGTCCGGCAAGGCCGCCAACGTACAAATTGAAAATGGCATAAAGGCCAATTTCAATCTGTTCGCCGGCGTGCAAGCAGGTATCCAACTGACAGGGGCTTTGAATTGGGCTCCGCCTAAAGCATTGGCTGTATTGCGGGCAGGACCCTCCACCGGAATCAATAACAGCAAGGAGGCTACGAGCGCTAGCCAATGGCTAACGCTTGCCAACCTCAGCGGATCTTTAGGTGCTGCCTATGGCGCGGGCTTGCAGGGCAATGCTGGAGTTTCTCTGGATAAGGGTAAATTCATTCTCAATCTTAAAGCAACGGTTGTTCTTGGGCCGGGTGCAAGTGGTAGTTTCAAATTTGAGGTAGGTTACGAGGCTGTTGTAGAGCTTATCAATATTTATCGACGTGAGCTGTATAAAGCTAAAGGCGCTTCTATTAGCTGGATTACTCCAGAGGCTGCTGAACAGGCTTCTGCACTGAACATGCTCGGTGCGGTCGGGTTGGATGTTGCAATGATCTATATGATGGGCATCGACGTTATTATGAATCTATATGACGCGATGACCAGTAGTGGAAAGGGAGGGCCCATTGCAGACACTATTATTGAATATGAAAATCAAGCCGAATTGCAAAAATGGTTTATGGAAGCAACTCCCGCGGCCTTGGGCCCCCTCCTTATGACGCTCAGTTCTGAGCCGGAAGAGTTTTCAGTAATTTCAACGAACCAAGACACAAGTGAAAGTAAAAGTACCGATCGTAAGTACGTAAAACAGGAAGCACGTTTGCTCCAACAACGAGCTCTCGACAGAGTGATTTATTGGGTAGGATCAACGGCGGATGGCGCAGAAGCGTTAACCAAAGCTCAACAGCTATTTGAGGACGCTTGTAAATGCATGAACAAACTAGGCGTCGCACCTAAAGAGTCCGGGCAAGCGTATTGTGAGAATAGATACAGACTAGATAATTTTATGGCAGTTCCTGTACTTAGCATGGAACGTGCGGAAGGCGTTAAAGCTCGGGCCCGCTATAAATCAAATGTGAAGAAAATGGGTCAGCGTATAGACGCGTTCTGCAAGCTGGACTTTCGGGAAAATAGCTATATCCCGATGACCACCATGAAATATTCCGGCCCTTTATAATCGAGTCAACTAAACATGTTAAAAATGAAAAATGCCGTTTGCATTGCCTTATCAACCCTATTCTTTAGCTTTGTGGCGCAGGCAGAAGTATCGACACAGCAAGTGAAAGCAAAGGAAAAGGGTATTGAGCTTTACAATCAATTCAAAGCCATATCTGCAGTCCCCTATCTGAAGGCAGCAGCGGAAGGTGGCGATCGTGAAGCACAGTACTACTTGGGCGAAGCGTTACGCAAAAATAACAAATATATAACTCCAGAAGCTCAGAGCGCGTATGAAGCCTCTGCTCGCCAAGGTGATATATATGCAATGATAAGATTGTCTCAGCGCAATAACGATCTCTGCGTTGAGATGAACAACTGCTCAGGTGAAAAAAAATCGCCAAACGAGTGGTCCAAAAGTGCCTTAGAGGCTGCTACGAAAGAAGCTGAAAAAGGTGACGCCGAGGCTATGTATTTGATGTACCGGATAACCGGAGACGACAAATGGTTTGAAAAATCCGCAGACGGAGGTTTTGCGCTAGCGCAGTACTATCTAGCGGCGGATTACCGTGAAGGTAAAGGTTTCTTCCTGACACCTTCAAAACGCGCGGAGATGGTCGAACGCTGGATGAAGGCATCTGCGGAGGGTGGCAACCCTCAAGGTATGTTGGCGTATGCCGCGATTCAGGGTCGAAAAAAGGACTGGGAGCAATTCAGGTCGTGGAATGAAAAAGCAGCAATGACTGGATATGTCAGCGCTGTATATGGTTATGGCTCTTACTTAGCAGGACAATCGCCGGAATACGGCTTTAAGGAGGATCTAGTAACTGCCTATGCATCCATTTCCTGGGTGCTTGAACTAGACGGTGGGGGCGGCATGCGAGAATTTGCACAAGATGAACTCCCGGAAATCGCGGCAAAAATGACTGGGGAACAGATCGAAAAATCAAAAAAAACCCTGACGGAATGGAAAGCAACCCGCCCACCACTATCCTTCTTCCCTGACAAGCTATGAACGATTAACACTATGAAAGCGTATTTTTTCGTAGCCCTCTTCGCGATCGGTTTGTCCTCAGAGGTTAGCGCACAATCTACTTCGGACCTGAAGTCCGCTAAAACACAAGGCATCACACTTTATAATCAGTTCAAAACAAGTTCATCAGTGCCACTCCTTGAATTAGCGGCCCAAACAGGTGATCACGAAGCCCAATATTATCTCAGCGAAGCAATTCGTAAAAAAAATATATGACTCCTGAAGCTATGAGTGCCTATGAAGCATCGGCCCTCCAAGGCGATATATACTCGATGATAAGGCTCGCAGGAGAGAAAAATGATCTCTGCGTAACTATGGGTAACTGCCCAGAAAGCCGAAAGGAACCTGGCGTTTGGGGGAAGTTGGCGTTAGATACCGCTAGCGTAGAAGCTGCGAAAGGAAACGCAGAAGCGATGTACCTAATGTTTATAGTTACCGGCGATGATAAATGGCTGGAGAAATCCGCCGAAAATGGGTACGCGTTTGCGCAGTACTTTTTAGGGGTAAGCTATCGTGAAGGGCGGGTAAGCGTCCGGCCAAGACGCCCCCTTCGAAATCACAATCAGTCGGGGCTTTCGAAACCCGTCTACCAACACAGCTGTCGCAGAGAAATTTCAAAATTTTTGAACCGAGGTTAATCTTCTACCCCTTCGACTATGACGCAAGGACAGCTGATGGCCCTCACCAGCGAAATCTCTCCATACAACCCTCAGTGGCCGCTACTTTTTACCGCCGAAAACCGCCGAATAGCGGAGGGCTTCGGTGCTGAGCTTATCGGAACTCATCATATTGGTAGCACCGCCGTTCCGGGGCTTTCTGCCAAACCGGAAATCGACATCTTGGTTGTGGTGTCGGAGCATATAAATGAGGTGGCTCGTAGCGAGTTCATGCGTACATTGGGCTATGTGCGGGGAACAGATCTTTCCGTCGGACACCACTTTTATCGTCGCGATGTTGATGGGGTGAGAACTCATAAAATACACGTGTGCGTTGCTGGTCATGGACAGATTGCACGAATGTTACGTTTCCGCGACCTGTTGAGAGAAGACAGCACTATCCGCAAGCAATACCAGGATTTGAAGCTGCGGCTCGAAGCTAACAACCGGGGAGGCATTGCTGAATATCTCGCGCATAAGGCGCCCTACATTGACGCCTTGATGAATATGCACCTAGGGGATTAAGTCCGTGTTCATATCAGTTCTCCAGAGCTAAACGGGTATCCACCGATGCGGCAGCAGCTCAGCAACCTCACTCGCCCGCTGCGTCGGCAGACGTGTGAGAACATCCTTCAAGTAAGCATACGGATCATGCCCATTGAGCCGCGCAGACTGGATCAAGCTCATGATTGCAGCCGCGCGTTTGCCACTGCGTAACGAGCCTGCAAACAACCAGTTCGAGCGTCCAATTGCCCACGGCCGAATCTGGTTCTCACACCAATTATTATCGATGGGTACGGCACCGTCATTGATATAGCGCGTCAGCGCTATCCAGCGTTTGAGGCTGTAATCCAACGCTTTGGCGATGGCCGATCCCTCAGGCACAAGCTGCCTCTGAGCGATCATCCACGTATGAAGCGCGTCGATGATCGGCGCTGCTTTGTCCTGCCGTATGCGCTGCCGGATATCCGGTTCCAGCTCGCGAGCCTCTCGCTCAACTTCGTACAAGGCTGCGATGTAATGCAGCGCTTTGTCGGCGATCTGGCTCTTGTTGGTCGCGTGCAAATCGAAGAACTTGCGGCGCGCATGCGCCATGCAGCCGATTTCCGTAACTCCCAGCTCAAAGCTTGCCTTGTAGCCAGCGAAGTCATCGCAGACCAGCTTGCCGTTCCAGTGGCCGAGGAAGTTTCGAGCGTGTTCACCAGCACGGCTCGGGCTGAAGTCGTAAACAACCGCCGCCAGCTTGGAGAACTGACTCGTGGCGTAGGCCCAGACGTAAGCGCGATGAGTTTTCTTCGCGCCAGGCATCAGCATTTGTACCGGCGTTTCGTCGGCGTGCACGACGCCGTGCGTCAGCACCGCTTCGCGCAATGCATCCACCAGCGGCTGTAGCTGCACGCCACAAGCGCCAACCCATTGCGCCAGGGTCGAACGGGCGATGGGCAACCCGGCACGTCCGAAGATTTTCTCTTGGCGATACAGCGGCAGATGGTCGGCGAACGTGGCCACCATGACGTGGGCGAGTAGGCCCGCTGTCGGTATGCCTTTGTCGATGACATGCGCCGGTACCGGCGCCTGGATCAGCGTTTCGCATTGTTCGCAGGCCCATTTCCCACGAATGTGGCGCTCGACCGTGAACACGCCGGGCGTGTAGTCGAGCTTTTCGCTGGCATCTTCGCCAATGCGTTTTAAGGCACAGCCGCCATTGCAACGCACTACGAGGACTGAGAAGTCCGAAGCGCGAATGATGGCACACAAATGTGATGGAATCAGGTGACCAAACCTGTCCGCTG
>LNAP01003270.1_pt1 | contig 15542 bp, 8 predicted proteins | sample 602601 | NCBI WGS metagenome assembly LNAP01 (sample SAMN02440304, study PRJNA202911) | soil metagenome | biome: Subtropical and temperate rainforests or woodlands; isolation source: soil samples (1 kg each in a 20% v/v slurry with milli Q water) were... ...
CGCACATTGCTGAAGCGAAGGAAATGGCAGCGAAGAAGTTGAAACAAGACGAAGTGCTCTTCATCAGCCGGCGCCTGCGAAAGATGCAGAAGGTCTACGAACTGATCGTCAAGTACTGTGTGGAGTATCACTTTCACGTCTACGCGTGGACCGAAGATAAAGCCGAATTGTCTCGCAGCGAGGAGCTGTGCGAGCTGCGTCCCAGCAAGCACGTGCCCGGAATCATCGGCGTCTTCGCAAAGGTGAAGATCCCGCGGGGCAGAGTACTGCAATACCCCGGGGTCATCGTCAACACAATTGGATGGCAGTACATCAACACACATCTCAAGTGCGACACGGGGTATAAATTGCAGCACTCGTCACTGGATGGCCATTTTCTCGTCGGAAATCCACTGCGAATTGGTTTGCAGATCAATCACGCCCCCAGTGATCATCTCGCCAACTGCAAAATTCGAGAGGTCACCGACGACGCGGGAGACCCCATGCTGAGCTCCTTTGTCCATTTCCTGGTTGAAGAGGATATCGCCCCCGATGAAGAGCTGCTGACGAACTACGGAGGCGCCTTCTTCCGACAACAGATAGGCGACGAAAGGCGAGAGCAGCCCGACGAAAAAGAGCCCGTGGACAAGGCGTGCGACAGATGCATGCTCAGGGTGCGCACGACGCAGTCACACACGCCACGCAGGTGCTTCCACGCCGGCGACACGTGCACCAACACACGACACGAGATCTGTTTCATCCCGGGCGAATCGTCGAAACGCTACGGGTGGAAGTGCGAAGAGCACGCGACCGCTGATCTTACCGAGGATTTTTACATCGAGCAGAGCATGCAGGAATTGTACGCCCAGAAGCCACGCCCCCACCCCCACGCCACGCGAATTCAGATGGCCCGCTCTGCGTCGGCCACTGCAGCTATCCCCGCATCCGCGATTCCGCGAACTGGAAGCTTGTGATTTTAACGACTTGAAACAAATAGTGCGAGTCTTCTATAAGCATAAACAGAGTCCGCCAACATTCAACTTTGTCTCATGGCGACCGCGGGCCCACCGGGTGGGGTCGTCTACACAGCACAGATGGCCAACGCGGAAATTTCAGCAGTCCGCATTGTGCGTGTGTCCCCGCTGGGCAGCCAAAAATGCCTGTACAATGCAGTTGCTCAGGCGATGGGACAGAGACTGCCAGGCAACGAAGAAGTCGGCGACGTCCATTTTGTGCAGAAGCGGGTGTTCAAGGGCCTCGACATGATTTCAAACAACGACACGAGGACGATGGAGTTCTACGACCTTTTTGATGAGGAAATGCTGCGCGATCAGGCCAGCAAAAATAAACCAGACGCTCCTCCGATGGACACCCCAGATGGAATCCAGCAGTGGAAGGAAATCTACCGCAACTCTAAAAAGGTGAAGGAGCTGAGGGACGGCGGGAACAAGGAGATGAGTCTATTCGCCCACGGCAGCGACGGCAGAGTCGCATTCTACGTCTTCAACGTCAGCGTACGGGCCGATCAGATGTACGAGACGACGTTTGGCAGATTGGATCCCCTGGAGGAGGGACAGATCGACGAGCCCACAACTCTTCCCCGCGACGACACTGAACAGATCATGCTCGTGGAATGGGAGGCAAGTGCGAAGCACTTCGATCGCCTCGAATTCAAGGTCGGAGACACGTGGCTGCCCACCTGGCCGAACATCGGGGTCGAGACTCCTGAGCACAGAAAGCATCGAGAGCAGATGGTCCGAGAGATTCTCGAGAAGCCCACTCTCCGACTGCGAAGTAAGATGATGATCCTGGCACTGCAGAAAGACCGCGACATTATCGGTCGACTGCCGGAAGAAGGCGTTCGCAAGACGCTCGAGAAGCTCAAGGAGATTGCCGAAAGCATCAACGCAGCGAGCAGAGATGGCGCGTTCCAGTACAGCGAGGACTATTACAAGAGACACTGGAAAAAGATAGACAGACAACGGCGCCTGCTGGGATATTTCGCAGAGCACCGAAATTTGGACGCCCGCGGCATCCCGACTCACCTGTACGCCGAGTCCCCGCCCCAGAAACCTTCCCAGGCCTGGCCGACGGGCCCTACATCGCAGCTGCCCGCTTACGAGCTGGAGAAATCACTCGAGTCGAAGGTCGCAGTTCGAAAGTCGGTTCGAGTGCCGGGCACGTTCGGCGTCTTTGCCAAGGAAAAATTGGCCATCGAACAGTATGGCAAAGATGCGCTGTTGGCGCTCGCAACTGACGCAGACTTCATTCATCGCGTGCTGCCGTATCGCGGCGTCGTGATGACGAACAGCATGCACGCATTGATCGACACGCGCGAGTTCACCTGCCCGAATTCGATGTCTCTCGGACTCATCCCAGCGGACGCGGTCGTAAGTAAACCGTTCGACACGAAAGGATTCACGCTGCTCGGTTTTGCGACGTGCCCGACCGCGCTCATCAACAGCTTCGACGCCAATTCAACCAGTCGCTCGGAAAAACAAAAAGCTTTGGTTGCCCAGGGCACCAACTGCGAGTACATGAGTCTCACCGCGGAGCAGTATCAGAGAATCGGATTCCTACAGGGTGGCAGCCGGCCGCGCCTGTCCGATCACGCGGTGCACGTGCGCCTCACCAAAACGGTGGAGAAGGACGAGGAACTGATCATCGATTACACACCGACATTCTGGAAAGCGATCCAGAAATTGAAGGAGGACGATCACATTCCTTGCGACATCTGCCAGATCATTCTGCGAGGCAGCATCGAGAAGGGCAAAGAGATCGGACCGAAAGAAGAGCCATGGCTCGTCCAATACTACGAACAATTCATCAAGAAGCGTGAGAGGATCTCCGATTTTCGCCATTGGATGATGTTCGAGTGCGAGGCCGAGGGCTGCACGAATGCGGTTCACAAGTTTCACCTTGTCGTCGAGCCGGCCGAATGGTACTGCTCAGCTCACTCGGAAGTGCCGATGGAGACGCCGCCAAAGCGAAAGAAGAAGAAAAAACCGCGTCTCGATTCGCCAACGCCCGCCAGTGTCCCAGCGCCGACCTTCGATTCTGCTGCAGTCGATGTCGACGTCGAGGAGGAGCCCAGCCCAGCCGCGGCCGCCCCACCCCGGTTCATGACCATGCACACGCGTCAGAAGAAGAGACCAGTCAGTCCAGTTGGGCCCGTGCCGATGGACGTCAGTTCGGATGCAGAGGCCGCAGACGAGGGCGATTTCGATGAGGCGGATACGCCGAGCGCATCGGAAGAGGAGCACGAAAACGAAGCGATTGACCTCTCACACGACAGTGACGCGCCAGCAGCGGCGTCGGCGGCATCGAGCAGCAAGAAGAAGAAGAAGAGGAGTTACTACAAAGGGGGCAAGTCGGGTAGAAAAAAGAGCGCCCTACACGACCACAGGGATAAGCTGAAAAGAGACGCATTAGCCAAAAAGCGGCGCGAGGAAGCCAAGGCAGCAGCGGCGGCAGCGGGCGAACTCACTGAGCTCTGCATTCATCTTACTCGCAACTCCACGATCAGCAAGGAGAAATGGCGCGAGTGCTTTGACACAAGGTGGCTTACGCCGAAGAATCTCGAGCCATTGAATGGCACGGAATGGGGGCTGCAGTCGTGTTCGGGGAAGAACAACAAATGCTGGTATCACGCAATGCAGGTAATCCACTGCGTCGAGCAGCAAGAGCTGATGGCGGCCATCGATTCAGCGGCAGAGGCACAGAAGAACAACACCGAGGTGAAGAAAGCGATTTACATGGCGCTGACTAAAAAATTCCCCACCGCACAGGAACTGGCAAAACCGCTGACGGATCGCACCCTCAACGCATTCAAGAATCACCTCCGAAAACAACATTTTGCCGGATCCAACGAGGCGATCGTGCTCGCGCTCAGCGCCGATCGACACTCGTTCTGCGACGTCCAGGTGTGGTGCATCGAGTGGACGGATCCAAAAAGAGGCGTCCACAAAATGGGCTTCCCCGATCATCCCACCAAGTCGGCATTCATGGTGCGTTTCGATGCCCAACACTTCGGGGTGCTCTACAGAAAAACGGAAAACGGTTTTCAAGTCGTGATCGAGGGTGCAGGTCTGGAACAGGCGCAAGCTATTACCCAAACACTGAACAGGCACATGTTGGATTCTCCCAGTGGCGCCGCCGCGGCAGATGACGTCGTCGAAATACTTGACGATGACGACCAATCAAATCCAGCGACAGCCCCGGCTGCTTCATCAGCCGCAGCCGCTCCGCCCGCAGCGGCGGCAGCAGCAGCCCCGGCAGCAGCAGCAGCACCGAAACCGACACTTGCAGAAGCAGAGAGGAATCATGGGGTAGAAATGTTCTTTGTTCAGTTGGCGAGAGAATATTGGGAGAAGAATTCACCTGCAACAGCCGCAGCTCCGGCCGCAGCTTCAGCAGCAGCTCCAGCCGCAGCTTCAGCAGCGACAGCACCCGCGACGGCACCAGCAGCAGCCGCAGCAGCAAAGGCAGCGACGGCGGCACAAGCAGCAACAACAGCAAGGGATGTAGCAGCAGCAGCCAAAGAAGCAGCAGCCCCGGTGGCTCCACCGGCCGCATCCGCGCCACTTGCAAGATCAGCAGTTGTAGAAGCAGCAGAAGCAGCAGAAGAAGCCGCACAGAGGCCATTTTCACGAGCAGAGATAGATCGCAGGCAGAGGGCAGCACGGCACGCGGCTGCTCAATTCCAAGCAATACATTCTGGACAGTACCTGCGGCGGTGGGCAACACAGCACGTGGCTCCATCCCAAGCTGTTCAATCTTCAGCAGCCGCAGTTCCAGCAGCGCCAGCAGCCCAAAACGACGAGTCTGCGATGCTCGATGCAATGCTCAACCTCAGCATCCAGCCCAAGCGTCCACTCACCCTGCGCAACGTCTTTGATGACTAAGTAGGTACTGCCCCCCCTAACCGCAATTGTCAGTCGGTTTTTTCTTTTCGCTTCTGAGTCCGGAAGTCAGTACCTTCTACCCTTCGTCTTCGGAAATGGCCATGACGACTCGTGAAGTCGATGCCTCTGTGCGTTATCAGATTTCAGCGATGCTGAGTCTTGTGATGCTCGATCTGCATCGCTGCCGCTCCGTGGCGATCCGAAACGGGCGCGTGGATTTACTGATGCCGTTCCTTCGCGACGCCCTCGATCCAGCCATCGACATCAACGCCACGTTTCTCGATTTTGCACAACTCATGGCCTCGCGCCCGTGGCTCTACGCGCTCGTTGAAAACCGATCCGATGCTCTGGCCGCTGGAATCACTGCGGCAGAACAATCTTTTGTCGAGAATCATCACCACGCCGTCCGAGCCGGCAGGTGGCAAATCAACAGCAGAGACTGGTACTGAAGCTGTAGTAGCTAGTGCCTTGCCAAACCATGCCTGCGCGTTCTTTTTTTTCATTGAGTGTCCAACCACCATACAAAGTCTGAATTGTTTCGAGTCACGATGTCTGCTCCGTACGCTCGCGGTTCGGAGCTGCTGCAGGCGTGCGGCCTCGCGCGCTTTCCGTTCCTCAAAGAGCCCAAAAGCAAATTCGAATCCGAACACCAGCCGCGGCACATGCAGGAGGACATGCAGGCAGCATCACCGTTTCCGAAGTGGGTGCCGCGCGACTGCTTTGCAGCGCCGCCGTCTGGGACCTACGCCGACTTCGCGCGCCAGGGATTCGCGGACGATTACGAGGTGCCGCTGTCGCTCGTCGGACACGGGGGCACGCCGCAGAAGCCGGCCCCGCTGCACGTGCGCAACAACAAATTCACGCGACCGCAGTATTCCTATATCCACATGCCGTTCGCCAAGCTGCCCGGGTTCATCGCGCGCCTGCACCCCGACGACCGCTACCTCGCGTTTCTGCTGACGGAGGACGCGCAGACGGTGCACGCGTATTTCGACATCGACGGCGACTTCGATAAGTTCCCGCAGATGCGCGGCCGCGAGGAATTTTTCGTGTCGCGATTCGTCGAGCAGGTCGCCAAGTTCTTTCAGCGCACGTTCAAGCGCGCGATGGACCTGCGCGGCCTGCTGCTGCTGCAGGCCTCCAACGAGAAGAAAATGTCCTGGCACGTGCACGTCTCGACGGAGGCGTTCAGCAACGTCAAGCAGCACAAGATCTTCGTGCAGCAGTTCCGCGCCTACCTCGAGGCGCACCTCGAGCTCGAACTCTGCGTGCGCGACGACGCGACGTCGACAGCGAAGCGCGTCAAGGCATTCCACCACGTCGTCGACCCGGCGCCGTACGGGGCCAATCAGAATTTCCGCGCGCCCTACAACCAAAAGCCGGGCAAGAATCCGCTCAAGCCGCGCAAGCACTACTGGTACGACGACAACAGACTGCACTGCCTCGGGGCACAGGCCAGCGAAGAGATCGACGTCGAAGTGCTGTTTGGAGCGCACCCGAATCTCGCGCTGCCGACGCGCCCAAGCTACGTGCCGCTGGTCATGCCTGCAAATGCGGACGAGTCGCAGACTCGACTGCTCAAGCGCAAGGGCCCGGCGCCGACGACTGCCGCGCATGCTGGCCTCGGGAAGCACGCGAGCGAATCCGAAGGCGTGTTGACGGCAGAGGATGCCGCTGGAGTCGCAAAGGCCGTGGCTGACGAGCTGGGATCGCAGGTCGATTTCCAAGAGCTGAAGCGCGAGACGGACATCTACACCGGCGCGCAGCTGATCAAAGGCATCGCGCGCGTCGGCACGAGCTGGTGCCCCCACCGCACCGCCGCCAACAAGGCGCCCTACACGCACCACAGCAATCGCATGCGCGTGCAGCTCGAGGACGGCGTGCGCACGTTCGCGTGTTTCGCGCCGGGCTGCCCCAAGGTGTATCGCCCGTGGAAGATGAACGACGATGCGAGACGACTGCTCGACCCCAGCATTCGGTGCCAGAGCCCCGTCAAAGCCGAGGCGCTCGATGAACTGATGCGGGCCGCCGCAGCTGCGACTATGATTCCGCGCGACAACGAGTCGGACGAGGAGTATTGGTGAGCGGTTGATGTTGTTTTAACGTAGTTTTGAAGGGAATCAGACTAGCGATATAAATAAAATAGCCACACTGCAATTCACACAGACTCTCTTGGCCATGTCAGCGCCACTGCACGCAATTCTGCAGCGCGATGAGCTGCCGGATCGAGGCCTGTTCATCCTGCCGCGGCCAGCCCCGCCGCTTGATCCAGACGAGGAACTCGAGCGTGAGATGGCGGGGGCTCTGGATGAGATCATCGCGGTCACGACGTCGCAGAGTCTCGGGCCAACGAATCAGACTATTGCATCTCCAGCACACGGGACTATTTCTCGCCGCGATGCTGTCCAGTCGCTCGAAGACGAGGATGCCGCACTAATGTTCGAGCTGGTCCAGCCGCACCGCAGCAGCAGCAACGCGAGCATCGATAGCGACTTTTCCATGTCACTGGGGCTGAGCCAGAACAACGGCGACGCGGACGAAGACGATTCCGTGCACCCCCCCGTTGCAGCGGGCAGCCGGCAGTATTCGATGTCGCTGGAGCTGCGCGAGACCGACAGCGAACAAGAAGATGCCACGCCGCCTGCATCCGCCGCCGCTGCTTCGGCCTCTTCATCTTCTGCCGCTGCTGCGTCACAGGGCAGTCGCCAGAATTCCATGGTGTGGAGCGAGATCGGCGAGGCGTCTCGGGCAAGCACGCCGATTCTGCCGCAGAGCCCGTTGAGCCTTGACTACGATCCGAATCCGTTCGTCCCGCCGCTCGAAACACGAGAGCAGATCGAAGCGCGAGAACGAGCCGAGCTCGAAGCCCGCCACGCAAAGCTGGCGGAAATCGCAGAGAGACACGCGGAAGTGGCGAGACAGCAACAGATGCAACTGCTCAGCGAACAGCAGAGCGCCAGAGAAGGCATCCAGGGTAACCCTCCAGATATCGCCAACGTTTCCCCGGCGCAGGGCAGAATGTCGGTCTCGCTGATGAACGGGCTCGTGGCTAAGTACAGCAGTCAAGACTTGGGCGACCCGTTTTATTTTATGCAGCCGACGACATATACGAAAGCGCGCAAGTTCAGGCTCACAGGCAGAAATCCACAGAGACTCATCTGGTCGATCAAACTGGACGGCAATCGAGCACTGTGGGACGGGTGGCAGCAGATACTCATCTCGAAATCGAGACGCATCAAGATTAAACCCCCGTCTTTCTGGCGACTGCTGATGCCGAGAGACTGTTATCTCGATGGCGAGCTCTTCGTGCCAAGCGAAAAGCGCGTCAACGGCACGCGAACTGAGTTCGCTGCATCGCTGTACGAAGTCGCACCCGTTTGGCGCATCCATCCGGATTCGATCAGCGGCCAAAATTCGAACATCCACGATAATCAATGGCTCAAGTTCCAGTTTCACGCGTTTGATATCCTCGGCGTCAAGCTGAATGATAAACCGCTGAGCGAGCGCCTCGGTGTTCTGGAGGCAACGTTGCGACAATTCGAACACAGTCACCCGACTGAAAAGCCAGTGTTCAGAAGGGTCTACACTGCGAACCTAGAAGGCACAACGACGGAGCAGGTACACAAATCGATTGAGCGCTTATTGGAATACTATGGGAAGGGTCTCGGCGCCGAGGGGATCGTGATCAAAGATCTGAATTCGCCCTACAAGCACCGATCGCCGTGGCCCTCATCGGACTGGCTCAAGGCCAAGTACTACGAGGATGTCGAGGCCAAGGTCGAGGTCGATCGTTATGTCACAGCGAAGGGCGAGAAGTCTGTCATCATCATGCTGCCAGATCAACAAGAGACGAAGCAGGTCGTGACGTTCGCCAACGGAAATCTCATCTCGGCCAATAAACTAAAGAAGGGCATGATCGTGACAGTCGCTTTCATGCCGGATCGCGATCGACCAGAAAGCGACAAGCTGCGAACTCCGATCATTCGCTCGATAGTCGAGGATGGAACCACGTGGCAAGACGTCCAAACGCGGCAGCGTGAGAAAGAGGAAGAAGCGCGCCAGAACTACTAAGCCATCACGACAGAACAAATCGCGCCGCATCTAAAGCCGAATAAACACGCGAAAAGAAAATCACATCTGATTCTTCGGGATCACGCAGACGCAATCTAAAGCCGAATAAACACGCGAAAAGAAAATCACATCTGATTCTTCGGGATCACGCAGACGCAATGCACAAATATTCGCTGCTCGGTCTATGCGTGGCGGCATTGGCAGTGCAGCTGGCCGCTGCAGACGTGAGCTTCACCATCGGCGACGGCAACCGCGCTGATTTCGTGGACCTCAACGGGCAGATCAAGCTGTATCCCGCCGCCGAGCCAACCACCTTCATCAAACTCAAGCTGGCGCGACTCGAAGAGGTCAACGCAACTGGCGCCTTTCAGCAAGGCGTCACGAATTTCGCGACCCAGAGCTTTACGTGGCAGGGGCCAGAACTGCGACTCATCAACGGCGTGAATGCGACGGCCGTGGCCACGCGCAAGACACTGAACGCGCAAACGAACACCACTTTCGGCATCACCGCTCTCGTGTTCCACACAGACACAACCACACCGTACGGCTCGGGCGCCGTCTATGTCTACAGGCGCGCTGTCAAGTTCACGGTGCACGTCGAAAAGTGGCCGTTCCTGTCGCCCTCCAACAAGCTGCGCCTCGTCGCGGAAGTGCTGCACGTGGGCGGAGACTCCGCCTCGACGGGTCAGGCAACGGCCATTGCTTCCGGCGAGACGCGCTACTCGTTCGGCCCGGGCTCGATCGACGCACAGGCCAAATCGATCAACGACGGTGCGATGCTCACCGCACCGGCGCAGGTCACGACCACAGACAGCACGCACCTGATGCAGTGGACCTTTGCGTCGTTCGCGTCCACTCTCGACTATGATGCGACCATGCAGATTATTGATGCAGAAGACAGCGACCTTGGAGCAGGCAACGCGGTTCAGCCAATGCCATGCGCATTTGCTTTGGCATTGGGTCTCGCTTGGATGGCGCTGTAAGAACGTTACAAATAATTGAAATTCAAATAAGATGAACAGAATTGCAATTCGATTTTTACAACCCCGCTTTGATGCAGTAGGCAACAATCCCAATGCCCGTGACGGCCACAGCCCCCGCGCCCACGATGACAGCCACCCCCGTGTCAGAATTTAGGAACGACACGTCTTCTGACACGATGGCGACTACCGCGTCGCCGGTCGACGAAGAAGATGATCCCCCGACGAAAGTCGAGCTGCTCGACGAGGAATGAATTGCGGCGCCGGTGCTGCTGCTGCTGCTGCTGCTCGATGCGCGTCCGGTCGAACTGCTGCTGCTGCTCGATGCGCGTCCGGTCGAACTGCTGCTTGATGTCGCGCCCATGGCGCTGCTGCTGCTGCTGCTCGATCCGTGTCCGGTCGAACTGCTGCTTGATGTCGTGCCCGTGGAGCTGCTGCTCCTACTCACGGCCGGGTCTGCGGGCCCGGTACTGCTGCTTTGGATATCCGGCGGCGGCGGTGGAAAATCGGATCCAGGAACGTGAATCCTGGTATTACCGTGAACATGAAGGGGCTCGTAGTGCGACCTAGCATCCGGAACGGATAGCACTTGACCATATAGATCCATTTGACGGATCCCGGAGTACTGTGCAGCGAGAAATGTGCCCTGAAGCACTGTGCGGAAGCCGTTCGTTGGAATGTTGTCATGCCAGTTGGAGTAACCCGAGGTCCCAAGCCACACTACTCCTTTCCCGAACCACAGAACATTGACGGCCGATGCACTCTTGACCAACTGCACAGTGGTAGCTTCAGAGATCCAAACCCCGAGAGATGCCCGGATAACAAAAACGGCTGTTGGGTCGTAGTTCGCGTCGAGGATGAGAGTCGACCCCGGAAGCAAGTTGAAAAAACCTTTCGAGTTTGTGCAATAGACTCCGGGCAGCAACCGCATGCTTGATGCGCCGTCTGCGGATTTCGTCCAATAGCCGATTCCTGATCCACTGCTGCCGTCCTGAAAAGAGCTTTGTTCCCAGTCAGTGGAGTCTTCTCTCGCGCGGTAGTCGCACGGCCAGAGAGTATCGATATTGTCCCGAAGAAAAGACGATTGAGCCAGACACGACTCCGATCGTATGACGGGCGGGGGAGACACCTCGCCATAATATCCATTCAGGACCGCGAATAAGTCGGAGTCTACCCCGCCAGGAATCGACGTCTGAAAGTGAAAAAATGGCGTTGTCCGCGAGAGAAGAACACGCAAAGCCACGTAGGCGTATCCGGCACACGCGGTCAGGCCGAACGCCTCCCCTTGCAGTGTGCCACCGAGGCCGTATCCCGGGGCTCCTGGCGGCGACGGTGCAGGTGGGAAGAAACACACGCAGTCGCCTCCGCTAGTAACAGATAGCTCCATTCCCGGCGCGTTGCACTGGCATCCGGACCCGAAGGGACCGAACGAAAATTTGCCCCCCGAGCACGATTTGCACGTCTGATTGCACGCTGGGCCGTAGGCGTCGGGCAGAGTGCACCCACACGTCTCTGGGACGGTCGTTGTATTCCACTTCCACGCCGGCCCGTCGCATGCGCACTGAGTCATATCCGGCGCCGTGCACGTGTTGCAAAAAGCTGTGCTGCACGCCACCGTCTCTTGCAGACGAGGGCAGGCGACACCGAACGCCGCTGCAGGAATAATGACATCGCGAGTTCTGATCATAGTCGCCGTCGAGCACGAGCACGTGCCGTCTTTCCAAGGGCCGACCACGCAGTCACCCGGCACGCACGACGACGCAGTGGCATTCCAGCGGCACCATGGAGACACGGCTGATGAGAGGCACGTAGTTTGATTCGAGACGGTCCAACACGCCAGGCCATCCACGCACGTGCCGGTGTTGCTCAGATGACACGAATCTGCACGACAGACGCCGGTAGTGGAGTAGCCGTAGGGGCACGACCCAGAGGAGCACGTCTGTGCGATCGGTTGCCAGGCACAGCCGTTGGCGTTCGTCTGCGGATCGTTGGAGGCGGCAGCGCATTCGGCGTAGCTGGTCGTGATGAGAGAGCAATCGCTACACGAAACAGATGCACATGCTCGTTCTTCGGACAGCTGAGTTGGACAGGCCTTGCCTCCGTCTTTCGCCTGCACGAGGATAGTCAGGCTGCGAAATTGCTTCATCTGATCACCGCAAGTGGGTGTGCACTGCGACCAGGAGCTCCAAGTGGAGACGCAGTCGACCGGACACGGCCCGAGGTTGCAGGACTCCGACTGCGAGAGGTAGGGGCACGCGTGACCGCCGTTTGCTGGGACGACGGTCACATAACGCGTCTGCGTCCTGGTTCCGGGGCCGCAGGTGGCTGAGCACTGACTCCAAGGCGACCAGCTCGACACTTGGCAGTCGATGATACACGCTCCTAGATTGCAAGGTTGCTGTTCGAAACCAAGGGGATTAGGACAAGCGGTGCCGCCATTGGCCGCTGGAACAGTCACGTATTGCGAGCGCTGATAATAACCCGAGCCACACGTGGTCGAGCACTGGCTCCATGGCGTCCAAGCGGTTTCACAATTGATTATTTGCTTCTCGCAATAGACACCAGTGTATCCAGCCGCACACTGGCAATACCAGACGTTGTCTGGTTGGCCAGATGGGTTCGGATTTGGATAGTATGCGCCCGACCACTTGCAGGTGCCTTGAGTTGTGGAGCCCATAGTTGGGCAACCCACGTTGGGACAGTTGTTCCCGCAGCCCTCCCACTGCGGCATGAACCAACAGTCATCCTGAGCGAAGGACAGAATCGGAGCTGCGAAGAGGAAGAGAAGAAATAGCCACCGCATGATCATTTTTGCCTTGGCGATTCTGCTCTCTGATGCTGTCGGTGAACAGAAATATAACAACGTAAATACGTGCGCATATTTAGATTTAGACCCAACCCAAGAAAGAAAACAGCCGCGAAAATGTACTCGACCGTCAATGAAATCGCCCCGCCGACGCTCGACAAGCTGCGGCTCCTGAATTTCAGCGTTGGAGTAACTTTCGCGGTGATGTCGCTTTTCTTTCTGATCGACACCGCGGTCAACGGCCACGGCACAGCCACCGTCATCGCAGTCTCGTGGGATCGCGCCAGTGCGAACACCATCGTCGAATACATCGACAGAGGCGTGGCCGTCGGATACTTCACCTTCCTCTTCACGCTGCTCGCCGCCGCCGATCATCTACTCGTCGCCACGCGACTGCGCTCGACCTACGAAGACGGGCTCACGCGCGGTGTGAATTTCTTTCGCTGGGCGGAGTACAGCCTCTCGGCCTCGCTCATGAACGTCATGATCGCGCTGCTCTGCGGGGTGCAGGAAGTGCAGGTGCTGCAGGCGGTCGGGTTCCTCACGGCGACTTGCATGATCTTTGGCGCTCTCTGTGAAGGCGCCGCGCCCACTGCCATGATTCCGCCGCGTTATATTTTCTGGCTCGGGTGCGTGCCGTTCGTCGCGGTCTGGGTGCTCATCTTCGGCGCGTTTATGAGAAACTCCGACGGCGCGCCCGATTTCGTCTACGCACTCGTTTTCGTGCTGTTCTGTCTCGAAACTGCGTTCGGCATCAATCAGATCCGAAGAGCATCCAGCTATCTGCAGCGCGAAGTCGTGTATATTCTGCTCTCGCCCACTGCCAAGCTCGCGCTCGCATTCATCACGTACGGCGGGATTCGCGCGTTGCCCAAGTTCGACGACTAAACGCACAGATTCAAGGCCGTATTTTATTTAAAGTTGTAGCAATAACATGAAAAAAAAGAGGAACAGACAGTCTCTACATAATCGAGCACGAGCCGCACGACTTGCAGGTGTCGCACTGAGCAAAGCAGTCGCCCGTTGCGCATCGCGTGAGATCCTGCAGGCACTCAATCGGCAGGCAGTCGGTGCAGGCCTGGCAGCCGCAGCAGTTGTTGCCGCACGGAGACGCACAGGCACAGGGCGACGGGCAGATCGGCACACCGCCACAGCACACCACGCAGCAGCCGGCGTAGACGATGCACTTGCGCTCGTCGTGGCTGAGGTCATCGTTCCACCACTCGACACCGGAGCGGAAGAGACTTTTGCTCTTGTTTTTCTGCTTGCGGTGTCTGCTGCCTCCTCGGTGCGCGGCGGGCAGCGGTTCGAGCGGCGGCGGCATGTCAACGGTCGTGGTCGGACTCATCGTCTGCACGGCGGGCGCGGCGTCGCGAGCCTGCTCGAACCGCCTGTCGTGCATCACGACCTGATTGGGCGTCTGCGGTGGCTGCGGAGACGTCTCGGAGAATTCAGACGACACGGGCACATATTGAAGCGTGTAGAGCTGCTTGTCGCTCATCGCGATGGATCGAGCGGACGTGGAAATTGGGGGGCCAGGCGCCGAAGCAGCCCTTATACGTGAAGCTGATTGCCACCGCACAGCGCCTAACGCAATTGGATAGTGCGAGCAGTGGACGGCACAGCGAGACCTCGCGTTTTAGTTGAACGTTCGCGTTCGTTTTGGCGCATCACCAAGCGGATGACTCGCTGCAGTTCGACAGTCGCAAGCGCGATGAGATGAGCCACTCCCGTGGCCGTGGCGTCCTCCAGCGCCCCGATCGCAACACGCAATTGGCCGTCAAGATCCTCGCCCCTGTACCGAACGCTGGCTTCTGTGTTGGCCTGCGCTTGCTGACTCGAGCTCGAGCTCGAAGCCCCCGCTGCCGCCGCCGTCGCTGATGCTGCTCTGTGGGGAGAGTTCACCAGGCCGAGCAGATCGCGCACGGACTCGAGGCTCGGAATCTTGAGGTTTGAATAATCGGGCAGATTTTCGTCGTCATTGTCGTCGAGCAGCTGCGTGGAGGAGCGCGAGTTGGTCTCGTTGGACTCTTGCTTGACGAGTTTATCGGCGAGTGCCCGCAGAGCGATGATCGTCTCGCGCCGCTGCCTTTTGGTCTTCGTGCGGGGAGTCACCTGGCTGGCCTGGCGTTTCGGTCGACCGGATTCGCCTGCGACACTCAGACCAACCAATCCAGCGATGAAGCCCTGCTCGTCGTCGTCCGCTTCATCGTCATCATCGTCATCGTCAGTTTCATCGTCGGTGATTCCGTCGGGGATCACAGGCTTCGCATTTCTCATCGCACGGCGAACAAATATTATGTCCTCTTCTTCGATGGCTGCGCGGTTGACCGCATCTCCTCGCTGGCGCTTCTTATTCGTCCATGTCGCGGATGCAGCAGCAGCCGCGGCGCGCTGCGGGCGAGAGGAGCTCGAAGCGGACGCGGCCGAACCAGCAGCAGGAGCCGGCGATTCCGGGCTGCCCGGCGGAGGAGGCCTGTACTCAAAGAGGTCGAGTGGAAATTCTTGGCGTTCCTCTTCGTTTGAGTAAACAGTCAAAAGCTCCTCGCCCACCTCGATGTCTTTGCTCGCTTCGAGAAAAATGAAGCCGCCATGAAACAGCTCGACGCCCGCATTGAGTTTTAGGTTCCTCACATTCCACCGGCCTCGCCGGACCGTTTCAGATTTAGCAGCAGAGTTGATCATAAAACCAATGGGGGCCTCATTGAACATCGAAATGAGCTCGGCTGTGTGGTCCTCGGCCCGCGGCAGGAAGCTGGCAGCGGGCATTGCGCGTAGAGCTGCCAGGCCGTCGTCGCTCAT